>SCPN01000483.1_pt1 | contig 89950 bp, 86 predicted proteins | sample 6106831 | NCBI WGS metagenome assembly SCPN01 (sample SAMN10720447, study PRJNA508395) | human gut metagenome | isolation source: Participant 1, 0 month
AAATGTCTCTACACAGGTGATTCCTCTGTCCAGTACACCTTCTTCCAGAAGTCCGTCTGCAATTCCACCGATAAAAATACGGAAAATATTACCGATTCCAAAATGAACCCATCCCGGTTCTTCTTTTGCTTTTTCAGATATCTTCTCCACATCATATCCCGGAAGTGCAATTCCTGCCTTCTCCCATGCCGCACGGTCTTTGATTCCTTCGATTGTTAACTTCATTTTGTTACCTCCCGTTTTACTTTTTCTTTTTAGTTATGTTTTTGACTTACGCTTATATCTAAGTTGTAAGTGTAGTATATAACCACAAAAGTGAGTTGTCTATTGACAAAAAATACAATTTTACAATTCTATTTTTATCTATTTTTCACAAAGCAAATCAGAAAGCTCTTGTTTTATCCGCACATCTATATTAGAATAAGTTCATATCTTGTGTGTATGATTCACGCATAAGTAAAGGAGAATATCATGAAAGAAAAAGGAATGACCACGATTACCCTGAAAAAAATCAATCGGGAAAAAGTATACCAATATATTTATCAGCAAAAAGAAACATCCAAACTCCAGATCGTTCAGGATCTGCAGATGGGACTTTCTACTGTCAGCCAGAATTTAAATGAGCTGGAAAATGACGGTCTGATCAGCCGGAATGGATATTTTGAATCAACCGGCGGACGAAAGGCCCAGATTATAAAAATTGTTGAAAATTTCCGTATTTCGATCGGACTTGGGATTTTAAAAGATATGTTTCATATTGTAGCCGTGAATTTATATGGAAATGCAGTTGCAACAGAGACAATTGAACTCCCATATGAGAACAGCGATGCTTACTACACTGCCCTTGCTGCAAATGTAGAGCTCTTTATCCAGAAGAATCATTACGCTCCTGAAAAAATTGAGGGAATTTCGATTGCCACACAGGGAATCATCTCACCGGATGGAACTGCCGTAACCTACGGCGATATTATGGGAAATGCAAATATGCAGTTTTCGGATTTTTCCTCCAGACTTCCGTATCCGTGCCATCTGGAACATGACTCCAAAGCAGCGGCGGATCTGGAGCTCTGGAATCATCCGCAGCTTGACAGTGCACTGGTCTTTCTGCTGAATCCAAACCTGGGCGGTGCGATCATCACCGGGCATGAAGTCCATCAGGGAAATCATATGCGCAGCGGACTGATCGAGCATATCTGCATCGACCCGGACGGTCCAAAATGCTACTGTGGCAATCATGGATGTCTGGAAACTTATTGCTCCGCTAATGCTCTGAAAGTTACTGCCGGTATGCCAATCAAAGATTTTTTTAATCTCCTGCATCAAACACAGGCTCCAAACCTTATACAGATCTGGCGGAACTATCTGGATCATCTTGCTTTTGCAATCCGCAACCTGAATCTTGTGATTGACAGTCCGGTGATCATCAGCGGATATCTTGCACCATATTTTCAGGAAGCAGATATGCAGTATCTTTTAAGCAAGATCAATGAAAGTTCCCTTTTCCAGATGGACGAAAGCCAGCTTCTGGTGGGAAATCATGGACAGTATACTCCTGCGATTGGTGCGGCACTTTATTATATTAAAGAGTTTCTGACGCCGGCTGTGTCGTAATAATCGAGCAGGCTGCTCCTGCTCAGCTTGTGTACCATCTTGCTTAACAGCCAGGTGATGTACTTTTTCCAAATACAAATCCTTATGCAAACATAAATCTGCATTTTGCACATCGTATACATAAAAACAGGACAGATATTTGATATCACTTTCCTCATTTTCTGGTAAAAATGATATCAAATATCTGTCCTGTTTTCTTATGCTTTACCTAAACATTTTCACAGAACTTCTACGCATCAAAATGAATCCTGCTCTCATCAAACCGGTCCTGCTGCGCTCTTTCCTCCGCCGGATATCCAAGTGGAAAGATTGCGAATGCTCTCTGATCTTCCGGAATCCCAACGATCTCTTCCACTTCCTTCATCCGCTCTTCGATCGGAGCAATTCCAAGCCAGACTCCGCCAAGTCCGATTTCATCTGTCTTAAGCCATAAGTTCTCCATTGCAATACTCATATCGATGTCCGCATAACATGGGACATCACAATCTTTCCGATATGCAGATATGATTGCCACCGGTGCATTCGCCGTCATCCCTGCATACGGACTTGCCTTTGATAATTTCTCCAGTGTATCTTTTTTGGTAATTACATAGAATTCCCACGGCTGCTGGTTCTTTGCAGACGGTGCTGCCATTGCCGCGCGAAGGATTTCCACAATCTTTTCCCTCTCCACTGGTCTGTCCTGATATTTTCTGATACTTACGCGATGAAATAAATCTGCCATTTTCTGTTCTCCTCTATTCTATCTTTTTCAGTCTCTCAACCGCATATTTGATAAATCTTTTTACCGCTGGTGATGCCTGTTTATACGACGGAACTGCAAGTCCAAGTGTGATCCTTGATGGTGGATCTACCGGAATCTTCACTATATCACAATTCCACTTTTCCGTGATCAGATTGTTCATCACACTCATTCCAAGTCCCTTTTCAATCATTGCCATTGTCGCAAAATTTTCCAGAGTTGTAAAATGAATATTCAGTTTGATTCCATTTCGCTCAAACAGCGAAACCACATCATCATCCCGTCCAAGTGCCGGCATAATAAACGAATCGGTCTCACAATTGATTAACGGATAACTTTCTTTTGATGCATACAGATGATCTTTTGGCAAAACTGCCAGCATTTCATCATAGTCCAGTGGTGTCCACTCATACGGCATTGGCTCCTGATAACTTAAAAATCCGATATCCGCCTTTTTTTCATCCAGCCATCTTGTCACTTCCTGCCGGATCCCTTCCATAAGCCGGATCTCAATCTGCGGATAATCCTGTTCAAAATCCCGGATCACCTCCGGAAGCCAGTGCGTAGAAATACTGGAATATGCTGCAATCGTCACACTGCCTACAAGAAGTCCCTTTACTTCTGCTGCGAGCTCATAGATTCGATTTTCTTTTTCAAGAAATTCTCTGACTGCAGGCAAAAGAATTTCCCCATCCGGTGTTAGGGTAACCCCTTTCCTCGTTCGTCTGAGTAAGGTAAGACCTGTTTCGTTCTCCAAAGCTCCAACAAGCTGACTGACTCCTGACGGTGTATAATTTAATCTCTCTGCTGCTTTTGTAAAGCTCCCAGTATCTGCAGCATACATAAAAGCTTTACATCTGGCACTTTCCACATCTGTTCACCTCTTAATTTAAATATTTATTTTAAGTAATACTATTCTTATTTTGAATAATTCATAGTTTTACTTTATTATAGGTGTATTTTAAAATAATTTCAACAGGAAATAGAAAGGAGGTTTTATAATATGAATATTCAAATCAGAGCTTATCAGAGTAAAGATGCTGCCTCTGCAGCACAGATATGGAATGAGGTTGTAACAGACGGAAATGCATTTCCACAGGATACCGAAATGACAGCTAACGTTGCCAACTTATTTTTTCAGGAACAGACTTATACCGGTATTGCAGAAAATGCGGACACTCACGAAATTCTTGGTCTTTATATCCTTCATCCTAATAATGTTGGAAGATGTGGGCACATCTGTAATGCCAGCTATGCTGTCCGTAAAAATATCCGTGGATTGCATATAGGTGAAAAACTGGTTCTTGATTGTCTGCAGAAAGCAAAAGAAAACCAGTTCCGCATTCTGCAGTTTAATGCGGTTGTTGCTACCAACACCCCAGCATTACATCTTTATGAACGAATTGGATTCAAAAAACTCGGCACAATACCCGGCGGTTTCCGGATGCCAGATGGAACTTATGAAGACATCATTCCACATTACTATCTTCTCTAAGTACATCCCCCTCCATAACGGAGGAAGGGCGCATCCAGCTTATCCCAGATGCGCCCTGTATTTATGATCAACTATTTACAAAATATCTTTATAGAGCCGGAGGACATTCTTATAAAAAATCTTTTCTATTTCCTGATAACTTTTTATAAATGAAATTTTGTCTTTATTCTTTTCCATTTCATTATAAAAAACAGCTAAAAGGCGCATTCCATATGCAAAAGGATTATTCTCCGTTCTTGGTCTTGTTGCCATATCTTTTGCTCCTTCTTTCTGTTATGCCATATGGCTGTCACGTGCTACTTTAATGCACTCCAGACCTTTCTTTAATACTGCGGTCTGTGTTGCCACATTCAGACGAACATATCCTTTTCCGCATTCACCATAGTTTGTTCCACTGTTCAAACGGACACCTGCTTCTGCAAATGCATTCATCAGATCATCCTGTTCCATATTCCATGCACTGAAATCGATCCACAGCAGATAAGTTCCTTCTGGTTCGATCATCTTAACTTCTGGCATATTTTCTGCAAGGAAGTCTCTTACTACACCGATGTTCTTCCAGAAATATTCATTCTGCTGGTCTACATAGTAATCGCACTCGTTGTAGCATGCCATAAGTGCTTCGATTCCAAGATAGTTATAGTCAAAGTGGAAATCATCATATACCACATTGTACTGGTCGCGAAGCGCTTTATTCTTGATTACAACATATGCAGAATAGAAGCATGCAAGATTGAATGTCTTACTTGGTGATCCCATTACAACGATATTGTCTGTAAGGTCATCTGAAAGTGAGAATAATGGAGTATGATTGTGCTCTCCGTATACAATATCTCCGTGAATCTCATCACCAACAAGAATTGTATTGTTTTTCTTACAGATTTCTGCAACTTTGATAAGTTCTTCTTTTGTCCATACACGTCCTACCGGATTGTGTGGGTTACAGATCAGCATGATTCTTAATCTTGGATCTGCTACTTTCTTCTCAAGATCTTCAAAATTCATCTCATAACGGCCATCTTCGAGTATCAGATCATTGCTTTCAACAAAACGTCCTGCACCTTTGATTACGATGCTGAATGTGTGGTAAACCGGAGCCTGGATCAGCACTTTATCGCCCGGACGGGTATATGCATTCAGGATCATCCATAAAGCACCTGTCATGAGTCCCTGTGAATGACGGATTGTTTCCGGGGCAACAGTAAGACCATATCTCTTTTTATACCAGTTACAGATTGATGCTGCAAATCTTTCCTGTGGCAGTGCACCATATGCATACACACCAAATTCTGTACGTTTACGAACTGCTGCAATTGCTTCTTCCGGTGCTTTGAAGTCTGTATCTGCTATTCCAAGCGGAATATACTTTCCATTTTCTCCTTCATAATCCCATTTGAAAGAATCTGTGCCAATACGATTGATCGGTTCATCAAAATCATGAAATTTGTTTGCCATTGTTTTTACCTCATTTTTTCAATATCTTCATCATCTGTTTTTTTGATGGCACCTGACCTGCAACAACTAGTTTCCCGTCAATCATCACCGAAGGAGCCGTCATCACTCCCAGCTTTACGATCTCAACCAGGTCTGTCACTCTCTCGATTTCCGTATCCATCCCGAGCTCTTCAAGACACTCCTTCACAACCGCATTTGTCTTATCACAGTTCTCACAGCCGCTTCCAATTACTTTTATATTCATATCCCGCCTCCAGATTTAATTGTTCAGTTTCATGGGAAGTCCCACACACTCTTCCCACGCCGCCGCGATCTCCCGGATCAGTGCAATTCCGATTTTGGAAATAAAGACAAGCTGAGACTTCGGCTGTGGTTCGTAAGGCGCATAATCCCGTTTCTTTCCGACTACATCAACTTTTTCCCATCCTTCTTTTTCTACTTTAAAGAATCCCTTTACACGGAAAACATCCGGTTCAATCTTTGCAAGGAAAGCTTCCAGCTTTTCCTTCTGGATCTCTCCCGTAAAATCCATAGAAAATGTTTTTGGTTTATTTTTCGATGAATTCGTAGTATCCTCACATTCTGCCCATTTGTACTTCATCAGATCCATATCATAAAATGAACGTTTAATATTGCCATTCTCACTCTCTGTAATTGGGCAGACCGGATTAATTTCACGCACTTTGTCTTTCACCTGTTCAATCTGCTCGCTGCCCACCAGATCAACCTTTGTCAGAACTGCAAGATTGCAGTGCTTAAGCTGCCGGTCAATTGTCTCTGAATCCCCAATCTGATCCAGAAAATTATAACAGTCCACCAGGCAGATGCATCCTTTGAAATCATATGCATCCGGAGCCATCACTTCCGTCGGCGCAAGAATTTCTTCCGCATTGGACGGATCTCCAAACCCTGAGCTCTCTACAAACACGTATTCCAAACCTTTTCTGGACATCTGAACCAGCGCATCCACAAAGGATAATCTCAGACAGCTGCAGAAAATTGATCCCCGGTTCAGTTCTACCATCTGGATATCATTATTCTGAAGCACGGTTCCATCAATACTGATCTTTCCCAGTTCATTCTGGATCACTCCAACCTTTGTTCCTTCCATATTTTCAAGCAGATTTCTCAAGATTGTCGTTTTCCCAGCTCCTAAGAACCCTGTCAGAAAATATAATTTAATTTTACTCATGATTCATTTTCTCCTTTTCTGTATTACAATTGCAATTTAAAAGCCCTGCATAATCTCCCGGGATCATCAGCCGCCCAACCGTCTTGTAAACCTCATTCATCACATCCAGATCCAGAGAATACTGCATCCATTTTCCTTCTTTGCGCGCCTTTACGATTCCCAGATCACACATCAGCTTCATATCATGCGATAAGGTCGGCTGTGTAATATGAAATTCCTCCAGGATCTTACAGGCACATAATTCTCCTTCGGATAACATGTCGATGATCTTCAGGCGTTTCGGATCCGACATCACTTTGAATATACGGGCATATTTTCATAGTCTATCTGCATTTCCTTCGTAAATCGCTCCTTCCTCTGGCCGGGGGTAGCAAATTCATATGCCTTTTCGTGCAAGCACGAACGGCATATGAGTTTGCTCCCCTATATTATCACATTAAACCCATACCCCACAATGATGATTCCGATACAGACAATCCCGATGAATGTTCCGAGCAGTTTTTTCTTGATCGCTTTGGACAGCATTACCATGGATGGAAGGGAAAGTGTAATCACTCCCATCATAAAGGATAAAATCGTTCCAAGTCCTGCCCCTTTTGCGAGCAGGCTTTCTGCAACCGGGATGGTTCCGAAAATATCCGCATACATGGGAACGCCTACTGCTGTCGCCAGTGGCACGGCGTACCAGGTCTGTTTTCCAAGAATGCTTCGGACGATATGCTCTGGGATCAGATTGTGGATAGCTGCTCCGATAATGACTCCGACAACGATATACGGAGCTACCTTTTTTACGGTAGCCACAACCTGATTTTTTGCATAATCCATACGGTCTGCTATTGTAAGCGACGGCGAAGCTACCTCCACATTCGGCGCCTGCCGGATAAAATCTGCTACCTGGTCTTCCATATGCAGCCGCTCAATGATCGTTCCCCCTATAACAGCTATGACAAGTCCAACAATCACATAAGCAAATGCGATCTTCCCTCCAAAGACACTCATCAGAAGAATCAGAGATCCCAGATCCACCATCGGAGATGAAATCAGAAACGAGAAAGTAACTCCCAGCGGCAATCCCGCACTGATGAATCCCATAAAGATCGGAATCGATGAGCAGGAGCAGAACGGAGTCACTGTTCCTAGAAGTGCTCCGATCAGATTCGCCCAGATTCCATGAAATCTTCCCATAATCTTTCTGCTTTTCTCTGGCGGAAAATAGCTTTGAATATAGGATATCACAAAGATCAGCACCGCAAGCAGCACAAAAATTTTTATGATATCATACAGGAAAAAGTGAAGAAATTCTCCTGGAAACCTTCCCTCTCCCAATCCGGCTTTAACAAGAAGTTTTCCGATCAGATCTTTCAGCCAGTGCATTCCAAGAATCTGGTCCTGAAAGAAATCCCATCCGTTTTTTATGATTTTCATTCTCTCTCCCTTCCCATAGAAATATAGAAATATTTCTATATATTTTTCATTTTTTAACCGGTGCAATCTATTTCTCACACCGGTTTTCTAACTACATCTTACTCTTCATATAGAATTTTGTCAATATGTTCCCGCTTTTTCTAATTTATCCCCTTCGCATTTGGATAGATTTTCTTCATCTTTGCGTCATCATAATGTGCATCCGCCCACTTCTGGACGGCATTTGTCGCCTGCACACCATTTCCTCTCTCATCATATCTTACCAGTGCCACACAGGATACCAGAATGTTGCAAACCATAAATCCCAGTAAACCCAGGTCAGAATCTTTCCTGCAACTGCCGGTATTTTTTCAATCCATTTTTCCACAGGTGGAAATAATATTTTAAACCACACAACCGCAGCAATTCCCCAGAAAAAGCAGTAAAGCAGATTGATTCGACCTCCCAGGTTAAACGGGATCTTACTGTAATCCCAGAACACTTTTCCAAATACAAGTTCCGTAAACACACTGCAGAAATACTCATAAGCACCACCAAGCAATGTTCCTGTAAGGAAAAGAAAACGATCCCCTTTATCCTTATATTTGTACAAAAGTGCTGTGACAAGCGCAATTGCAAGCCCCCAGACAATGCTGAACGGTCCCCAGACCACACTGCTTCTGCTCATCCATACTCCAGCCGTCACACGACAGAAAATCGTTTCTGTGATATCTCCCAGAAAAGCACCGATCATAAACAGCATCACGATCTTATAAAAGCCGCACCCTTTTGCAAATACCTTTTCTTCGTTCTCTTCCCGGATTTCCTCTTCAATTTTTCTTGCCTTTGGATATGCTTTTTTCAGACGCTTTTCCAGACTTCCGGCAATCTTTCCCGCAATTTTTGTGCTGATCTTATCCATCCCGGCATCCGTTGCGATCCAGCGCTCCGGCTTCTTACTCTTTCCGGTAAGAAGCATAAAGGAACCAAAGATATCCACAAAAAGTACACCGATCAGTGTCAGCAGCACAATATGCATCAGAAGCTTCGGCAGAATATGTAATAAAATCAACGTGATCCCATTGCACCATCTCACTGCCAGATAACCGAGCACACCCCAAAATAGTGAAGCCGGAAGACAAATATATCCATCCAGGTTCCATTTGATATTTGAATAATCCCACCATCTTGCCTTGAATGCTTTTTCGATCAGATGTCCACTGACCCATTCTGCAACTGTTGCATAGACCGTTGCAAAGATAAATAGCCAGATTCCCCGAAGTTCCTGTAATCCCACTGTCATCGCAATTGCAGTCAGACCATAGAGCACACAGAACGGTCCATTTACCAGACCTCGGTTAGCAAACTTTCTCTGCTTCAAAGTTGCCGATATCGTTTCCAATACCCAGCCACCAAAAGAATAAATAAAAAAGAGCCACAGTAATTCATATCCAGTATAGTGATTCATAGTCTTCTCCTTTGTAAATTCATGGTATCATCTTATCATGCCAACCATGAACTTACAATTGGGATTTTATCCGTAAAGATATTATATAACACCAATCGTTTTTACAACCGGTTAAACGGTATCCGACTCCCCATACCGTCTCGATGATCTGCAGATTCCGCATATCCACATCGTCATTTCATTTCCTGTAGTCGAAATTCGGACTGCGCCTTCTGCTTTTTCTGTATATTTATTTGTTTATCATATATATTTCTCTATTTTTTATCTGTATTCCTGATTTATTTCATATATTTAAAATTATTTTATTTTTTTCAGAATTTTTATTGACATTTTGCATTTTATGAGATATTATAATATCAACAAAACAAAAGGAGGACGGACCACCAGAAACTTAATCTTAACTCCAAAGTCTAAGAAAGTAAGAGGTATGGACCAAAGGACACTTAATTTAAAACTCGGACAAATCTAATGAAAGTAAGAGGTACGGACCAAAAGGAACATAATTTAAAACCAGAACAAAATTTAATGAAAGTAAGAGGTACAGACCACCGGAAACTTAATTTAAAACCAGAATAAATCTAATGAAAGCAAGAGGTATGGACCAAAAGGAACATAATTTAAAACCAGAACAAATCTAATGAAAGTAAGAGGTATGGACCAAAAGGAACATAATTTAAAACCAGAATAAATCTGATGAAAGCAAGAGGTACAGACCAATGGCAAGATAATTTATACAATATCAAATCAATGAGAGCAAGAGGTGCAGACCAATGGCATAATAATTATTGAAATTTACATAGAAAAAACTATTTGAGATAATAGTTTCAGATAGATAAGAAGTGAATAAGGAGGATAATCCAATGGATGGATCAAATTAAAATCCACTGTAGCTGAAAGATCAGATACAGTGGATTTTTTATGACATATTTTCTGTTCCAAAGTTCAAGAGCGCGCCTGCTGACGCGCTCAATTTCTGCTGATTCATAGTACAGCGGATTCTATGAAGTCTTCCGGTCCATATCCCATACTGCCTTACCATCATCACAGTATTCCAGATCCGGGCATTCCCCCTGTACAAAGGAATAAACCGGTTCTTTTCCTTCATATTCCTGAATGATACCATTTAATTTGGCAAGCATTTTTTCTTTATCCCCCGGAAGATGTCCTCTGACTCTCACATGGATAAAGTCATGAAAACCATCATATAAAATATTTGCTCCTGCTTTTTCCGGTGCGATCCTCTCGATCAGATGATATTCTTCCCGAATTGTTTCCAGCTCATCTGCCGGAACAAAAGTACCTTGCCGTATATCTTGATACAACGGAACTTCTTTATGCAAAACATGGAAAAATTCACTACATGCGCCGGATTGGTCCTGTTCAGGAACTGCGCCAGTGCTTCTGCATTTTCCATTCCTCTTCCTTTTCCTGCGACTCCGGTCATAATATGTGCATCATAGATCAGTCCTGCTTCATGAAGCCTGTCGATTGCCTGATATGCCTGTGCCAGATCATGATCTTTTTTCATAAGTTTCAGCACATCATCCAGTCCGCTCTCGATTCCAAGATACAGATGCTTTACCTTTTTTCTAGCAAGCATTTCCAGCTCTTCCTGGCTTTTATGTAAAATACTCGTAACAGTCGCATCCATATTAATCCCTTCACATTCCGGGAAGTAATATGCGATCAGATCCAGAATCTCATACAATTTTTCTGTCTTCAGACCAAATGCATTACCATCCCCCAGAAAGATCTTCTTCGGCTTCCCATGCAGTTCCCGCACTCTCTTTAGTTCCGCTTCAATCTGTTCCATCGGAAGTTCCCGATACTTCAGATGCCGGAATAAATTACAGAATTTACACTGATTATATGAGCATCCAACCATAACCGGAAGCATGAAAGAGCTTCTTTCCATCGGAGCCCGGCAAATCTGTCCTTCGTAATCCATATGTCACACTCCTATGCTTCTACATAATAGACATAGTTTTCTTTTCTTGGTTTTGCTGCAGGAAGTTCTGCTGCCGCATATCCAAGTACGCAATGACCGATTCCTTCATAGTCTCCTTCGATTCCCCATTTTTTCAGAAGAGCCTTTCCTTCCTCGGATTCAAATTCTTCTTTTGCCCGGTGGATCCAGCAGCTTCCGATTCCAAGCGAATGCGCCGCATTCATCAGATTTCCCATCACAAGACTTCCATCATAAAGATATGTCGGTCTTGCCTTATCTGCAAGTACAATAAGAACTACCGGTGCACCATAAAATGGATCTGTATCGGTTCCCATAATTTTTGCATTCATTGCTGAAAGCTGATCTCTTGTTGCTTTATCCGTCACTGCCACGATGATCGGTGACTGCATTCCCATTCCCGTTGCCGCATAAGTTCCGGCCTCAATGATCGTATTCAGATCCTCTTTTCTGATCATATCCGGTTTGTATCCACGGACACTTCTGCGTTCTTCCATATTTTTGATTACTTCATTCATAAATTTTCAGCTCCTTTCAAATCTGCTTCTATTGTAGCACGATTTGAAAGGAGCTGTATGTATCTTATTTATTAAATTTTTATATCTGGCTTATTTTTCTTCGCCCCAGACTTCTTCCGCGATTTCTTTTACCAGTGCAAGCTTCTTCCACTGTTCTTCTTCTGTCAGTTTATTTCCGATTTCACAGGAAGCAAATCCACACTGTGGACTCAAATACAGTCTGTCGAGCGGGACATATTTCGCTGCTTCATGGATTCTCTTAATTACGTCTTCTTTATCTTCCAGCTTTGGTGACTTGGTTGTGATCAGACCGAGAACCACTTTTTTATCACCACTTACACTCTTCAACGGCTCAAATCCACCAGAACGTGCATCATCAAATTCCAGATAATATGCACCTTTTTCCTACGGGCGAATAAAACTTCTGCCACACGGTCATATGCACCACTGCTTGCATAAGTAGAATGGAAATTTCCACGGCATACATGAGTGTTGATCACCAGATCCTCCGGCGCTTCCTCAATTGCACGGTTATTGATAGCAAGAAGCTGTTCCATGATTTTCTGAAGTCCGGCTTCATCGGTTCCGAAAATTGCTGTAGCATGTGGATCTACACACATTCCCCATGAACAGTCATCAAGCTGGAGATTTCTGCATCCCGCATCATATAAATCACGAATGACTTTCTTATATCCATTTGCAATATCTTCTGCCAGTTCTTCCACATCCGGATAATACTTATTCGTATTTTGAATGTACATCGGCATAATAAACTGTTCCAGGAACTGTGCCGGTGCCGGAATCGTCTGCTTTGCTACTGTATTTTCATCTTCCAGTGCCTTTACAAATTTAAAATGTTCTACAAATGGATGCTGATCTACGGAAATTTTTCCAGTCAAATAAGTATCATCGATCATTGCAGCTTCACCGTGGAACGGAAGTCCGGTCTTAGTCGGCTCATGTCCTACCCCGTTAATCCCCATCATGAAATCAAGATGCCAGGTTGCTCTTCTGAACTCGCCGTCTGTGATCACATGATATCCGGCTTTTTTCTGCTTCTCTACCAGGTCTAAAATTGCAGCATCCTCTACTTTTGTCAGTTCTTCTTTTGAAATCTTTCCTTCTTCAAAATCTCTTCTTGCTCTTTTCAGTGTTTCCGGTCTTAAAAAACTTCCTACATAATCATAACGAAATGGTGTATTTTTACTCATAATATAACTCTCCTTTTCTCTTTCGTACTGTCTGTCTTTTATGTTTGAAAGTATAGCAGAGTATTCTGCATCTGAAAAATACAAAAAAAATGCAGTTTGCCATAGTTTAAAACTATAGCAATATCAAAAAAATGTTTCACGCTCCCTGCTTCCATGCTACAATATTACCAGGATATCTGGCCAGAAGTATTTTCCGCTAAGATACATTTTCCAGATACTTTTCTGATATCCCAAACCTAAAAACAATATTCTTTATAGAAAGTGAAAAATATGACTCTTCAACAATTAAAATACATCGTAACTGTTGCTGAAACAGGAACAATTACCGAAGCCGCAAATCGTCTTTATATTTCCCAGCCAAGCCTGACAAACGCAATCCGTGAACTGGAAAAAGAAATGAAGATTACCATTTTTCTCCGGACTAATAAAGGGATCATCCTTTCAAAAGAAGGCGAAGATTTCTTAGGATACGCCAGACAGGTGCTGGAACAGGCCGCTATTCTCGAAGATAAATACAAAGGAACTTCCGGCGGGAAAAAGAAATTCTGTGTATCCACGCAACACTATTCTTTCGCTGTCAATGCCTTTGTCGATCTGATCAAAACCTACGGACAGGATGAATATGATTTCAGTCTCCGCGAAACCCAGATACGAAATCATCGAAGATGTAGCAAAAATGCGCAGCGAGATTGGAATTCTTTTCTTAAATAATTTTAATGAAACGGTTCTGGAAAAAATTTTAAAATCCAACGGGCTTATTTTTCATCAGCTGTTTGTTGCAAAACCACATGTATTTATCAGCAGACGTCACCCTCTCGCCGATCACAAAATAATCACCAATGAAGAACTGGACGATTATCCATATCTTTCCTTTGAACAGGGTGAACACAATTCCTTTTATTTTTCAGAAGAAATCTTTTCTGTATCTGAACGCAAAAAAAATATCCGTGTACGGGATCGTGCCACCTTATTTAATCTTCTGATCGGGCTAAATGGCTACACAGTATGCAGTGGTGTAATTGACAAAAAGTTGAATGGAAAAGATATCATTGCCGTTCCTCTTGCTGACGAAAGTGATATGCGGATTGGGTATATTACACATAAAAAAAGGATGTTAAGCAGATTAGGGACAACTTATCTGGATGCCTTGAAAAAATATCTGCAATAAAAAACTTCTGGAAGCAGTTTTCCTGTTTCCAGAAGTTTTTGTTTTAAAACAAACATACAATTCCATGCACAATAAATGCAGCAACCCATGCAATCACGCACTGAAAGATCACAACACCGATCGCCCATTTACCACCAAGTTCTCTTTTAATAGAAGCAATCGCTGCCACACACGGTGTATACAAAAGACAGAAAATCAAAAGTGCTGCTGCACCGGCTGTATTTATCACCGCTGTCAGTGCTGCTGTTGACCCAAACAAAATCGAAAGAGTGGAGACGACACTCTCTTTTGCCATAAATCCGGAAATCAGTGCCGTTGATATTCTCCAATCACCGAATCCAAGTGGAATGAATACAGGTGCGATCATACCTGCTACCGTTGCAAGGATACTTGCCTGTGAATCTGTCACCATATTCAGATGCAGATCAAAGCTCTGCAGGAACCAGATCACGATCGTTGCACCAAAAATAACGGTAAATGCTCTCTGCAGGAAGTCCTTTGCTTTTTCCCAGAGAAGCTGACCAACATTTTTTGCTCCCGGCATACGATAATTCGGAAGCTCCATAACAAACGGAACAGGTTCTCCTTTGAACATCGTCCCTTTCATTGCAAGTGCAGTAAGGATTCCCATCAGGATTCCGAAGAAATAGAGACCAATCATTACAATTGCACCCTTCCCCGGGAAAAACGCCGCTGTAAAGAATGCATAGATCGGAAGTTTTGCTGAACAACTCATAAATGGAGTCAGCAAAATCGTCATTTTACGATCACGCTCTGAAGAAAGTGTCCGGCTCGCCATAACTCCCGGTACTGTACATCCAAATCCGATCAGCATCGGTACAATACTTCTTCCGGAAAGACCAATCTTTCGCAAAAGTTTATCCATAATAAACGCAACCCTTGCCATATATCCACTGTCCTCCAGCATCGAAAGGAAAAAGAACAGTGTAACAATAATCGGCAGGAAACTCAGCACGCTTCCAACCCCCTGAAAGATTCCATCTACAATCAGTGACTTTAATACGCCATTGACTCCTGCCGCATCCAGTGCCTGACTGCAGGCTACAATCACCTGGTCAATTCCCTGTTGCAGAAGATCCTGCAAAAATGCTCCGATCACATTAAATGTGAGCCAGAATACCAGTCCCATAATTGCGATAAATGCCGGAATCCCGGTATATTTTCCTGTCAGAATCTGATCAATCTTCCTGCTTCGCACCCGCTCCCTGCTCTCATGTGGCTTTAAGACCGTATCTTCACAGGCACGCTGGATATAGTTAAAACGCATTCCCGCTACTGCCGATGAACGGTCTACCTTGCATTCTTCTTCCATCTGCAGATTGATATGTTCCAGAAGTTCCTTTTCATTCTGGCTCAGCTTTAATTTTTCCAGGACAAGCTCATCATTCTCTGCCAGTTTACTTGCTGCAAATCTGACCGGGATCCCTGCTTCCTTTGCATGATCTTCAATCAGATGCATGATCGCATGAATGCATCTGTGAACCGCACTTTCCTGACCTTCAGCAGAGCAAAAATCCACTTCCTCCGGTGCTTCCTGATATTTTGCGACATGCAATGCATGTTCTACCAGTTCCGCAATTCCTTCTCCCTTTGCTGCCGAGATTGGTACAACCGGTACTCCGAGAAATGCTTCCAACTCATTCACACGCACAGAGCCACCGTTCACACGCATCTCATCCATCATATTCAGCGCAACAACCATTGGGATCTCAAGTTCCATAAGCTGCATCGTCAGATACATATTCCGTTCAATATTGGTTGCATCTACAATATTGATGATTCCTTTCGGTTTATCCTGAAGCAGAAATTCTCTTGTAACAATTTCCTCACTGCTATACGGAGACATAGAATAAATTCCCGGAAGATCGGTAATACGGGTATTGGGATGTTCCTTGATCACACCGTCTTTTCTGTCAACCGTAACACCTGGAAAATTTCCCACATGCTGATTCGATCCGGTCAGCTGGTTGAACAGCGTTGTTTTTCCACAATTCTGATTTCCAACCAATGCAAACGTAAGTGTCGTATTCTCCGGTAACGGATGCTCTGTTTTCTTCTCATGAAAAATGCCTGCTTCTCCATACCCCGGATGCTGTGCATCTCCTAACGGTTGTCTGCCTTCCTTCTTCTTATAATGTGGCTCATGGGCCGGCGTAATTTCAATCTGTCCGGCATCCTCCAGACGGATCGTAAGTTCATAACCATGGATCCTGATCTCAACCGGATCCCCCATCGGCGCATACTTTACAATCGTTACTTCTGTTCCCTGGATCAATCCCATATCCAGGAAATGCTGCCTGAGTGCACCATTTCCTCCTACGGAAAGAATCGTAGCTGTCTTTCCGACTTGTAATTCTTTTAATGTCATTCCTCTATCTGTCTCCTTTGGCAAAACCATTTATTGATAATTTATATCATTATCATATCAGTCCTGTAGGTAGTCATTCAAGAATAACATTCGTTTTTTCTAACTAATTTCATCGTCTGCAAATTGTTTTATTCCGTAGCCTCTCTAAACCGGTACCCTACTCCGATTTCTGTCAGAATAAATCTGCAATTTCCGGGATCCTTTTCTATCTTCCTTCGCAGTGCTGCCATAAATACCCTCAGGTTGGCTGCTTCTACTCCCTGTGCACTGCCCCAGATCTGGCTGAGAATATAATTATGTGTCAGTACCTTTCCCCTGTTGTCGATCAATAGTTTCAAAATCTTATATTCCATCGGAGTCAGATGAATTTCTTTCCCATCTATCGATACCTGATGTTTTTCCCAGTCCACTTTCAGATAATCACACTGAAAGATTTTTTCTTTCTTCTCTTCCGGGATCTGGTTACTCTTTCTGAGCGCCACACGGATTCTGGCAAGCAGTTCGCCCATATAAAACGGTTTGTCATAATCGTCTGCCCCAGATCGAGGTGCCTGTGTTTCCTTCCCTCGCTACACTAATATTTTGCACTGTGCAGTCAGTATCTTCAGATTTCTGCATTTTTTTATAATCTCCCCGTCACCATCCGGAGTCAAGATCCAGAATGATCATATCTGGTCTGTTTGCATAGAACAGTGCATTTGCTTCTCCACATGTCTTCGCAATCACATAATCATAGTCTTCTTTCTTAAGACTCATCGAGATAAAGTTAATAATATATTTATCGTCTTCCACAATTAAAATTTTATGCTTATCTGCCATCTGTACTTACCTGCCTTGCCTCCAACCAGAACATGAACCTTGCTCCGCCTTCTTTTCTGTTCTCTGCACAAATATTTCCACCATGTGCATTTACTACCGCTTTACATATAGCCAATCCCAGTCCGATTCCTCTTTGTCTGTCCCCTTTTTCATCTGACCTTGTAACAAATTCGTCAAAAATATTTTCTTTCAGATCTTCCTGAATCCCGTCTCCGTCATCTTCTACACTGATCCACACTTTCCCTGCATCATATCTGGCTTCTATACAGATCCATCCATTTTCCCCTGTATGCTTCATCGCATTATCCAGAAGATTGACCAGCACCTGGACCATCAGTTTTCCATCTACATTTACAACAATCAGCTCCGACGGAAGTTTAATTTCAAACCTCCTCTTTTCCCGGAGTCCTATGATATGTGATACGGCTTCATAGATCAGATCATCCACTACTTCCTGGTTTTTCCGGATCTCAAATTCTTCACTTTCCAGCTTTGTCATATTCAAAATATTTTCCATCAGGCGCATCAGCCATACAGACTGCTCCTGTATCTCTCCTGCCAGTTCCTTTCTGACTCCGGCATCCAACTCATCCGCCTCTTTTAAGAGTCCTGCAGCTCCCATAATTCCGGTCAAAGGTGTCCTGAAATCATGGGATATACTTTCCTCAGCATATTGCTTTTCAGCTTTTCTCTTTCCATCTGTGCCCTTGTTTCCTCTGCAAATACGCACCTGATTATGAAATCAGTACCATAATACTTGCGGAAATGAATCCTGTGATAAGGAAAAATACCAGACGTACCACATCATTCTGATCCGTCATCGCAAATGTATGCACCGGCACTGTAAAAAAATAATTAAACAGCAGCACACTGCATACAGAAGCCATCATTCCATACAGATAACCGGTAGTTGTAACTGTTATGACCAGTACACCCACAATATAGATCATCAGAATATTTTCTTTTCGAATTCCATAACTCTGGAGAAAAAAAGACAAAAATGTTGCAACCGCCATGATCGCAATCGACTGCACCATATATTTTACTCTCTTTTTTGTCATTTTCTTTCCCCCATCATTCATCATTTTATACTTGCAAGCAGACGGTCAATATCCTTTGTAAGACCTACTACAAGCAGATGATCCTTCTCATGCATCACATAATCCGCTCTCGGAAGGACCACCACCTCTGTATTTTTCTTTATTCCAAATACATTTATATGATAGTTTGCCCTTATATCCGCTTCTTCTATCGTCCGCCCGATCCATGCAGCCTTCGGCTGGATTTCAAAAATCGAATAATCCTTACTGAGTTCAAAATAGTCAAAACATGGTTGCACTGTACAACAGTCAGCTCTGCATATCCCGATCCGGATAAAAGACTTCATCCGCTCCGTTTCTCAATAAGAATTTTGCATGAATATCCCTGTTTGCCTTACTGACAACATGTTTGGCTCCAAGCTCTTTTACCAGGCTTGTTATCTCCAGACTGCTCTGGAAATTTGATCCGATGCACACAAAGCAAAGATCGAAATTTCCTACTCCAAGACTTCTTAATACTTCTTCATTTGTACAGTCCCCTACCCGTACTGCTGTTGCGTATTCCAGCAAATCCGTTGTCTTTTTCTCATCTTTATCGATGATCATTACCTCATTTCCCCGATTTGCCATATCCATACACAGATGATGGCCAAATCTTCCAATTCCTATAATCAATACTGATTTCATTTTCTACTCCTTGTTCTATCCTATCGTAATTTCTTCTACCGGTTTCCGGATCGGTGCTCCATGTCTGTGCCCTTTCAGTGAAAGTGCAAATGTCAGACTTCCTATTCTTCCGCAAAACATCAGAAATACCAGCACCATTCTTGATGCCATACATACATCTCTTGTGATTCCCGCAGACATTCCCACTGTTCCCATTGCAGAAAAGACTTCAAACATCACATCCGACAAAGAAAACGGCTGCATAATTTCCATGAAGATCGTTCCTGTTAGTATAAGGAACAAATTCGTACACATTACAACACTGGCCTTTCTGATCGCAGTTTCATCCAGTCTTCTGTTAAATACATTACAACCGGCTGCTTCCATCAGATTTGCACGCACAAATACAATAAGAACCACTACGGTTGTCGTCTTAATTCCACCTGCTGTAGATCCCGGGCTTCCTCCTATGAACATCAGAATCATAGTAACAAGTTTACTGCCTTCCGTCAACGCTCCTGTATCGGTTGTATTAAATCCTGCCGTTCTGGCTGTCACCGAGTGAAATAAAGAACAGAGTATCTGTTCTTTCACAGGCATCCCTGCCAGTACATTATTTTTTTCCAGTATCAGGAATAAAACTGCTCCTCCTATAATCAGAAAACCTGTTGTTGATAATACAATCTTTGTATGCAGATGATATTTTTTCCATTGAAATTTTTTCACAGACAGATCATCCCACACCAAAAAACCGATTCCACCGATTATAATCAGCAGCATGATCACTGTATTTACCAGCCAGTCATCCGAATATCTGATCAGTGACTGATAGGCACCATTTTCTCCCATAAGGTCAAACCCGGCGTTGCAAAAGGCTGATATAGAATGAAAGATCCCGTACCAGATTCCTCTTCCTATTCCGAATTCCGGAATAAACCGGATCATCAGCAATACAGCTCCAATGCTTTCAAAAAAAAGTGTTCCTTTTATAATCTTCTTCGTAAGCTTTACAATTCCACCAATTTGAATACTATTGATACTCTCCTGCAAAATTCCACGGACTTTAAGCCCTATCTTTCTTCTTAACAGAATCGCCACACAGACACCAATTGTCATAAATCCCATACCGCCGATCTGGATCAGGATCAAAATGATAAGCTGTCCAAAAAAAGACCAGTGCAGATATGTATCCTGTACAACCAGCCCAGTCACACAGGATGCGGATGTCGAGGTAAATAATGCATCTGCAAAAGATGTCATATTTCCATCCCTTGATGAAACCGGAAGCATTAAGAGAATACTTCCCAAAAGGATCAACAACAAATACCCGACAACAATCATCTGTGTCTGTGTCATCTTTTTATATATTACTGTCATTTGTTTCGTTTCCTTTCTCCTCTATATCTTTCTTCCTCTCTCTCTTTTTTATCCTTCTTCAGAAAAATGTCGAGTTCACGCATCAGATGCAATCCGGCGATCAGCAGAAAGCTCAGGATCCCTGTAAATAAAATAATACTCTCAATCTCGAACATAACCTTTCCTTCCTCTCACTGTTTTTCCTCTCCTGTTTTGTAAATCAATGATAGTATTTTTAGTATAAAGATTGTATAAAGATTCCTGATTTTATGTAAATATTCCGTTATGATTTCCTGCTGAAAAATGAGATTAGGAATTTCATTAAATAGAAAGAATGTGCATCTCCGGCACGCAGTGCCTTTTGTTTCATAGGAAGTTCCTTCGGGATTTTCTATGAAGCAAAAAACGGGCACTTTGCAGTTCTTTCTGCAAAGCGTCCGCCTTTTTTACAAAATCTTTTTATTCAACTGCTGCTTCTTCCTCATCTGTTTCCGGAACATCATTATGAACGGCAGCCACACCTGCTACATCTGCTTCCGGATCTGTGATCAGTTTGACATCTTTATCCTTTGCGATGTCAAGGTCTTTGACTTTAATGGTTTCTCCAACCTTCAAATCTCCAACGTCAACAATTACTTTTTCAACAAGTGCAGATGGAAGTGCTTTGTATTCAATTTCATCAAGCAGTTCCTCTACAACACCTGTGACAACCTTTGACTGATTGTGGATCACAACTTCTGCTACGGAATGTACCATTTCTCCACTTACCAGTGCCTGAAAATCTATTTCAAGTACTTTTGAACCCATAGAATCATAATCGACTTCTTTTACCAGCACATCCATCTGCTCTCCGTCCAAATCCAACATAATCTGGCTTCCTTTGCCATTAGCTTTCAGGAACTTTTCCGCTTCTTTCTGTGTCATCTGTACCGGAATGGAGCCTTCAATCTCACGTCCGAATACATTGCCGGTTACATAACCTTCTCTTCTGAGTTTTTTGGCTTTTGTCTGCATGTTTCTTTTTTCAGCTTTTAAAGTATTCATTTATCTTTTCCTCCAATCACTGACTTCTGGTAAAGTACCTATTTCCTTGTTACAGCTGTATTATAACACTCATGGATTATCAAGATTAACCAAAATCGCATCTTTTTTGATCAATATTTTTGCTGTTTTTCAAACTTTTTTATTTGTTTTGTGCAATTTTTTATTTTTCAGTCCTTATAGATTTCCATAATTTTTCATATTTTCAGCTTTTTATTGTTCCAGATATTCTTTGATCCTGTCGATATTATACAAAGGAATATTTGTCATCCATTCCTGTTCCCGGTAATCTGACATTGACGTTCTTACGGCATATTTAGGCTTATATTTTTCACAGAACGCTTTCAGGCTTTTTGCCCTCAAATTTTCCTCCGCTTTCACTTCCAACGGAATAATCGAAGTTCTTCCCTGCTCTTTGTACCTTATGAATCAGTCCACAGTCTAAAAGCCATTGTATTGCCAGTTCAAAATCTTTTGCCCTTGATCCTTTTCTCACCTGTCCATAGATATATTTTTTATTTTTCTTCGCCAGCTGCATCGGAATCGAATTCCATACAAGATTCAGTCTTGGAACCAATGAAGTCTTGGCGTGTTTTGAAAAATCCTGTTGATAATAATTCAACAGATTCTTCTGTATCTGTCTGACCTGATTAAAATCCTTCGTTTCTACATACGTCTGTACTACTTCCGGCATGCCACCTACATAATAATATTCGCGTAATCGGTCTATATATTTAGATTTGAATGTTGTCACCATATCGGTATCCGTTCCCTGAAGAATATTTACGAAGCGTTCCTCTCCTAATGCGCACAAAAATTCCTGAAATGTCAATGGATAAAGATCCATAAAATCTACCTTTCCAACCGGAAAAGAAGTTCCTTTATGCAATGCCACACCAAAAAAAGAACCTGCTGCCACAATTGCATATTCACCTGCAAAATGCTATACTCGGATAAGAAATGTTAATGAAAAGAGGTTTGATTATGAGAGCATATGAACGACTTTTAAATTATGTAGTAGTCCGTACTCCAAGTGATGAACACAGTACGACTTCTCCTTCTTCCCAGTGTCAGTTCGACCTGGCACGTATTCTGGCAGATGAGATGACTGCCCTCGGGATTTCTGACGTAAGTCTGGATGAATTCTGCTATGTATATGGAAAGATTCCTGCCACACCAGGATATGAGAATAAACCATCTATCGGATTTATCGCACACATGGATACCGTTTCCGATTACTGTGACCATGACATCATCCCGGTCGTACACAAGAACTACGATGGCGGTGATCTGCCGCTTGGCACAAGTGGACGTACCCTTACCGTAAAAGATTTCCCGCATCTTCCATCTCTTGCCGGACGCACCCTGATCACAACAGACGGTACAACTGTTCTTGGTGCCGATGATAAAGCCGGAGTTGTCGAGATCATGACCATGGCTGAAGCACTGATCAAAGAAAATATTCCTCATGGACCGATCTCAATCGCTTTTACACCAGATGAAGAAGTCGGTGGTGGAACTGATCATTTTAACGTAGAAAAATTTGCTGCACAGTTTGCCTACACTCTGGATGGCGATACCGAAGGAGAAATTCAGTATGAAAACTTCAATGCATGCAAGGCAGATTTTGAAATTACCGGCTTTGCTGTGCATCCGGGTTCCAGCAAGGATACGATGATCAATGCGTGCCTGGTTGCCGCTGAAATCAATAACATGCTTCCAGGACTTGAAATCCCGCGTGAAACGGAGGATTATGAAGGATTCTACCATCTGACCGGTATGAGTGGAGATGTGGCACAAGCAAAGCTTCATTACATTGTAAGGGATCACGACAAGAATCTGTTTGAAGCCAGAAAAGAAACTCTTCGCCATATCGAAAAAAATCTCAATGAAAAATGGGGAGAAGGCACTGTGAAGCTTACGATTACTGACCAGTACCAGAATATGGCTGAGATTATTGCCGGATGCATGCATCTGATTGAGAATGCAAAGAAAGCCTGTGAAAATGCGGGTGTTGCACCGCTTGTGCTTCCGATCCGTGGCGGCACAGACGGATGCCAGCTCAGCTTTATGGGACTTCCTTGCCCGAACCTTGGAACAGGGGGACATGCATTCCATGGACCATATGAACACATCACGGCAGAGGGAATGGACAAGGCTGTGGATATCGCAGTTGAGCTTGTGAAATTATACGCGGAGATGTAAAGGGTTGTATTTCGTCTTTAATCCGATTTAACAAGTAAACAAATATTTTAAGCAAAACCGGAGTTGACGCATATCACTAAAATCCATGCGACAACTCCGGTTTCTTAAATTTGAAAATATTATTTTATCTGTCCCAGTATTATCCCCATCAGCTTTGTCCTTGCTTCTACACTCGCCCATGCTACATGTGGTGTAATCAGCAGTTTTTTGCTGTCTTTTATTTTTCGCAGCGGATTCGTCTCACTCATCGGCTCCTGACAAAGTACATCAAGTCCGGCTGCAGCTATCTCGTCATTTTCCAGTGCCTCATACAGATCCTGCTCGACTACGATCGGACCACGTCCGAGATTCAGGAAAATACAGGTTTTTTTCATTTTTGCAAATGCTGCTTTATCCATTAAGCCCTCTGTATGTTCATTTAACGGTGCATGAATGGATATAATGTCAGATTTTGCAAGCACTGTATCCAGATCTACCTGTTCGTAACCTTCCTGCGCCGAACGCCCTGATGCAGAGTAATAAATAATCTGTGCTCCAAATGCTTTTGCGATATCCGCAACTCTCCGTCCAATTGTTCCCAGACCTATGATCCCCCACGTTTTGCCACTGATCTCCGTAAAATGCTCTGCAAAATGCGTAAATATTGTATCATTGATGTAACGCTCTTCTTTTACATAATCATCGTAATAACGTATCTTTTCCAGCAGATAGAGAAGCATTGCAAAAGTGTGCTGTGCCACCGTTTCTGTCGAATAGCCTGCTACATTTCTCCATGCAACTCCTCTTTTTTCCAGATATTCTTTATCCAGATTGTTGGTCCCCGTTGCCGTCACACATACCAGCTTTAAATTCTCTGCTTTTCCAATCGTCTGCTCATTGACCTGTACTTTATTTAAAATAATCACATCTGCATCCTGAACTCTTTCCGGTACTTCTTCTGATGTAGAAAAATCGTATTTTACGACTTCACCTAACCTGTCAAATCCAGAAAGATCAATATCTTCTCCAATTGTTTTTACATCCAAAAAAACTATTTTCATAATCTGTTCCTCACTTTATCACTGTAATTTGCAACTTTTTCTGTTCATTATCATAACAAATTTATTTTACGAATACAACCTAAACAACCGTTGACATCCTTATCCTATGGCGCGTATACTAAAGAAATGAAGAGCATTTGCGATTATATCCAGATATAATTAGCAGGTGTTTTTTTTGGTCTTTCTGGCAAGCCTTTGCTTTTTATAAATCACATTCCATCAACATCAAGGAGGTTATTATCATGAATCAGAACAAAGCTTTGGAACTTACAAAAGATATCGCAACTGACATTATCGGAGGAATCCTGATCGCTGTCGGTGTCTATAATTTTGCTGCCGCCGCAAAATTTCCGATGGTAGGGGTAAACGGAATCGCCCTGATCTTTTACCAGTTGTTTGGACTGCCGATCGGTACTGTTGCCCTGATTCTTAACATCCCGATCGCCATCTGTTGTTTTCGGCTTCTGGGCCGCAGATTTTTCCTGAATTCAGTCCGGACGATCATTATTACTTCCATAATCATGGACGTGATCGTACCGCTGTTCCCGGTTTATCAGGGTGACAGACTTCTTTCTGCCATCTGCTGCGGTGTCCTTTCCGGACTTGGTTATGCAATGATCTATATGCGTGATTCTTCAACCGGCGGCTCTGACTTTATCATGATGTCGATCAAAGCACTGAACCCTCACCTTTCCCTTGGAAATATTGCATTTGCACTGGATGCAGTAATTGTAATCCTCGGAACCGTAATTGTATCCCGTGACGTGGACAGTCTGATCTACGGTCTGATCGTCAGCTATCTGCTCTCTCTTGTTATGGATAAAGTTATGTACGGAATTGATGAAGGAAAGCTTGCCCTGATCGTAACCGATCCCGAACACAGCACTGAAATCTGTTTTAAAATCGATGAGGTTCTCGGACGCGGCTCTACAATTTTAAATGGTATGGGAAGTTATTCTAAAGATGATAAGCACATCATAATGTGCGCCTGCAACAATAAGCAGATGTACGGAATCCGCAAGCTGATCAAAACGATTGATCCAAAATCCTTCCTTGTAATCATGGAATCGAATGATGTAGTGGGTGAAGGATTTAAAGATGAGTAAATTGCGGTCAGCTTTTTCAGACAGCTAAGCAAATCATCCGTATCACTTGTTGGACACTTTGCATCAAAAATAGAATTTCTGATAATAAAAACCGGAGGCTCATGTGTCTTTTTACACAAGCCTCCGGTTTTTCTATAATCTGCCAAGCCAATACTTCGCTTTTATACACACTCTGATTCCCTGTCCTTTTTAAGTCCGGCTCTTCCTATGAATTCAGATCTTCTGTGATTGATTTAAGGTTCATGAAGTTTGTCAGATAATCTGCTGTACCAGTCTTCGCATCTGTTCCGGACATGTTAAATCCACCAAATGGATGCTGAAGTACAACTGCTGCTGTAGATTTTCTGTTAAAGTATAAGTTACCTACCTGGAATTCTACTTTTGCTCTCTGGATATTTTCACGTGTCTCACTGTATACAGATCCTGTCAGACCATATTCTGTCTGGTTTGCTACATCAAGTGCTTCATCAAAAGAATCTACTTTGATAACAGCAAGGACTGGTCCAAAGATTTCTTCATTGGCAATTCTTGCATCTCTCTTGATATCGCGGATTACAGTAGGATCAATATAATATCCTTCTGCGTCACTGTATGTACCACCGAATACAACTTTTCCTTCTTTACGTCCGATCTCGATGTAATTGGTAATGCTGTTATAAGCGCCCTGGTTGATAACCGGTCCCATCGCTGCATTGCTTTCGCCCGATCCCTGGTTCGCCTTCAGTTCTGCTGCGCATTTTACAACTTCATCTACAAACTCATCATATACATCTGCCAGAACAATTGCTCTTGAGCATGCAGAGCATTTCTGTCCCTGGAATGTAAATGCAGAGCTTGCAACTCCATTTGCTGCTTTCTTGATGTCTGCTGTTGAATCTACGATAATTGCATTCTTTCCACCCATCTCAGCCACAACACGTTTGATCCATCTCTGTCCGTCAGCGATCTTGGCTGCATGTTCATTGATTCTGCATCCAACTGCTTTTGATCCTGTGAAGTTTACAAATCTTGTAAGCGGATGTTCTACGATGAAGTCACCAATCTCTGATCCTGATCCAGGAATGTAACTTACTACGTCAGCCGGAATACCGGCTTTCTGGCAGAGTTCTACGAATTTGTATGCAACGATCGGAGCGTCTGAAGATGGTTTGCAGCAGATCGTGTTACCGGTAACAACTGCAGATACGATCATTCCACCAAACAGTGAGAGCGGGAAGTTCCATGGAGAAACAGCCACACCTACACCGAGCGGGATGTAAACGCATTTTGTAAGTTCATCTGTAGGAACCAGCTCTTTTCCTTTTTCCAGATTCTGGATATGCATTACATAAGAATTGATAAAGTCAAGCTGTTCGCAAAGTTCTCCGTCAGCTTCTCCCCAGTTCTTTCCACTTTCAAGGACGTTCCATGCATCCATGATGAAACGGTTCTCGATCAGAAGTGCTGCAAGTCTTCTTAATACACGTACTCTTTCTTCTACAGATGTCAGGCTCCATTTTTTGAATGCTTCGTAAGATGCCTTGATTGCCTCATCAGCCTGTTCTTTGCTGCATGAGCATGCATATCCGAGTACTTCCTTTGTAGCCGGTGATACAGAAGCGATCTTCTTTTCTGTCTCAACTTTTTTTCCACCGATGATCAGCGGGTAAACAGCACCTGCTTCTGCATGAGCCTGTTTGAATGCTTCTTCTATTTTCTTTTTATTTTCTTCCAATGTGAAATCAACTTCTACTGCGTTTTTAAATCCTGTAAGCATGTACTTATGTCCTCCTTGAACTATGGTCTATAAATTGTTTATTATTGTAACAGCAAATTTTCTCCACGTCAATATGTTAAAGTAAAAAAATGTATTTTCGTATACAATTATACCGTTTATATTTTAACAAATAACTTGCATATTTTCGTTCTATTGACATTTTATCTCAATTGATATAAGATATTGTTTAAATGGTTCTTTTTAGAACCATTTTTCAAATGACTGCGCTCGGCACGAGAATGTGTCAAGGCACATTCTTTTTTATTAAAAAACGGAGGTGTATGGATGAACATTACATATCTGCTTGTATTAATGCAGCGAATTGGTAAAATGCATGAACAGAAGTTGAAAGAATTATGCCGCCAGTATGATCTCTCGCTGATCGAGGCTAAGATCATTGCTTTCTTACATAATAACCCCACAAAAGATACCGCAGGTGATATCGTCGAGCTACGGATGCTCTCAAAAGGGAATGTATCCCAGGCAGTTGATCTTTTATGTCAGAAGGGGCTTCTTTCAAAAACAGCAGACCAGACGGATCGCAGGAAAACGCATCTTTCCCTGCTGCCATCATGCGAAAATGTTACCGGAGCAATCGACACGTTCCAGTCTGCTTTTTACCACAATCTGTTTGACGGATTTTCATTAGAAGAATTCCAGATGTTCGCCTCGCTGAATGAACGTCTGGCATCCAACGTAGCAACTATTTATCACAAAGGAGATTATTAGACATGAACAAAGACAAAGATTTTCTGGGTACTGAACCCGTCGGAAAGCTGATGTTCCGGCTGGCGCTTCCGACGATCACCGCACAGCTCATCAATATGCTGTACAACATTATTGACCGTATTTACATTGGACACATTCCTGGTAATGGGGCACTTGCCCTTACCGGAGTCGGTGTATGTATGCCACTGATTATGATCATTTCCGCTTTTGCCGCACTGGTTGGAGGCGGTGGTGCACCGCATGCTTCGATTGCAATGGGAAAAAATGATCTTAATACTGCAGAACATATTCTGGGTAACTGTTTTTTCCTGCAGATTCTGATTTCTATAATCCTGACAGTCATCCTGCTGTTTGGTAACCGTACTTTTCTTCTTGCCTTCGGTGCCAGTGAAAATACGATTGAATACGCTGTAAATTATATGAACATTTACGCTGTCGGCACTATTTTCGTCCAGCTTACCCTTGGCATGAATATGTTTATCACCACACAGGGCTTTGCCAAAACAGGTATGCTCTCTGTTCTGATCGGAGCAGTGATGAACATTGTTCTGGATCCACTGTTTATCTTTGCATTCCATCTGGGTGTCAGAGGTGCTGCGCTTGCCACAATTCTGTCACAGGCAGTCTCCTGCATCTGGGTTCTTTCTTTCCTTTGCGGAAAAAAGACGATCCTGCACATCTGGAAAAAGAATCTCATCCTGAAACCGGAGATTATTCTTCCTTGTGTCGCTCTCGGACTTGCCACATTTATCATGCAGGCTAGTGAGAGTATCATCTCTGTATGTTTCAACTCTTCTCTGCTGAAATACGGAGGAGATATCGCAGTTGGTGCCATGACGATCCTTACCAGTGTCATGCAGTTCGCAATGCTGCCACTGCAGGGTCTTGGACAGGGTGCCCAACCAGTCCTGAGCTATAATTACGGTGCAAAAAACAGAGATCGTGTAAAAAAAGCTTGCTTCTTTTAACAGCAAGCCTCTGTTATTCCACAATTCTGTGGGCATTTATTATGCTCTTCCCTCAGGTGTTTGCCGTAATGTTTACTTCCGATTCTGCACTGCTTAGTTTTACTAAATCAGCACTCCGGATTTACTGTGCCTGCCTGCTGCTTTTCGGAATCCAGATCGCATGCCAGATGGCATTTACATCATTCGGAAAAGCAAAGGCTTCGATTGCTGTCGCTGTTACACGTAAATTTATCCTGTTGCTGCCACTGATCTATCTGCTGCCGCATATTCTGACCGGGAACAAGACCAATGCAGTGTATATGGCTGAACCGATTGCAGACTTCCTGGCTGTATCCTTCACGACGGTTTTGTTTACGTTTCAATTCAGGAAAGTGTTGAAAGAACTTGAGGGGTAGTTGCAAGAGGGCATAAAAAATAATCCCTGGTAGCTGCTAAGTTGCACGAACCATTCCAACGAGCCTTTCAAAGCATCAATTGTGTCAGCAATAGCTTCCACAATTGATTAAGTCTCGTTTCCATCGTGCAAAGACGCATCTACCAGGGATTATTTTTTATTTACGTTATTGACTGAGTTTTACTTCTTTGACAGGATTTTGAACTGAAGCCGTAAATCATTGTTTTATATTTTCAAATGGATTTACACTTTACCTCAATTAGGCTTCCTGACCATCGGCAATTTTGGATGTTTCTTTTTCTGGGAATAATAATGCGAAAATCTTTCTTACCAGTGGACCGGCGAAGCAGAGCTGCCAGAAGAATGCCATCGGGAAGTTGATTGCTGTGGTCTGGAACCAGACGGATATGAACTGGGTTCCCGCATTCTTGAAGAGCAGGGTTGCTGCAAGGCTCATAAGTGGACACATTCCGATGATGGATACTACGGAAATGGCGATCACCAGGTGAAAGTTATTATCTCTTTCCAGATTAACAATGGAAAATGCTTTTTTCTTTGCAAATGGTCCGATCAGGAAAAAATCAAGGATGAATGCAATTGGTCCCATAATGACCAGCTCGTGGAATGCATTTAAAAATACCTGGTTGTTCATTCCTCCTACGTTGAGAGCAATGTTGTAACAGATCATGGTATAAACCATCACGAACACCATGATAATTGTGAAAATAACGTCTTGAAATTTGTTTTTTGGCATAAAAATATCCTCCTTCATAATAAGCGTAACAGAAAATGTGTTGTTCGTTCATCATTCCGGAGGAATGTATCGTTTCCAATATAACCGAGATTCTATTCTTTTTTCTATATGGCATATGCCAGACAACGCCATATCAGCAAGGTTTATAATACCTCAACTCTTTAAAAACAGTCAAGTATTTTTTCAGATACATTGAATCATTTTTATCTCTTTTTTCCAAATAAAGAACTCCATACCGTCAGGATCGCTCCTGCAAAAAGAGCCAGATCCGAGAGATTAAAAGTGATATCCGAGAGTTTCCTGTTCTTTGTTTTCAGAGACAGATAATCGACCACATAACCTCTTTTGAAACGGTCATAAGTATTACCAACTGCTCCGCCCAGCATCAGCGATGTTCCAAGCTTTGCCAGTTTGCGTCCCGGTTCTTTCCAAAGAAGGTGCTCCCAGAAAAACAGGATTCCAAGTGCTGCCGCCGACATGCCTTTTACCAGCTTTGGTCTGGAATCCAGATGATTCATCATCAGACCTTTGTTGTGGACTTTGCGGTAGATTCCTTTTCCCTTCCAAATCCGGCGTTCTTCTCCGTCTCTTACATTTTCTTCAGTATATTTTTTAATTCCAAGATCGCACCCGGCAACAAAAGCTCCGGTTAAAATGCTCAGGATTTCCATAATTATTCTCCTTTGATGCGCGCGATTTCCTGCTCGCATACCTCTGTCTGTTCTTCACGCTTTTCGATTGCTTCGCAGAGTGCGATAAAATCGGTATCTACCACTTCCCCCTGTTTGAAACGCTCATATACCAATCGTCCGATCTCTGTCATATCCCGCTCGCTGTCTCGCTTCAGACCATAGATCTCATTTTTCTTTTTCTGAATATCGATCGTATCTCCTGCCTTCTTTCCAAGATCATCCACGGTATCTGAAATCCGCTTTCCTATTGTATCAAAAAAATCACTCATTTACTTTTTCCCCTTTCGCATCTGCGTATTTTTCAGAACCGCCTGATCTGCTCAAAAGTACGGTAAAGGTTCAATGCTCCATATCCCCATTCCTGGTTCGGATAATTCATGTCTGTCTTCCGTGAAGCTCCCAATATCAGCAGATTCTTCATCTGTGATGCATCCAGATTCACTCCATGCCTATCCAGCCACTCCATAAAAAGTGCCAGTGCTCCGGAAGTGATCCCAACTGCTATACTGGAACCAGATCTTGCAAAAACTTAAATTGACACATTGATCCAGCAGCAAAATCCGGTTTGATTCTGTTATCTCTAGTATAACCTCTTCCCGAACTGACTGCAATGCTATTTTCCTTTCCATTATAGTACGCTGCACAGACCACCGCCCCGGTATCCCCTGGTTCCATCACCGTATATTCCGGATTTGCACGGATAAAATAGACATTTCCCGTCAGAAACTCTTCCATTGGAAGCCAGATATGAAAGATTCCATTCCCCAGCTCCAGTGTTTCCGGTATAATCTTCCAGATTCCGCTTCCCGGTCTTTCAAACTGAAAAAATGCCAGCTGCGCCCCGGTCGTCTCTACCAGAACCCGGTAATTAAATATTACCCTGGTCTGCTCGAATACAAACACATACTCTCCTATTCCCCGTTTGAGCGAGATCGGTCCTACTGTCTGTCCTGTTGGAGATGCGATAGAAAGAGCCAGAAGATTCGGAAGTTCTGTCCATAGTTCCATCACAAAACCTCTGGTATTATTCCCTACATTAATCTCGACCGGCAGATTATTTTCCTGTTCCAGAATTCCCAGATAATGATGCCTTTTATCTGCCTCGTTGCCACTTCCGGTCACAATCCCGATTCCTTCGCTCGCCGCTACATTTTGCAGATACTCTGACAGGATTGAATATCCTCCATGTCCTCCAAAGCTTGTTCCAACTGCCAGACAGATCACCAATGGTCTTTTCAGCTCTTCTTGTACCTTCTGCAGATAAAAAACCGCCGCTACCAAATCATTTTCCTGATAGCATCCGGCATCCCGATCTACAAAATAGTACTCCCGTAAATATTCTTTTGCCTCTTTCAGCTTCACGATCACCATCTCTGCCTCCGGTGCTGCCCCGATAAACAGATTCTCCGGATTTGCTCCTCCGCATGCCACACTTGCAACAAAAGTGCCATGTCCGTCCGTATCAAATGACGGAACGGTTTCCTTGGGATTCTCACTTAGGATTGCCTGATTGATTTGTTCCTTCGTATATTCACTTCCATATCCGATTTCCCGTGGCGCTGTTCCACTTTGTTCTTCCTGATCCCAGATTCGCTGGATCCTGGTCGAACCATCCAGATTCCGGAAAATGGGATCCAGATAGTTGATCCCAGTATCAATGATCCCAACCAGAACTCCTTCACCACTCAGTTCCAGACCAGGTATATTCTGAACCGCAGCAATTCCCGCCTGCTGGATTGCTGCCATATCCAGTGTTGTATAACACTTCGGAACCATTGTATAAGGATAATCGGCAAGTGACTTTTTTCTGTCTTCACTCTGGTCAATATAAAAAAGCTCAAAACCGTATTTCAACGGTATCCGGCATCCGTTTTCCAAAGGAAAGTTTTTCCCAAGAGCACCGGTATCCCTCATCATAAAATCCCTGTATTCTTCTGACAGGATCTTTTCTTTACATTCTTCCTGTAGCATAAAAATCCCTCATATACTTTCTTTTGGAAAATATATGAGGGATTTTTCTTTCTTATTACTATGATACTGGACGGTTACGCATTTTGCACTCCATATCCATTCTTTATTCGGTACGTTTCTTTTCAATATCCTCGTAGAAGGAAGTCACTTCTTTTCCTTTTTCCAGGGTACTTACATTCGGACCGCTCTTGAATACGATTTTCAGAAGAATTGGTGTGATGATCGTTGTGATCACTACCACGATGATAACCGGTCCGAGGAAATTGCCGCCCAGCATACCGAGTGCTTCTCCCTTGCTGGCAACGATCAGCGCAACCTCACCACGGGAGATCATTCCGACACCGATTCGTGCACACTGATAATTCTTATATCCACACATCTTCGCACCAAGGGCACAGCCAACGATCTTTGTCAGGATCGCAACAATGGTAAGCGCCACTGCAAAGCCTACAATTGCAGCACTCATCTTCGGAAGTTCTACCTTCAGCCCGATACTTGCGAAAAATACCGGTGAAAGCAGCATATAAGACATGGTATCAAATTTCTTCAACACGAAATCAGATTTACTTGTATTGGAAATGATCAGTCCGGCGATAAATGCACCGGTGATATCTGCAACACCGAAGAATTTCTCTGCCACATAAGCCATCAACAGACAGAATACAAATGCCATAATCGCATGACGTCTGAGTCCCTTTTCCGCCTGATCTGTCCACTTTTTAAATATCTTGTAAAAGATCAGTCCGATCACACCTGCAAATGCGAAGAATGCAACGATCTTCAGTAATACAACTGAAATCTTTACTGATTCATCTGCCATACTTGTTACCAGTGTCAGTGCAATGATACCAAGCACGTCATCAATGATCGCAGCTCCAAGAATCGCATTTCCGGATTTGGTTTTTAATTTACCAAGTTCTTTTAATGTCTCTACCGTAATACTTACGGAAGTTGCTGTCAGGATAACACCGATAAAGATATTCTGCAGAAATACGTTGCAGGATGCATCGGATGCGATCACATCCGGACGGTTAAAGAACATTGCAGTCGCATAACCGCCGATCAGTGGAACGATAACACCTATCAGTGCAATAACGAAGGATGCTTTTCCACTTGCCTTCAATTCCTGTATATCCGTTTCCAAACCTGCACAAAACATCAGCACGATAACACCGATCTCCGCAACGTTATGTATAAAGCTTGTCTCTGTCAAGATCCCAAGCATCGCCGGTCCAAGAAGAACTCCTGCAAGAAGTGCCCCTACAACCTGTGGCATCTGTACCTTTCTGGTCGCAAGACCAAGTGCTTTAGTACAAAGTAAAATAATTGCAAGATCCAGTAAATACTTATAAGTCTCCATTCTCTCTCACTCCTGTTTATATCTTGTTTTTTTAGACACATTGTCTAATGTACACCTTTTAATACAATTTTTCAACAAAAAAATACCCGTAAATCTTAAATTTACGGATATTTCCCATTCTATTTTTGTATGATCGCCATGTTTTTTTGATATATGAAGGTTATGATGTTGGGGCAAAAGGTATTTTGACCCCTTTGATACCAGATTGCTACGTGCTTTGCACCCTCGCAATCCTCAGGTTATTGTTATACTTAGTGATGCTCAAGCCTTGGTACAGACTGGCTTCTCAGCTCGATCAGCGGTCCTCCGGTTCCTTCGATATATGCCTCCGTGATCGTCACTTCCCCGATGCTGTCATCCTTCGGAATCTCATACATAATATCCAGCATGAATTCTTCAATGATTGCACGCAGTGCACGGGCTCCGGTATCCTTCTTCATTGCCTTTCTTGCGATCGCATGAAGTGCACCATCATCGAATTTCAGATTGACCTCATCCAGTGCCAGAAGCTTCTGATACTGCTTGAGGATCGCATTTTTCGGCTCTTTTAATATCTGAACCATCATCTCTTCATCCAGTCCCTGAAGCGTAAATACGATCGGGAGACGTCCCAGAAATTCCGGAATCATTCCGAAGTTACGCAGATCTTCTGTCGTCACCTTCTCCAGTATTTTCTTATCATGATCATATTTGTCTTTCAGATCCGCTCCAAACCCGATAGAAGAATTCTTCATCAGTCTTTCCTTGATGATCTGCTCAAGATCCGGGAACGCACCACCACAGATAAAAAGAATATTCTTTGTATTGACTGTAGTGAGCGGAACCATCGCATTCTTACTATTGGCTCCTACCGGCACTTCCACTTCGCTGCCTTCTAACAGCTTTAACATTCCCTGCTGTACGGATTCTCCGCTGACATCTCTCTGGCTGGTATTCTTCTTCTTCGCAATCTTGTCGATCTCATCGATAAAGATAATTCCCTGTTCCGCCTTATCTACGTCGTTGTCCGCAGCTGCAAGGAGCTTTGATACTACACTTTCAATATCATCCCCTATGTAGCCGGCCTCGGTAAGAGAGGTCGCATCTGTAATTGCAAGCGGCACATCCAAAAGTTTTGCCAGTGTCTTTACCAGATACGTCTTTCCAGAGCCGGTAGGTCCGATCATCAGCATATTGGATTTCTCGATTTCAATCTCATCCATTGTATCCGTTGCCACTCTTTTATAATGATTGTATACAGCAACCGACATTACCTTCTTGGCGTATTCCTGTCCTACTACATATTCATCCAGTTTCGCTTTGATCTTATGCGGAGCAGGAATATCCTTGATATTCAGGATCGGTTCTTTTTCTTCTTCCGGCTTTTTCTTTTTCACACGCTGGCTCTTCGGGATCTGTGCATCCATGTCTCCAAATCCCATCATCGGTCCCATGTTCATAAACTGGCTGTAATCCATCCCGCCAAAATTCATATTGTTCATTGCATCAAAGCTTTTTTGCATACAGTCCGGACACACGCAGATATTGTTCGGAAGATCGATCATCTTTCCGGTCACACTCTCCGGTCTGTGACAGATGAAGCAGACCTTTTCATAGCGATCTTCGTTATTTTCTTTTTTATCTGTATTTTCTACCTCACCGGTTACTTTCTCAACTGTCTTGTCCTTCTGGTCATTTTCTGCCATTGGCTGGTCCTCCTTTTTTCGGTCGTATTCAGACAGATTCCTCTGTTCTTCTTATTCGATTTCCACCCCTGCAAGTTCTATAAACTCTTCCTCTGAAATGATCGGCACTCCAAGTTCTTTCGCCTTCCTGTTCTTGGAAGAAGCAGACTCTACATCATTGTTGATCAGATAATTTGTCTTCTTCGTTACAGATCCGGTCACTTTTCCACCCATCTTCTCAACCAGTTCTTTTACCTCATTCCGGTTTGCAAAATGATTCACGCTGCCAGTGATAACGAAACTCATACCTGCAAATTTCTGTTCCTCTGCCATCTCTTCCGGCTGGATCTCCAGTTCTCCGAGAAGGAGCTTAAATTCTTTTTTTCTTTCCTCTGATATAAAATATTTTACAAATGCCGCCGCAAGCACCGGACCTACCCCCTGGATATCACTCAGTTCTTCTTCCGATGCTCCTGTCATTTTTTCCACATCATTTTTAAAATGGCGGCAGATCAGTTTTGCATTTGCGAGACCGATTCCTGCAATCCCAAGTCCATATACCACTTTAGCAAGTGTTGTGCTTCTCGCCTTATCCACGCTTGCGATCAGGTTCGCATAGGATTTTTCTCCAAAGCCTTCCATCGTCTGAATTTCTTCCTGATAGAAATCCAGATGGAAGATATCTCTGTATTTGTGAATGAATCCTCTCGCAATAAATTTCTCCAGTGTCGCCTCAGAAAGCCCGTCAATATTGAGTGCATCCCTGCTGACAAACAATGCAAAGGATTTGATTCTTTTTGCCTGACACATCGGATTTGTGCAATACAACGACTTTGCATCATTCATCTGACGGATCTCCGTAGCTCCACCACAAACCGGACAGACTTTCGGGATCTCAATATTATCACTGCCGGTCAGATTCTTTGCAATCTGCGGAATGATCATATTCGCCTTATAGACTTCGATCGTATCCCCGATTCCCAGATGCAGCTCCTCCATAATACTTAAATTGTGTACACTTGCACGGCTTACCGTTGTTCCTTCCAGCTCTACCGGTTCAAAGATCGCTACCGGATTAATAAGCCCTGTTCTTGATGGACTCCATTCAATCTCCAGAAGGTGCGTCTCGCGGATCTCATCTGCCCATTTGAAAGCAAAAGAATCACGTGGGAATTTTGCCGTTCTCCCAAGCGACTGCCCATACGCAATGTCATCATATACAAGAACCAGACCATCTGACGGAAAATCATTTTCTATGATCTTTTCTGCAAAAAATGCAACCTTCTCATCCAGTTCTTCCCTTGTCACCAGATAATGCTCCACCACATCAAATCCCTGATGTTCCAGCCAGTCAAGCTGTTCTTTTCTGGAATTGTGGAAATCCACATTTTCTGCACGTACCAGGGTAAATGCATAGAATTTTACGTTTCTCTGTGCCGTGATCTTGTTGTTCAGCTGGCGGACAGAACCACTGCACAGATTCCGTGGATTTTTATATTTTGCATCCACGTCATCAATTTCTTCATTGATCCGCTCAAAATCTTTGTAACCGATCACTGCTTCCCCTCGCAGGATCAGTTCCCCTTTATACGGAATATGAAGCGGCACGTTTTTAAATACTTTCGCATTGTTGGTAATGACCTCACCGACTTCCCCATTTCCTCTTGTAACTGCCTTAAAAAGTTCGCCGTCACGATAGGTCAAAACGATCGTCAGACCATCCATCTTCCATGAGATCACAGCCATCTGGTCTCCGACAAATTCCTTCAGCCTTGCCACTTCTTTTGTCTTGTCAAGAGAAAGCATCGGTGACTCATGACGTTCTTTCGGAAGCTCACTTAATACTTCATATCCTACATTCACCGTCGGACTGGAAGCCATAACGGTTCCCAGCTCTTCTTCCAGACCTTTCAGTTCATCATACAGCGCATCATACTCATAATTGCTCATAATTTCCTGCGCATCCTGATAATAAGCTTTTCCGGCTTTATTCAGAAGCTCTACCAGCTCCTGCATCCTTTTCATCTTATCCATATCCAAATCCACACTTTTAATTATTGTTCCACGGTGTCGGCTCTGACTTTGAATCCCTGATCAGCTCATAGAGTTCATTCAGTTCCTGATCCGTAACCTTCCGGTATTCTCCCGGCTTTAAATTACCAAGTTCGATATTCATGATCCGCACTCTCCGCAGCTCCTTTACCTCGTAGCCAAGTGCCTCACACATCCGGCGGATCTGCCGGTTGAGTCCCTGTGTCAGAATGATCTTAAATTTATATTTTCCAAGCTTTTCTACCTGGCATGGTCTTGTGACAGTATCCAGGATCGGGACACCGCCTGCCATCTCCTTGAGAAATTCATCTGTCACGGGCTTATCAACTGTAACTTTATATTCTTTTTCATGTTTATTTGCCGCACGCATCATCCGGTTGATAATGTCGCCGTTGTTCGTCATCAGAAGCAGCCCTTCCGAATCCTTATCCAGACGTCCTACATAAGTAATCCGTACCGGATAGTTAAGGAAACGTACAATACTGTCTCTCTCCCGTCTTTCCTCAGTACAGACAATTCCACGCGGCTTATTGACCGCAAGCACGATCATCTCTTCCTGTCTGGATACCTGCTTTTTCCCAATCCGGACAACCTGCCACGGCTCTACCTTCATTCCGGTCTCTGCACGCACACCGTCAACCGTCACCTGTCCGGCTGCTATCAGTTTATCCGCTTCCCTTCTGGAACATACACCAGCTTCACTTAAATATTTGTTCAGCCGGACCGGTCCTTTATTTTCCGTGTCCAGAAACTGCTTTTCTATTTTATTTGCCATGTTTTTCTCCTGTTAATTCTCATCCAGTACCCCCGCCAGCATCCGATCTTCAAAGAATGTATTGGCATTATACAGGAACAGCACATCATCAAACTGTTTATCTGACATCACAGAACTTAATTTACCGGTATAATAACGAGGGTCGATCACAACGATTTCCCGGTAATACGGAGCCAGAAGCGGAAGAAAACAGTTTGCATATGAATCTTTGAACACCAGAAGTCTGCGTTTTTCTGTCTGTGTTGACTGGATATCGATCATTGCATGATTTCCACCGAAGAATACGGAATATTGATCTCTCTCATCCAGTTTGGATGAATCATACATAGAAGCACTCTTTTTCTGTTCTTCCACATAATTGACTGCAACCTGTGGTGCATCCGCACTCTTTGGCAGATAAATATAGATTGGTTCCTTATAATCTGTCTCATATCCACTCTTTGCGGATAACGTTCCGTTAAAAGAATCCGATACCGCATAGGCTTTCATCTTAATTTCTTCACTCTTATCCAGTCCAAGCTGTGTCTTTGCTCCCTGGAATGCATACCATGCACCAAGAGAAGTCCAGTGATGATCCGTGTGATAATAAATTGCTTCATCCTTGTGAGCATCCAGTACTTTTTCTGCATCGATCCAGTCATAAGAATCTCCAAGTTCTGCCTTTACACGGCTGATCTGTCTGCTCTGACTGGCAGTCACCGCAAATGCCGGAAGCTTGTCCTCCATAACATTTGCCGCATTCGGAACCAGCATCATATGCATCTGGATATCCGGATAACGCTCTTTAAAATTCTTCATTGCATCCAGATTCTCTTTCAGATCACTTTCATCTGCCACAGCAACATCTTCCATCAGATAATGATCCTTTCCTTTGAAAACACCACCTTCTTCTGTCCTCCCCGCCACACTGTCCGCAAATGTCTTGATTCTTACCCAGGTATCTCTTCCTGCAAACTGATCCGATACATACTCCTCGTACTGCTCCATAAACCTTCCGGAAGCAATTCCGGAAAGAGAAATTTCCGGTTTCTGCGCCAGCATACGCATTTCTTTTTCTGACATCTGCCTGTCTTTATGCATAAGGTTTACTCCGCAGCTGAGAATAAGGACTCCCAGAAATAAAAACGCACATACTGCCTGGATCTGTTTTTTCCCTCCTGGCAGAAAATACTTTGTTCTGTTTTTTTGTTTATTATTCTTTCCTTCTACCATTGTCTTTCCTTAAAATCTAAAATATAAAAATGGATTGTAACTTTCTGTCACCAGATATGCCACACACAGCACAAACAGTCCTGTCATCAGGCAGCCTGCCAGAACCGTATGCGGTCTTTCCTCATTAAATACCAGCCGCTTTCCGAGCAGATGCATAAACGGTGTACTTCCTATGATCCCTGCCACCCAGAAGAGCCAGTTTCGCATGATCAGGTACAATGCCTGGCTGTCCATAAATCCGGTTGCACCCTGTCCGAACATATTGCCGATCCAGGTAAGTGCACTTCCGAGTGTCGGGCTGAAGAACAGTACCCAGCCGAGCATGACCAGAATCATTGTGTAAAGTGTCTGGACTGCCTCCGGCAGCTTTGCAAGTATTTTTCCTGTAAAATATTTTTCAGTAATGAGGATCACTCCGTAGAAGAACCCCCATACTACAAAGTTCCAGCTTGCCCCATGCCAGAGACCGGTCAGGAACCATACGATCAGAAGATTCAGTAAATGCCGCGGAACCGTTACCCTGTTTCCTCCAAGCGGAATATACACATACTCGCGGAACCATGATCCCAGCGAAATATGCCATCTTCTCCAGAACTCGGTAACACTTTTGGAAATATACGGATAATTGAAGTTCTGCATAAACTCAAATCCGAACATCTTTCCAAGTCCGACTGCCATGTCCGAATAACCGCTGAAATCGAAATAAATCTGGAAAGTGTAGGCAAGACATCCAAGCCATGCAGTCACTACTGACATTCCATCCATCGCCGCGATATTTTCATAAATCGAACCAATCGTATTCGCCAAAAGCACCTTCTTTGCCAGTCCTATCACAAAGAACCAGGCACCGTATCCAAACTTCGTCAGTGATTCCTTTCTTTCACGCAGTTGTCTCTCCACATCTGCATACTGTACGATCGGACCTGCGATCAGCTGTGGGAACATTGTAACATAGGTTCCGAAATCAATCAGATTTACCTGTACGTCTACATTTCCCCTATATACATCAATGATGTAAGACAATGTCTGGAAAGTATAGAAAGAAATTCCGATTGGGAGCTCCAGTTTTCTATATGGAATATAGAACGGAAGGATCGCATTTAAATTTGTCACGATAAATCCGTAATATTTGAAAAATCCAAGAATAAACAGGTTTACAACGATCGTAAAGATCAGACTGCGCACCTGCGATTTTCTTCCTGCTTTTAATGCAATGTCCATTCCGCAAAAATAATTGAACAGAATGGAAATCAGCATCAGGAAGATATAGACCGGCTCTCCCCACGCATAAAATATGAGGGAAGCGATCAAAAGTACCACATTTTTTACCTTACGCGGCACCAAATAATATACCAACAGTGTAATTGGCAAAATGTAAACAAAAATACCAGACTACTAAATAACATAACTTTTTCGTTTCCTTTTATCTACTTCAGGCTCTTTGTAAACGCCTTTTCTACAGTTTCAGCTTTTGGTGAAATAACAAAAAGCACATATGTACCTTTCGTCTTAATGATCGAAGCATCCAGAAGCTTTACCTGCTCGGCCCCATATCCTTCAAAATTATCGAGCTGTGTCTTTTTTCGCTGTTCTGCGGCTTTCTCAACTGCCTCTGCCTCATTCTCGTCCTTTGTTTTCACCAGAAGGAGCTCGTTGACTCCCATTGTTTCATTCGTATAATACAGTGTTATATCTTCATAATCCTTTGGATTGATCCCATAGAATCTCTTGATCTCCTGGGTTCCGGCAAGTGTCATGTTCTTGTCATCTGCCGCATCCACAACCGCTTTCTGTACATCTGCAAACGGTGTATCGCTGTCTCCCTTAGACTGAAAGATCAGACCGATATAGATAAGCAAAATAATTACCATCCCAGCTCTGATATTACGCAGAACTGTAAATTCCCCTTTTTTCTTTGTCATATTCCGGCCACCTCCGCCATATGTTCTGCCCAGATTGGATAATACTCCGCCTTCATATGCTCGCCATCCTGCTCATAATACTCATCTTTTACGATCTCTGTATTATCGATAAATGTAATTCCTTCTTCATCACACATTGCTTTAAGTGCGGTATTATAATCCGGAATCTTGGCATAAACCGGCTCTTCTTCTTCTTTTTGAGCGGAAACAGGAAGAACACAGTTGATATAGAGCACTGCATCGGGCATCTGCTCACGCACATTTGCAAGTACCGCTTTGTATTTTTCAATAAATGCATCTGTATCTCCATCTGTTCCGGAAATGTCATTCAGTCCAAGTGCCAGAAAGAGGACTTCCGGCTTTAACTCTGCTGCTGTCCTGATCAGATCACCGGTCTGATCAAGGTGCATTCCTTTTTCCGCTACAACCTTAGAAGTATCAAGCACATCATATACGGTAAAACCGGTTGTGATCGAATCTCCGAGAATCACCGCATGCGCAAATTTTTCGGACAACGGACGGTTCTGCCAGTCCTCTGTCGCCTGTTTTTCTTCTTTCTCAATATTTGAAATTTTGGTCTCCACCTCAGATACATCTGCTTTTTCCAGCTTCTTGATTGCTTTTACTCCTGCTGATGTATTCACCTTATCTGTTCCAAGATGCGAAAGACCAATACTTACGATTACAGTCAGTACAACAACCGCTCCTGCAATTTCCATCAGAACTTTTTTTCTTCTTTCTTCTGCCTGATGTTCTTTCTCCATCGTTCTTTTCTTCATGCTATGCATCCTATCTTTTATTAAAATATGAGTTCCATTTTCATTGAATCATGTGATAAATACTCTAACTTATTTATTTTACTTTCTTCTATTATAAAAGTCAAATCTTTAATAATGCCAAAATCACCAAATGTGCAGGGTAAAACACGTAAAAAAAATACTTTTTCACAAGAAAATGTTTCTGTGATTTTTTTCCGTTATAAAATACCAAAACACAGCCTCCCGCTGCCAGTACTGCAATCATTGCCCCTGCTCCAGCTGCGATTCCTGCAACTCCCGGAAGTTCTGCTGTCACCGTAATCCCCAGAACAAGTGCTGCAATAAAAAAAGCCTTTTTCCGGCGCTTTGGATCCTCTCCTGCCCGGTAAAACCAAAGCGTATACAATGGAGCCAGAATTGCCCAGTCACAGATACTGCTTACTGCTATAATTCCCAATACAACCAGACTTTTCTTTCCCGGATCTGATATTTTTTCCTCTGCGATCATCAGACACAGGCACAGAAAAAGTGTAAATATCATATTTAAAGTATACCACGGTGCCAGATGATTCCGCGCAAATGCCAGATAATACGGAAGCTGTGAAATGACAGCAAAGATCAGCAGTCTTCCGGCATATTTTTTTACTGACCTTGTATAACGGTATCCTTCAACCAGAAACCAGCACATGACCGGTGCTGTAAAATAACCGATATCCTTTAGTGCTTCGCAGGCAAAGGTTCCTGGTTGCAGAAATATATTTGCAACGTGATTGAGCAGCATAGTAAACACTGCAATGTATTTGATCTGATCCCGGTTTAATTCTATTTTCATCTTGTTATCCATCCTTTTTCTTTCCCGTATTGTATCAAATTCTTATGCATATCTCAAGATTTATGCTATACTGATACTATTACACTGATGACGGGAGGAAGTCTATGCTTATTTTTTCTCTGGATACAAAAAAATGCATGAACGCACTTTTACTGCATCCTGCATTTGATTCCTTTTTATTTATTGAAGGAGATATCACAACTTTTAATACCTTTCAATTTAACGGACGACTGAAAAAAGATTTCTTCAGTGCTGAAGAAAAAGAAGCTCTGGATGACCGGGAATATGCTCTCTGGAGGGAACTTCGCGAGTTTTGCCTTTCTCTGATCAAAGGAAAGCGTACTCCGCTGGGATTTCATTTTGTTCTTTCTATGTCAGCACCGAATATTGCACGGCTTCTCGAACAGGAACATCTTTCATTTGCTCCGGCAGATGTGCAGGGACTGTACCTGAATTTTAAATATGACGGGACAAAACTTAGCTGTACGACAGGAACATCTATGAACCTGTTCACGCTGGACAAATCACTGGAGCAGGCATGGGACAAGATGGCGCAGCGGATTTTTGCGAAGTACGAGATTCCGTTTGAGGTTGAGTAAAATTTTGAAAATAGTGGTGAGACAAAGAGCATAAAATACTGTATGCGGTATTTTATGCTCTTTGTCTTTCTATCTCGTTGGCAAAATTCTTACACAATGCCTCAACTCGGAATTGCAAGAGGACGGTCGGCGGGTTCCGGAAAATCCGGAACCTTGGACCTGGTTCTGGGTAAATTCAGATATATGTTCCGTTTCTTATATGTGGGTAATGATTGCTGTCAGTAATTCCTGGAATTGCTCAGCCACCCGGTCGGCGGTTTGTTGGACTTCCTGGTGGTTCAGATGTTGTGATGTCATGCCGGCGGCGAGGTTGGTGATACAGGAGATGCCACAGACTTCGATTCCCATGTGGCGGGCAGCGATCGTCTCGCAGGCGGTGCTCATGCCTACGGCATCAGCCCCACAGGTGCGGTACATACGGATTTCTGCCGGAGTTTCATAAGATGGACCGGTAAGCTGAAGGTATACACCTTCTTTCAGAGGAATGCCGAGTTTTTGGGCTTCTTTCTTTATGATCTGCTGCATCCGTTCACTATAGGCTTCACTCATATCCGGAAAACGGGTTCCAAGTTCTTCGACATTGGCACCGATCAGTGGATTAGGGATTCCACTCATAATCTGGTCTGTGATGAGCATGAGATCGCCCGGATGGAATCCGGTATTGATTCCGCCTGATGCATTGGTAAGAATCAGCTTCTTTGCGCCTAACATTCCCATCAGCCGCACCGGAAGCACCACATCTGTTACCGGATACCCTTCATAATAATGCACACGTCCCTGCATGATCACAACCGGAACTTCTTTTACATAACCAAATACAAATTGTCCTTTATGTCCCACCACTGTCGACACCGGAAAACCTTCAATTTCTGTATATGGAATGATCTGTTCTATCTTGATTTTTGATGCGTATTCGCCAAGACCGGAGCCCAGAATCACTGCCACTTCCGGTTTAAAATTCGTTTTTTGGAGAATGCTTTTCCGGCATATTTCCAGCTTTTCATAAATTTCATTGCTCATACAGAATTCCTCTTTTCTATTATTTTTCAGAGTCAATCCTCTCTGTTTGTAGTTTCTTTATTTCAGCATTTTGCAAATTTTATCTTTTATAGAATCATCGGCAAATGCAGTATCAATTGCATTTTTCATCATCTGAAGGATTTCTTCGTCCCGAATTCCATAATTTTTCTGAATAAATTCCAGTTCTTTCGTAAGGCTGGTGTTACTTACCGTTCGGTTATCTGTGTTGACCGATACTTTTAAGCCTGCATCCAGAAATTCCCGCATCGGATATTCCGCCATGCTGTTTACAGATTTGGTCTGTAAATTGCTGATCGGACACATCTCGATACCAATACCTGCTTTTTTTACCATTTTCCGGATCTCCTGGTTGCCACGCATCGCGATCCCATGCCCGATCCTTCCAGCTCCCACGTTTATCGAATCTATGACATTCTGTGGATTTCCACATTCTCCGGCATGGAGTGTAAATGGCATTCCCATCTTCTTTGTCTCTGTAAAATATCCATAAATTCAGACATCGGATACAATGCTTCTGCTCCTGCAAGATCTGCTGCACAAACTCCGGATCCCAGATATTCTCTTGCCGTCTTGATCATCCGCATATTATCCTCAGTGCTGTGATGCCGCATTGCACAGACGATCACACCATACTCGATTCCAAAATCTTTTTTGCTCCATTCCGCTGATTACTGCTTCGATCACCTTCCGGCTGTCCATCTTTTTTGTCTCTGACAGAAGCGGAGCAAAACGGATCTCCGCATAACAGACATTTTCTTCGTTCATCTGGGAGAGCAGATCATACGCAGCTCCGGAAAGTCCCTCTTCATCCATAATACATCTGCCGGGAAGGTCAAATTTTTCCAGATATTCATTCAGACTTGTACAGTTTTCTGAAACACTGAGTTCTTCAGGTCTTACAGTTCTTCCAAGCCTTTTTTCAATAAATGGTCTGCTAAGAGAACCGTCCAGATGACAGTGAAGCTCAAGCTTTGGTAATTCTTTCAAGGTTTCCTGTGTCATTTTTCATTCCTTCTCTTTTTCCTTTTCTTCAAAAATCTTCTTTTGGAGTCTGAGTCCTTTCTCATTCTGTAAGATTGGATGGTCCGAAACCTTTTGGCAACATTTCTTTCAAGGTATAGATATCATAATGCTTTGCATCTACTGCAAGAATGATCTGAAATGTCTCCGGATCGCAGAATTCCATCATGACCTGCCTGCATACTCCGCACGGCGGTGCATACTCTGTCACAACACCGCCCTTTCCTCCTACAATACAGATTGCATCAAATTCTTTTACTCCTTCGCTGACTGCCTTGAAAAACGCGGTACGCTCCGCACAGTTTGTCGGTGTATAAGCCGCATTTTCAATATTGCATCCCGTATATATCCGTCCATTCTTTCCAAGCAGCGCAGCTCCCACTTTAAAGTCAGAATAAGGGGTATAAGAATATGCAAGCTGGCATTTTATTTTTAATTTGTTCTTTTTTCATTCTCTTTTTTCCTGCTTTTTCTTGCTAAATAAGTTCATTCAGAATCGAATGCCCGATCGTTCCTTCCGGCATTTTTACACCAAAATTATCTGTGACCGTTGCCCCGATCACTGCAAAGGTATTTTCCTCCATAATCACGCCACCCTCATCCATCTTTTTGGAATACGCCAAAAACGGTACATATTCCCGTGTATGATCGGTTCCTTTGTAGGTCGGATCGTTTCCATGATCGGCGGTAATAATAAGAAGATCATCCTCCCGCAGATCATCCAACAAAATTCCAAGATTTTTATCAAATCTCTCAATCTCATGTCCGTAGCCAACCGGATCGCGCCGGTGTCCCCACTGTGCATCAAAATCAACCAGATTTACAAAGCACAGTCCGTCAAAATCTTTTTTGCAAATCTCAATGGTCTGCTCCATTCCATGCACGGAGCTGTTGGAATGATACGATTCTGTGATTCCTTCCCCGCAAAAGATATCATGGATCTTTCCGACTGCGATCACATCCTTTCCCGCATCTTTCAGTGCATCAAGTGCAGTCTTTCCGGTCGGCTCAAGTGCATAATCCCTGCGGTTGCTGGTTCTTTTAAATTCACCTTTTTTCTTTCCTACATACGGTCTTGCAATGACTCGTCCCACGCGCCATTCATCCTTCATCGTGATCTCTCTTGCGATCTCACAACACCGGTACAGATTTGCCAGATCAAATGTCTCTTCATTTCCACAAATCTGCAATACAGAATCCGCAGAGGTATAGACAATCATTGCACCTGTTTCAATTTCTTCTTCCCCAAGTTCTTCAATAATCTTTGTTCCGCTCTCACTACGGTTTCCAATCACTTTTTTCCCGCAACGTTTTTCCAGTTCTGCGATCAGTTCCGGTGGAAATCCTGGTTCGGTAAAGGTTTTAAATGGTTTTTCTGTATAAATTCCCATCATTTCCCAGTGTCCGGTCATCGTATCTTTTCCGTTACTCGCCTCTTTCAGTCTGGTAATTTTTCCAATCGGATTCTCGATTCCATACATCTTTCCTCCGGTATGCAGATTCAGCATACCAAGCTTCTGAAGATTTGGAATCTCCAGTGTTCCCATTCTGTCTAAAATATGACCAAATGTATCAACATCCCTGTCACCGAATTTCTCAGAATCAGGCATTGCACCAATTCCGAGCGAATCCAGAACGATCACAAAGATTCGTTTATATATTGTTTCTTTCATTTACCGATCCTCTTTGATCAACTTTCTGATGGCTTCCACTGCCACCTGTACTGCCATATTAGTATCATGTACCACCGGATTTTCCAGTCCGAGTTTTCTCTCTTTCCTGATTTGCCATAACAAGGAAACACGCACCCACGCGTACATGAAGCTTTGCTGCCACAATGTAAAGTGCTGCCGTCTCCATCTCTGATGCCAGACATCCCAGTTTCTTCCAGGCTTCCCATTTATTGATCAGTTCATAACCTGCCGGCATCATCTCCGGCTCATGCTGTCCGTAAAATGCATCTTTTGACTGTACCACTCCGGTATAAAATTCACAGTCCTTTTCCTTCGCAGCACTGACCAGTGCGTTCACCACCATAAGGTCTGCCACTGCCGGATATTCGATCGGTGCATATTCTTTACTTGTCCCTTCCATTCTGACGGCACCCGTAGCAACTACTATATCCCCACTTTTTACTTCCGGCTGTATCCCACCGCAGGTTCCAATCCGTACAAACGTATCAGCTCCACATCTGGCTAATTCTTCCATCGCAATTGCTGCTGATGGTCCCCCAATTCCGGTAGATGTGACACTTACCTTTACGCCATCTAAAGTTCCTGTATAAGTGATAAATTCCCGGTTATCCGCAATCATCACCGGATCTTCAAAATACTGTGCTATTTTTTTGCAGCGTTTTGGATCTCCCGGGAGAATGACATAACGGCCGACTTCCCCGTTGGCCACCTGAATATGATATTGTCTGCTTATATCCTTTGAATAATTCTTCATCGTATCCACCGCCTCTCTTTTGTTATATTATACTATAAAAGACCAGGAAGTTCACCAACACTTTGTGAAAAGTATTTCCAAATACAGCAAAAAAGCCTGACCATTCAGACCTTTTCGCATAAGCGAAAATGGGAATCTGAATGGTTCAGGCTTTTCCGGGTATCTACAGCAAGATTATTTTGCCAATTTCATCATAATTTCATTACTGCGTTTCACAAATTCTGTCATCTCTTCCGGGCTGAGTGGCTTGTGTGCCAGCATTGCCAGGTCATATAACTGATGGCAGAACATTTCTGTATTTTCGCCATCTTTATGTGCTACAACATATTCTACCAGCGGATGATTTGCATTCAGGATCAGGGTTGCATTGGTTCCGAACATAGACGGATCCATGCCTGACATTCCATACATCTTCATCATTTCCTGCATACGGCGTGATTCTTCGGAAAGTGTAATCATAGATGCCACATTTTCATCTTTCATCTTTTCCACTTTTACTTCCAGTTTGTCATTGCCAAGTGCTTTGCGGAAGATTTCGACCAGACTGTCAGTTTTTTCTTTGAATGCTTCTTTTTCTTCTTCAGATACATCTTCTTTGAAGTGATCAGTCAGATCTGCATCGATTCTCTGGAACTTGATATGTTCGTTCTTCTGCTCCATCTGAGTAATAAATGGAGAATCAATATTATGTGACAAGATCACTGCGTCCAGTCCCTCTTTTTTGAACATATTGATATACTGGCTCTGCTGCTGTTCATCTGTTACATAGTAGATTGTTGTCTTCTCTGTTTCTTTCTTTTCTGCTGACTGCTCTGCATTTTCACCCTCAGTCTTTTCCTCCGGTTCTGCTTTTCCGCCATTTTTTTCGATTCATTCTTTGAGTGTCATATACTTGTGATCCAGGTTCTTGAACAGAACATAATCGCTCATCTTCTCGCAGAATTTTTCATCTTTCAGGCAGCCGAATTTGATAAATGGGCTGATGTCATCCCAGTATTTCTCATAGTTTTCTTTATCTGTCTTGCACATTCCTGAAAGCTTGTCAGCAACTTTCTTGGAAATGTATTCGGAGATCTTCTGTACGAATCCATCATTCTGCAGTGCGCTTCGTGATACGTTAAGCGGCAGATCCGGACAATCAATAACTCCTTTTAATACCATCAGGAATTCCGGAATAACTTCTTTGATATTGTCTGCGATAAATACCTGATTGTTGTACAATTTGATGGTTCCTTCAATGGAATCGTATTCGGTATTGATCTTAGGGAAGTACAGGATACCCTTTAAGTTGAATGGATAATCCATGTTCAGATGAATCCAGAACAGAGGTTCTTTGTAATCCATAAATACTTTCCGGTAGAAATCAATATAATCTTCTTTGCTGCATTCGTTTGGATGCTTTGTCCACAGCGGTGCCGGATCACTGATCGATACCGGGCGTTTCACGATCTTTGCTTTGTCGGATGCCGGTGAAACTTCAACCATTTCTTTTTCACCGTTCTCATTTTCTTTTTCTTCCATCTTGGCGTCTTCATGGATATGTTCAACAACCGTATCGGTATCCAGGACTTCATCCTCCGGGATCGTCTCATATTCCGGTTCTGCATTTGCTTTGGATACAAAAATCTCTACCGGCATGAATGAACAGTATTTCTCAAGGACTTAGCGGATTCTGTATTCATTTGAAAATTCTACACAGTCTTCGTTCAGGAATAAGGTGATTTCAGAACCAACTTCCTCTTTATCCCCTTCTTCCATCTCATACTCTGTACCGCCTTCACTTACCCAGTGTACCGGTTTTGCACCTTCTTTATAAGAAAGGGTATCAATATGAACTTCATCAGCTACCATGAAGGCAGAGTAGAATCCAAGACCAAAGTGTCCAATCATATCGTCCTCTGTTGTCTTATCTTTGTATTTGTTCAGAAATTCAGTTGCTCCTGAGAATGCGATCTGTGTGATGTATTCTTCTACTTCATCAGCAGTCATACCAAGACCATTATCGATGAATTTCAAAGTCTTCTCTTCCGGGTTTACAATAACCTGGATCTTTCCTTTATAATCATCCGGAAGTGTATATTCTCCCATCATGTCCAGCTTCTTTAATTTTGTGATCGCGTCGCATCCATTGGAAACAAGCTCTCTTGCGAAAATATCATGATCAGAATATACCCATTTCTTGATAATCGGGAAAATATTTTCGCTGCTGATTGAAAGACTACCTTTTTTTGCTGCCATTTTTATCACTCCTAAATTTCATATTCTATCTTTTTACGGTTTCAAATACCGTATTTTTCTGTCTATGAAATATCTTAATACCCTGATTTCTAAATGTCAATAGAAAATTAGCACTCTTTTGACAAGAGTGCTAATAATTCTGTGAAGAATATAAACTTTCTGTGAAATATATTTTCCGATTCTTTGTGTACCGTCTATAAGAAATCTTTGACATACACTTGCAAAAGCTTTTACTCCACGCTCTTCAAAGATTCCACCATATCGATCTTCTTCAGCTTGTAGAACATTACCCAGTTTACAAATAAAGAAAATGCTACAGTAAACAAGAAACTGTACAGATAACTCTGCCAGTGTATCTGACGTCCGAACATCGCCTCTTCCACCTCAACCGTCAGGATGATATACCGGTGAAGCAGATTACCAAGCACCATACCCACAACCGATCCAATGATCGTCAGCAGGATATTCTCTCTGTATACATAAGAGGCAACCTCTCCGTCGTAGAATCCCAGAACCTTCAAGGTTGCAAGCTCTCTCTGACGCTCGGTGATGTTGATATTGTTCAGATTGTACAGTACCACAAATGCCAGCATTCCGGCAGATACGATCAGTACCACGATGACCAGATTCAGGCTTCGCAGCATGTCATCCAGCCTTCCTTCAATACTGCTGGTATAACTTACATTCAGTACTCCATCCATCGACAGAAGCTTTGTTCCGATCTTCTCGATCTGATCATCCTTTCCGTCCTTTACACTGTAGATGATCGTGTTATATTCTGCCGGTACACCATATAATTCCTCGTATTTTTCCAGTGACAGATACAGGTAATGGCTCATATAGTTCTCGCAGATGGCGCCAACCGTCACCGTCTGGTCTCCCCTGTCCTCGTCCTCGATCGTAAGCTCATCTCCCACCTTTACATTCAGAAGGGATGCCATTTTCTCAGTCAGAATCACTTCGTCTTTTTTCAGTGAATAAACCTCGTCCTTATTGGTCCTGCTGTGGAAGCTTAAAAAGTCCTCAATCTTTTCATTATCCGATGGCACCATCAGATAAAGTGTCTTTTTACCGGATGCAGATTTTACATCGGTCTTCTGCATCCGCGCTTCGATCGTCTCTTTTATATCTGCATTCTGATCCAGATAATCATGGAGCTGTTGTCTGTTCTCTTCGGATATGTCGTCACTCATGTAGGTTGCCGCATCATAGAACTGCACCTTCTCATACTGCAGGCTGACGATCTCATAGATACAGTCCTTCAGTCCGAATCCGACTACCATCAGTGCCATACAGCCTCCGATTCCGAAATGGTCATAAAGAATCGCTTCTTATACCGGATCAGATTCCGCACGGTCGATTTCCATGTAAAATTCAGATGCTTCCAGATAATTCCGATCCGCTCCAGAAGAATCCGCTTCCCCTGCTTCGGTGCTGCCGGACGCATCAGCTCTGCCGGTTCTGCTGCCAGCTCTTTGTAGCAGGATGCGATCGTAGCGATCAGTGTGCAGGCAACTGCGATTCCCGAAGCCTGGAGTGCATAGCTCATATGGTACGGTACCAGGATCGCCGGCAGATGCTTATACAGGATCATATAAGCATAAATAATGATAAACGGCAGGATCTTTTCCCCGGCCAGTACTCCGAAAATACTTCCGCCAAGCGTTGCAATCAGAGCATAACCAATGTATTTCCCTGCAATTGCAGCTTTTCCGTAACCGAGTGCCTTCATCGTTCCGATCTGGACTCTCTGCTCCTCTACCATTCGTGTCATCGTCGTCAGACTGATCAGTGCTGCCACCAGGAAGAAAAGTACCGGAAATACTTTTCCAATAGAACGCATGCGGTCTGCATTATCTCCGTATCCTTGATATTCCGTCAGTGCATCCTCTCTCGTCTGCACATACCACTTCGGATTTTCGATTTTTTTGATCTCAGCCTTTGCGTCTGCGATCTTCTGCCTTGCATCCGTCAGCTGCTTCTCTCCATCTGTAATCTTTTCCTGTCCGTCCGCGATCTGTTCTTCCGCTTCTTTTGCTGCCTGCTCATATTCACTCCGGCCATCCGCAAGCTCCTGTTCACCGGATGCAAGTTGTGCTTTACTCGCATTTAAAAGTGTCCTCTTTTTCATTCAGAAGTGCCCATGCAGACAGGATCTGTGCTTTTCCGTCCGTAATCTGCGATTTTGTGCTGTCAAGCTGGGATCTGGCTGCTGCGATCTGACTCTTGCCATCTGTAATCTGTCTGCCTGCACTTAACAGCTCTTCTTCCTGTGCGGCAAGTGTCTGCTCCTGTCCAAGAAGTGCAGCCTCTTTTTTATCCAATTCATCTCGCTGCGCAGTCAGGCTGGTGATCTGGGCATCCAGATCTGCTTCTGTGGCAAAACCTGCCTGTGCTAACAGTCCGCTCTTTGCTGTTTCAAGCTGTGTCTTCTGCGCCTGTATACCGGCAAACTGTGCGTTTAAATTCTCCCACTTATTTACATAAGCCTGCTGTTCTTCGTTTCTGTCTTCTTCTGGAATTTTTACATATTCCTGATATACATCGCTGTCCATTCCGTCCAGCTGCTTCTGCACTTCCGCCATCCCCGAATCGCACTGGCTGATTCCATCTTCAATTCCATCCAGCCCGTCTCTCAGCTGCTTAAGCGGTGCCAGACCTTCGTCCAGCTGTTTCTTCCCATCTGCAATCTGCGTCCTGCCTGCTGCAATCTGCGCTTTTCCAGCCGTAATGAACGGCATATATTTTGCATAATTGCTCAGATACGTCTGCTCTGCTGCCGCAAGCTCCTGTTCTTTCTGATCCAGCTGTGCTTTCCCGGACTCATACTCTGCCTCTGCTGAACTTAGCTGTGCCTGCTTATCATTCAGCTGCGCTTTTGCATCGGCAAGCTGTGTCTCGCCATCTGCGATCTGCTGCTTTGCATCCGCAAGTTCTGCTTCTCCATCCGTAAGCTGCTGCTTTGCTTTTTCCAGTTCTTCGGCTGCCTTGCTTTTCCCACTCTCCAGCTCTTTTTTCGCATCCTCCAGTTCCTGCGATTTTTCATTCACTGTCTTCTCTGAATCAGCAAGCTTTTCATTTGCCTCATCTACGATTTCCTGTTTGCGGACTGCACAGCGTTCTTCTTCGATTGCACTCACGGCTTCCTTTGCTGCATCCGACAGATTATTGTATTCATCAGTAAATGCCGTCTTCTCTTCTGCACCGCTCACCTTCACATAAGCTTCCGTATAAACATCCATGTCAAAAGAAGCTTTATCCATTACAACAAATCCACTGATCTCTCCGGTTCCGATCGTACTGCTTCCTCTTCCAAATGAAATATACAGCGGACTGTTCCCGATCCCGACAATCTTGTATGTATCTGTAACCAGTGAATCCGTCAACGCCTCTCCATCGCCGGAATGGAAAGTTACCGTGTCGCCAACCTTCAGGTCTGTATAGCTCAGAAAATCTTCATCCACCAGACATTCTCCGGCTTTTTCCGGCATCCTGCCTTCCACAACCGAAACCTGATTAAAATTCTTCTGCATACTCAGCATATGGACAACCTTTTCATTGTCTCCAACCGGGCAAAGCACGTCTTTGCTGTATCCGCCTTCTACAGCTTCAATTCCCGATACCTTTCCAATTGCTTTGATATCCGCTTTGGTAAGTCCCATGGTTCCCATTACCTTCAGATCCATCAGCTTTGAATCATCGAAATACTGATCTGCAGTAAACCGCATACTTGGCTCTGATGCACGGATTCCCGAATAAAATGCGACACCCAATGCTACGATAAAAAAGATTGATACAAACCGTCCCATCGTCTTTTTTATTTCTATTATAAAATCTTTGCGTAAAACATTTTTCTTCATCGGTCTTTACGTCCACCTACCATTCAATCGTCTCTACCGGAACCGGTCTTTCATTCAGCTTCATGCTTCCGACTTTTCCATTCTTCATTTTAATTACACGATCTGCCATCGGCGTGATCGCTGAATTGTGTGTGATCAGGATCACTGTCATCCCTCGTTCACGACACATATCCTGTAAAAGCTTTAATATTGCCTTACCGGTATTGTAATCCAACGCCCCTGTCGGCTCATCACACAAAAGAAGCTTCGGGTTCTTTGCCAGTGCACGCGCAATCGATACCCTCTGCTGCTCCCCACCGGAAAGCTGTGCCGGGAAATTCTTCATACGATCTGCCAGTCCCACTTCCCTAAGAACCATCTCCGCATCCAACGGATCCTTACAGATCTGCAGTGCCAACTCTACATTTTCAAGCGCCGTCAGGTTCGGAATCAAGTTGTAAAACTGGAATACAAATCCAATATCATCCCTTCTATAGGAAGTAAGCTGCCTCGGCGAATACTTTACAATATTCTTTCCATCGATCCAGACCTCTCCACTTGTTGCCGTATCCATTCCCCCCAGAATGTTAAGCACTGTCGTTTTTCCCGCACCACTTGGGCCTACCACAACTGCAAATTCACCTTTTTTTATCTGAAAATCAATTCCATCTGCTGCGGCAATCTCAACTTCACCCATACGGTAAATCTTACGGACATCCCGCATTTCAACAAATTCTTTCATCATCTTTCCCCTTATCTGTAAAATTTTCTGCTTTTTTTAATTTTAACATATTGGAAAAGCAAATCAAATATGAAGTCGTAAGATTATAAAACTTTCACATTTTCCATTTTTTGCACCGTTTTTGGCTATATTGCACAATTTTACAGTATCATTTTTGTAACATTTGTCTTTTCTGCGAATTTACAGAAGAGCATACACATGGTATTATAATATCAAGTTAAGGATATCACTTAACGAAACCAAATAAGACGTTTTCAGTATTTTGATACTTTTTATTTTCATTTCTCCTTTAATGAAATTACAGAAAAAGAGCTTACGACATTTCCCCCGATCATATGTCGCAAGCTCTTTTTCCATTATCTGAATCTTTGCGGCATTCCAACAGTATCCTCCTCTGTTTTTCCCACCCTGCTTCCGGAATATACTTTCAAAAATTACAGTTTTCCTTGTAACTTTCTGTAACTTCTTGTCAATTATTAGACATTATATATTTTTACCGTTAAAATTTCCTTTTTTTACATTCTTTTGTCAATCTTGTTTTGCACCTCGTTATTTTGCACAATTTTATTTTAACTTTGCAGTTCTTTTAGTTTTTTTTGCGAATATACAAAATTCCCTGCAAATGCTATTATAAAAACAAGTTAAGGATAACACTTAACCGAACAAAATAAGACGTTTTCAGTATTTTGATACTTTTTATTTTCATTTCTCCTTTAATGAAATTATTGGAAAAAGAGTTTACGACATTTCCCCCGATCATATGTCGTAAGCTCTTTTTCTATTTCAGGATTTTCATATCGGTCTCCTCATGTTCGAAAAATTTTTTATATTGACATTTATAATAAGCATTCATAATTCCTTCTTGAAAACACATTTGTTCTTATAGAAAAATCATTTGCACTCATTTTTTTTGCATTTATGCAAATTTTATTATCAATTTCCAAATTCAAAATAACCTTTTGTATAAATTGATTTTACCCCTGTTATTTTGCACAATTTTATTTTTCAAAGCTTTTTTCTTTTGTTTTTTTTGCGAATATACAAATTCCAAGCCTCTTGGTATTATAATATCAGCTTGAAGATAACAACTAGATAAGAATTCCTCGGTGGGGCGGCATCTTAGTCAGTCACAATTGCCCCACTTGATTAGGAATCAAAACCAAATAAGACGTTTTCAGTATTTTGATACTTTTTATTTTCATTTCTCCTTTAATGAAATTACAGAAAAAAGAGTTTACGACATTTCCCCCGATCATATGTCGTAAGCTCTTTTTTCATTTTACCCAACTCTTTTTCCCATATATATTTTGCAGAATAAAAATCCCACTTTATTCCATCCGCTAACTAAATTATCCAAAACTTCTTTCTTATAAACTTTTACCACGTTTCCAGGCATCAGCATTCATTTTTCCGCCTCTCTTCTGTAGATCGCTACATGTTCTGTCAAAAGAAAATGGAAATGTCAACACGGCATTTCCATTTTCTTTCAAATATTTTTCTGTCTTTATACATTTTCTTGCAAGAATACAGATCACGATGGTAATGACCATATCCGGGAGTGTATTTCCAAGCGGAATATCCACATTCATCAGAATACGGTAAAGTATAAAACCGATCACCCAGATTACACCATTCATGACATCCAGAGATACTTCCAGGCTGTCCTTTCTCTTCAGAATGAAGAAATCCGCAATCTGGATTGCGATCATCGGCGCGAATACAGAACCGATCAGGTACAGGAAATCGGTAATGTTGTCCATCGGATAAATGATTGCTCCGATCATTCCGATCACAGTTACAACAATTGCTGCATATTTCCCATTGATTTTTGAAAATACTGACTCTGACGAAATTCCTGCTGAGTAAGCATCCAGGAAGGTTGTCGTAACGGTAGAAAATACAATGATCAGAAGTCCTGCTATTCCAAGTCCAGCTTTTACCATGATACTTGCAATATCAGACTCTCCTGTGTAAATTGCAGCGTTCATACCGATCACGTACATCCAACAACTGACAACTCCATAAACAACGGTGCTGACTGCGGTTGCTTTTACCGGTTCTTTTGCTTCTCTTGTATAGTCACTGATCAGTGGCAACCAGGAAAGTGGCATGGCAACAGAAAGCTCTACTGCTGCACCAAACGTCATGGCATCTCCGCCTGCGCCTGCTACCGATCCGTCACCAAAGATCACTCTGCTAAGTACCAGTGTCAGGATAAATAAAGCAGCCATTGCAACCGTATTGATCTTGCCAAGATTTGTGATTCCGATCACAATCCATAAGATGATCAGTGCACCGATCACCAGACACCATACCCATCTGCCGGTATGAAGAACACCATTTGCTGCAAGTGCCCCATCATAAATCATAATCGCTGTCCAGCCAACCAGCTGCAGCACATTCAGGAAGGAGAAGAAGATTCCTCCCTTCTCGCCAAAACTCATTTTTACTGTTTCCATTGCACTTCGTCTGGTTTTTCCACCAATTACTCCGGCAAGGAAAAGCATCATGCATCCTATGATATGACCAATAATAATCGCCAGAACTCCTTTTCCGAATCCAAGCGGCGCAAAGTAAGTACCGGTCAGGATCTCTGCAAGGGACACGCCTGCCCCAAACCAGATCAGTCCATTTTCAAAGATAGAGGTTCTCTTTTCATTCATACTTCTATTCCTCCACTTTGCTTTCTGTATATTCATTTTTAATTGCAAATCCGTGATTCATCGGACCACTGCCTTTACCAAGATCCAACATTGCTGCAAGTGCTCCGGATATATATTTCTTCGCACGTTCTACTGACTCATCCAAATCATATTCTTTTGCAAGATTTGATGCGATCGCACTGGATAAAGTACATCCTGTTCCGTGCGTGTTCGGATTGTCGATCCGCTCTCCGTAGAACCACTTATATCCACCATCTCTCCACAGCAGATCATTGGCATCGTTCAGTTGATGCCCGCCCTTACAAAGAACTGCACAGTGATATTTGGTGCCGATCTCTTCTGCTGCTCTTATCATATCCGCCTGCGACTGGATTTTCATACCTGCAAGCACTTCTGCTTCCGGGATATTCGGAGTCAGAACGGTTGCCATCGGAAGCAGGCAGCTTTTCAGCGCATCAATCGCTTCCTCGCTGATCAGTCTTGCTCCACTTGTTGCTACCATAACCGGATCAACTACAATATTTTTCGCATCATATTCTTTTAATTTGTCTGCGATCTTTGTGATCAGACCACTTGAAGATACCATTCCAATCTTCACTGCATCCGGGTAAATATCCGTGAAAATATTATCCAGCTGTTCTCCTAGGAATTCCGGCGTTACCTCCATAATTCCGGTAACTCCAGTTGTATTCTGTGCAGTAAGAGCCGTAATTGCGCTCATAGCATAGACTCCGTTACTGATCATTGTTTTGATATCTGCCTGGATACCTGCTCCTCCGCTTGAATCGCTTCCTGCAATTGTAAGTGCTGTTTTCATTTGACTCTCTTCCTCTCTTTTTCCATAATTGTCCTAAATATTTTGTATAAAAAGAATGTGCCTTGGCACATTCTCGCGCCGAGCACGGTCGCTTGCGACATTCTTCATCTTCGTGCGAGTGCGCATCTCCGGCACGCAGTGCCTTTTATTTCATAGGAAGTTCCTTCGGAATTTCCTATGAAATAAAGCACTATCAGCACACAAGTGTCTGAAAAATCAATATGACTTCCTGCGACGGCATGATCCGTATCAGGTAAAAAGGGGGCGATGCTCTTTTGCTTCCTCTCAGTCTGTCTTTCACCGGCTCCCCCGTCTTTATTATTCTGTCTCTCCAAGTGTTGTCTGCTATGTAACTCCTGTTAGACTCTCTCTGGTTCTGGATAAGCCTCTCCAAAAGTTTCAACAGTCACTTTTTTCATCTTCTGTTCTTCCAGCGGTCTGTCACTGTAGTCTGTTGCCGTCTCAGCAATTTTATTTACAACATCCATACCTTCTGTAACTTTACCAAAAGCTGCATATGCGCCGTCAAGATGTGGTGAAGTCTTATGCATGATGAAAAACTGTGATCCTGCCGAATCCGGATGCATTGCACGCGCCATAGAAAGAACGCCCGGTTCATGCTTCAGATCATTTGCAAAACCGTTCTGCTTAAATTCTCCTTTGATACTGTATCCAGGGCCACCCATTCCGGTTCCATTCGGGCATCCACCCTGGATCATGAATCCACTAATGACACGGTGGAAGATCAGTCCATCATAAAATCCCTTATTTACAAGAGATACAAAGTTATTTACTGTATTCGGTGCGATTTCCGGATATAATTCCGCTTTGATCACATCGCCATTTGCCATTTCAAATGTTACTACTGGATTTGCCATTTTATACAATCTCCTTTTCATTGATTTCTCTACCTATTGTAACGGAACTTTTCCCGTCCGTAAATAGTTTTTAGAAAGTCTTTATACATTTTCCAGACGATATCCGATCACCAGAAACCAGTGCCAGATAAAATCCTCAAACTTCTCTTTATTCTTATGCCGGAGCATCAGATGCTTTCTCCTCCGGTTTCAGTGTCGATAAAAACACAGCAGCCAGAATGATAACACCACCAAGGCACTCTCTGAAACTTGGAACTTCTTTCAGAAACAGAAATGCGCTTAAAGTCCCATACACCGGTTCCAGTCCGGATAAAATTCCGGCAATCCTTACCTTCACAGTCCGAAGTCCACTGATAAATGAGATGTGCAACTGCTGTAAAAATAATTCCAAGCATCATCAATACGCCTGCATCTGCAAGTGTAATCACCGGCTTCAACACAAACATCATCGGGATCAACACGATCGTTGCAGTTCCCTGTTCATAAAGCGACACCAGTGTTGCCGGATATCTGCTGGAAAAACGGCGATTCATCAGTGACAATATTGCATAGGTAAATGCACTCAGAAGTCCCCACAGAACTCCCTGTGTAATCTGATTATCCATCTGAAATGCGGGTACGATAAAGAATACTCCGACCAGCATCATCAGTGTACAAAACACATCCGATTTCTTCAGTTTTTCATGGAACAGGTATGGCTCCAGAAAAATAACAAATATCGGAAAAGTTGATACCGTAAGCGTACCAACTGCAACCGTCGAACTCTGGATCGACTGCATATAACTACTCCAGTGTATTGCTAAAACTGCACCTGCTCCGACCATCCACAAATAATCACTTTTCTCCTCCAGGCGAATTTTCTGCTTTTTTAAACGCAGAAAAATCCAGAGGAAAATAGATGAAAAAAATACCCTTCCAAGCACGATGATCACTGCAGGCAGATCTACCAGCTTGGCAAACAGTCCGACAAAACCAAACAATGCCACAGCAACATGTACGGAAATTAAACCTTTTCTCTGACTCTCTTTCATATAAAAACCTTTCTCTATTCAGGCTGGTCTACCCGGAAATGTTCCATTAAAATCGGCATATATTCCTTACTGTATTCTCCAAGCGAATAATTTCCCCTATTCAGACACCAGTCTGATACCAGTGCCCGCTCACAGAGTGAATAATACTTGGTAATCTCCTGGATACTCTTCTCTCTGCTGATCTGATTTCGCACATGCCCCTCTTCTATGATCCTGCTGATCAGCTTGTAATAAGTACGGTTCTGATCCAGAAGATTCCTGTCTCCCTTGGCAATCAATTGTGTTGAATATAAGGATGATAACAATGCTACATCAATCTTTTGCTCCATAAATGAATGCGACCGGTAATTGAGATACATCAGTTTATCAAAACTGTTCATTTCCGGATCCAGTTCATCTTCAAGCTTTGCATAATTCTCATCCAGAATAGTTGACAATGTATCAAGCAGAGAATCTTTGCTGCTGAAATAATAATAGAACGATCCTTTTGATGTCTCAGAAAGACGAATGATATCATCTACTGTTGTATCATCATATCCTTTTTCATAGAACAATTCCCATGCGGCATCTACAATCCGCCGCTTTACATTCTGTTTTGCTGCCATCTATCTACCTCCTATGGTATCATGTTCCACGCGGAGCGTTTTTTATTATCAGGAAAGACCTTTCTTAATAGATAAAAAAAGACCGGCTGCGTCATACGCCCCGGTCCTTCTCAGGTTTACGTGGACATGTTTTTCCCCGTAAACAAGTATATCGTATCTACATTCCTTTTGCAACATCAACACATGCCTTCATTGCATCAATGACCGCACTTCTGAATCCGTGTTCTTCCAATACACCTACGGCTTCAATCGTTTGGTTCCTCAAGCCAGGTGAGCATACCATGTCTTTGAGTTCACCGGGATGTTTACCTGTCTCCAGCACCATCTTTGCACTTCCAAGAACTGCCTGTGCTGCAAATTTGTATGCCTGTGCACGCGGCATACCATCCGCAACGGCTGCATCTGCCATCGCTTCAATAAACATAAATACATATGCCGGTGAACTTCCGCTTACTGCAACAACTGCATCCATCATATGCTCTGCCACAACTTCTACTTTACCAAATGCAGAAAGAATCTTGCATGCATAATCAAGTTCTTCTTTTGTTACATGTTCATTCGGTGTGGCAGCTGTCATACCTTCTCCAACCATAGCCGGAGTGTTCGGCATTGTACGAACAATCTTAACATCTTTTCCAAACTGTTCGGCAAGCCATGCAAGTGTCTTTCCTGGTGCGATCGTGATAATAAGCTGTTCCGGTCTTACCAGATCTTTTACTTCCTGAATGACATCTGCATAAAACTGTGGTTTTACAGAAAAAATAACAACTTCTGACTTTTCAATACTTCTTTTTGCTATCAGTAACATTGATTCCATAAAGTTCTTTTACTTTTTCGCGACCTGGTGCAAAAAGATCTGCTCCGATGATTTCTTCCGGTTTGAATACATTACTTTTAATAACGCCTCCCATAATTGCTCCTGCCATATTACCTGTTCCGATAAATCCTAATTTCATAGTCTTTCTCCTCCTGATGAACTTAAAACCTTATATATTTTCGTTTTTAATTTGTATACAATCATTTAATTTGTATACAAATTTCTTTCTGCATTCAATGTATCACTTTCTCTGTTTAAAGTCAACATTTTCACAATAGAAAGTGCCGTTTTTCGTCGAAAATACATGCACCATTGTATACAATCATCAGTCTGTACTCTTATATTAAACGCAACTATACATATACCTAATTTTATTTTTTACAAACCCCGTTTTAATGTGTTATACTTAATATATTCACCAGACAGAGGGGGATTTCACATGGCTGAAAAAAAGAAATCACTTGCCGATCAGGCTTATGAAATTATCAAAAATAACATTATGAATCTGACTTATCAGAGAATGCCTCTTACCAGAAGCACTTCAGAAGAGCTCGGTATGAGCCGTAATCCGGTACGCACTGCACTCAAAATGCTGCAGTCTGAAGGTCTGATCGTTACCGATTATTATAAATCCATGACTGTAAAAGAAATCACCGATAAAGATATCAATGAACTTTATCAGCTCCGCGAACTCTTAGAGGGTAGTGCATTTAAACTGATCTTTGAAGGTGGAAAAGCGGAAGAATATTCCTATCGAATTGAAGAAAAAGTGGTACATATGTGTGCGGTTGCTTCCGATGTTTACAAGTGGGAGCTTGCTGATACGCAGATGCATCTGGAAATTGTCAGCATTTTCAATAATGACCGGATCACCAAATTCTATGAATCCAATTTATCAGAGCTGGTAAGAGTGGGTATGTATTCGCTGAAAAACGGCATGCGGATCGTTCCAACGAATGAGAATTTGAAAAAAATGGTTAAATATATGCGTAAAAATGATTATGAGCGGGCTTTTGCAATCCTGAAAAAAGACCATTTTATGCAGGGAAAAGACAGCGCCATGAAAGAAGAACTGAAAAACGAGTAATTTTCATTTATAAGATATTAAAGGAAGTGCTAACACATGATGAAACTAGAAACTCCAATTGGAGAATTTACTACTGACTCTTATAAAATTCCTGGGAAGACACTTATGGCTGTGTCTCCTGCAATCATTTCGTTCTCTTCTGATGATTACAAAATCATCACCATCGATCAATTTATCCAAATTGGTACAGATGTCTATACCCCTCTTTTACATCAAAATTGTATGTCTCCTGATCAAAAAACCATCTACCCACTGACTATCGAACAGCATGATTCAGACCGGATTACTCTTTCTGATCATTATCATTCTATCATTTTAGAGCTCAATAACTTACCGAATCTGCAGGTAAAGCCGTGGTATCCTGTTATTAAAAAAAAGAACTGCATACCATGTACAAATTGTGGAAGATGCAGCTGGTAGTCTGCATCTTTATTAAACAGCATGAATGACTCTTCTGCATTTTTTTCCAGGCTGATCACCTCTGAGCAATAAAAAAACTGCAAACCCTTACGGTCTACAGCTCCCTTACTTTTTACATGTACCTTCAAAACCACATACAAATTTAAATCTTTACTCCATCCATTCTTTACCCTGTCCTACCTTCTTGGTTATGCCCTCGACCGATTAGTAACAGTCAGCTCCATGCATTACTGTACTTCCACCTCTGACCTATCTACCTCGTCGTCTTCAAGGGGTCTTACTACTTACGTAAGGGATATCTCATCTTGAGGGGGGCTTCACGCTTAGATGCCTTCAGCGTTTATCCCTTCCTGACTTGGCTACTCTGCCATGCTCCTGGCGGAACAACAGATACACCAGCGGCCAGTCCAGCCCGGTCCTCTCGTACTAAGGCCAGCTCCTCTCAAATATCCTACGCCCACGCCGGATAGGGACCGAACTGTCTCACGACGTTCTGAACCCAGCTCGCGTACCGCTTTAATGGGCGAACAGCCCAACCCTTGGGACCTACTTCAGCCCCAGGATGCGATGAGCCGACATCGAGGTGCCAAACCACTCCGTCGATGTGAACTCTTGGGAGTGATAAGCCTGTTATCCCCAGGGTAGCTTTTATCCGTTGAGCGATGGCAATCCCACTTTATACCACCGGATCACTAAGTCCTAGTTTCCTACCTGCTCCACCCGTCGGTGTCGCAGTCAAGCTCCCTTCTGCCTTTGCACTCTTCGAATGGTTTCCGTCCATTCTGAGGGAACCTTTGAGCGCCTCCGATACCCTTTCGGAGGCGACCGCCCCAGTCAAACTCCCCATCTGACATTGTCCCCCAGCCGGGTCACGGCTGCAGGTTAGAAATCAATACCGCAAGGGTGGTATCCCAACAGCGGCTCCGCATCAACTGGCGTCAATGCTTCTTCGCCTCCCACCTATCCTGTACATACAATATCGAATCCCAGTATCAAGCTGGAGTAAAGCTCCATGGGGTCTTTCCGTCCTGGCGCAGGTAACCAGCATCTTCACTGGTATTTCAATTTCACCGGGTGCATTGTTGAGACAGTGCCCAAATCATTACGCCTTTCGTGCGGGTCGGAACTTACCCGACAAGGAATTTCGCTACCTTAGGACCGTTATAGTTACGGCCGCCGTTTACTGGGGCTTAAGTTCAAAGCTTCGCTTGCGCTAACCTCTCCCCTTAACCTTCCAGCACCGGGCAGGCGTCAGCCCATATACTTCACCTTACGGTTTTGCATAGACCTGTGTTTTTGCTAAACAGTTGCTTGGGTAATTCTCTGCGGCCAGCTCTCACTGGCACTCCTTCTCCCGAAGTTACGAGAGTCATTTTGCCGAGTTCCTTAACAATGCTTCTCCCGTCGGCCTTAGGATTCTCTCCTCATCCACCTGTGTCGGTTTACGGTACGGGTACGGTACAAACAATAGCGGCTTTTCTTGGCAGCTGGCTCACACATTTCCCTACTTCAGTTCGGTATGCATCACGTCTTCGGATTGTCACGCGGATTTGCCAGCGCGACTCCTACCTCGCTTGCCGCGGGATTCCATTCCCGCTAGTGCTCTCCCTCTGCGTCCCCACAGTTCTGTTATACTGCAGTACAGGAATTTCAACCTGTTGTCCATCGGCTACGTCTTTCGACCTCACCTTAGGCCCCGACTTACCCAGAGCAGATCAGCTTTACTCTGGAAACCTTGGGTATTCGGCCGGAAGGATTCTCACCTTCCTCTCGCTACTCATTCCGGCATTCTCTCTTCTTAAAAGTCCACAGCTCCTTCCGGTATTGCTTCTTCCCTTTAAGAATGCTCCTCTACCAATTAACTACGTTAATTCCTGAGCTTCGGTGTGTGTTTCAGCCCCGGACATTTTCGGCGCAGGACCTCTCGACCAGTGAGCTATTACGCACTCTTTTAATGTATGGCTGCTTCTAAGCCAACATCCTGGTTGTCTTTGAAATCCCACATCCTTTTCCACTTAACACACATTTTGGGACCTTAGCTGCAGGTCTGGGCTCTTTCCCTTTTGACTGCCCAACTTATCTCGTGCAGTCTGACTCCCATGAATCATCTTACTGGCATTCGGGTTTGATATCCTTTGGTAGCTTTGACGCCCCCGGAATTCAGTGCTCTACCTCCTAAGACTTGCATGAGGCTAGCCCTAAAGCTATTTCGGGGAGAACCAGCTATCTCCGGGTTCGATTGGAATTTCTCCCTATCCACACCTCATCCCACCCTTTTCAACGGATGTGCGTTCGGACCTCCATTGCCTTTTACGGCAACTTCATCCTGGACATGGATAGATCACCCGGTTTCGGGTCTACTCCATCTGACTTAACGCCCTGTTAAGACTTGTTTTCACTTCGGCTCCATTCCTTAAGAACTTAACCTCGCCAGATGGCGTAACTCGCCGGACCGTTCTACAAAAAGTACGCGGTTCATCATATATAGATGTTCCACAGCTTGTAAACACAGGGTTTCAGGTTCTCTTTCCTCCCCTCCGGGTCCTTTTCACCTTTCCTTCACGGTACTATGCGCTATCGGTCACTAAGAGTATTTAGCCTTACGGGGTGGTCCCCGCATATTCCCACAAGGTTTCTCGTGTCTCGTGGTACTCTGGATCCCGCCTTGCTGACTCGTCTTTCGCTTACGGGGCTTTCACCCTCTCTGGCTGGCTTTCCCAAAACCATTCTGCTAAACTTATCAGATCAATTACGCGGTCCGAACCCCGGAATGCACGCATTCCGGTTTGGGCTCTTCCGTTTTCGCTCGCCGCTACTCACAGAATCACTTGTTGTTTTCTCTTCCTCCGGCTACTTAGATGTTTCAGTTCACCGGGTTCCCTTCCATACGTTATGGATTGGCGTATGGATGACTGGAGTCTGTCCAGCCGGGTTTCCCCATTCAGATATCTCCGGATCATCGGATATTTGCTCCTCCCCGAAGCTTTTCGCAGCTTATCACGTCTTTCATCGGCTCTTAGTGCCAAGGCATCCGCCCTGCGCTCTTTCTAGCATGACCAACTCCTTCTCCACGGAATGGGATCCGGTTACACATGCATAGCGTTGCATGCGTTGGTATTTCAGGTCGTTTTTTTACTTCGTTTTCTCGAAGATGTAAGTTAATCATTACCTTGCGGTGATGATCACCTCGGATGTCTTTCTCTATTTGAGAATTGATTTATTTTTGTATGCAGTTTTCAATGTACATGTCTGACTGATGTTTTATCAGTCATCAGAAACCAAAATCCTTTTTAATCTCTGATCACTGGTAAAAACCAATTCATTTCTTTTTTCATATTAAACTTTTTATAATCTGGCGGCCACCTGCTCTCCCACACCGTCTCCAGTGCAGTACCATCGGCCGCTTGGGTCTTAACCATCGTGTTCGGGATGGGAACGGGTGTTTCCCCTAAGCGCATCGCCACCAGAAATATCTGAGTTTTGATAACTCAACAATAGACAACATTCTTCCTTACTTCTTCTTCCTTAGAAAGGAGGTGATCCAGCCGCACCTTCCGATACGGCTACCTTGTTACGACTTCACCCCAGTTATCGGTCCCACCTTCGGCAGCTCCCTCCTTGCGGTTGGGTCACTGACTTCGGGCGTTACTGACTCCCATGGTGTGACGGGCGGTGTGTACAAGACCGGGAACGTATTCACCGCGACATGCTGATTCGCGATTACTAGCGATTCCAGCTTCATGTAGTCGAGTTGCAGACTACAATCCGAACTGAGACGTTATTTTTGGGATTTGCTCCCCCTCGCGAGTTCGCTTCCCTTTGTTTACGCCATTGTAGCACGTGTGTAGCCCTGGTCATAAGGGGCATGATGATTTGACGTCATCCCCACCTTCCTCCAGGTTATCCCTGGCAGTCTCTCCAGAGTGCCCACCCTAAATGCTGGCTACTGAAGATAGGGGTTGCGCTCGTTGCGGGACTTAACCCAACATCTCACGACACGAGCTGACGACAACCATGCACCACCTGTCACCGGTGTTCCGAAGAAAAGGCATCATTACACATGCCGGTCACCGGGATGTCAAGATCAGGTAAGGTTCTTCGCGTTGCTTCGAATTAAACCACATGCTCCACCGCTTGTGCGGGTCCCCGTCAATTCCTTTGAGTTTCATTCTTGCGAACGTACTCCCCAGGTGGATTGCTTATTGCGTTAGCGGCGGCACCGAATAGCTTTGCCACCCGACACCTAGCAGTCATCGTTTACGGCGTGGACTACCAGGGTATCTAATCCTGTTTGCTCCCCACGCTTTCGAGCCTCAACGTCAGTCATCGTCCAGCAAGCCGCCTTCGCCACTGGTGTTCCTCCTAATATCTACGCATTTCACCGCTACACATAGGAATTCCACTTACCTCTCCGACACTCTAGCTGCACAGTTTCCAAAGCAGTCCACAGGTTGAGCCCATGCCTTTCACTTCAGACTTGCACAGCCGTCTACGCTCCCTTTACACCCAGTAAATCCGGATAACGCTTGCCCCCTACGTATTACCGCGGCTGCTGGCACGTAGTTAGCCGGGGCTTCTTAGTCAGGTACCGTCACTGTCTTCCCTGCTGATAGAAGTTTACATACCGAAATACTTCATCCTTCACGCGGCGTCGCTGCATCAGGCTTTCCGCCCATTGTGCAATATTCCCCACTGCTGCCTCCCGTAGGAGTCTGGGCCGTGTCTCAGTCCCAATGTGGCCGGTCACCCTCTCAGGTCGGCTACTGATCGTCGGCTTGGTGGGCCGTTACCCTCACCAACTACCTAATCAGACGCGGGTCCATCTCATACCACCAGGTTTTCCCTGAGCCATGCGGCTCCGTGGTCTTATGCGGTATTAGCAGTCATTTCTAACTGTTATCCCCCTGTATGAGGCAGGTTACCCACGCGTTACTCACCCGTCCGCCGCTCAGTCACAAAAAGTCTTCATCCGAAGAATCAAACTTAAGTGCTTCGCTCGACTTGCATGTGTTAAGCACGCCGCCAGCGTTCATCCTGAGCCAGGATCAAACTCTCGTTAAAAATGTTTGTATCCGGGTCATAATCGCTTGGCAATTCTGTTCCTGTTTACTGTTCTGGTTCGACATCTTTCGATGTCCGTTCTTGAAAATCTCTTTAAAGAATTTTCAGGGTTTGTTGTCTATTGTTCAGTTATCAATGTTCTTTTTTGTTGTTGCCGTTTCATGTGACAGCTTTTATATTATATCAAAGTGTTTCATGTTTGTCAACAACTTTTTTTTTTTTTTTTTTTTTAGAATCCCTCACGCGACGAGCTTATTTAGAATAGCATATTCATCAAGGCTTGTCAACAGCTTTTTTTTCTTTTGCCGTTTACTTTTCAAAGTTTTCGTCTGAATATTCCCATACTCATGAATTTTTTGCAAACTTTTTATTTTCATCCGCTTGCCTCTGCGCCTCCTTAGTCTCTGTCTCGGCCAGCGAACATATGGTATCCTACCACGCCTTTCCGGAATTGTCAATGTTGTTTTTATATTTTGCGCAATTCAGAATATTCTGACATCATTTTAACATGTTTTTGCGAATGGCGCGGCTGAACATCCCCTTCCATTTGCCTTTCCGTTTTTCCTTTCACATTTACAAAAAGCAGCCGTACCAACACTCTGATACAACTGCTTGTATTTTAAAACATTGATTTCATTTTAATTATCAGATATAGGGTTGCAAAAACTAAAACGATACACACCCAATAATTGGGAACTCTTTTTTCCCTCTTTTTTTTCCGTTGCAAGAGATTACGTTTACATCCAACACATCAAGCAGAAAGAAAAACTGGAATACCGTATGTACAACTGCTTGCAAACCCTATTTTCCCGCTTTTATAGGTCATACGGATCACCTGGATCCCATAAAGCTTCCATTCAATAATACATGTTGCACCAACCGAAAAAACGACTGCTACAATCAGCCACGGCAGCAATACCGGAGCAAAGATTATCGCGGCTCCCCGGCTTCCTACCAGCACTGCCATACTTATGAAAAAATAATAAATGAACAGAACCAGAAAATTCACACAGAAAAAGACAACCAGCCCATATTTATGGATCAGCATGCGGTTCACGCATTCAATCGGATTTCCCGTTTTGTATATCTTAAATGACTGTCCAATATTTATGATTCCCACAACTGCCACAAGTCCCCAATAAAAAAACAGTGGAAGAAACACAATCATCAACGTTAATCCGATATGCCCCTCCTGGATTTTATCCAGCAGTCCCGTAACAAGAATAAGATATACATATGCAAGTGGTACACATAAAGTTAATAGTATTACATAAAGAAATGTACTTTTCCGTGATTTTCTATTTTCCATATCCTGGCTCTCCATATTTCAGGAAAAGGGAACCGTAATTTCCTATACAGCTCCCTCTTTCCCTGTTTTCTATTTATCTGCGTCCCATAAATGCTTCAATCTCATCGATCTGTCTCGGAATTGCTCTTGACAGATTTTCACATCCGTCTTCTGTGATCAGGCAATTATCTTCCAGACGGAATCCAATGCCCCATTCTTCATGGTAAACACCGATATCTACACAGAATACAACACCCGGTACAGCAAGTCCGCTTCCTTCTACCACGTCATGTACATCAAATCCAACATGATGTGCTCCACCGTGCCACATGTAAGTCCCAATATCTTCAAAATTTTTGCATACTCCTGCTTCTTTTAACTGTTCAAATGTATATTTACGGATGATCTTATCCACATCCAGAAGCGGTACACCCGGTTTCAGTGTACTGAACATATATTCTGAAGTATTGTAAATGCACTCATAAAGCAATTTCTGACGGTCATTAAATCTTCCATTGCACGGAAATGCCCTGGATACATCGTTGATCTCATAATCCCATACAGCACCAACGTCATTCAGGATCATATCTCCATCCTGTGCCTGTCCGCGATAATCATAGTAATGAATTTTAAAGTTGTTCTTTCCTGATGAAATGATAGACGGAAATCCTGGTGAAAGCACTCCCCTCTGAGCCAGTGCATAATCAAATTCTGCTTTATACTGGTATTCGTACATTCCCGGTTTAGATGTTTTCATCATTGCTTCGATTCCGGCCTTTGTGATCGTTTCCGCTTTCTTCATTGCCTCAATCTCACATGGTTTCTTGATCAGGCGAAGCTGTTTCATGATCGGATGAAGGTTGCCAAGTCCAACAAACGGAGCATGTTCTTTCAGATACTTGCCAAGGCGGTATGCTTCTACTGCCGGCGTATTTTCATAAACCTTGTCAAAATCAAGATAAACTTTCTTAACATTGCCAGAAAATAATTGTCTGGAAAGATCATTCCGGAATGCTGCCACATATTTGTAATTCGTAATTCCGGAAAATTCTTCTGCTTCCTCTTCTTTTATACGTCTTCCGGTCCAGCGTTCTGCAAATGCATCCGGTGGAAGAAGATACAGAGTTTCTTCAATTGTTCCCTCTCCGACATAAGCCATCAGTACAATATTTTCCTGCTCAATTCCTGTCAGATACAAAAAGTTACGATTTGTAAAAAACGGATAATTCTCATCATTGGTCTTGATCGGTGCATGTCCGCTGAATACAACCACCAAAGATCCCGCTTCAAGTTTCTGATACAGGCTCTTACGATTTCCTGCGTAAAATTCTTTATTCATTGGTCAATCCTCCTGCCCTCTGCGCTTAGTGTAAATATTTTTCTTTCAGATATTCAATATAATAACCGGTATTCAGCTCTTCTCCTGTTGCTTTTTTGAGCATCTCGCGCGCAGAATAGGTCTGTCCGTACTGGTGAATATGTTCTTTTAACCAGTTTCCAATTACAGATGAATCTCCTTTTCCCAGCTTTTCAAATGCATCCGGGCAATCAGCAAGAAGCTTATGCGCAAACTGTGCTGCGTAAGCATCTCCAAGTGCATATCCCTGAAAATATCCTACACATCCTGAAGCCCAGTGCACATCCTGCAGGATTCCTTCCTGATGATTCTTTGGAGTAAATCCCAGATATTCCTGATATTTTCTGTTCCATGCTTCTTCAATTGTATCCACTGTCAGTTTTCCATCGAAATATTCTTTTTCAATTTCGTAACGGATGATGATATGCAGGGTATTTGTAAGCTCATCCGCTTTCAGACGGATCAGTCCCGGTTTTACTTTATTGAGTGCCGCAAGGAATGTATCCAGAGAAATCTCTTTGTATTTTGGCACTTCATTCTGCAGATATGGGTACAGGTTCTCCCAGAATTCTCTGGTTCTTCCTACATGATTCTCGTAGAATCTGGACTGGGATTCATGCATTGCACCTTCAATTCCGCCCCAGAGTCCGCTTTCTGCGACCTCATCGTTCGCATTATAATTATAGAGTCCGTGTCCGGTCTCATGAACCACTGCCAGAATCGCATGGATCAGCTCATCACAGTTTGTGGATGGTCTGGAATCACGAGGTCCGGTGCAGACACATACCGGATGATGGATCTCAAATAAAGTACTCTTATCTTTATCAAGTCCCAGAATCTCCTGCGCTTTCTTCACAATACGAAGTACTGTATCATGATCTGCTTCACATTCCAGAATGGAATCATCAATCTTACTCTGTTCTTCTCTTACCGCATTTAAAATTTCGCAGACAGCATCTTTGATTTTTGCCAAAATTGCATCAATCTCTTCCAGACGATAATCCTTATCAAACCGGTTCACCAGAACCTGATATGGTTTTTCATCCGGATTGATCGCTGTTGCTATCTTCTCCTGTAAATCAAACTGTTTTTTCAGTACCGGCTTAAAGCTTTCAAAATCATCTGCCTCATAGCATTTTCCCCATGCCAGCTGTCCATCTGCATTTGCCTGATTCAATTCTCCCTGCAGGCTTGCCGGAATCTGTACTGCTTCTTTATACCTTCCGATCAGATAACGTACCATACCTTTGTCTGTATCTGAATCAAAAGCTGTCTCTCTTTCCAGTGACTCTACCAGTTCTTTTGTCTCTTTGCTCGTCAGTTTCTCATTAGAAAGCTCTGTCAGATATGCTCCGACTTTCCCTTCATAATCAAATCCGTCCTTCGGGCAGTTATTCCATCTGTCATAGTAAATGATATTATCCATACACTCCAGATAACGGAGTTTCACAACAATATCCTTCACCTTTTCCATCTGTTCTTTTGTAGCCATTACCGTACCAACCTTTCTCCTTAGACTAATGTTCAAACTTTGGTCCGATTATACCATTTGTTTCCCCGTAGTGTCAATCTTTTGGCAAAAGCCGGTTCCTCTGTTATGCCTTTATTTCTTCACTGTAGATTCGTTCGATATGCATTGCCAGATACCCGATTTCCATCTCATCAAGTTCTTTTCCAATACTCTTTCCGAGCATATCGCAGACTTTTTTTGCAGTCATATACGCTTCCGGAAATTTGGATTCTATATATTCATTCATATTGATACGAAGATCCTCCCCCGTCATAGCACGTGCTACCATATATTTGATATGGTTCATCAGACGATTATAGGAAAGCGAGATCACATCGATCTTTTTTCCTGTTTCTTTTTCGATCATCTCAATACATTCTCTCACTGCACGGGCCGTCTGCATTGCCACAGACACTTTTTCATCCTCGATTGCTGAATGAATGTGAAGTGCCACGTATCCGATTTCATGCTCATCGATCGTGATCTGCATTCTCTTCTGCAAAATATCTCTGAGCACGGATGCTGCTTGAAATTCATTATGAAAAAGTACTCTGATATCATCTGTCAGTGGATTGCTGATCTGCTCCTGATTCCGGATTCGCGAAACAGCAAAGGAGATATGATCTGCCAGCGGGATCATGATCCGGCGGTCTACTTTCCCAAAAACTTTTTCTGCTTCCCGGATCACCTCATCTGCGATTTCCAGAAATTCCGGATCCATCTCCTGCACCAGAGATTTGGCAGATCCTCTGTCTGTCTGTTCGGTCAGGCGGTAAGTTGCTGTATCTTCTGTCACTTCAAAACGCTGACTGACCTTCTTTCCAAAGCCAATTCCTTTACCGAGAAGGACGTATTCCTGGTTATCCTCTGTATTGATTGCGATCACGCCATTATTATTCAAAATTTTGCTTACTCTGTACATATCTGATTCTCCCGAAGACGAGTTTTAAGTTCTGATTTTATCCTAGCAGAGAATGAGGGGAAAGTCAAAAAAAGGTTGAGAAAAAGGGAACGCAAATTTGGCTGTTTTCTGACGGGTGTGAAATAGCTTCCGCAAAAAACAAATAAAAGCAGAACGGGGCTGTTGCACGATGGATCGTGCTTAGCCCCGTAAGTTTGTTTGATGTTTTTGATGTGATTATCACAAAATCTTTGAATAGATTTTATTTGGTTTCCCGGATCTTCTTTCTGAGCGGAAGTACCATTGCAGGGGATACGGATAATTCGTCTAATCCCATGCTTAAGAATTCTTCGGTCAGTTCGAGGTCTGCTCCGAGTTCGCCGCAGATTCCGATCCATTTGCCTTCTGCGTGGGCATTTTCGGCTGCCATGCGGATCATTGCAAGGACTGCCGGGTGGTGCGGATCGTAGAAGGCATCCAGCTTCTGGTTCTGACGGTCGATTGCCAGCGTGTACTGGGTCAGATCATTGGTCCCTACGCTGAAGAAATCCACTTCTTTTGCAAGCTCACGGCTCATCATAACGGCAGCCGGTGTCTCAATCATGATTCCCAGTTCCACATCCTCACGGAACGGGATCTTTGCCTCACGAAGCTCTTCTTTGACCTCTTCGATGATCACCTTGATCTGCTTCACTTCTTTTACCGAAATGATCATCGGGAACATAATGGCGATCTGTCCGTAAGCAGATGCCCGGTACAGGGCACGAAGCTGGGTCTTGAAGATCTCCGGTCTTGTCAGGCAGATACGGATTGCCCGGTATCCCAGTGCCGGGTTCTCTTCTTTGTCAAGTCCAAAGTAATCCACCTGCTTGTCTGCTCCGATATCCAGGGTACGGATAATGACCTTTTTGCCTGCCATATTTTCTGCAACCTGTTTGTATACCTGGAACTGCTGTTCTTCGGTCGGGAAATCTTCGCTTTCCAGATACAGGAACTCACTTCGGAAAAGTCCGATCCCTCCTGCATCATTTTTAAGTACGGCGCCCACATCGGAAAGATTACCGATATTCGCATAGACATTAATCTTCTGTCCGGAAAGGGTGACATTCTCTTTGCCCTTCAGTTCTTCCAGAAGTGTTTTCTGTCTGCGGTCTTCTTCGCGCTTTTCGGTCATAGCCTTCATGGTCTCTTCATCCGGATCAATGTAGATGGTCCCGGTAAAGCCGTCGATGGCTGCCATATGTCCGTCATATTCTTTTGCAAGCCCTTCTCCCAAACCAATAACGGCCGGGATATTCATGGTCCTTGCAAGGATTGCCGTATGGGAATTTGCTGATCCGTACATGGTTGCAAATGCAAGCACTTTGGACTTGTCGAGCTGAACAGTCTCACTCGGTACCAAATCATCTGCTGCCACGATCACCGGTTCATCTGCCACAACACCGCTTTCCCCGGCATCCGAAAGGATACCGAGAAGTCGGTCCGATACATCTTTTACATCGGCCGCACGTCCCTGCATGTAAGCATCATCCATAGATGCAAACATCTGGGAGAAGTTATCTCCTGTTGTCGCAACAGCATACTCTGCGTTGACTTCCTGGGTGGTAATAATATTCTTAATCGAATCCACATAATCCAGATCCATCAGCATCATCTGATGTACTTCAAAAATTGCCGCATTGGCTTCTCCTACATCTTCCATTGCCTTGTCATACAACTCACCGAGCTGTGCGATCGCAGTCTCCTGGGCATCCTCAAAACGTGCCGCCTCTGCTTCGGTATCCTCTACATGATACCGTCTTACCTGCTTTTCCTGTCTTTTATAGAAAGCAATCTTCCCGATGGCTACGCCACCAAAAACACTTTTACCACTTAGTGTAATCATAATCCTACAGATTCTCCTCTAATACTTTCTGGATTTCGGCGATTGCGTCTTCTTCGTCTTCGCCTTCAGCTGTGATGATAACCTCATTTCCTTTTTTTACGCCAAGACTCATAACTGCCATAATGCTCTTTGCATTGACTTCACGTGTATCTCCTGCTTTTTTGATCTTAATATCTGAAGTTTTTTTCGCAATTGCTTTTACCAGAATTCCTGCCGGTCTTGCGTGGATTCCCTGTGCATCTGTTACTACATACTTAAATTCTTTCATGATAAATCCTCCTCGTCTTTTTCTTTCATTTTTAGTTTACTTTTTTGACAGCGTTTTGCTTGCCAAAGCGCCGCCATTATTAAAACAGCTTTCGCTGTTCTATTCTACTGTATCTACGGCAAATAGTGGATCGCCGGCTTTAACTTCTCCCGTCGCAAGGAGACGTACTCTCTGATTCTCTTCCAGTTCTGTACAAAGTACCGGTGAACAAAGAGACGGTGCATGCGAAGTCAGGAATGGAATATCGATCTTCATAAGCGGATCCCCCTTCTTCACTTTCTGACCATTTTCTACAAATACTTCAAATCCTTCACCGTTCAGAGATACGGTATCAATACCGATGTGAAGCAGCATGCCAAGTCCGCTTTCTGTCTGGAACCCAAGTGCATGCTTTGTTTCAAATACGAAAAGCACTTCTCCATCTTCCGGTGCGCAGATCACAGCATCTTCCGGTGTAACAACAGCTCCGTCACCCATCATTTTTCCTGCAAATCCTTCATCCGGACAGGTTGTAATATCGCCTGCCATACCGGTGATCGGACTGGATACAACAATTGTATTTACCACTTTTTCCTGGGTTTCATTATTTTCATTTACAGTATCTGTATTTTCTTCAGCTGAATTCTCTTCTGACACAGCAGCGCTCTCATAATATTCATCCGGAGCTGTTTCCAGATAATCTTCCAGTTTAGACTTAATCACAGTTACCTGTGGACCATAAATGATCTGGACACCCTGTCCCTTTTTCACGATTCCTCTGGAACCTGTTGTCTTGATGATCTCATCATTTACGCGGGCTGCGTCATGAACTGTGATACGAAGTCTTGTTGCACAACAATCCACATCACTGATATTTTTCTTTCCGCCAAGCCCCTGTGTGATTGCCTCACTTACCGGATCTGCGGTCCCTGTATTCCCTGCTGTTTCTTTTCCTGCTTCTTTTCTGGCATTTACATCTGCCTTTGTATATAATTTTGTCTCTGTATCATCATCTTCACGTCCCGGTGTCTTGAAGTTAAACTTTTTGATCAGGAAACTGAAGATAAAGTAATACAGGAAGAAATAAATAATTCCCACCGGAATGATCCGAAGCCAGCTTGTCTTTGCATTTCCCTGCAGGATACCGAAAAGGAACAGATCCAGAAAACCACCAGAGAAGGTAAGTCCTACTGCTATATTCAGGATATGTGCGATCATGTAAGCAGAACCTGCAAGCACTACCTGTACAGCAAAAAGTGCCGGTGCAACAAAAGAAATGAGAATTCCAGTGGCTCTGTAATACCCGTCATCATGCAGGCAAGTGTTGCAGAAAGGAGAAGTCCTCCTGCCTGTTTTTTCTTTTCCGGTTTTGCACAGCGGTACATCGCAAGTGCCGCTCCCGGAAGTCCGAAGATCATGAAGATGAACTCACCTGAGAAATATCTGGTCGCATCTGCGCTGAAATGCGCAATATGTGCAGAATCAGCAAGCTGTGCAAAGAAGATGTTCTGTCCTCCCTGTACCATCTGTCCCGCAACTTCCATCGTTCCGCCCACTGCTGTCTGCCAGAATGGCATATAAAATACGTGATGAAGTCCGAACGGAATCAAAGCTCTCTTAATAATACCAAAAATCAGGGTTCCCAGATATCCGCTTCCGGTTACCAGTCCGCCAAGTGCATAAATTCCATTCTGTACAACCGGCCAGGCAAAATACATCCCAATCCCAACAAACATGTACACCAGTGTAGAAATGATCGGAACAAATCTGGACCCTCCGAAGAATGATAACGCATTCGGAAGTACGATCTTGTGGAAACGGTTATGAAGTGCCGCAACACCAAGACCTACAATAATACCACCAAACACACCCATCTGCAGAGACTGGATCCCGCATACAGAAGTAATGGTTCCTTCCAGTACATTCGAAGCGATCGTTCCATCTGCGGTAATCTCTCCTGTGATCACAAGCATTGCATTGATTGCAACATTCATAACAAAGAATGCGATCAATGCAGAAAGTGCCGCTACTTCTTTTTCTTTCTTTGCCATACCGATTGCAACTCCAACCGCGAAAATCAGTGGCAGGTTGTCAAATACAGCACTTCCTACTTTGTTCATGATAATGAGTAACGAATTCAGGATGGTTCCGTCTCCTAAAATTTTCTCCAGACCATAAGTCTGGATTGTGGTAGCATTGGTAAACGAGCTACCGAATCCCAGCAGCAGACCCGCTACCGGAAGAATTGCGATTGGAAGCATGAAGGATCTTCCTACTCGCTGCAATACGCCAAAAATTTTGTCTTTCATTGCATGTACTCCTTTTCCTCAAGAAATTTTAATTACCTGGCTTATGCCAATGATATTATTTTCTTTCGTGGAAGCCTTTTATCCGAATTTTTGACGCAAAAAAGGCACTAACCCCACACAAATATCGAAATAATATCTATGTATGGTTAATGCCTGCCGTACAGTTACACACCAAAATCTGTAACTTACAATAATTTATTTTCCACTAAATGTCAAGCCTTTTCTGAAATTTTCTTTTTATAATCCTACGGACTGCACTAAAAGAATCAGAAGCATCAACGGTGCAATTACCTTGATCATTGCAACATAAAGCTTTTCTCTGCCAAACCTGTATCCGCCAAGTGTCACTTCATCGATGATCACTTTTGGTTTTACAACCCATCCGATCAGAATACAGGTAAGCAGTGCCACCATCGGCATCAGACAGTTATTGCTGATATAATCCATCACGTCCAGAATCTGCGCTACCGTGCCGTTCGGAAGTTTCAGTTCGAAATAAAGCTTGTTGTATCCAAGACATACGATCACACCAACGATCATTCCATATAAAGTAGTCAGGATCGTTCCTTTTTTTCTGGATACATGGAATTTATCCATCATGCTTGATACGATTGCCTCCATAACAGATACAGAAGAAGTAACCGCTGCAAAAGATACCATCAGAAAGAATACAATTCCTACCAACACTCCTGCTGCCCCCATTGCTTTAAATACTTTTGGCAGAGATACAAACATCAGTCCCGGTCCTGCAGACATTCCTTCAGTTCCCATAAAAGTATAAACAGCCGGAATGATCATAAGTCCTGCCAGAAGCGCTACAAGCGTATCAAAAAACTCAATCTGGTTGATCGACTTCATCAGATTGGTCTCTTTCTTCGCATAGGATCCGTAAGTAACCATAATTCCCATCGCCACGCTGATTGAGAAGAAAAGCTGTCCCAATGCATCCATCACAACCGAAAGGAAACTTTTAACCGTCATTCCTCTAAAATTCGGGATCAGGTAAATCGCCAGTCCCTGCATACCTGTTCTTGTCACTCCATCTGCATTTGTATGTTTCAGGGTAAGGGAAAATACAGAAATTCCCGCAATCAGTACAAACAGGATCGGCATCAGAATCTTACTGTATTTTTCAATTCCTTTATTTACGCCTTTATAAACAACCGTTGCCGTAATAAGCACATAGATCAGCATCCATATGATCGGCTGTCCGACCTGTGTAATATAGCCTGTAAAATATCCGTCTTCTGCTGCCTGCGCCCCATGACCTGTGAGAAATGCCGACAAATATTTGAGTACCCATCCACCAATCGAGCAATAATATGGAAGAATGATAACCGGTACTGCACAAGCAAGCACACCGATTCCTCCCCATCCTTTATGCATCTGTTCATATGCAGTAAGCGGACTCTGTCCTGTCTTACGTCCGATCGCGATCTCTGTTGTCAGCAACGTAAACCCAAAGGTAAGTGCCAGTACCACATAGCACAGAATAAACACTCCGCCTCCACCTTTTGCTGCCAGATACGGGAATCTCCAGATGTTCCCCAGCCCGACTGCACTTCCCGCAGCCGCCAGTACGAATCCGATCGAGCCGGTAAAATTACTCCTCTTCTTTTCCATCTTTTCTACACTCCTTTTACAGTGGTGCCTCCGTACACACCATCTCCAGCTTTTTAATAATATGATGTGAGTGTCAATAAGTATCAATTGCTTATTTGTGCGAGCACAAACGCAATTGATACTTTTGACACTTACATCATAATATAGAAATTATATTTTTCTATAAGCCAAAAACACCTCCGCCGTATGGCGAAGGTCCCTTCTTTAGCTTTCTTCTTATTTTAACAATCGGATATAGGAAAGTCAATGGAAGTATTTTACTCATTTTCTTGATCTTTTTTACACTGGGGCAAGCTCTCACCTGCCCCTTTATGAGTAGTATATCAATAATTTTTACAAAACGTCTTATTTATGCAGTTGCCGGAAGAACACGGGATAAGAATGACTGCGTCCTTCTCTCTCTTGGTGCTGTAAAAATTGCATCCGGTCTGCCTTCTTCAACAACATATCCGTCTGCCATAAAGATGACCCGGTCTGCCACATCACGGGCAAATCCCATCTCATGTGTCACAACGATCATCGTCATTCCTTCTTTTGCCAGGGATTTCATAACATCCAGTACATCACCTACCAGTTCCGGATCCAGTGCGGATGTCGGTTCATCAAACAACAACGCTTTCGGTTCCATTGCCAGTGCCCTTGCAATGGCAACTCTCTGCTGCTGTCCACCTGAAAGTGTACTCGGATATACATCCGCTTTATCCTTTAACCCTACCTTATCCAAAAGTTCCAGCGCTTTTTCATGCGCTTCTTCTTTGTTCATATGTTTGGTAAGAACCGGTGCCATCATAACATTCTGAACAACAGTCTTAAGCGGAAACAGATTGAATTTCTGGAAAACCATTCCGACTTCCTCACGGAATTTGCGGATGTCACAATTCTTATCGAGAAGATTCTTTCCCTCATACTGTACGGTTCCGCCTGTCGGTCTTTCAAGCTGATTGATGCATCTTAAGAAAGTACTCTTTCCCGATCCGGAAGGTCCGATGATACAGACCACTTCACCTTCATTGATATCAAGATTGATATCCTTTAATACCTCCAGGTTCCCAAATTTCTTCGACAAATGATTTACTTTAATCATACCAATCACCTCATTTTCCTTTCTATCTGTTTCTGGACAATTATCAGTACCGAAAGTATCACCAGATAAAACGCTGCCAGTGCTGTGTATGTAGGAATTGCTTTAAAGCTCAACGCTGCATACGCCTGTGCCTGATGCGTGATCTCATTAACCGCAATCGCAGATAAAAGTGCGGTATCCTTAACAGAAATGATAAACTGGTTAAATAATGCCGGAAGTGCCGCTTTAAATGCCGGTGGGATAACCAGATGAATCATCGTCTGTGCACTGGTAAGTCCAAGCGATGCACCTGCTTCTTTCTGTCCCGGATCAATGCTCATCAACGCACCTTTTACAATTTCTGAAATAAATGCACCGGAATTCAGTGCGATAACGCCAATTCCCACTGCAGTGCTTCCAATATCGACACCCAAAAGCTTCGGAATTACAAAATATCCGTATAAAGCCTGCACCATAAGTGGTGTCGCACGAATGATCCAAATGTAAACTTCTGCAATTGCTTTCCCTATTTTATATTTCGACTGAAGCAGGTATCCACAGAGGCTTCCGATCAGGAAGCCAATTGTGATACCGACAACAGCAATCAATATCGTTAGTTTTAATCCGTCGAACATCATCGGGAGTAAAACATCCAAAAAAGTCATATCCATATACTATCTCATCCTATCTTCTTTTTAGTTGCTGTCTGTTCTTTGATTATTCACACCATTTCGCATAGAGTTCATCTGTTGTGCCATTATCAATCAGTACCTTTACAGCTGCGTTGATTTCATCATAATATTTGCATTCTTTTGAAACTGCCACACAATATGGAGCCTGGCCCTGATTGAATTCATCACCTACAACTTCAAGATTGCTGTCCGGTGTTGTCTTAATATAGAAGTTTGCTCCAGGTCCGTCCTGAATGACTGCATCTACTTTTCCCTGCTCCAAAGATTCATATGCAGTTGTGATCGTGTCATGTACTTCAAGCGTTGCACTTGTAAGGTTCTTGCTTGCATAAGTATGAGATGCGGTTCCCTTTTCAACGGCTATTTTTTTATCCTTCAGATCATCAACACTCTTAATTCCTTTATCGTCATTTTTATTTACCATAACGACCTGACCTGAATCACAATATATATCACTGAAGTCCATAACTTCTTTTCTTTCATCTGTTGCACAAAGTGCTGCAGCTCCCATATCCAGTTTGCTTTCTGAGAGTGAAGTCGTCAGTGCCGAATAATCCATTGCCTGGAGGCCACCATCGATTTCGAATCCCAGAAGCTCCTGCAGATCATTTAACAGATCAACATCATATCCGATCAGCGTCTTTCCGTCTTCATCGTAATAAGTAAATGGTCCGAAAGAGTCCGCTTGTTCCTACTTTCAGTTTTACACCTTTCATGCTGTCCTTCAGCTCGTCTTCTGTATATTCTTTCTTTGTATCAGAGGTTTCCTTTGTATCTTCTTTTTTACTTCCACATCCTGCTCCAAGTACTGTTACCATTGCTACACACATTAAAACTGCTATTAATCTTTTTTTCATAATAATAATCCTCCTTAACTGTGTAGTGAAAACGTAAGGGCGCATCACAAATTCTTTTGTAATGCGCCCTTGCATTTCCGTCCGCAGACACTCTCTCGTTCCCGGGATTGTTTGAGAAATTACTTTGCACTTCTGATTACTTTCTTTTCTGAAATACAAAAAGGATGCCGCATCTGATGCGACATCCTTGTCTGTTCTGTTCTTTATGAACTTGTGATTATTTTACCGTACTTTCACACTTTAGTCAATGAAACTTTTATCCAAAATTGCCAGTTTTATATGTTTCTTTTAAGTAAATTTTCACAAAATTGATTTTCTATAGTATATGTGTTACACTATTTTCAGATTCAAACTGACTGCAAAGGAATTCCTGCGCAAAAAGAATACAAAAAAGGAGATTACAAAAACTATGAGTCTTAACAGCACCCCTTCTGCAGATCGTGTACATATCGGTATCTTCGGTCGCAGAAATGCCGGAAAATCCAGCATCATCAACGCTATCACCGGACAGAATCTTGCCATTGTATCTGATGTTCTCGGAACAACTACCGATCCGGTTCCAAAGGCAATGGAACTTCTTCCCCTCGGACCTGTCGTGATCATTGACACCCCGGGGCTTGACGACATCGGTGAACTCGGTGAACTGCGTGTCAAAAAAGCCTACCAGATTTTAAACAAAACAGATATCGCTGTTCTGGTAATCGATGCCTCTCTTGGCATGACACAGAAGATTTATCCATCTTAAAGAAAATACAAGATAAGAAGATTCCTTACGTTGTGGTAAAAAATAAATCTGACCTCTGCTCTTCTGCTGAAAATGGCGCAGTCTGTCCGAACCTGGATTCTATGCCGGATGCTTCTTTTCATATAGATGCTTCCAACAGTATCGAAGTCAGCACAGTAACCGGATACCATGTTCATGAATTAAAAGAACTGATTGCAAGCCAGGCTCCGGAAGAAGATCAGGATAAATATCTCGTCCGCGATCTTTTAAATCCAAATGATTTTGTCGTTCTGGTCGTCCCGATCGACTCTGCCGCCCCAAAAGGACGTCTAATCCTCCCGCAGCAGCAGACCATCCGCGATGTACTGGAGGCTGGTGCAATCTCTATTGTAACCCGTGACACAGAATTGAAGGAAACACTTTCGTCTCTTGGCAAAAAGCCACGCCTTGTCATCACCGACAGCCAGGCATTTGCCAAAGTGTCTGCCGATACACCGGAAGATATTCCACTGACCTCTTTTTCCATACTGCTTTCCAGATACAAAGGAAATCTGAAGCTTCAGGTCGAAGGCGCACAGATGCTGGACAAGTTGGAAGATGGTGACAAAATCCTCGTCTGTGAAGGCTGCACCCACCACAGGCAATGTGATGACATTGGAACAGTGAAGCTTCCTCGCTGGATCCGCCAGCATACCGGAAATAAAGACCTGCACTTTGAATTCACAAGCGGGACCGAATTCCCGGTAGATCTCTCACCTTATAAACTCATTATTCACTGTGGTGGCTGCACCCTGAACGAACGCGAAATGCAGTATCGCCTCAAATGCGCCGAAGATCAGGGCGTACCGATCACGAACTACGGAACCGCTATTGCTCACCTGAAAGGGGTATTGGAGCGGAGTCTCATACCGGTTAGGGGAATTTTGGAATAAGGTTACGGGCGAAGCGGGGACAAGGTGACGGTTTCACGCCGGTCTTCATCGCCTGCATTCTGTAAAATTTAATCGGGACGGAAATTGTGACCAGATTCCGTACTTGTGGTACGAAATCTGGTCACAATTTCCGTCCCGATTAAATTAACAGACTGCACGGCTCTTACGAATGGCGTGAAACCGTCACCTTGTCCCCACTTCACCCTTACGTTATTCAAAGCTTCCGCATTGGCGCATCATAGATGCGCCTCGCTGTGGATGGAAGGATTGTTTGTTCAGAATTGAAATCCATTCTTATTATATTTACTTTTGTTCTGGCTTATATGTTATGAGTGATTTTGTTTTGGTATAGACACACATAACGGTTGAATAAAGCTTAAAGCCAGGTATCATTTTAAATTGTCTGCAGCGCGGGCGTCGGATCACGGTGTGGATTTGGCGGTGGACTCTGGCGTGAGCCTGTAACATGAAAAGAAAGAGAAAAGTGTGATACCAGACTCATTCGACGGAAAATCTGATGATTTTCCATCTCAGGAGTCTTCGGAGTTTCGTACTTGGGGTACGAAATCCGATCACACTTTTCTCTTTTTTTCATTAACAGGCTGTAACACGCCACCATATACCGCCAAATCCACACCGTGATCCGACTGCAAATTTTCAATTAAATATTCTCAATTCTCTTAATCGCTTCCAACGTATTCTCGTAACTTCCAAATGCTGTCAGGCGGAAGTATCCTTCCTCCGCTCGGTCCAAATCCTGATCCCGGAGTTCCGACTACATTTGCTTTTTCAAGAAGGAAATCAAAGAATTCCCATGAAGTCATGTTATCCGGCGTCTTTAACCATACATATGGTGAGTTCACTGCTCCGGATACCGTGTATCCGGCATTCTTCAGACCTTCATAAATCGTTCTTGCATTCTTCTGATAGTATGCGATCTGCTCTTTGATCTGTGCTTTTCCGGCCTCTGTATAAACAGCAGCTCCGGCTTTCTGTACAATATAAGGTGCTCCATTGTATTTTGTTCCGTGACGTCTTGCCCACAGCGAATGAAGCATCACATCTCCACACTTAAGGTCTTTCGGAATGATCGTTGCGCCAAGACGTACTCCTGTAAATCCTGCATTCTTAGAGAAACTTCTAAGCTCGATTGCACAGGTTCTTGCTCCTTCACATTCAAAAATACTGTGTGGTACATCTTCCTCTGTGATATATGCTTCATATGCAGCATCATAAATGATCACTGCCCCGTTTTTATTTGCATAATCTACCCATTTCTGGAGTTCATCTTTTGTGATAGCCGCTCCGGTCGGATTGTTCGGGAAGCATAAATAGATCATATCCGGTACTTCTTTTGGCAGTTCCGGTACAAATCCATTTTCTGCTGTACAAGGCATATAGATCACATTGCTCCATGTCTCTGTCTTTGCATCGTAAGTTCCGGTACGTCCTGCCATTACATTTGTATCCACATATACAGGATATACCGGGTCTCCTACTGCGATTCTGCAGTCAGGTCCAAAGATCTCCTGGATATTTCCAGAATCACTCTTTGCTCCGTCTGAAACAAAAATCTCATCTGCTGAGATATCGCATCCTCTTGCCTGGAAATCATTCTTTGCGATCGCGCTTCTTAAGAATTCATATCCAAGATCCGGTGCGTATCCGTGGAATGTAGCTGCATTTCCCATCTCATCAACTGCCTTGTGCAGTGCATCGATGATAGCAGGTGCAAGCGGCTGTGTTACATCGCCGATTCCCAAACGGATGATCGGTGCATCTGGATTCGCTGCTGAGAACGCTGCAACTTTTTTGGCAATATTGGAAAACAGATAGCTTCCCGGTAACTTTAAGTAGTTTTCATTTACACTGTACATATGTCGTCTCCTTTGTGATTTGATCTTTATAGTACACCATCAAATACTTTAACCGCAGGTCCCTCCAAAAATACATGATTCACCTTACGGTCCCATCTGACAGATAACTCTCCACCTAATAATTTAACGATTACTTCCTCATCTGTCAAGTCATTCAGCACAGAAGCCACAACTGCTGCACATGCTCCGGTTCCGCAGGCAAGCGTTTCACCAACACCCCTCTCCCACACACGGATCTCCATCCGGTCCCTCGCAGTCACATGACAGAACTCGATATTTGCCCTCTCCGGAAATCTCGGATGAAATTCTAACTCCCTTCCTGTCTCTTCCAGAGAAATCCCGTTTATCTCTTCTGAAAAGATTACCGCATGCGGATTTCCCATCGAAATCCCGGTCATGCGGTAGTTCTTCTCCTGTACCTCAATCGGCTCATTGATCACCAGATCCTTTTCGCTCAGGATTGGAATGCTGTGTGCGTTCAGTCTTGGAACACCCATATCTACCATAGCACCGCAGGCTTTCCCATCTTGAATATGAAGGTGCATGTTACGAATTCCGGATTTCGTCTCGATACTGAGAGTTTCCTTTCCGGTAAGTCTGTAATCATATACATATTTTCCCAGGCATCGGATGCCATTGCCGCACATCCCGGCAACAGATCCATCCGAATTGTATATCTCCATTTTAAAATCAGACACCTTTGACGGACATATCAGAATCAGACCATCCGCTCCGATCCCGTAATGCCTGTCACAAAGTGTTCTTGCAAATCCAGATGGATCTTCCACCCTTTCTCTGAAGCAGTTTATACACACATAATCATTTCCAAGACCATGCATTTTTGTAAAGATCATATATCCTGCCTCTTTAATCTCCTTTATTCCGCCATAATACTAAGTACCATCTGAGCTGTCTCCACCATATTGACACCGCTCTCCATACTACATTTCTGCAGATAGCGATGCGCTTCTTCCTCCGTCATATTATTACGTTCCATCAGAAGACTCTTTGCCTCTTTTACAAGTGCCTGCTGCTCCGGATTCCGGTTCTTAAGCTCTGCTCTTCTTTTCTTTCTCCGCCTGCCAATCGATTGTGCCATCATCTCGATCGTGTTCATCAGATCAAATACCTTAAATGGCATCGACAGGCTGATCACTCCCGGCGTCCTGTCACTGCATTTCTCCGGCGATGCGATCAAAAGCATCTCAATCGTACTTGGCAGATAATCTCTCAATTCATTATATAACATATCTGTCATTTTATAACCACAAACTACAATTCCATCATCCAGATTATCTGCCAATTGAACCGCCTGTGCTCCGGTTACCCCCACACCAATCACGTCAAATCCATTTCGTACCAGTATATTGCGAATATTGGTTGCAATCTCCTTTTTTGGAAATACAACAATAATACTGCTCATAATACCAGCCTCCTGCCTTTAGAATTGGAAAGTTTCTTTAGAATTTCTGTAAGTACTCATTAATTTCCCATTCTGTAACCTGAGTGCGGTATTCTCTGTATTCTGCACGCTTTGACTCGATCAGCTTCTGTGACAGTTCTTCTCCCAGTACTTCCTGCATAAACTGATCTTTCTGGAATTCTGTGATTGCTTCTCTTAAGCTTGCCGGAAGCTCCTCAATTCCAAGTGCATTTTTCACCACATCTGTCATTTCGTAAATATTCTCATCTACACTCTCCGGCGGCAGGATCTTGTTTTTAATTCCTTCCATTCCGGCAGCCAGACATACGGCAAGTGCCAGATATGGATTTGCTGCCCCATCCGGACTTCTGAGTTCGACTCTTGTGCTTTCCCCTGATACCCGTGGAATACGGATCAGAGGAGTCCGGTTATTCGCTGACCAGGCAATATATACCGGTGCCTCATATCCGGGAACCAGTCTCTTATAGGAATTCACGATCGGATTTGTGATAAAGCTGATCGCTTTGATATGTTTCATAAGTCCGCCGATAAAATAGTAAGCCTCCTTGCTCAGACCATTCGGATCTTTTTCATCTGCAAAAACATTCTTTCCATCTCTTGACAGAGACATATTCAGATGCATTCCTGATCCATGGATACCATCCTTTGGCTTTGGCATAAATGTAGCATGAAGCCCGTGTCTTTTTGCGATTGTTTTGGTAACAAGCTTAAATGTCATGATATTGTCTGCTGCATCCATCGCCTCTGTATATTCCAGATCGATCTCATGCTGTGCCGGTGCCATCTCGTGATGAGATGCCTCCACACCGTACCCCATATCTTCCATTGTAAGAACAATATCACGTCTTGCATTCTCTCCCTGGTCCAAAGGTCCCAGATCAAAATATCCTGCACGTTCATTGGAAATCGTCGTCGGATTTCCCGCATCATCCGTCTCAAACAGGAAAAATTCGCATTCCGGTCCTACGTTAAAGTCATATCCCATCTCTTTTGTCTCGGAAAGTACCTTCTTAAGAACATGTCTCGGATCGCTTTCGTAGGCTGTTCCATCCGGTCTGTAAATATCGCAGATAAATCTTGCAACCTTTCCCTGCTGCGGTCGCCACGGGAAAATTTCAAATGTATTCAGATCCGGGTGCGAAGATACATATCCGATTCTTCGATTCTGGCAAATCCTTCTATCGAAGATCCATCAAACATACATTTGTTATCCAGTGCTCTCTTAAGCTGGCTTACTGTAATCGCTACATTCTTCATTGTTCCGAAAATATCGGTGAACTGTAGCCTGATAAATCCCACGTCTTCTTCCTCGACAAGATTCAGGATATCTTCTCTCGTATAATTTTTCATACTCATACAAATCCTCCCGTTTTTACTACTCATAAATAAAATGATGATACCAGGGTCAAAAGGTCAGAAAGCCGATGCAAGCTTGCTTGCAAGAGGATTTTTTACCTTTTCCAACATCAGGTGATGTACATTCGCCAAATGCAGATCCGTTGTGCAAGCACAAATCTGCACTTGGCTCATCGTATCCACAAAAAGGGCGTTCTCAATCCATTTTGAAAACGCCCTTGTTTGTTATATTATAATTTTCGTCTGAATATTTGTCAATACTCTTAGTCTTCTACGAGTGCTGCTGTAATGATTGCCATAGAATAAACTTCTTCTGCATTGCATCCACGGGACAGGTCGTTGATCGGTGCATTAAGACCAAGAAGGATCGGTCCGTATGCATCAAAGTTACCAAGTCTCTGTGCGATCTTATATCCGATGTTACCTGCGTTGATATCCGGGAAGATAAATGTATTTGCCTGACCTGCTACTTCACTGTTCGGGCATTTTGTTCTTGCAACACGCGGAGATACAGCTGCATCAAACTGAAGCTCTCCTTCGATCGGAAGTGAAGGATACAGTTCTTTTGCTTTTGCTGCTGCATTACGCATCTTATCTACATCTTCACCCTTTCCAGATCCAAGTGTAGAGTAGCTTAAGAATGCAACCTTTGGATCGATACCAAAGTGTTTACCACATTCTGCAACTTCCCATGCGATTTCTGCAAGCTGATCCTCTGATGGTTTGAGATTAATCGCGCAGTCACCCATAGCGTCAAAGAACTTCGTTCTCACCTGTAGCTGACGGACGAACCAAATGAAGCAGGGAAAGATACACAGCTTGATCCCGGTTTGGTCTTTGATCAGCTG
>SCPN01000378.1_pt1 | contig 89685 bp, 90 predicted proteins | sample 6106831 | NCBI WGS metagenome assembly SCPN01 (sample SAMN10720447, study PRJNA508395) | human gut metagenome | isolation source: Participant 1, 0 month
TGGTCAACGTCCGATGGTACCAATATTACAATGCGGTTTGGTTCTCTCAAATTTAGCTTTTGCCATTTTGAATGTCCTCCTTGAAATAATAGCCGTATTGGCTTACCTTTATTTTCTTTATTTACATAGGCTATTTACGATTATATTTCAAATCCAGGATATTTGCCTTAAATTTACCTGTTTTTATGACTTTTATGGCAGTTTGACCAGATTCTTCTCCGGGATTTTTCCAAAAGAAGAATCTTTGTCAAACCTTTGTCCTATTTTATCTTATTTTGCTTTTGCACTCAGTACTTTTTCCTGTACAGACTTCGGTACCTGCCGCCTTCGAAGAACATAGAGTAGTTACCACGTCCCTGTGTCTTGGAACGAAGGTCTGTAGAGTATCCGAACATCTCAGCCAGCGGTACATAACCTTTAACCATCTTACCGCCACCGATATCTTCCATACCTTCGATACGACCACGTCTGGAGTTGATATCACCGATTACATCACCCATGTATTCTTCAGGCATGGTAACTTCAACTTTCATGATCGGCTCAAGCAGTACCGGATTACCTTTCTTCATAGCATCCTTGAACGCCATGGAACCAGCGATATGGAATGCCATTTCACTGGAATCGACTTCGTGGTAAGATCCGTCGTATACATTTGCATGTACACCCAGTACCGGGAATCCGCCCAGGATACCAGCTTTTGCTGCTTCTTCGATACCTTCTCCTACTGCTGTATTCCTTCGGAATAGCACCACCAACAACGGTAGATTCGAACTTGAATGTCTCTTCGCCGTTCGGATCCATCGGCTCGAATTTAACTTTACAGTGACCGTACTGTCCACGACCACCAGACTGTTTTGCATACTTGCTGTCTACATCTACAGGTTTTGTAAATGTCTCTTTGTAAGCAACCTGAGGAGCACCTACGTTTGCTTCTACTTTAAACTCACGAAGCAGACGGTCTACGATGATTTCCAGATGCAGCTCACCCATACCAGCGATGATTGTCTGACCAGTCTCCTGATTTGTATGAGCACGGAATGTCGGGTCCTCTTCAGCCAGTTTTGCAAGAGCCTCACCCATCTTGCCCTGACCTGCTTTGGTCTTCGGCTCGATTGCCAGCTCGATAACTGGCTCTGGGAATTCCATAGACTCCAGAATAACCGGATGCTGTTCGTCACAGATAGTATCACCTGTTGTTGTAAATTTGAAACCTACTGCTGCTGCAATATCACCAGAGTAAACTTTATCAAGCTCTGCTCTCTTGTTTGCATGCATCTGCAGGATACGTCCTACACGCTCTTTTTTATTCTTTGTTGCATTCAGTACGTAAGAACCGGAGTTCATAGTACCTGAGTACACACGGAAGAATGCCAGCTTACCTACGAACGGGTCAGCCATGATCTTGAATGCCAGAGCGGAGAACGGTTCTTCGTCTGAAGAATGTCTTACTACTTCGTTGCCATCTTCGTCAACACCTGTAATAGCCGGGATATCGGTTGGTGCAGGCATGAAATCAATGATAGCATCCAGAAGTTTCTGAACACCTTTGTTTCTGTAAGCAGTACCACAGCATACAGGAATTGCCTGACATTCGCAGGTTCCTTTACGCAGTGCAGCTTTCAGTGCGTCGATGGATGGTTCTTCACCTTCCAGATATTCCATCATCAGGTCATCATCCAGCTCGCAGATTTTCTCGATCAGTTCTGTATGATACAGTTCTGCATCGTCTTTCATATCTTCCGGGATATCTGTGATTGAGATATCTTCACCCTTTTCATCGTTATAGATGTAAGCTTTCATCTCAAACAGATCGATGATTCCCTTAAATTCATCTTTGCCATGATGGTGTGGCAGATTGCGTTTTTACCAAGTCTTGTACGAATCTGATCAACAGCGTTGTAGAAATCTGCACCTAAGATATCCATCTTGTTGATGAATGCCATACGCGGTACATTGTAAGTGTCAGCCTGACGCCATACGTTTTCAGACTGAGGTTCTACACCACCCTTTGCACAGAACACGCCGACAGCGCCGTCCAGTACACGAAGGGAACGTTCAACCTCTACTGTAAAGTCAACGTGACCCGGGGTATCAATGATATTGATACGATATTCCTGTGCACCTTTTTTCGGTTTGCACTGTTCCTGCGGAGTCCAATGACAGGTAGTTGCGGCTGAAGTAATTGTGATACCTCTTTCCTGTTCCTGCTCCATCCAGTCCATGGTAGCAGTACCTTCGTGAGTATCACCGATTTTATAGTTTACACCAGTATAATACAGGATACGCTCTGTCAGTGTTGTTTTACCAGCATCGATATGAGCCATGATACCAATATTTCTGGTTCTCTCTAATGGATATTCTCTTCCAGCCAAGGTTTTTCTCCTCCTTAGAATCTGTAATGAGCAAATGCCTTATTAGCCTCTGCCATCTTATGCATGTCTTCTTTCTTCTTCACAGATGCTCCTGTGTTGTTTGCAGCATCCAGAATTTCATTTGCCAGTCTCTCTTCCATTGTCTTCTCGCCTCTCTTGCGGGAATACAGAGTGATCCAGCGAAGTGCTAATGCCTGACGACGATCAGCTCTTACCTCGATAGGTACCTGGTATGTTGCTCCACCAATACGTCTAGCTTTTACTTCCAGAACTGGCATGATGTTATTCATAGCCTCTTCAAATACTTCGATAGCCGGCTTGTCAGTTTTCGCAGCAACTCTTTCGAATGCTCCGTATACGATTTTCTGAGCTACACCTTTCTTACCATCTAACATAATGTTATTGATAAGTTTGGTAACCACTTTATTATTGTACAGCGGATCCGCTAATACATCTCTTTTCTGAGTATGTCCTTTACGTGGCACGGTACTTCCCTCCTTAATCATTGAAATTAATTCATCGGTACTCACATGTGTCGTTCTACTGTGTATCGTGCTCGCAACTTCTATATTAACCCGCAACCACTGGTAAATAAGAATACGGCACAACAGTTAGTTCTGTTTGTGATACGACTTTATTGTTCTATTCCTGTTTCGCTTAAAAGTCTGTAACTTTTATTATTTCTTAGCGTCTTTTGGTCTCTTTGCTCCATATTTGGAACGAGCCTGTCTTCTCTTAGCAACGCCTGCTGTATCCAGAGTACCACGAACGATGTGGTATCTTGTACCTGGAAGGTCCTTTACACGTCCTCCACGAATCAGAACAACGCTATGCTCCTGAAGGTTATGTCCCTCACCTGGGATGTAGCTTGTTACTTCGATTCCGTTTGACAGACGAACTCTGGCGATCTTTCTCAGAGCTGAGTTAGGTTTTTTAGGTGTAGCAGTTTTAACTGCTGTGCAGACACCTCTCTTCTGTGGTGCAGAAACGTTTGTGCTCTTCTTTTTCAGAGAGTTGAAGCCCTTCTGCAGAGCAGGTGCTGTAGATTTCTTTTCTGAAGTCTGACGACCTTTTCTAACTAACTGGTTAAATGTTGGCATTCTTTTCACCTCCTGTAATATTCCGCATTTGCGGTAGTGGTTGCTTAAAATCATTTTCAGGTGTGTGGATACATAGATATAGTGTATCGGCACGCACAATTCACATTATATCGGCAGAAACAGCGTCTGTCAAGGCTTTTTATGCAGTATTTACAGGAATTTTATGCACTTTTTTTATGCATATTTTTCAAAGAGAATATCCTGATGTTCTGTATCTTTCTCAGAGTAGTTACAGATAAGATCTGGCATCGACTCTTCATCATCCACGATCAAAATTTTTTCACCCATATACATCATCTCCATTTTCCATTACAAACGTTGCATTCCACAACTTCTGTTTGTTTTCACTGCTTCTATTTTACTGTATTATACACTTAAAATCCATGAAAACCTGGCTGGCTTTGCTGGACTTTTTCTTTTAAAAGTGATATTATATCGCGTAAGCAATTAGCTTACCGGCATGCTCTTTATGCTGGCATTTTCGCTATTTATAATTATGGAGGTGAATCGCTATGTTGAGGACAATATTGAAACCACTTTCTTTCGTACCTGCCCTCATTATGATGTATATTATCTTCTCCTTCTCCGCTCAGGACGGAGATATGTCCGGTCAGCTCAGCTACCAGGCAAGTGTGAAGATCATCGAAACAGCCGACTATGTTTTTAACGCCAATCTCAGTTACGATCAAATCGATGAGTGGGCAAATAAAATCGATTTTATCACCCGCAAACTGGCACATATGACCGAATATTTCGCTCTTGCCATCGCAGTATCCTTTCCATTATATGTATATGGACTGCACGGCATCCTTCTGATGTTTCTGGCGGGGCTGATCTGCGTCGGGTTCGCCTGCGGAGATGAATTCCACCAATCGTTTATCGCCGGACGAAGTCCTTCGTCAAGAGATGTCTGTATCGACAGTGTCGGCGTGTTTTTTGGGATCATCGTCGTCCGCATCATCGGCTGGACCGGACGGAAGACGGTCTTTAAAGAAAAAGTCAAAGTAAAACAGAAAAAGCCAAAGAAAAAGCTCTTTGGCGGTAAGTCAAAAACAACTTACTATGATAAATACGGCAATTACCAGCCACCACAGCCGGATGACCGCTATTACCAGAATCCAGGATCTGGATATGGTTATGACAACCGTGGGCAGGATTATGGTTATGATAGTCGCTATGACAGCCGCAGCGGGCGTAATTATTACGAACAGCCGGGCGGCAATCCGAATTATGGTTACGATAACCGCGGCGGCCGCGATTATTATGGTCAGCCGGAAGGTAACCCAAATTACGGCTATGACAACCGCGGCGGTAATCCGAATTATGGTTATGACGGTCGCAGCAGCAATCCGAATTATGGCTATGATAACCGCAGCGGCAATCCGAATTATGGTTATGATAACCGCAGCGGCAATCCGAATTATGGTTATGATAATCATGGACATCGTGATTATTATGAACAGAGCGGCAAAAATCCGGAAACCGGTTACGGATATGACAACTGCGAGCAGAATTACTGCGAATCACAGACTCCTGACCGCAGTAACCGCGATTACTATGAGCAGCCCGTCAGGGAGTCGCAGTCACAGCAGAGTACCAGAACCTGGTCAAGGGAAGAAGTAGAAGCCGGACTTCATCCGGAGCATACATCACGTACTTCCGACAAAAAGGCTACTAATCCAAACGATCCTTTCTGGTCTCCAGAACAGGAAATCGACTTCAATGCCAAACCGGAATATGCCGAGCGAAATTATCAGGAAACAAATGATCCATATGATCATGACTGGGGATTTGACCGTTCCGAAAATGTTTCCCGACAGCCATCTTATTCACCAGAAAAAGAACAGGCTCCATATGAGAATCCGGAAAGTACCGTTCCAGACGAACCTGCGGAAGATCCAAGACAGACTCCTCCGGTACAGCACCGAAGAAAAAAGAAACATGAAAAAGACTGGTTCTTTGATCTGTAAAGGTTTGTTGCTCACCACTTGCAGAAGTGGGAGTCTTCTCGACTGAGATAAAATCGGAAATTGAGTTTCGATTAAAACTAAACGAAAAAATGCATGTACTTTCGTCATCCGACAAAAATACTTGCATTTTTTGTTTTATCATTTTTCGTTTTTTGCTTATTATTCTGTTCCCTGTTACTCTGTTTTTTCGCTGCTTTCTTCCTGCTTCTGTCTCTCTTCTTCCTTCTCCTGCTGTTCTTTCACAAATTGCTGTAATTCCTGTTTGTGCTCCTCACTGAGACCATGATCGCCCTCAAGAGAACGTAAAAACACCAGCAGAGAACCATCATAGGCAAGATTCAGGTATTCCTGAACACCTTTTGCTATAAATTCTTTTCTTGACATGTTCACAGAATAATAGCGACGTTTACCTCTTTTGGTAGAAGACAGGATTTTCTTATTCTTCAGACGTATCACAAAACTATAGGCCGTCTGCTGTTTCCATACATATCCTTTTGTCTCCATGTACTCCATGATTTCATTCAGATGAATCTCCTCCTGATCTGCATGTGCCCACATGTAGTCCATAATGTGCTGTTCCGCTTCTGATAAACTGTAAAAAGCCATACTTTATCCTCCTAATCGCTTGTAATATAATACAATGCTATATTACATATCATATCAAAAAATCGCCAGATGGTCAAATCAAAAATTCGAGAAATTTTGTTCCGTTTTGTGATCATTTACAGAAAATAATGCATGAAACAGAAGAGGAATTCAAGTCGAACGCACGTGAGACTTGGCACGCGATTCTGGTCAGCTTTGCTGACATTTACCCAACAGAATCGCTGTGCATCCTCGCGGAGCGTTTATCTTAGTCGGAGATTGCACTCCCACTAAGACAAATTTGTTGCTCGCCACTTATAGAAGTGGGAGTCTTCTCCGACTAAGATAAATCTTGTTGCCCGCCGCCTACAGTTGAGAATCATCTCACCTCTGATATAGTATGATTGCAAACACCGCTGTCAATGCCTCTGTCACCGGAAATGCCAGCCATACGCCGTTTGCTCCCAGTATTTTTCCAAACAGAAATGCTGCCGGAATAATGACAATGACATATCGCAGCAACGCAATACAAAAAGATGGTGTACCCTTTCCGAGTCCTTCCAGTGCTCCGGAGCAGGTCACAGACACGCCGGACACGATAAAGCCAAAGCTGATGATATGAAGTGCAGTGATTCCGATCCGGATGGTCTCTTCGTTCACGGTGAACAGCCCGATCAATTTTCCCGGGATGAGCCAGGATATCAGCATTCCGGCTGCCATCACGCCAAGCACCAGTCCCAGTGCCGTCCGGAATATTTTTTCTACCCGTTTTTTCTCTCCCGCTCCATAATTGTAGCCGATCAGCGGACGGATGCCCTGGATGATCCCGTTTGCACTCAGATAAATAAAGGTCTGAAGTTTATAATATACGCCAAGCACCAGCACATATTTCTCCGAGAATCCTGACAGGATACCATTTAAAGATGAAATCAGCAGAGACGGAAGTGCCATATTTAAAGTCGCCGGAATGCCGACAGCATAAATACGGGAAATTACCTGTTTCTCCGGTTTTAAATATTTTAACTGGATCTTGGCCGGGATCGGGTCTGCAAAATAAAAGATGAGATAGATCAGCAGTGTCGCCGTCTGTCCGATTCCGGTCGCATAGGCGGCACCGGCAATCCCCATAGCCGGAAATGGGCCGATTCCAAAGATCATCAGCGGATCGAGCAGAATATTGATCAGACACCCACAGATCATGCTGAACATGGAAACTTTCATTTTACCCACCGACTGAAAGATTTTTTCAAAGGTTATCCCCAGTGTGATCACAACGGAGAAGAGCAGCACACGATTTCCGTATGTGATTGCCATCAGGTTGACTTCCAAATCAGCGGAAAATCCTTTCAGAAACTTCCACAGACCTGCTGTACACAGGACTGTCAGCAATATTCCATGCAAAACACTTAAGGCAATGCCCTGCGTTGCTATCTGATTTGCTGTGGTCTGTTTTTTTGCTCCCAGATAATAAGCGATCCCGGCATTGATCCCGATTCCAATACCAACACCGATGGCTGTAATCAGATTCTGTATCGGATATACAAGTGCCAGTGCCGTCATCGCTTCTTCACTTAATTTTGCAACAAAATAGCTGTCTACGATGTTATACAGTGCATTCACTGCCATGGAGATGACCATCGGCAGCGACATGGATAACACCAGCGGCAGTATTTTTCGCTCTTTCATAAAACTTTGATCCATATATTTCCTCCATCTAATAATACAACGTGCTTTACAGACTTTATCAGCTGATTAGCAATCGCCAAATACCAGCATGCTGTATTTTTCTCAACATGGCAACAAAAAAACGCCACATAACTACCTTTCGATAGCTATGTGGCGAAAAAAGAACTTTCTTAAAAAATCCACACCCTGTACGGGTTTTGTTATTCTCTTTATTCTTCGGTAGAATCCGAATCTTCCGCTGTCAAATCGATTTCATCGAAATCGTCTGCAACATTCTCATCTGCATTCTCTGCTGCGGCAGTTTCTGCATCTGCTGCTGTTTCTTTCGAAGTGATCTCTGTCTGCTCTTCCGACATTTCTGTTTCATCCAGCATCAGATCGTCATCTTCCATTTCATATTCATCCTCACCGGTATCCAGTTTTACGTTGCGGTAACGTTTCATACCGGTTCCGGCCGGGATCAGTTTACCGATGATAACGTTCTCTTTCAGACCGATCAGCGGATCGACTTTACCTTTGATAGCTGCTTCTGTCAGAACTTTTGTAGTTTCCTGGAAGGATGCTGACAGGAAGGAGTTGGTTGCCAGGGATGCTTTTGTAATACCAAGCATTACCTGTTTTCCTTCTGCAGGCTCTTTGCCCTGAGCGATCATCTCTTCATTGATATCCTCGAAATCAAGGATGTCTACCATGGTTCCCGGCAGAAGTTCCGTGTCTCCGTTATCCTCGATACGGATCTTCTTCATCATCTGACGAACGATTACTTCGATATGTTTATCGTTGATCTCTACACCCTGCAGACGGTATACACGCTGTACTTCACGCAACATGTAATCCTGAACAGCGTTTACGCCCTTGATTCGCAGAATGTCATGCGGATTTACACTACCTTCTGTCAGTTCATCACCAGCATCCAGATAAACTCCATCCTGTACTTTGATACGTGATCCGTAAGGAATCAGATAAGTCTTGGACTCACCTGTCTCACTGTTTGTCACAATGATCTCACGTTTTTTCTTGGTATCTTTGAGGGTTGCCACACCGGAAATCTCAGTGATGATAGCAAGTCCCTTAGGCTTACGTGCCTCGAAAAGCTCCTCGACACGAGGAAGACCCTGTGTGATATCGCCGCCGGCAACACCACCGGTATGGAATGTACGCATGGTCAGCTGTGTACCCGGCTCACCGATAGACTGTGCTGCGATGATACCTACGGATTCACCAACCTGTACCGGCTCACCGGTTGCCATGTTGGAACCGTAACATTTCGCACAAACACCAACATGTGATTTACAGTTCAGGATCGTACGGATCTTGATCTGTTCAAATGGTTTGCCGTTTGCGTCCACACCTTCACTCATGATACGTGCTGCACGTTTCGGAGTGATCATATGGTTTGCTTTTACAAGGATTTCGCCGTCTTTATTCTTAATGGTCTCGCAGGAGAATCTTCCTGTGATACGCTCCTGCAGGCTTTCGATCTCTTCCTTGCCGTCTGTAAATGCTTTTACATACATACCCGGAATTTCTTTGCCTTCGCAGCAGTCCATCTCACGGATGATCAGATCCTGTGATACATCAACCAGTCGTCTTGTCAGGTAACCGGAATCGGCTGTACGAAGAGCGGTATCGGACATACCTTTTCGAGCTCCATGCGCAGACATGAAATATTCCAGTACGTCAAGACCTTCACGGAAGTTTGACTTGATAGGCAGCTCGATCGTATGACCGGTTGTATCTGCCATCAGTCCTCGCATACCTGCCAGCTGTTTGATCTGTTTATCAGAACCACGGGCACCGGAGTCAGCCATCATGAAGATGTTGTTGTACTTATCCAGTCCGTCCAGCAGCTTTCTGGTCAGAACATCATCGGTTTCTTTCCAGGTCTCTACAACTTCTTTGTAACGTTCTTCTTCTGTGATCAGACCACGTTTGTAGTTCTTTGTGATGTGGTCTACAGTCTCCTGAGCCTGCTTGATCAGTTCCGGTTTTTCAGGCGGAACGGTCATATCGGAAATGGATACGGTCATAGCTGCTCTTGTGGAGAATTTATATCCTGTTGCTTTGATATCATCCAGCACTTCTGCTGTCTTGGTAGCTCCGTGTGTATTGATAACTTTTTCCAGGATCTGTTTCAGCTGTTTCTTTCCTACATGGAAATCTACTTCCAGCTTCATTTCATTTTCCGGAATGCTTCTGTTTACAAAGCCCAGATCCTGAGGCAGGATCTCGTTGAACAGGAAACGTCCCAGTGTGGACTCTACCGTACCGGTCTTTGTTGTACCGTCCGGCATGGTCTTTGTCATACGCACTTTGATTCTGGTCTGCAAAGTCAGTGCTTTGTTTTCATAAGCAAGGATTGCTTCGTTCACGCTCTTGAAGTACTTGCCTTCTCCGATCGAACCCGGTCTTTCCTGTGTCAGGTAGTAAATACCAAGGACCATATCCTGTGAAGGAACGGCTACAGGACCACCGTCGGACGGTTTCAGCAGGTTGTTCGGTGAGAGAAGCAGGAAACGGCACTCTGCCTGAGCCTCTACGGACAGCGGCAGATGTACAGCCATCTGGTCTCCGTCGAAGTCGGCGTTGAATGCGGTACAAACCAGCGGATGCAGTTTGATCGCTTTACCTTCTACCAGGATCGGCTCAAATGCCTGAATACCAAGACGATGCAGTGTAGGAGCACGGTTCAGCATAACCGGATGCTCTTTGATTACTTCTTCCAGAACGTCCCATACTTCCGGCTGAAGTCTCTCTACCATTTTCTTTGCGTTTTTAATATTATGTGATGTTCCGTTTGCTACCAGCTCTTTCATAACGAAAGGTTTAAACAGCTCGATTGCCATTTCTTTCGGCAGACCGCACTGATAAATTTTCAGTTCCGGTCCTACGACGATAACGGAACGTCCGGAATAGTCAACTCGTTTACCAAGCAGGTTCTGACGGAAACGTCCGGATTTACCTTTCAGCATATCGGAAAGAGATTTCAGGGCACGGTTACCAGGTCCGGTTACCGGTCTTCCTCTTCGACCGTTATCGATCAGGGCATCTACTGCTTCCTGAAGCATACGTTTTTCGTTTCTGACGATAATATCCGGTGCTCCAAGCTCCAGCAGTCTCTTCAGACGGTTGTTACGGTTGATGATTCTTCTGTACAGGTCGTTCAGGTCAGAAGTTGCAAATCTTCCTCCGTCCAGCTGTACCATAGGACGCAGATCCGGCGGAATAACCGGGATAACAGTCATGATCATCCACTCCGGACGGTTGCCGGACTCACGGAATGCTTCTACAACTTCCAGTCTCTTGATGATTCTTGCACGTTTCTGTCCGGTAGCTTCTTTTAAGCCTCTTTTCAGCTCTTCGGATTCTTTTTCCATGTCGATGGCTTCCAGAAGCTCTTTGACAGCTTCTGCACCCATGCCGACACGGAATGTCATACCGTATTTTTCTCTGGCTTCCTGGAACTCTCTCTCAGTCAGTACCTGTTTGTACTGCAGTTCGCTGGTTCCTTTATCCAGAACGATGTAGTTGGCAAAATACAGTACTTTTTCCAGTACTCTCGGTGACAGATCCAGCATCAGTCCCATTCTGGAAGGGATACCCTTAAAGTACCAGATATGAGATACCGGAGCTGCCAGCTCGATATGTCCCATACGCTCACGGCGTACACTTGATTTTGTTACTTCAACTCCGCATCGGTCACAGATAACACCTTTGTAGCGGATTTTTTTATATTTACCACAGTGACATTCCCAGTCTTTGCTTGGTCCGAAGATTCTTTCGCAGAACAGACCATCTTTTTCCGGTTTCAGCGTACGGTAGTTGATGGTTTCCGGTTTCAGGACTTCACCATGTGACCATTCTCTGATCTTATCAGGAGATGCTAAACCGATTTTAATGGCATCAAACGTAATTGGCTGATACGTTTCATTATTTGTTGTTTCTGGCATGTATGGTTTCTCCTTTCACTTCCGGCTTACTCTTCCTCGAAAACTTCATCCGGGCTGAAGATTGCTTCATCCGGTGCGGACTCTTCCTGTACATCAACCAGCTCGTCGCCTTCAAACTCCTGTTTGGTATAGCCGTACTCGCCGAAAGAGGACTCCTCTTTTCTGTTGTAATCTTTGTTGTCGCCCTCGATGACAGAACGTAAGTCTGTGTCTCCATAGTCAACAGTTTCCATAAGTTCTACTTCTGTCTGGTCCTCCTTGAGCACTTTGACATCCAGACCAAGAGACTGAAGCTCTTTGATCAGAACTTTGAAGGACTCCGGAATACCAGGTTCAGGGATGTTTTCACCCTTGATGATCGCTTCATAAGTCTTAACACGTCCGACAACATCATCCGATTTAACAGTCAGGATCTCCTGCAGTGTATAAGAAGCACCATATGCTTCCAGAGCCCAAACCTCCATCTCTCCGAAACGCTGTCCGCCGAACTGAGCTTTACCACCCAGAGGCTGCTGTGTTACCAGGGAGTACGGGCCTGTGGAACGTGCATGGATCTTATCGTCTACCAGGTGATGCAGTTTCAGATAATGCATGTGTCCGATGGTTACCGGGCTGTCGAAATATTCTCCGGTACGTCCGTCACGCAGTCTTACTTTACCGTCTCTTGACAGCGGTACGCCTTTCCAGAGTGCTCTGTGGTCACGGTTGTCATACAGATACTGCAGAACTTCCGGCAGAAGCTCTTCGCCATGTTTCTTTTCGAATTCTTCCCACTCCAGATTGACATAATCGTTTGCCAGATCCAGTGTGTCCATAATGTCTACCTCGTTTGCACCGTCAAATACTGGTGTTGAGATATTGAATCCAAGTGCTTTTGCAGCCAGGCTCAGATGGATCTCCAGGACCTGACCGATGTTCATACGAGACGGCACACCCAGCGGATTCAGTACGATATCCAGCGGACGGCCATTTGGCAGGAACGGCATATCTTCAACAGGAAGGACACGGGAAACCACACCCTTGTTACCATGACGACCGGCCATCTTGTCACCTACAGAGATCTTTCTCTTCTGTGCAATGTAAATTCTTACGGACTGATTTACACCCGGTGCCAGCTCGTCACCATTTTCTCTTGTAAAGACTTTTGCATCTACGACAATACCATATTCACCATGCGGTACTTTCAGGGAAGTATCACGTACTTCACGTGCTTTTTCTCCGAAGATTGCACGCAGCAGACGCTCTTCTGCTGTCAGCTCTGTCTCGCCCTTCGGTGTTACTTTTCCGACCAGAATATCACCGGCACGCACTTCTGCACCGACACGGATGATACCACGCTCATCCAGATCTTTCAGTGCTTCATCACCGACACCAGGAACGTCACGTGTGATCTCTTCCGGTCCCAGTTTGGTATCACGTGCTTCTGCTTCGTATTCCTCGATATGGACAGATGTGTATACATCGTTCATAACCAGTCTCTCACTCAGCAGAACGGCATCCTCGTAGTTGTAACCTTCCCAGGTCATGAATCCGATCAGAGGGTTCTTACCAAGAGCGATTTCGCCGTTGGATGTGGAAGGACCGTCTGCGATAACCTGTCCGGCAGCAACTCTGTCGCCCTTGAAAACGATCGGACGCTGATTGTAGCAGTTACTCTGGTTGCTTCGTGAAAACTTGGTCAGACGATACTCATCTCTTGTACCATCATCGTTGCGAACCACGATACGTTTGGATTCAGAAGACTCGATCGTACCATTTTTCTTTGCAACCACACATACACCGGAGTCAACCGCTGTCTTTTCTTCCATACCGGTTCCTACTACAGGAGCTTCGGTTGTCAGAAGCGGTACAGCCTGACGCTGCATGTTAGATCCCATCAGAGCTCGGTTTGCGTCGTCGTTCTGCAGGAACGGAATCAGTGCAGTAGCAACGGAAAATACCATCTTAGGAGACACGTCCATGTAATCAAACATGTGTCTTTCGTATGCCTGTGTCTCTTCACGGTAACGACCGGAAACGTTCTTGCTGATGAAGTGTCCTTCTTCGTCCAGAGCCTCATTCGCCTGTGCTACATGGTAATTATCCTCTTCGTCCGCAGTCATATATACTACTTCATCTGTGACACGCGGGTTCTTAGGATCTGTTTTATCGATTTTACGATATGGTGCTTCGATGAAACCATATTCGTTGATCTTTGCATAAGATGCCAGTGAGTTGATCAGACCGATGTTCGGTCCTTCAGGCGTCTCGATAGGACACATTCTTCCGTAGTGGGAATAGTGTACATCTCGAACCTCGAATCCAGCTCTGTCTCGTGACAGACCGCCAGGACCCAGGGCGGATAAACGTCTCTTGTGTGTCAGCTCACCCAGTGGGTTGTTCTGATCCATGAACTGGGACAGCTGGGAAGATCCGAAGAATTCTTTCACGGCTGCTGTCACCGGTTTGATGTTGATCAGAGACTGTGGAGAAATGCCTTCCAGATCCTGTGTTGTCATTCTTTCACGAACAACTCTCCAGTCTAGAAAGACCGATACGGTACTGGTTCTGCAGCAGTTCTCCGACCGCACGGATACGACGGTTGCCCAGGTGGTCGATATCGTCATCATGGCCGATGCCGTACTCCAGATGCATGTTATAGTTAATAGAAGCAAAAATATCTTCTTTGTGATATGCTTCGGAATCAGCTCATGGATATTTTTGTGGATCGCATCCTTAATATCTTCTTCGCTGGCGTTTTCTTCCAGTATTTTTTGCAGTACCGGATAATATACTAATTCCGTAACACCTGCAGATTCCGGATCAAAGTCAACCCATTCGCCAAGGTCTACCATCATATTGAGAGAACCTTTACGTTACGCTGCTCTGTCTGGATCCATACAAACGGAACGCCTGCATTCTGGATCTTGTTTGCAAGTGCTTTATCTACTTCTGTACCAGCCTCAGCCAGGATCTCACCGGTAGACTCGTCTACAACATCCTCAGCCAGAACCTGTCCGCAGATGCGGTTGCGAAGCAGCAGTTTTTGTTGAACTTATAACGTCCGACTTTGCAAGGTCATATCTTCTCGGATCGAAGAACATGCTTGTGATCAGGCTCTCTGCACTGTCAACTGCCAGCGGTTCGCCCGACGGATCTTTTGTACAGCTCGAGCAGACCTTCCTGATAGCTCTCGGAAGTATCTTTTGTCAGGCTGGCAAGGATTTTCGGTTCTTCACCGAACAGATCGATGATCTCCGCATTGGTTCCGTAGCCAAGTGCACGGATCAGAACGGTGATCGGCACCTTTCTGGTTCTGTCTACACGAACATAGAAAATGTCATTGGAGTCTGTCTCGTATTCCAGCCATGCACCACGGTTCGGAATAACGGTAGAAGAATACAGTTTTTTACCCAGTTTATCATGTGCGATTGCATAATAGATGCCTGGAGAACGTACCAGCTGGCTGACGATTACTCGTTCTGCACCGTTGATCACAAAGGTACCGGTTGCTGTCATCAATGGCAGATCTCCCATAAAGATCTCATGCTCATTGATTTCATCGTTCTCTTTATTATGAAGTCTTACTTTTACTTTCAAAGGTGCAGCATATGTTGCGTCACGTTCTTTACATTCTTCGATTGAATATTTTACGTCATCTTCGCACAGCGTGAAATCCACAAATTCCAGGCTCAGCTTGCCGCTGTAGTCTGTAATTGGCGAGATATCATCAAAAACCTCTTTGAGTCCAGATTCCAGGAACCATTTATAAGAGTCCACCTGTATTTCGATCAGGTTAGGCATCTCAAGAACCTCTTTCTGTCTGGAATAACTCATACGGAAGCTTTTGCCGCTTTTAATTGGACGTATTCTGTTTTTCTCCATTGACATTTCACCCCTGTTCTTTCTATCTAAAAAATTCAAGTCACTTTTGGCACTTTTGGGCATAGTTATACCAAAAAGCATACACTTTCACAATAGTGCACTTTCCATACTACCACGTCTGTTTGTCAATGTCAAGTATCTTTTTTATTGACGCAAAAACCGGCCAGGATTACTCCTGACCGGTGTAAGTTCTGTTTTACAAAAAAGCAGTTACAATTATTTAAGAGTAACTTTTGCTCCTTCTGCTTCCAGTTTTGTTTTGATGTCTTCAGCTTCTGCTTTAGATGCAGCTTCTTTCAGAACCTTAGGAGCTCCGTCAACTACTGCTTTCGCTTCTTTCAGTCCCAGACCAGTTACTTCACGAACAACTTTGATAACTTTAACTTTGTTAGCACCAACTTCTGTCAGTTCTACGTCAAACTCATCTTTTTCTTCAGCTGCTGCTTCACCAGCACCTGCTGCTGCAACTACAACACCTGCTGCTGCAGATACACCAAATTCTTCCTCACATGCTTTTACAAGATCGTTTAACTCTAATACAGATAACTCTTTGATAGCTTCGATAAACTCAGCTGTTGTTAATTTTGCCATTTTATTTTCCTCCATTATTTTTATTTTTTCAGGCGGCATTTTCTATGCGGCCTCTGTGATGATTCTTATTCTTATGCTTCTTCCTGTTTCTCTGCAATCTGGCTGATAACGCGTGCAAAGTTTGCGATCGGAGACTGGATGCTTCCAAGCAGTTTGCCCAGAAGTTCTTCTCTTGAAGGGATGCTTGACAGTGCTGTGATACCTGCCTCATCGTAGTAAGCGTCTTCTACAACACCTGCAACGAGTTTCAGTGCTTTCACATCTTTTGCATATTTAGCCAGGATTCTTGCAGGAGCAGTTGCATCATCTTTGCTGATAGCGATTGCGTTCGGTCCTTCCAGATGTTTGCAAAGTTCTTCACAAGGTGTGCCTTTGAATGCAAACTTCATCATTGTGTTTTTGTACACTTTGTAAGAAACACCGGCTTCTCTCAGCTCTTTACGCATTGCAGTATCCTGCTCTACGGTGATTCCGCTGTAAGTAACCAGTACGATGGAAGCCGCATCTTTGATCGCCTCACTGATCTCTGCCACGATCGGCTGTTTCTGTTCTACTTTTGCCATTAACTTTTACCTCCTTATAGATTCTGCCCGGTGTGCCATAAAAGCCCACCACTGAATATTCTGGGAGGAATTCATAACAATGAAAAACCTCTCTGTCAAACTAACAGAGAGGTTCTGTAATCATTCTTTTAAGAATTCTTCACTCCTCGGCAGGCGTTTTAACCTTATGCCTAACGGCACCTGCTGTCTCTGGCAGTTTTCTGTAAAACTATAGCACATCTGCCACTGTTATGTCAAGGAGTTTTTACATTTTTCTGATTAAGAATTTTTGTATTTTTTTCTGACCACTTTTGACCAGTTGCTCTGCATTTTCTTACCGCCCGCTTTTTTATAAGTCCGGATCTTGTAATAGTAAGTTTTTCCTTTGCGTGCCTTCTTGTCAAGATAACTCTGGGTCTTTCCCTTTTTCACAACATGGATCTTTTTATATCCGCTCTTTTTCTTTGTGGATCGATAAATATAATATCCATTTGCACCGGATACTTTTTTCCAGGTGATCCGGATCCCTTTTTTCGTTGCTTTTGCTTTTACATTTCTGACAGCTTTCGGTCTGGTCACAGTCGGTTTTGCCGGTGCTGCCGGCGTTTGAGTTTCCGTCTGTTTTTTATTATCCGACGGTTTGTTTACTGTTTCACTTTCCGATTCTTTTTCTGATTCTTTTTCCGATTCCGTTGTTGTCTCTTTCTGCGTTTCACTCTCTGTTTCGCTTTCTTTCTGTGCATCTGCTGGGATTTTGAATGCAGTAACAGAATGCGGAGCCAGGCTGTATTTTGCTGTTTTCTCTGTTACGGAAATCTTTGTTTTCTGTACATCTACTTTATTTGGATTTGCCTGTGTGTTTTCATCCAGCACATCATCCGATGTCAGATACCATATCTGAAGATCTTTTCCTGTCAGGTCTTTTCCGTCTATGATCAGATTTACATCTGTTCTTTCATCTCTGCTGTTATTCACAACCGTAAGATAAACATTCCCCTGTTCATCTTTTGAGGAAATTGCTTTTACAAGCGGAACATTGTACCCCTTATAGGTATAACAGGTCACATTTCCTTCAATTTTCTGGCCAATCTGCGTTGTTCCTGTCATATTATTGAAAATGGAAAACATTTTTGCAGAAGGGGTCGACACAAAATCGGTCGTTCCATCGTTTTGTTTGATTGCCTGGATCACACACTGAGAGCCCGATCCAAGGTTATCTGCTCCATATGGATAATCAACCAGACAATGTTTGTTGATATAAGGTGTTCCAAAGCCAATGTAATCAATCATTTCATTTGCAATGTAAACAGCATGTCCGATTCCACGGACAAACTGGGTATTATGGTTATATACGCCAAACTCAGACAGAACCGGCACTTTCCCCATTCCAGGTGCATACTGATTCATCGCATCCACCAGTGCTTTTACACGGGGCATATTGTGCTGCAATGACCGTCCGAGCACTTTTTCATAGAACTCCGGATCATTGTCTGCAATGACTCCACCGCTTGTATCACTGTACGGATGGATAACAACACCATCGTAATAATTATTATAGCCTTTCTGTGCCATTTTCTGCACAAAAGAAACCTGATTGCCGCTTCCGCAGTATACCTGGATCTCCATCCCCAGTTCATCGGCAATCTTGTTCATCGCCTGATAATACGACACAAATCCATCACGGTCACTCTGGTAAGATGCGGTGATTGCCTTTCCTGACTGTGGAATATTTCCATTTATTCCATCACCAAATGTAATTTTACCTGTTTTGCAGTCTACAGTGCAGACATTCTGTGCCCCCTTGCCTTCCAGGGAATCCACAATCTGCCACTGTGTTCCGCCCACATAGACAGCCACAGAATTTTCTACTGCCGGTGTATAACGTACATAGCGAACCTGATTTGCTGTTCCATCACTGTTTGTGGCCTGATCTCTCCAGTCCTCTTCCTTAACCGTCCTGGTATTCTGACCGAAAGTCATTCTGCCGCCGTCAATATAAGCATCCATCCAGTCAGTGTTTCCTCTGCCGTCCATCCAGTAGGTCTGTCTGTAATAACCGATTTCATTTCCGATTTCAAAACGTGTTACACCATAAGGTTCCGGATGCCCATTTGCTGCACGCACTTCTGCCCAGTCTACGCCACCGTTTGGGTTTGTCACATCACCGTCTGCCGGTGCATTTAAGTATTCGATCAAATCTGCCGCATCTGCTGCACTTCCCTGGCCCATGCCATAAACCCAGACCGCCTCTGCTTTGATATCATCGTAAATCCAGCTCATTGCCTCGTCCAGCCCGAAATTCGGTGTGATTGGATCAGATGTTTCCGGAAGTCCATGTACTGTTTTCTTTCGCTGCTCTGCAGGTCCGATGCTGCGTTTCCAGTCAAACAGATTGGATACCGTTCCACCCGGATAACGTACAGAACCAAAATGTGCTTCTTTTACATATTCATTAAATTTAGCTTCCACTTTCTTTTCTGATGCGTTCCATGAGCTGTAAGCATTATTATGATAACGATGATTGATGCCAAACATTGCTTTTGAGATTTCACGCACTTCTTTGGAAGTATCCACCGTAATGTCTATGTTCGTGACAGCATTTTCAGAATAAACCTTGTAAATACTCTGGATCTGTGCCGGTGTCATCACTTTTTTATAATAACGCACTTCATCCATATATCCTTTGAAACCCGTTTTTTCAGTAGCATTCTTATGATTTCCGATCAGGAGATCCGTGAGTGCATCTACATAACTACCGTCCAACGTGTTTTCGTTTACCAGTTTTCCATTGATATAAAACTGTGCTTTTTTCGCCGTATGGCTGCTTGTAAATGCCACATGCACCCATTTGCCTCCGGCTACCGGGCTCTTGCTCAGCACATCGCTGGCTGTCACATAAGTCCCAAGTTTCATATTAGAATCCAGATAGAGAATGCTCCGTCCCGCCCCTGTCTGCTGGAACAGATATTTTTTGTCCGTGCTGCCGCCAAACATATCGTCATCGCATTTGATCCATGCCATCAGCGTGACATCATCCCAAGCTGCATTGACTGCATCTGGCAGTTTCAGCGAAGATGCAGATGTTCCATCAAAATATGCCGCACTTCCCGAAATACCTTCGCTCTCTTTTCTGGTAACTCCGCTGCCCTGCACTTCCACTTTCTGGGCAGACTGTGATGCACTGTTCGTGGTCAGGGCATCCTCAAAATTCAGATAAACAGACAGACCTTCTCTCAGGTCATCCGCTTCTTCCGCCGCAAACACTTCGCTATAATTATAACCACCCGTGCCCGGCACTGCTGCTGCAGTAACACATAACGCCGTCAGAATGCATGCTGTTCGTTTCGCCATGCTGCTCCATGTTCTTTTCTTTTTCATAGTAACCTCCTGTTTTTAATTTTAAGAATCCCCGTCTTCCTGCTGCAAGCTGCACGCCATACATCGCATGGTCTGTTTTCCCATATGCTTCCGCAGTCTGACAGAGGCTGTATGCAGATTTACTGAATCAAATCTGCTTTTTTGTAAGATCAGATGAAAAATCCCTCTCATTCTTTCGCATCTGTTTACATATAATATCATATTACCATAAAGAATCAGAAAAAAACAGGTGTATTTTAGTTATTTTATATAATGATGCCAGGGTCAAAAGGTCTAAATCCACATGAGCTTGCTCATAGGTGGATGAAAGACCTTGGGACCCGCCCCGATATGAGCATAAAGTGGGATGATAATCCCATGATATGAAAATACTGGGTGCTGTGTGCCAGTGGCATGTTTAGCACCGACCGAAGCGGAGCGTAGAAAGGATTGTGGGAGTGCAACGCACGGAACAATCCGTAGGCATCATAGTTGGGGACTTTTGACATCCACATCATATAATTTCAGCCAAAAAAAGACCGCCATACCGATTTCTCGATACAGCGGCCTCTGCTCACCTTACAAACTTGAATTAAACCAGTTTTACCGGATTCAGTTTTACGCCCGGTCCCATAGTAGGAGCGATTGTAACACTTCTCAGGTACTGACCTTTCAGTGTGCTTGGTTTTGCTTTATTAATTGCATCAATAAGCGTCTGGAAGTTTTCGCGCAGTGCATCCTCTTCAAAGGAAGCTTTTCCAAGTGGCACATGGATAATGTTATTCTTGTCCAATCTGTACTCAATCTTACCAGCTTTGATATCAGCGATAGCTTTTGTTACGTCCATAGTAACGGTACCAGCCTTCGGGTTTGGCATCAGTCCTTTAGGACCAAGTACACGACCCAGACGACCTACAACACCCATCATGTCCGGAGTTGCTACTACTACGTCGAAATCCAGCCATCCTTCATTCTGGATCTTCGGGATCAGTTCTTCTCCGCCTACGAAATCAGCACCAGCTGCCTGAGCTTCGTCTGCTTTTGCGTTTTTAGCGAATACCAGAACACGAACTGTTTTACCAGTTCCATGAGGCAGAACTACTGCACCACGGATCTGCTGATCTGCGTGACGTCCGTCACATCCTGTTTTGATATGAGCTTCGATTGTTTCGTCAAATTTTGCAACAGCAACTTTCTTTACTAAAGAAATTGCTTCTGGAATATCATAGAGAGTTGCACGATCAACTGCTTTCGCAGCCTCTACGTATTTCTTTCCTCGTTTCATATTAAATAACCTCCTGGTGGTGTTTGCGGGAATATCCCTCCCACGTTTTTTCGTTTTCGTTTACGGAACTGCAAGCTTATTGTGAAGCCTGTATGAAATGAATTAGTCTTCTACAGTGATACCCATAGAACGAGCTGTACCAGCGATCATGCTCATAGCTGCTTCTACAGATGCTGCGTTCAGATCCGGCATTTTCATTTCAGCGATCTCTCTTACTTTATCTTTAGAGATTGTAGCAACTTTGGTCTTGTTCGGAACACCGGAACCAGATTTGATGTTGCATGCTTTTTTCAGCAGTACTGCTGCCGGCGGAGTCTTTGTTACGAAGCTGAAGCTTCTGTCTGCGTATACGGTGATAACAACCGGGATGATCAGATCGCCCTGATCTGCGGTTCTTGCATTGAACTCCTTTGTAAACTGAACGATGTTAACACCATGCTGACCAAGTGCCGGACCAACTGGTGGAGCCGGTGTTGCCTTTGCCAGCAGGAATCTGTAATTTAATATAACCTGTTACTTTTTTTGCCATCTTAGGCACCTCCTATGTGGTATTGTCGGGGGTTTCCCTCCCACTTGCTTCGGTTTCCGATTGTTCCGAAGCGGTTCTCGGTGTTAGCAACATTATGGTAAGCATCGGCCACAGCCGGTGACGCATACCAAAAATATTACATTTTTTTGATTTCTGTGAAACCGATCTCTACCGGAGTCTCACGTCCGAACAGTTCGACATTGATTGTCACGATCTGTTTACTTGGATTAATGGACTGAATAACGCCTACGGTATCTTTCCATACACCTGCGGTGATGGTAACCGTATCGCCTTCTTCGAAATCAATCTCAAGTTCTAGCAGGTTTGATCTTCCGAGCGAGCCTCCTCTGTAAGCGGAACTGGCTTGGATCCAGGTCCAACAAAGCCGGTAACACCTCTGGTATTTCTTACGACATACCAGGTATCATCATTCATGATCATGTTCAGCAGAACATAGCCCGGAAACAGCTTTTTCAGAACCTGCTTCTTGGCACCGTTCTTCACTTCCACAACTTCCTGCATCGGAACTCGAACCTCAAGGATCTGATCCTCCAGGTGACGGTTTTCAATTGTTTTTTCAATGTTGGCCTTTACCTTGTTCTCATACCCTGAATAAGTATGAACTACATACCAGTTTGCATCTGACATATTATCACCCTGTCCTTATTTTACTAAGAAATCAACACCGTACTGTACGATCATATCAATGATGGTGATCAGAACGCCCAGTACTACCGAAACGCTAAGGACTGCTGCCGTCTGCTTGCCGATGGATTTCTGATCCGGCCAGATAATTTTGCGGAACTCAGCTTTCAGACCGTCGAACCAGCTTTTTTTAGGAGCTTTTTCTTTCTTTTCCTTTTCGCTCATATAATCACTTATCCTTTCGCACCCGGCTTATTTGGTTTCCTTGTGATTCGTGTGTTTCTTGCAGAATCTGCAATACTTCTTGGTTTCCATTCTCTCAGGATGAGTTTTCTTATCCTTTGTCATGTTGTAATTACGCTGTTTGCATTCTGTACATGCCAATGTAATTCTTGTGCGCAAAACTTCCACCTCGCTCTCTTTGTTTTTTGCTCACAGCCTTTATGGGCTGATGAATTTTAGGCATAAAAAAAAGACCTACTTCCATTCGCCAGACCAGTCTATCATGACATTGAAAAGAAGTCAAGTCTTTCTTGTGTTTCTGACACTTTTTTTCTTGTGTTTCTGACACTTTTTTTGCCAAATACCTGACATACGGCAAGTATCAGAAAAGAACGGGAAATACTTCCGCATCCCCACAGCCTGACTTCCATTTTTCAAGCACAGCCTGATAAACTTCTGCCTCTGCCGCATGCATCCGGCAGAGATATTCCGGACATCCTTTTTCTTCTCCACATTCGGCAGCGATCATCGCAATGCAGGGATGACAGATTTTTCTGTTTGCACAATGTATACACGCCGGAGAACAGCATACTTTTTCTGTCTGTGCAACCAGTTCTTTCCAGGCTTCTGCAAAAGAACGCTCTTTTAAAGATGTTTTTGCCGAAGCGTACATGCCGCAGTTGACCAGATTGCCCTGCCAGTCCACCCAGAAAGAACAGTGTCCGGCCCGGCAGTGCATGGTCATCACATTTTCATCCGTCATCTTTTTGTCTTCACATCTTTTTTCTTCGTCAGAATTTTCCCGAAACCGTTCCTCGCCTTTTTGGAATCTGCCAAACCGCTCAGCCTGCCGCCAAAACCAATCCCCTTCTCCGGTCAGAAAATCGGTCTTTACTCTGGCAAGTGCGGCCTCTTCCGGGGAGAGGCGTTCATTTTGTCCGACCATTGCTGCGTTTCGGCGGATCGGCGGAAACATATAGGTTGCCGCCTGGATCGGTATCTGACACTCTTTTGCATAAGAAATCATACTCTCCAGATCCTGTACATTCTGCGGTGTAATGCTGGCGTTCAATTTGATCGGCACCCCATACTGTTTCAGCCATCGGACGGCATTTTTCACTTTCAGAAAGGATTCGCCGTTTCCACAGAGCTTCTGATAAGTCTCTTCACTCGCCCCGTAAAGTGTGATGTTAATCCTGGTCGGTGTGTGTCTGCCAAGCCATCTGGCCATATTCTGATCGATCCGGGATGCATTGGAATTGATGCTGACCTGCATTCCAAGATCCTGCATTCCGGCAAAGACTTCCTGAAAATCTTCGTACAGAAACGGCTCCCCGCCCGTCAGAAGCGGAAACAGCAAACCACATTTTGCGGCATCTTCTGCAATCTCAAGCCACCTCTTTCCATCCATCAGTCCGCCTGCTTTCTCCACTTCTGCCCTGCTTTTACGGACATAACACATTTTGCAGGCAAAATTACAGATCGGGAGCAGTTCAAATGCCCCGGTCAGTGGGATTCTCTCCGCTCCCGCTTTTGCCCATAAACGCCTGCTGATCGTTCCCTGCATATTTTCTCTTCTCCTTCCTGTTTAAGCATACGTTATGTATTTCTTGTGACACTCTTCCGTATACCTTACTTCTGTACTCGCTTCACATTTTGCATGTCTGAATAAATTTCATTTTATCTTTTCCTACAGATATCGTCCATCTTCAGGATTTTTTCCAGACACGCAACTGCCTGCTCATCCATCGTTGCAGTCAGCTGGTAGACCGGCATTTCTTTCAGCAACAAAAACAGATTCTCTGCCGCCTGGTTTCTGGCATTTTCACTCCACCGGTCGATTACAAGCTGCGGCATCAGCTGTGCCATCGCTTTCCCTGCCCGCATTCTTTCGATGCTGCTCTTTCCATTCTGCGACTGTTTTACCAGAACGATGCATCCAGCCACATGCACTTCCCCGCTTCGCACCGGCTGTGATCCATCCATCGGATAGCCGTAGCTGTACCAGTTTCCGTCCTGTTTTCGCAGAAGTGTCCGGTCATTGCAGATGATCCTGGCATTTCTGAACCTCTCCCAGAGTTTTGCCTGCGTGGTCTTTCCCGCCCCGGATGGTCCGGCAAATAAAATCCCGGTTTCCTGATATGTAATCTGTGCCGCGTGAAAAAACAGTACAAGAAACTGTTGAAGGATGGCCCGCATCGGAAAATAACGCAGGATTTCACCAAGACTTTTCGGTGCAACCGGAAGCAGCCGTTCCTGTATCCTGCACGAAACATGTGAAAAAGTATCGTCGTATTCCACGCAGGAAATTGCTCCCTTTTCTCCCTCCCACACAATACAGTAATTTTTCTCTTCCCTGCGATAGTAAGTCTGGATCAGATCTTCTCCAAGCTTTACCGCAGAACGAAGCGGCGGCTTTACCCACTTCCAGGAAACCGCCGCCAGAATATCTGTCTCTTTCCATTTTTCATCCTGCCCGGATATACCGGATCTTTCCCGGATTATAAATGGAAGGAACACATCTTCGATCTGAATTTCTTTTTCACAGTCCAGACAGATTTTCACGCCGCCAAGGCATAACATGATGTGCATCCCCGGTACCTCGCTTTTTCTGTTTCTCTTTGTGTTCAGGATGTCCAGTAACCGCCGCCTGCTGTCGTGTAACAGTCGCACGTATCCTCCGAATAAAACTGTACATTGTGCACACTTCTTGCAGCACTGTATGTCTCAAACGGATCGATGTAATCGCTGCACTGGCTGTATCCGTTCATTTGCGGACCGTTGTGGACGACCGTTTCACAGTTGCTGGCGATCGAAGCATCCAGCTGATAGCGTTCCACTTCTGCTTTTGGAGTTTCATACGTTTTCTTCATATCCATTCCCCTTCCCGTATGTCTGTTTCTTTATGATCGTAAACTCGGCATTTCCGGTTACTTTGATATTGGTTGCGGAAACCAGTCCCTCTTCGGCTTTGATCTCAAATGTAGCTATCGTGCTTCCGTCTTTTTCACTGATATCCGCACATTTTGAAATTTCATAATAACAGTCTGCTGCATTTTTAAGTTCCAGGATCTGTCCGTTGACTGAGACTTTTGCATTTCCGAACGGAGCTTTTACTCCAAGATAAAGTTTGTTCGTATTTGGATCCCAGTCTTTTAAAGAGAAGGTTACACTCTGATCTTCATCAAGATAAACCTCTTCTTTCGGCCCGTTGCTCTTATATTCGGAAGCTTTTTTGATCTCACCGTTTGAATCGGTAAATACCACAAATGTTTTTCCATCCCACTGGATCTCGCCGTTCTCATCAACCTCCGTATAATCGGAGAGAAGTTTCTGACGCAGTGTAACTGCCGTCATATTTGCTTCACCATCCTGGTTGTAGGCCTGTGCTGCAATATCCGCATGTTCATCCGTCTCATCAAGCGGCTGCATCACACGGATCCCATCCAGCCAGAAATCTGAGCCAAAACGATTTCCCGCCTTTGCAACAGACACTTCTACATTATATGTGCCATATTCGGAAGTATTCCAGGTAAATACCGGAATATTGTATAAAGTGATCTTGTTTTCACTCTGATAAATGGTGTTGCGGTATCCATGATAGATTTCTCTGCCTTTTGCATCTCTGATTACGATCCGCAGATAGCCGCTGTTATTGGATGTCCTTGCAAAGAAAGAAGTTCCCTTTCCGGTAAAGGTGTAAGTAAATTTTGCTGCACCTTTTTCTGTGCTTACATAACAGCTGGAACCGTTGCTGTCTTCGCTGTCACTTAAATAAGCAACATCTGAACCATACGGACTGTCACCGGCATCCCCGACTACGCCCGGTTCCTGGTAATCCTCCTGAGGTGTTCCCTCCTGTTCCCAGCTTCCGTTTGGATATTCTGCCATTCCGAAATCTTCTTCATAATACATGTCGGTCGCCGGAATGATATAAACCTTTGCCTGTGCCTCCTGATCATCTACACCGTTTGTACTCTTTACTTTTGCAGTATAATTTAAAACTTCTACGCCGGTCAGCTGTTTTGTCAGCGTGTAATGAATTTTTCCGTCTTTTACTTCGGCCGTTCCATATTTCAGAGAATTGCTGTCGATTTCAACCAGTTCTTTGCTGCCTCCGACTGCCAGATCATTTACCAGAGGATCAATTTCAACCGGAAGTCCGTAGTCCAGAACAATATAATCGTCATTTGCCTCAAAAGATGCCGTTTCTTTGTGCAGCATTTCATTTTCACAGGTGAACGATACCTGATCTGCTTTGTCTGCTTCACCTTTTGCAGTCACGCTCATACTCGTTCCGGCACTGTCCGAATCCACGACATGGAAACCACCGGCTGCTTCCGCCTGATAACTCCATTTCGGAGCGATCCAGCTCGCTCCGTTGTCCGCCTCGGTAATATAATAGGTTTTGCCGTCATCTTCATCCATCGTTCCGATGAATTTCGCAGTCTGACCATTTTTCAGTGCAAACCTTCCGTCCGTTCCGGTCATTCTCGTATCTACATACTGATTGTTGATGTCATAGAGATTGTAAGTTGCATCTGACACTGCTTCGCCGTCACGGTAGAGCGTAAAATAAAAATCTCGCTGGCTGATCTGTGCTAAAATACTGTCATCCAGTTTTATTCCTTTACTGTCTGTTGTTTTGACTGTTTTATGCACCGAAACGGTATCTTTCATTGGCAGATTGAATTTGATTTTACAGTTGGAAGCTCCTTCTCCACGTTCCAGATAATAGACGGTCAGCGTATGCTGATCGGTCGCTGCAAATGTTTTTAACGTGGTATCAAAAATACCCGCACCTTCAGAATCCCGGAACACTTTTTTTGAGATCTTTCCGGCTGTTGATCTTCCTCCTTTAATAAACATTCCGCTTGTCTGACCGGAACTGGTCGCGGAAATTTCTGTTTTATTCTGTGCAAAATTAATCGTTCCGTTGACTGAATCGTGGATGCCGCCGATATCCAGAACAAGTTTTCCGTCAATAAATACCCACACATCATCATCACCGGCAAACTCAAACTTGATATCTTCGTCTGAAGTGCTGGAAATTTTGCCATCTGCCGTCATGGAAAACGGAATCGTTGCGATCATGCCAAAATGATAATCCGGCGTCCTCACACTCGTTCCACTGTTGAACGGATAAAAGCCCTTTCTGTTATCTGTCTTATTCGTCTGTGCCGTGTCATTCCAGGTCAGATTCGTTTCACTTGCTGCTGTTCCAGAAAAATACGCTGAATCCTGACTTGCATCAAATGTATAATATCCATTTTCATATACAAACGGCAGTCCGACATTCGTGTAAACTTCTTTTGTTTTTGTGTCACCGGAATCAAAAATGCCGCCGTCCGGAACCGTAAAATGAATGTTTCCATTTTGCATGTCAGAACCCACCAGGCCGCTGTAAACATAACCCTTCTGACTGGTCTGCGTGGATGAGATCGTATTATTTGTCGTCAGCAGACCGGTCCAGGTATTCCAGGTGGCATAGCTGCTGCCGGGAGCACCATTCGAAAAATAGATACCCCGAAGAACTCTGCTGTTCGGATTTTCTGCCTTGTCTTCCTGATAAACTGCCTGATTGATCGTGTCCTGATCATAATCATAAAGCGTTACCGGAAAATAACGGATCTCTTTTTGTGATGCCGCCTGCGAAATTGCTTGGGATACCGCTTTTGGCACACTGTCAAAACTTCGAAATGCTGCCTCCGCCTCAGATGGCATGGCGGTGACCGTAACTACAGTTGCCAGCGTTACCGCCAGAATACGTGATACTCTTTTTCTCATAATTTTCCTCCTTTTCTCAAAACATTTTTATTTTCCATAAAAGAGCAGAGATCTGTGCCTCTTTCACATTTCTCTGCTCTCGTTTTCACGATCGTTGCTTTATTTTTATATTTCTCACCTGTATTTTATAAAATGCCATACGGATTGTTCCGCACTTCACACGCTTTTATTCTTACTGTACTGCTTTGAATGCTTCGTCCAGATCCTGGATGATGTCATCAATGTTCTCTGTACCGATGGACAGACGGATTGTGTTTGGTTTGATCCCCTGATCCAGAAGTTCTTCCTCTGTGCACTGGCTGTGTGTAGTGGTTGCCGGATGGATAACCAGAGATTTCACGTCTGCTACGTTTGCCAGCAGGGAGAACAGCTCCAGATTGTCGATGAAATCTTTTGCTTTCTGTGCGTCACCTTTGATCTCAAAGGTAAAGATAGAACCGCCGCCGTTCGGGAAATATTTTGCATACAGCTCTTTCTGTTTCGGATCATCCGAAACAGACGGATGATGTACTTCTTCTACCTGCGGATGATTCTTCAGGTACTGTACGACTTTCAGTGCGTTCTCTACATGACGCTCTACTCTCAAAGACAGTGTTTCCAGTCCCTGCAGGAAAATGAATGAGTGGAATGGAGATGGTTGCACCGGTATCTCTCAGCAGGATTGCACGGATTTTGTAACAAATGCTGCAGGTCCTACTGCTTTTGTAAAGCTGATGCCATGGTAGCTTGGTTCGGTTCTGTCAGAGCGGAATTTACCGGATGCCTCCCAGTCGAATTTACCGCTGTCTACTATAACACCGCCGATGGTTGTTCCATGGCCGCCGATGAATTTTGTTGCAGAATGTACAACGATATCTGCACCGTACTCAATCGGTCTTACCAGGTATGGTGTTGCAAACGTATTGTCAACAACCAGCGGGATTTTATGTGCATGAGCGATCTTTGCGATAGCTTCAATATCTACTACGTCTGAATTCGGGTTGCCCAGAGTTTCGATATAAACAGCTTTTGTATTATCCTGGATAGCTGCTTCTACTGCATCCAGATCAAAGATATCTACAAAGGTTGTTGTGATACCGTACTGTGGCAGTGTGTGCTCCAGCAGGTTGAAGGAACCGCCGTAAATATTTTTTGCAGATACGATGTGGTCACCGTTCTGTGCCAGGTTTTCAATGGTATATGAAATAGCTGCTGCTCCGGATGCTACTGCCAGTGCTGCAACACCGCCTTCCAGTGCTGCAATTCTCTTTTCGAATACATCCTCTGTCGGGTTTGTCAGTCTTCCGTAGATGTTACCGGCATCTGCCAGACCAAATCTTGCAGCTGCATGATCGCAGTTACGGAATACATAAGAAGAAGTCTGATAAATCGGAACTGCCCTTGCATCGGTGACCGGGTCTGGAGTTTCCTGACCTACGTGAAGCTGTAATGTTTCAAATTTAAATTTTCTGTTTTCTCTTGTAATTTTTTCGCTCATGTTATTCACCTTTTACTGCCATCTGGCGTGGCATTTTACCTTTCTTTGAATTAGTCTGTAAATAATGCTGTGGAGTAGTAACGATCTCCTGTGTCAGGAAGCAGTGCTACAATGGTTTTTCCTTTGTTTTCCGGACGTTTTGCCAGCTGAATTGCTGCGTAAAGAGCTGCACCTGAGGAAATACCTACCAGTACGCCTTCTTTCTTGGCAATCAGTTTGCCTGTTGCAAATGCGTCTTCGTTTTCTACTTTGATGATTTCATCATAAATGTTTGTATCCAGTACTTCCGGTACAAATCCTGCACCGATACCCTGGATTTTATGTGGACCTCCCTTGCCTTCGGAAAGAACCGGGGAAGTTGCCGGCTCTACTGCCACGATCTTGATATCCGGATTCTGCTCTTTCAGATATTCACCGACACCTGTCAGTGTTCCGCCTGTACCAACACCGGCTACGAAGAAATCTACCTTGCCGTCTGTGTCTTTCCAGATTTCCGGACCTGTGGTTGCTCTGTGTGCTGCCGGGTTTGCCGGGTTTACAAACTGTCCCGGAATGTAGCTGTTCGGGATTTCTTTTGCCAGCTCATCTGCTTTTGCAATGGCACCTTTCATACCCTTTGCACCTTCTGTCAGCACCAGTTCTGCACCGTATGCTTTCAGGATGTTTCTTCTTTCAATACTCATCGTATCCGGCATGGTCAGGATGATGCGGTATCCTTTTGCTGCTGCAATGGATGCCAGTCCGATACCGGTATTTCCGGATGTCGGCTCGATGATAACAGAACCTTCTTTCAGAAGTCCTTTGCTCTCAGCGTCTTCGATCATGCTCTTTGCAATACGGTCTTTTACGCTTCCTGCCGGGTTAAAGTACTCAAGTTTTGCCAGGACAGTTGCTGAAAGCTCCTGATCTTTTTCTATGTTTACAACTTCTACCAGTGGTGTGTTTCCGATCAATCCTAAAGTTCCTTTATAAATGTTGGACATGTTATTTTCCTCCTTATTTATTCCTACCTTTTCGATATGTTTTATATGATTTACTCGAATTATATGCCAACATCCAGTATTTGTCAACACCTTTTTTCATTTTTTCAGACTTCCTTTTTTAAATCTCTAGAAATACGATAGGAAATATGATACTATCATTCTAAGGTTGAACGTTCCATTGCTGAAATCACCCGGCAGTGAAGCAATTCACAGGCGTCATGCCGGAGGACAACACTTTCAACACTGCTAATATATGAAACGAGGTGAGAAAAAATGAAAATTTCTACAAAAGGAAGATATGCTCTGCGTATGCTTCTGGATCTTGCAGAACATCAGAGCGAGGGTTACATCGCTTTAAAAGACATCGCAGCAAGACAGGATGTTTCCAAAAAATATCTGGAACAGATCATCCCGATCCTGAACAAATCCGGTTTCCTGCTCGCAAGCCGCGGATTTCAGGGCGGATACCGTCTGGCAAAAACACCGGACAAATACACCGTCGGTGATATCTTACGTGCAACGGAGGGAAGTCTGTCACCGGTTGCCTGTCTGGACAATGAGCCGGTACTCTGTCAGAGAGCCGACATATGTACGACACTTTCCGTATGGAAAGGATTGAAAAAAGTCATTGATGACTATGTAGATGGGATCACTTTGCAGGATCTTCTGGATCAGCAGCGTGAAACTTATGCAAATGATTATGTAATATAACATCCGGATTACAATGAAAAGATGTAACTGTTCACTACCTTCACAGTTACGAAAAGATTACCATATTCTTTTCATCCGTAAAACACGATATCTTTTTAGAAAGAGAGGGTTATTTCATGAAAAAAAATATGTATTCTGTTTTGCTTCATTTTTTTCTGTTTGTATGCCTGGTCATACCTTTGCATACAACCGCAAATGCGGCAAACACCACCGACGATTGTCTTCAGATTCTCGCTTCTGATTTTAACAGCAATTCCGCACAAGAATTTATCGGAACACAGCATCTGAATATCACGGATTCACAGTATCAGACAATCCGTACATTTACTTTAGATTTAACAGAAAAATACAGTTCCACAAAAGACAAGATCACTGCCATCTATCAGTGGGCAAAAGACACCAGTCTGAAGGCTTCTGTCGGCGAATCTGCCCCTGCAGATCTGGAAGAAAATGATCCTTATAAAGTATTCAAAGAGAAAACCGGAGTATGTCAGGGAAAAGCCAATCTCTGTAAGACCATGCTCGCCGCCATCGATGTTCCATGTATCATCGCCCACGGCTATTGGGAAACCGAAGGCCATGCATGGGATTTCGTTCTGTGTGACGGCAAATGGGGCATCGTCGATGCATCCATGTGGCAGATCTCGCTGGATGATCCTTCCGACATCTCTTCTCATTATAAAACAGACAGCCTGGAAGCTGTTCTTTATGAAAAGGACGGCTTTGAATTTACTTACTATCTGGGCGGCATTGGTGCTGTCGGCTATACCGGAAATGCGGAGCGTCTGGAAATCCCGGAAAGCTGCAATGGTTATCCTGTGATCAGTATCGCCGCAGAAAGCCAGATTTATTATGAACATTCCTTTCAGGATACAGCAGCAAAAGAACTGGTGCTTCCGGCAACGGTAAAATACGGAATCTACTTAAGTGACTATGAGATCCGTTCTTTCTATTCAAAATCTCTGGAATCTATTTCCGTAGATGAAAACAATCCGGTATTTGCGTCCTATGACGGAATACTTTATTCCAAAGATTACTCAAGAATCTACTCTGTCCCGGCAGGTATTTCCGAAGTTACCCTGAAACCGATAGAAATCCTGGAAAAAAATACGCTCACTAATCTTTCGAACCTGCGTATTCTGAAAATCGGAGAAGGTACAAAAGAACTGGAAGAAGATGCCATTGAAAACTGTGAGCACCTGGAAAAAGTTTATATTCCGGACAGTGTGACAACGATCGCATATGAAGAAAGCAATGGCAATGTTTACGAAGCTTTTAGCGGATGCCCGAATAACTTTGTCGTATATGCATCTGCCGGAAGTGCAGGTGAAGCTTATGCCAAAAAGAAAGGACTGACCTGCAAAGATCCAAAAGAACTCTTCCCGGCAGATTACAGCAAGATCGATGAACTGCTGAAAACCGTTCCGGATGATTCTGATCTTTACCGGTACACACCGGACAGCGTCAGCCGCTTAAAAGAAGCCATCCAGGCCATCAACCGTGACTGCACTGCCGCACAGCAGAATCTCGTTGACGAAATGGCAAAAAATCTGGAAACTGCAATCAAAAAACTGGAAGTTCGACCAGCTGTTCCGGATACCAACGAAACCGAAAAGCCACAGCCGGATACAGAAACACCGGAAACACATGTACCAGATCAGTCCGGCAATACGGAAACGCCAAAACCGGCTGCGAAACCGACCGCACCTGCAAAAGTAACCGGAGTGAAGATTTCTTATAAAAAATCCGGCAAAGCAATCCTTGGCTGGAAAAAAGTAAAAAATGCCTCCGGGTATGAGATTTACCGTTACCAGAATAAAAGATGGGTAAAAGTGAAAAAGGTTGGTAAAAAAACAAGCTTTGTAATAAAGAAACGCTCCCGAAAAACCGTGTACTATCGCGTGAGGGCTTTCCGGAAAAAAGGAAAAAATGTGAGCTATGGAAAATACTCCAGGAAAGTGAAGTGTAAAGCTCTTCAGAAACGGTGATTTTCTTAATGTGCAAATGAACGCCATAAAAATAGTTTTGTAAAAAATAGTACGCCATGATGATTCGAAAACAATCTCCTGACACGCTGCGTTTCCTGTTCGGTTCGCTCGCCGGTTAGCCGCCAACCGCTTCAATCGCTCTTCGAGGCTCAGAACAGCAATCTTAGGGCGGCAGCATCGCCATTCGACGTACGCCGTCAAGGCGATTTGTTTTCGATTCATGTGGCTATCGCACCATGTTTACAATGCAGTTCGGCTGCACATTGCTGGCCTCCTGGCCTGCCGGGGGGCGCTTAAGCGGAACAGTCCTTTCAGGCCAAATTAAAAAAAACGAAAAACAGAACATAACGGTAGTAAATTTCCGTCACTCCTGTCTTTTTTGTTTTGTACACAAGAAAGTTGATGCGGAAGGCTTTGGTTCTAAAACCTGTTTGCGTACACTGGCGGTGTGGAAGGCTGTTTCCTGCCAGCGTGTAAAATATGATAAGAAGTGTTTTTAAAAACTATGGCCGTTCAAAACGTACAGCAGTAATGCAAAATGAACAATTCCCAAGGCACTTTACGTGCCCTTGGAATTCGTTCATTGCACATCTAACTATTCTTAAACACTATTTTAAAATGTGCGGCATTTCAGTTCTTTACACCTGCCAGGAAATCAACGATAAATTTTAATCTGTTTTGATCGTTTCGTTCATGCTTCCCATGCGGTATCCCTGAAGATCCAGGGTCACATAGCTGAAACCGATTTTCTTGAATTCAGAAACAATCTTTTCTCTGTTTGCATCTTCCATCAGTTTCAAAAATTCGGACGGCATCACTTCGATCCTTGCCATCTGTCCGTAACGGATACGGTGTACACCTGCAATGATGGAAACTCTGTGATCTCTTCTCCGTAAACGAAACGTGAGGAAAGACAGGCAAAGGACTGTTTGTCCCAGGTCGGAAGTCCTATTTCTTTTGAAAGATCACGGATCTCCTGTTTTGTCAGCTCTACGTGGCGAAGCGGACTTTTTACATGAAGTTCTGCCACTGCCTGCAGTCCCGGGCGATAATCGCCGTTGTCATCCATATTGGAACCTTCTGCAACATATTTGATATTGTTTTCCTTTGCAATATTTCCGATTTTTTCAAACAGTTCATGTTTGCAAAGATAACAGCGGTTCTTTGGATTATGGGAAAATCCTTCGATCTGTAATTCTTCTGACTCGCAGATAATATGTTTGATGCCTTCTTTTTTGCAGAATGCTTTCGCTTCTTCCAGCTCACGTTTCGGAAAAGAGCAGGACTGTGCCGTCACTGCAATTACCTGATCTCCCAGCACATCGTGTGCCACTTTCAGAAGAAAGGTGGAATCCACACCGCTCGAAAATGCGATTGCCACGCTTCCGAGTTCTTTTAAATATTCCTGTAATGCCTCTAATTTTTTATTCATATTTGTTTTTTCCTTATAATTATTATAATGCCAGGAGCAAAAGCCTGAAACCGTGATGTGCCTGTGCATAAGCTACATCATCCGGGAGGTTCCTGCACAATTCTTTTCACTGTTTCTTGAGCTGTACCACTGCATTTTTATTCCTCAGTTCCAGATAACCGCACTCGGTCAGATATTCCAGGCTGTGCAGTGTAAAAGTTCCTCTGCTCATCGGAACTTCCAGCCACTCTTCCAGTACCTTTTTCCACGGCATCCACTTGTGGCGGTGCTGTTCTGAGGTATATTTATAATCTCCGATACAGTCTCCCAATCGGTAAGCTGCCAGCACATAATTGTACATGACCGGACTTTCTTTGTACAGTTTTTCCGGACGTGGATGTTCCTGCTCTGCAAGTGCAGGCACAAATTCCTGATCCAGACCAAGCATCCAGTTCAGAAACGGATCATAAAGATAATATACCGATGGAATGTAAGGGAATTCCATCGTTTCCAGTTCCCTGTCCTGTAAATCTGCTTTATATTTCACGATAATCTTTGCATTGAGCAATTCTCTCTGTGTGTAAATCTCCTCTATCTGACTACATTTCAGAACGGTCCTGCGAACTTTATTTTTTTCATTTTTGAGATAAAAAATTTCCCCTTCGCCGTACCCGAACATATATTCAAAAGAATCCGGTGCCGTGCGGCGAATTGGCGAATATACCATGTGATACTGGTTAAAAGTTCCTTTCATGGACTTTCTTGCTTCCAGATCAAAAATTTCCGGTATTTCTTCCATCGCCCAGATTCGAACCGGCCATTCAGCCATTGTCGGGCGTTTGTCAACAACGATCACTTCTGTCTTTTTCTTTTTGTTTTGTATGTCCTGTCCTCCTTTCTCCATACTCATATCATGATGTTTGGGTCAAAGATGCCATGATATCTTTTGATACCGCATCCGATTTAACTGATCTGCCAGCGGTATGGCTTCCCTGATCGTCTTTGGTCACGATCAGCTGATCTTCGATCTCCTGCTTCAGTTCCGTCACATGCGAAATAATACCGATCAGTTTCTCGCCTTCTGCCATGTTCTGGAGGACTTTTACTGCCTGATCTCTGGAATGTTCATCCAGTGATCCAAAGCCTTCGTCGATAAACATCATATCAAGGTTGATCGCTGCGGAACTTTCCTGGATCTGATCTGCCATGCCAAGTGCCAGGGAAAGTGCCGCCATAAAGGACTCGCCGCCGGAGAGCGTTCGCACTTCACGGACTTTTCCGGTCACAGCAGAATAAACCATCAGATCCAGACCTCTGTTTTTGCCTGTTCCGGCTTTGTCAATATCGCACATCCGCAGTTCAAACTGTCCTGCGGACATATCCTGAAATCTCTGGTTTGCCGCTTCCAGGATCTGCTCCAGATAATGCCTTTGTACATATGTTTCGATATCCATTCTGGAGTTTTTCCTGTTTCCGGACAGAAGCTGATACAGTCCGTTTATTTTCTCATACTGATGCATCACTTCACTGCGTTCTTCCATCTGCGGTTTTAATGCCTGGCAGACTTTCTGATCGATCCGCCAGATTTCCTGCCATTGTTCCAGAACACGCTGACTTTCTTTCCACGCCGCTTCTGCTGCTTCACTGGTTTTTTCCAGTTCTTCCAGGACTGGTTTTGGCTGTTCGCCGATCGCTGCCCTGGCAGAATTTATCAGGCTTTCGGCTGCCGCTTTCTGTCTGCCGTGGTTCTGTGCATCCTGTTTCCATTTCTGTACCTGCGTTTTGGTGTAAGTTCCGGTCAGTTCCTTCCAGGCCGTTTCCGGAAAATGTTTTTCTTCCAGAATTTCCCGGTAAGCCTGCTGTCGGATCTTCTGCTCTTCCATCTGCTGAGGGATTTCTTTTTTATACTTTGCAATTAAGGTCTGTGCCCGGTTTTCCTGTTCCTGTGCTTTTTGCAGTCTCTCCTCTGCCCGCATGACAAGTACATCTTTTTCCTTTTTGGCGGTATCTGCTTTTGCATACGCCGCCTGTGCTTCCTGCTGATTCTGGTAATCTTTTGATCCTTCCAGGCTCTCCAGCATCACACGGCTTCGCTCCAGAGCGGTTTTGGCATCTGCTGTTTCTTTTGCGGACTGCTCAAGCTTCTCCTGAAATTGCTCTTTCTGCTTTTCTGCTTTTGTAAGGGCAGAAAGAAGCATCTGATACTCGTTCACTTCTTTTTGAAGCTGTCTGCCTTCTGCTTCCATTTTTTTACTCTGGTGTAAAAATTCACCTTTCATCTGCTCCAGAAAGTCTGCACGTATTTCTTCTAAATCCAGAACTTCTTTTGCCCTGCTGCGGAGATGTTCAAAATTTTCCCCGGCATTTTTCTGTTTTTCTTCCAGAAGGCTCCCTGCGGCTTCTGCCGCCGCTGCTGCCTGTTCCTGTTTTCCCCGCAGCTGTTCTGCCTGAAGGGCCAGCTCCTCGATCATCTCTTTTGTCAGATTCTGGTGTTCTTTTTCAAGCTTACACGGAGAAGGATGCTCCGTGGAACCGCAGACCGGACACGGGCACCCCTCCTTTAACTCCTGTGCCAGAAAACCTGCCTGAGCATTTAAAAAGATCTTTCGTTTCTGCTCGTAAACGGCATTTTTTTCTTCAAATTCCAGGCTGGCCGCCCGATAGGCAAGACGTCTTTTTTCTGTCGTCTGCTTTTGTGTTTTGTATTCTTTCTCCGTTTGTTCTGCTCTGGAAAATTCCGTTTCCAGCAAGCCGAAATCTTTCTGTTTTGCCTGCCATAAAGCAAGATTTTTCTCCGACTGTGCAAGCTGCTGTGAGCGTTCCCGCCACACTTCCTGCTGTTTTTCAAGTTGCTCTTTTTTTGCTTTGAGTGCTCGCTCTTTTTCTTCTGCGTTTTGGAGTGCTTTTTCTTTTTGAATCACATCCTGCCCGGCAGCTTCCATTTTTGTAAAGACTTCCATGGCTTTTTTCACTTTTTCTTCCACTTTGGTAAAAGCCGCAACTTCTTCTTCCTGCTGATGTTTTGCATTTTTTGTATTCTGTATACAGAGTTTTGTATCTTCCATAAGGTTCGGAAGCTGTTCTGTCTGTTCCTGAAGATCTGATCTCAATTTTTCCAGCATTTTCTTGCAGTCCAAAAGCCGCTGATAAACTGCCTGTACCTCCCAGGCGTCTTCGACCCGAACCGCCAGTTCCTGCTGTTCTGTGATCGCTTCTTCCTGCCCTTTTAAGCTCTGCAAGGTCTTTTCTGCATCTTCCAGCTGTACAAAAGATTTCAGAAGCTGAGAAGCTTTCGCAGCGGCATCCCTTGCATGATCACGTTCCTGACTTCTCTTTTCCACGGTCTTTTTTGCTTCTTTCGTCCGCTTCGAAAGCTCCTCGCACAGAAGTTCCAGTTTCTCCAGAAACTGCTCCAGGACCGTTACCGAAAAATCTTTTGATTTTTCCAGTTCTTTTTTCTTTTCTTTTAAAAATGCCGTCTGTTCCAGACCTTCCGGAAGTTCTGTGCGGCTGATCTCGGCAATACACCGCATGCGGATCTGATCGATCTCTGCCTGTTTTTCTTTTTTGCGTACGGCAAATTCATTTTTGATCTCCTCGTACAGACCGGTGTGAAACAGCTTGCGGAAGATCATTTTTTTATCATCTGATTTTGCACGCAGAAGTTCCATGAATTCTCCCTGAGCGATCATCGCAACCTGCATAAACTGCTCTTTTGTCAGTCCGACAATCTCCATCAGTTTCGCATCCGTCTCTTTTGCCGGATATTCGCTGCCGTCCGGCATGGTAAGTGAAACTTCCTCACTGACCATTTTTTCGCCGCTGCCGCGTTTCAGCGGACGTACATGACGCGGAATGCGTTTCACAGTATAAAGATCGATCTCAGTTCCGTTTTTCTCAGAAAAAGTCAGGGAGACAAACGGCTCCGTCCCGATCTCCACAAACTGACTCTGAAGTTCCGCACCGTTTTTCTTATTTGCATTGGAGCTGGCTTCTCCGTAGAGAGCAAACACAATCGCATCAAAAATCGTTGTTTTTCCGGAGCCGGTATTTCCGGTGATCAGGAATAAATTCTGATCCGGTTTTTCAAAATCAATCTCGGTTCGGTTTCCATAGGAACCAAACGCCTGCATCACAAGTTTTAACGGCCGCATCTTATTTCACCCCCTGTACACTGCTGATCACATCCAGCAGCATCTCACGTTCTTCCTCATCCATATCTTCCCCGAGAAACGAACAGCAAAGTTCAAACGGGTCCAGTTCTTCGATCTTTCTGCTCTGTCTTTTGTACTCTGCTCTCCGCTCCCTCTCTCTGCGAATCTCAAGCAGATATGGAAATGCATTTCGCAGACGGTCTTTGAGGTCGATCACATCGAGATCTTCTTTGTCTGTGAGCACGACCGTGACATAATTTTCGCATGCCTGCGAAAGCACCTCCTGAAATTCTCCCTTTATCACACGCACCTGACGAAGCGGCGTAAGCGGAAGCACTTCCGTGGAAATATTTCCTTTTTCTTTCATCGTCACCATCACAATGCCTTTTTTCTGTCCGGCTTCACTGACCGAACAGGCAAGCGGTGTTCCGCAGTAACAATAATATTCGCTTCCCACTTTCATCGGTTTGTGGATATGTCCAAGTGCCGCATAATCAAACACTTCCAGCACATCTGCTGAGATCTCATCGATATTTCCGACCGTGCGGATCTCGGAATCCATGCGCTCTACGTCCTCCGCCTGTCGGTCGGATGGAAGATAAAACTGATGGCTGACCAGCACATTTCGCTCCTTTGTATCGATATTTTCTCTTTCGATCAGAAGATGCAGTGCCTCGTCGTAGGAATGCTGTGTTCCGTCCTCCCGCGTTCCCACGATCTCTCTTACCATCGACGGTTTCACAAACGGAAGCAGATAAAAATGCAGATCACCATAAGCATCCTGCAGTGTCACTTTTTCGATATGTTCCTCTTCTGTAGTCGGCGGCGTGCCGATCATATAGACATTCTGCCTAGACAAAATACTGCGAAAACAGTTCAGCCTGGCGGCACTGTCATGATTGCCGCTGATGATCATCACCGGCATCTGCGGCATTTCTTCGGAAAGATTTTTCATAAAGCTGTCAAAAATCTCCACTGCCTCCGCAGACGGAACCGCTTTGTCATAAATATCCCCTGCGATCACCATCGCATCCGGCTGCTGCTCTTTTGCCAGCCGGATGATCTGTTCAAAAATATATTCCTGGTCTTCCCGCAGATCGCGTTCGATCAGTTTCAGTCCGATATGCAGATCGGATAAATGAAAAAATTTCATCTGCTCACCCCTCGTAAATCTTATCTTAGTTGGAGAAAACTCTTCTTCTGTATATGTTAAGCAACAAATCTGTCTTCTTTCTTCTATTTTTGTCCTGCAATGATCCTGTACATTTCCGGTCTGCGGTCACGGAACAGTCCCCATTCAAGACGCTTTGTTGCCAGCTCATCCAGATCGTATTCTCCGATCAGGATCTCTTCCTGATCTCTGGAAGCTGTTTTTTTCAGTTCGCCTGTTTCATCGGTCAGGAAGGAAGAACCATAAAAAGTCAGTGCAGACTTCTGACCTCCATTTTCCGTATCCGGCTCTACCACCTCTTTTCCAATGCGGTTTGCTGCGATCACCGGCATCAGATTGGCTGCCGCATGGCCCTGCATACAACGCCTCCAGTGCGGCATGCTGTCACATTCCAGAATTGGCTCCGAACCGATGGCAGTCGGATAAAACAGAAGTTCTGCACCCTGAAGTGCCATGCATCTGGCACTCTCCGGAAACCACTGATCCCAGCAAATTCCGATGCCGATCTTTCCATATCTGGTCTCAAAGATGCGAAATCCGGTATCGCCCGGCGTAAAATAAAATTTTTCCTGATAATAGTGGTCATCTGGGATATGTGTTTTTCGATAAATCCCAAGAATCCTTCCATCCGCATCGATGCATGCGATCGAATTGTAAAGATTGTTGACTTCTTTTCATAAAGCTGATCAAGCACGACTCCAAGTTCTTTTGCCAGACGCACTCCCATCTGTACTGCTTCGTTTCTTCTGCCGGTTTTGCATAATGATAAAAATCATACCGTCTCTGCTGACAGAAATATTCCCGTTCAAAAAGTTCCGGCAGTAAAATAATATTTGCTCCTTCTGCTGCCGCTTCTCTGATTTTCTTTTCTGCTTTTTCCAGATTTTCCTGCAGCTCTGTGCTGCACTGCATCTGGATCGCCGCTGTTTTTACTTTTCTCATTCCTTTTCTGCCTTTCCCTGTGGTATCTGCTGCGTAATACAGTGAATGTTTCCGCCTCCGGTGAGAATATCTCCTGCATACACCGGTAGGATCTCTCTCTGCGGACATATGCTGTGCAAGATCTCTGCTGCCCGCTGATCGCTTTCTGCATTTTTTCCGCCAAAAGCCGGCATGATAACTGCTCCGTTTGAAAAATAGAAGTTTACATAAGATGCCGCAAGGCGTTCGCCCACTTCTCTTGTATCTTCTCCTTCTTCAAACACATACCCTTCCAGATCTTCCGGCGTAACGCAGACCGGCACATCCGGGATCGGAAGTTTATGTACGATGATCTTTCTGCCTTTCGCATCGGTCTGTAATTCCAGATACTGAAGTGTCTCCAGTGATAACGGGTACTGCGGATCTTTCGGATCATCCGTCCACGCTAGCACCACCTCAGCCGGACCGACAAAAGCACATACATTATCTACATGCTCGTTTGTCTCATCCAGATAAATGCCCCTTGGCAGCCAGAGCACTTTCTCCGCACCCAGATATGCCTTCAGTTTCTCCTCAATCTGTTCTTTTGAAAGCTGCGGATTCCTGCCTTTGCTGAGCAGACAGGCTTCCGTCACCATGACTGTCCCTTCCCCATCACTGTGGATGGAACCGCCCTCCAGCACAAAAGGTGCCGCATCGTAGCAGAAATATCCTTCTCTTTTGGCGAAATCCAGGGCAAACGCATCATCCAGCTTCCAGGATGCATACAGCCCATCCACCGTTCCGCCCCAGGCATTGAAAGACCAGTTTACTGCACGAACGCTGCCTCCCTTTTTTACAAACGTCGGTGCCATATCTCTTGCCCAGGCATCATCCGTTTCTGCCTCAAAGACGGTCACCGGAAAATGTCTTCCGCATGCGATGGCTTCTCTATATTTTTCTTTCTGCTGTGCGGCAAATGCCTCTGCCCGTGCAAGAACCTTTTTTCCGGCAGCCAGATACACCGGCTCACTTTTTGTGATCGCTTCCATAACTGCACAAAAAGCCTGTTCGGCATCTTTTGCATCCTTTTTCCAGGAACCCGGCCGCTGCGGCCAGATCATGATGCAGCCTTTATGCGGCTCATACTCTGCCGGCATATAATATCCGTCCGCAGACGGTGTTGTTCTGTTGTATTCCATCGTATCCTCCTTCAGAATCTACGGTGCTGTCGCTTGCAAGTCTCATATGCGTTCGGTTTAAATTACAGACGCATTTTAAAATCGTCATAGCCAAATTCTCTTACCATTTCCACACTTCCGTCTTCTTTTAAAAGTGCGATTCCCGGAAGCGGCATTCCGTTAAAGGTATTGTTTTTTACCATGGAATAGATCGCCATATCTTCAAAGACCAGCTGATCCCCGATACGGATCGGCTGCTCAAAACTGTAGTCCCCGATCACATCCCCGGCAAGACAGGTCATCGAAGAGAGGCGATACGTGTACTGTTTTTCCCCTGCTTCAAATCCTTTTGCAAGCGGCGGGCGGTACGGCATCTCCAGCACATCCGGCATATGGCAGGCTGCCGATGCATCGAGGATCAGAATGTCCATATCGTTGTGCACGATGTCCATCACTTCTGTCACAAGATAACCGGCATTTAAAGCAATCGCTTCGCCAGGCTCCAGATAAATTTCCACCGGATAGGTTTCTCTGATATAACGGATCAGTTTTTTCAGAGTTTCCATCTGATAATTTTCCCTTGTGATATGATGACCTCCGCCCATATTCAGCCATTTCATCCGGTGCAGATATTTCCCGAATTTCTTTTCAAATGCCTGAAAAGTCGTTACAAGATCATCTGCATTCTGTTCGCACAGCGTGTGAAAATGAAGTCCTTCCACACCCTCCAGCAGATCTTCCCGGAACTGTTCTTCTGTCACACCAAGTCTGGAAGCATAGCCACAAGGATCATAGATCTCATGCCCTTCCTGCGTGGAACACTGCGGATTGATGCGGATGCCGACACTGACTGCTTTTTTATCTTTTCTCACCTTTGCACTTTCCCGGCACATTTCTTTATATTTCTCATACTGTGCAAAGGAATTGAAGATGATATGGTCGCAGATCTGCACCAGTTCTTCCATATCTTTTTCTTTGTATGCCGGTGCAAAGACATGATTTTCTTTTCCCATCTCTTCATATCCAAGTCTTGCCTCATACAGTCCGCTCGCTGTTGTTCCGCTGATATACTGACCGATCATCGGATACAGGCTGTACATGGAAAATGCTTTCTGGGCGAGCAGGATGTGACAGCCGCACTCCTGCTCAAGATCCGCAAGAATCTCCAGATTTTTTCTGATTTTGCCTTCATCCACAACATAGCACGGTGTCGGCAGATCTTTCCACATCATTCTACAGTCTGCGGATTTTCATCCACAACCCACGGCAGTCCGTACTGATTCAGCATATCCATAAACGGATCCGGATCAAATTCTTCGATGTTGAACACACCGTCTTTGTCCCATACTTTATCCACAACAAGTGCTGCCCCGATCATCGCCGGCACTCCGGTTGTGTAAAATCGCCTGAGATCCGACTTCTTTATAACACTCCTGATGATCACATACATTGTAGATATAAATGGTCTTCTCTTTTCCGTCTTTCTTTCCGGTAAAAATACAGCCAATGTTTGTCTTTCCGACGGTACGCGGTCCAAGGGAAGCCGGATCCGGAAGCAGTGCCTTCAGAAACTGGATCGGCACGATCTCTTTCCTTCAAACAGAATCGGTGAAGTGGAAAGCATGCCTACATTTTCCAGACATTTCATGTGCGTCAGATAACTCTGTCAAAGGTCATAAAGAAACGGATACGTTTTACGCCCGGAACATTTTGCCAGAGATTCGATTTCTTCATGATGAAGCAGATACATATCTTTTTCTCCTACCTGGGGAAATTATATTCTCTTTTGATCTCCATCGGCTCAGTCTCTACCCAGTGACCATTCTCCCAGTAAGAACCGTTTGCGGACACTTCCCGCAGATTGATCTCCGGGTTAAAGTTGGTGGCAAACGGATAGCCATGATCTCCTCCGTTGCAGTCCAGAATATCGATCGTCTCGATCTCATCAAAATAATGTTTCAGTGCATAGGCTGTAAAAACACTGGTGACACCCGGATCAAAGCCGCTTCCGAGAAGTGCCGTGATGCCTGATTCTTTAAATTTTTCCTGATAAGCCCACTGCCAGGAATAGTCAAAATATGCGGTAAATCCGGCCTCTTTGCAGCGTTTCTCGTAAATTTCACGCCACTGTTTATCGTCGGTATCTTCCGGCTCATAATTGGCGGTATCAATATAATCCACCTTGCATGCCAGACACGCATCCATGATCGTCAGATCCTGGTACGGAAGTGCCACATTTAAAACAGCATCCGGCTGATAAGACTGGATCAGTGCGATCAGTTCTTCCACCTTATCGGCATCCACCTGTGCTGTTGTGATTTTTGTTTCCGTTGTATTCTCCAGTTTTTCTTTCAGTGCATCGCACTTTGCCTTTGTTCTGCTGGCAATACAGATCTCAGAAAATGTTTTGCTGTTCTGACAGCATTTGTGGATCGCAACTCCTGCAACTCCTCCGCATCCAATGATCAGTAATCTTCCCATAGTATAATCTCCTTTTCTTTTTGCTTTTATTTTTTACGACCTTCCTCTTCTTCCAGCATATCTTCTACATATTTTGGAAGCATAAATGCTCCTTATGAAGATTGGTCGTGTAGTACCAAGTTTCTATCTTCCGCTCTTTCCAGCGTTTTGCATTCAGGTGTTCCAGCGGATGATATTTTTTGATGCAAACCCAAACAGCCAGTACCCGGATGAACAGGTCGGGATGTGTGCCTGATAGACACGGCTGATCGGAAACTGTGGCTTGCCTTCCGGTGCATCACCCGGCAGGATTCTTCGTCTTCATCATAAAACGGACTTCCGTGCTGATAGACCATGATGCCGTCTTCTTTTAGTGCACGGTAACAGTTCCCGTAAAATTCTTTGGTAAAGAGTCCGGCATTATGTCCGAGCGGATCGATCGCATCGTTGATGATCAGATCATATTCATTATGACGCAGACGCAGAAATTTCAGTCCGTCCTCATAATAAACACTGACTCTTTTATCTGCCAGTCCGCAGGCATTGTCCGGGAAAAATTCTTTACAGACTTCAACAAAAACGCGGTCCGGCTCGACCACATCAATTTTTTCGATTTCTTCATAATGGCTCAGCTCTCTTGCCACACCGCCGTCCCCGCCGCCGATCACCAGGACATTTTTCACACATGGATGAACTGCCATCGGTACATGAACGATCATCTCATCATAAATAAACTCATCTTTTTCTGAAAATACAATGCTTCCGTCTGCACTTAAAAAACGGCCAAATTCATCGGAATCAAACACATCAATGCGTTGAAATTCCGTCTGCAGACCAAAAAGCTGTTTCTGGACTTTTACCGAAACTTTTACTTTTTCTGTCTGGTAATCTGAAAACCAAAGTTCCATCCTTTTCCCCTCCCATTTGCTTTTATTTTTCGCTCAGCACATATAAATATTCTATCTCTGTATCCTGCATTCCCTGCATGGAACAGCCCTTTTCTTTTGCGTAAATAATATAATCAATGATCTCCTGCGTGATCAGCTCTCCCGGTGCAAGGATTGGGATCCCCGGCGGATAGCACATCACAAATTCACTGCAGATCATGCCTTTTGTCTCCCGGATCGGAACTGCTTTCTTTTCTGCATAAAAAGCAGTCTGCGGAGATACCAGAACGGTCGGCCTGATGTACTCGGCTCCCGGCATTTTTTCCGGATCTTTTGCATAAAGCCGCTTGATATCCGCCAGTGCCCCCACCAGCCGCTCGATATCCTGGATACGGTCACCGATGGAAATATACGCCAGGATATTTGCGATATCTCCAAGCTCGATCTGGATGTCATACTCATCACGCAGCAGGTCATAAACCTCAATGCCGGCAAGCCCGATATCTCTTGTATACACGGAAAGTTTTGTCACATCAAAATCATAGACGCTTCCGCCGTTTATCATATCTTTACCGTAAGCATAAAAACCGCCGATTGAATTGATCTCTTCTCTTGCATATTCTGCCATGCGGCTCACTTTATCAAAGACTCCCGTCCGCGCAGTGCCAGATTTCTCCTGGAAATATCCAGACTGGAGATCAGCAAATAGGAAGCACTTGTTGTCTGTGTCAGATTTATAATCTGACTTACATATTCAGTTTACATTTTTCCGGTAAGAAGCAGAGAACTCTGTGTCAGGCTTCCGCCGGATTTATGCATGGACACCGAAGCCATATCTGCCCCGGCATCCATGGCACAGACCGGAAGATCACTGCCAAAATACAGATGCGTGCCATGTGCCTCATCCGCCAGCACCAGCATATTATGTTCATGTGCCACCTTAACGATCGCACGCAGATCAGAACAGATCCCGTAATAGGTGGGATTGTTCACAAGAACTGCTGCCGCATCCGGATTCTCACGGATCGCCCTTTCCACCTCAGAAACCTGCATTCCGAGTGATATCCCCAGTTTTGTATCCACTTCCGGATTCACATACACCGGAACCGCACCGCACAATACCAGTGCATTGATCACGCTTTTATGTACATTTCGCGGCAGAATGATCTTGTCACCTGCCTTGCAGCAGGAAAGCACCATTCCTGCACGGAAGAAGTTGTTCCGCCAACCATAAAAGGCATGATCCGCACGAAATGCTTCCGCTGCCAGTTCTTCTGCTTCCTTGATCACAGAAACAGGATGACAGAGGTTATCCAGCGGCTTCATGGAATTGACATCCAGGCTGACACATTTTCTCCCAGAAGATCCACAAGTTCCGTTTCCTCTTCCGCGTTTATGTCCCGGTACATCAAACGGCACAACTCTTCTTCTTTTTAAACGCTCCAGTGCCTCATAAACCGGAGCATGCATCTGTTTGTTTCGATTCATTCTTTTCTCCAATCATAGCATGATGTGGGTGTCAAAGTCCCCCAACTATAATGCCTACGGATTGTTCTGTGCGTTGCACTCCCTGGCATCATAGCATACGATAAATATATCCGCATAAAAAAAACAGGTGAAATCCTCACCTGTCTTTAAACGTCTTATGATAGCTTTACTTTATGTATTTATCTTACATCCGCAAAAACTATTTCCAGAGTCTGTCGTTGGCACTCTCGCCAGCAAATATTTGCTAATCCTACTCTTTATTGACCATTTCACAAGTGATGTTTTATTCTGGGACGCTGTATTCCCAAACAAAAGACTTATAAAATTTAGCTTTTAACTAAATCAATAATGCGGTCTCTCACCGCAATCGGCAGCTGCCCCGCCTGTCCGTATGGGCTTAACCAATCACTTGGTGGGCAAATATTTGCATGAAAATCATTTCTGCTTCATGTATTAGATTCCAGAGTCAAAAGGTCTTCTGACCCTAATATCATTTCAAGTATAGCATGGCAATTTTTGAATTGCAAGTTAAAAAATCTTTACATCTCATCGAGAAGTTTTCGAAACTCTTCCTGTGGGATCGGACGGTAATAATAATATCCCTGGATATAATCACAGTGGCTCTTCTTCAGGAAATCTGCCTGAACTTCTGTCTCAACGCCTTCTGCAACGATATGAATGCCCATCTCATGTGCCATATCGATCAGGAATCGTAACATACTTTTCGTCTTTGGATTTGTCTCAATCTGGCGGATGAAACTCATGTCAATCTTCATAATATCGAAATTGTACTGCTGAAGCATACCAAACGAAGAATAACCGGTTCCGAAGTCATCCATCATGATCTTGACATCTTCTGTACGGAAGGATTCAAGAATACTGTTGCGGCTCTCACCCATCGCAGCGTAGGATGTTTCAGTAACTTCCAGACGGATCAGTTTTTCTTCCAGATCATTGTTTTTACATTTATCAAGGATATCTTCCATGATCTTCTCATCATAGAAATCCATCCATGATAAATTGACCGAAACCGGAACCACATTCTTGCCTGCATGGTAACGGTCCATCAGGAAATCGCTGACCTGATGAATGACATAATCATCCAGTTCGGAGATGTGACCGCTCTCTTCCAGAGCCGGTATAAAGAAGCCCGGCGACAGGAAACCTTTCTCGGAATGATGCCAGCGGATCAGGGCTTCTGCGGAAGCGATCTGTCCGGTCTTTACATCCACAGCCGGCTGATAATAAACCTGAAGTTCTCCTTTCGCGATGCCTTCTGCAAGTTCTCCTGCAATCTCTGCTTTGTCTATGTAAGCAGTCTGCATGGAAGAATCATATACTTTATATGGCTGAACATACTCATCTTCAATATATTCCTTTGCCAGCTTCGCACGCCCGATCATCATGTTTACGGACATTTCTTTATCTTTTACATAGAAAATACCGCAACGGCTGAACAGACGGATGGTCTTTCCGGAGCTGGAAATCTTCTTCGTACAGAGTTTTGGCAGAAACTCCTCATCCAGATTTTCCCGTTTCACAAGGCACACAAAATGGTCAGCCTCAGCCCTGGCGGTCACAACCGGATCAAGCTGTGAATTTTTCAGATCTTCATAAAACTCACGCAGAATAAAATCACCAAGATCAATTCCAAAAAGTTCGTTCACTGCCTTAAAGTTCTTAATATTGAAAAACAGGATCGCATAATTGTCATCTTCATTTGCATTCTGCAGGATATGTTCTGCCTTCTGTACAAATCCCTGTCGGTTGTATCCGCCTGTCAGTGCATCCTGTCCTGCCAGCTCCGTAATATCCTCGACTGCCACAGCCACGATGCCAAAATACCGATCAAAATAAAGATAAGTATAATTAATCAGGCATTTTTCTCCATCTTTGTTTATCTGGTGTGTACTGAAAGAATAACGTCCTTTCAGATCCAGTTCTCTTTTTATATTATCAAGTCTCGTATGATTTTCAAACTGTGCCTTTTCTTCTTCCGGAACAGAATTCTGTACTGCTTTTCAGATACTGTTCATAATCCAGCTCCTGATCCAGAGACTCTGAAAATCAAAAACTTTCGCAGAACTGATCGCGATCTTCCTGCGTTTTAAGTCGATCACCGCAATCCGCTCATAGCTTTTCTGATACAGGATCTGCGGCATCTTTTCTTCCAGATACTTCTCCGTAATATTGGTAAAATAAAGAATAGCCTCTATCTGACCGAAAAAAGCATTGCGAACCATCTCTGCTGTTACGCAATAAAGCTGCGGACGATGGTTTTCTGTGCTGTATACCGGATAATTTTCCTGAATGACCGTGTGACCTTTTTCGAAAGAATCCATCATATGCTTTCTGCTGAAATTTTCTGTAAAACTTCTGCGCCCATCCTCCTGTGGAATCGAAGTGCTGATCCTGTTTATATACTGATCAAGTGTACGATCCTCTTCCTGAAGCTCCAGATTTTTCAGAGAACTGCTTCCGGATTTGCAGGTTCCGTCTGTTACATTGACATTCACCATACCGACAAAACCTTTGCTCCTGCTCAGAACCATATCCAGCTGTTTCAGATAGTCTGTATTGATATCCCGAAGATAGAGAACCACGACTTCGTTATCTTTTGCGTACTCTGTACTCTTGATGATCTCCATGGAAACCCAGCGAAATTCCTGTCCATTCCGACAGCGATAGCTCATACTGATACGCTCTGTATCTTCTTCCGAGAAATTTTTACGCAGATTTTCCGAATCACAAAATTCCAAAAAAGCTTCCTGATCTTCCTCATGGACATATTCTTCTCCGTACTGCATCAGTCTCTGCGAAATACTCTTAATGCCATCCAGCGGACTCCTGAAATCGTCGGAAATATTTTTAAGTGTTCTATAGGTATCCGTACTCAGATTGATTTTAATGATACGATAAAAAATGCCGGATAACATCTCCATCGCATCGTGCAGACTGCTGGACGCTTTTGCATACAGTGCAATCGTATTGTGCACACGCCGCAGTACGACTGCCGTATCAAACGGCCTCGTAAAATAATCCGTGGCTCCGAGTTCGTACGCCTTTCCTATACTTGCCTCCGATGTTTCTGCCGAGATACAAATAACCGGCAGTGAATCAAGCCACTGCTTTTCTTCCATGACCTTCAGAACTTCATATCCATTCATCACCGGCATATTCAGATCAAGCAGCACGATCTGATACGTTTTCCACTTCTTTTCCAGGATCTCGATCGCTTCCTGACCGTCTTTCGCCATGTCGATCTCGTATGTTTTCTCAAGCATGGCCGCCAGGATCTCTCTGTTTATTTCCGAATCATCTACTATCAAAATTTTCTGCATTCTTCATCTTCCCTCTTAAAAGAATACCCTGTACTAAACATTTTCTGCGTCTTCCAAAACTAAAAAAACAGTTCACCCCCCCCCGAACTGTTCCCGCTTCTTCAATGTCCATATAAAATACCGTCTCCGACACCATTGTTTTCTTATTATACTATGTTTTTTATCTCACGTCCAGCTATTAAAACTTTTCCTGTAACCTTTCTTTTAAAAGAGTATTTCGTTTTGTCACCGTCACATTCCGCACGGCATAGGAAAGTGCCTTGCGTGTTCCGACCAGTACGAGGATTTTTTTCGCACGGGTGATTCCTGTATAGATCAGATTTCTCTGAAGCATCACAAAATGATTCATCAGCACCGGCATCACGACGATCGGATATTCCGATCCCTGTGCTTTATGGATTGTTGTTGCATAGGCAAGTGTCAGTTCATCCAGTTCTGTGACATCATACTCCACGATGCGTCCGTCGAAATTCACTTTCAGATTTCGGGCTGCCACATCCACCGCATCGATCATCCCGATATCGCCGTTAAACACTTCTTTGTCATAATTATTGCGGATCTGCATCACTTTATCGTTTACGCGAAATACAAAACCGCCTCTTCGCAGTCCTTCGCCCTGCGGATTGAGAGTTTCCTGAAGAATCGTATTTAAATTGGCAGCTCCGACGATTCCTTTCTGCATCGGCGTGAGCACCTGAATCTGAGACGGCGGCGTCTGATAATAACGCGACAGCTTATTTTTCACCAGACGCATGACCTCGTCTGCTGCCTCCTGCGGATCTTCTTTCTGCACAAGAAGTCCGTATCCTTCCCATTGGAAATATCCGGCATTTTGCCCTCGTTGATCCGATGTGCATTCATAATGATACGGCTGCTCTGTGCCTGTCGGAAAATCCTGGTCAGACGGATCACAGGCACCGTTTCGGAATCAATGATATCACGCAGCACGTTTCCGGCTCCGACAGACGGCAGCTGATCGATATCTCCGACCAAAATCAGACGCATCCCCTGCGGAATCGCCTTTAAAAGTGCATTCATTAAAACGATATCGATCATCGAACATTCGTCAACGATCAGTACGTCCCCTTCCAGCGGATTTTCTTCGTTTTTGAGATATCCTTCCGGAGGCTGACATTCCAGAAGACGATGGATTGTTTTCGCTTCCAGGCCGGTGGCCTCTGTCATACGTTTTGCCGCACGCCCTGTCGGTGCCGCAAGCAGAATCTTAAGTCCGAATGCCCGATATGCTGCAATGATCCCCTGTGTGGTCGTTGTCTTTCCGGTTCCAGGTCCTCCGGTCAGCACCATAACTTTGGAAACCGCTGCTTTGCGAATCGCATCTGCCTGAACCTCATCATACTCCATATGCACCTTTTCCTGAATCTTTTCCACATCAATCGACAAATCCGGATTGCCTGTTTTTTCTTTCGCCGTCTCCAGTGCAGTCCACAGACGATCCGCCGCCGGAGCTGCCAGCAGCCTTTTTAATTTTCCTGCCACACCGGTCTCCGCATAATAAAACGGCGGCAGATAAATAGCTTCGGTTATTTGAGATTCTGCCAATTTCCATTCCGGCTGTTCAAGGTCTGCAGGCATTTCATGTTTTCGCTGCTCTTCCGGAATTTCTACTTTCTGTAAGATCAGATCGTGATCCGCCAGCATCTGATCCAGCGTCATCACAACACAGCCCTCCTCTGCTTCCAGAAGCTCTGCTGCCGTTTTGATCAGCTGTTCCTTTGTTGCATAGACATGTCCCTGATCCGCCAGATTGCTTAATGTATACATAATACCGCTTCGAAGACGCACAAAGGCTTCTTTTCCAAATCCCAGCTTCTGTGCAATCCCATCCGCTGTTTTAAAGCCGATCCCCAGATATCATCTGCCAGCCGAAATGGATTTTCCGGACCTTATTGACACTTTCATTGCCGTATTGCTTGTAGATCTTTGCTGCAAAGGAAGTGCTAACCCATGATCCTGCAAAACAGCATAACATTTTAATCTCTTTTTGCTTTTCCCAGCTCTCTGCAATCTTGCGGATACGCTTTTCTCGATTCCCTCCACTTCCCTCAGCCGGAAGACATCGGTCTCAATCACAGCGATCGTCTCTGTTCCGAACTTCTGCACGATCCGTTTTGCATATTTGGGACCAACCCCTTTGATCAGCCCAGAACCCAAATATTTTTCAATGCCAAAAACAGTCGCCGGCATCGTCTCTTCCCAGGTCTTTGCCTGAAACTGTCTGCCATAGCGACTGTCCATTTTCCAGTTTCCGTCGATCAGAAGCACCGAACCAACATTGACATCCAGAAGACTGCCGACCACCGTCACCAGATCCTGATAATTTTTCACCGCACACTTCAGAACTGTATAGCCGTTGTCCGGATTCTGGTAAGTGATCCGCTCCACCACCGCACGCAGTTTAAAAGTACTGCGTTTCCGGACTGTCGGTGCGGTGTTTTGTGCCTGTTCACTCGGTTCTGTTTTTGCCGAATCGACTCCTCTGTTATTTTCTTTATCTTTGCCCTGTTTTTTGTATACAGGATTTCCCATTTTCTCAAAAACCTGCTGGTTCATCCGGCAGTCATTTAATGCCCGATGTGCCCCTTCTGCCGAAATCCCGTAGTATTCTGCCAGATCCGTCAGCCTGTGATGCTCCAGATTCGGAAGCTCCCTTCTCGCCATCTGCAATGTATCAATATAATCATTTGGCAGCGACCGTTCAAAATACTTTTCCACATCACGATAAAGAAAATTCATGTCAAATCGGGCAATGTTATGTCCGACCAACACGAATCCTTCAATAAACTCCAGAAATTCTTCCAGAACCTGTTCAAAAAACGGTGCTTCCGCAACCATATCATCCGTAATGCCATTTACACGGCTGGCTCCGTAAGGAATCCTTCGTTTCGGATTCACCAGCGTACTGAACTCATCCGTAACCTTGCCGTGCTCCACCTTCACTGCAGAAATCTCAACCACTTCGTCCGTCTTAGGCGAAATCCCGGTCGTCTCCAGATCAAAGACCACATAATCCGCAACATAAGTGTTTAATAAATTTCCGCCCGCTTTTGCCATCATCCGCTCCTTTGTTATCTCATCGGACAGGAAGAACGAACCGTTGGTGCTTCCTCCCCGGAAATATAACGTGCGTTAAATTCCATCGAAATCTCACGCAGTTCCTTTTTCCCATCAATATAATCCTGATACATCTCTACGATCCCTGAACTGCATCCGTCACAGGAGGCATCGATATTGCCAAGAGATTCTGCTACGATCCGCTCACGTTCTTCCCTTGTCGTGTCCTTTATCAAATATTTTACCATAGTTCAATCACTCCATTGTTGCAATTCTATATAGAAAAATGACCGCCCCATGCCTGAGAAACTAGGGCGATCATAAGCCTTTAACAATCAGGCGAACCGTCATCGGCAACACCTTTTATGCATTTATAATAGCATTTCTATTCTTTTATGTCAAATATATTATTTTTGTTTTTGTATGTTTCTTTTTGTTTATTAATGTCTTTTTTTGCTTTTATTGATTTTATAATAAATATATGATATTATACAAAACAGGTGTTGCCACACGTTGACGTGTGTATGGTGGTTCGCTTCTTGCGGAGAGTAGACTGTAGCTCCGATTACATAGATTTATCTCTCACTTTCAGAGAAATCTTGGAAAAGGAGGTCTTACTTATGCTTACCATTTCTGACCTTATCGCAGTATTTTCACTGTGTGCGACTTTTTACAGTCTTGGTTATATGCATGGAAAGCATGACTCCAAGACGCAAAAATAACCGCCCTCTGTCCTGACAAAACATAGGCGGTTATCCAACTATTAAACAATCAGGCGAACCGTCATCGGCAACACCTTTTATGCATTTATAATAGCATTTCTATTCTTTTATGTCAAATATATTTTTATATGTTCTCTTTTTATTATTCACAAACAATAGAAATGAATCTTGTGAAATCAGATAAAGTACTCGATATTTCTCTCTTCTTTCATCTGGAAGATCTCATACACTTTATCTCGCATCAGCAGGAAATCATCTGATGTACGGTCTCTGTCTTTCGGCAGTGTGACTTTCATGATGCTCTTGACCTTGCCCGGATTGGCTGACATGATCACGATGCGGTCTGCAAGGAAAATAGCTTCTTCGATATCATGTGTAACAAACACGACGGTTTTGTCTGTCTCATGTGCGATCTTCAGAACGTCTTTCTGAAGTTTCATTCTGGTGATCGCATCCAGTGCCCCGAACGGCTCATCCATAAACAGGATTTCCGGCTCGACCGCCAGTGCTCTGGCGATTGCCACCCTCTGCTGCATACCGCCGGAAAGCTGTGCCGGACGTTTCTTTGCTGCTTCTTTTAAGCCAACCATTTCCAGGTAATGATCTGTGATCTTCTTTTTTTCTTCTTTGCCGAGTTTCTTTGTTTCCAGTCCAAGCTCTACATTTTTCTGCACGCTTCTCCATGGCAGGAGTCCATAGTTCTGAAAAATGGTGACATATTTCATGGACGGTTTTTCTACGGTCTGTCCGTCGATTTTGATCTCTCCGGATGAAGGTTTTAAAAATCCGGCCATCGCATTGAGCAGTGTGGATTTTCCGCAGCCGGACGGTCCGAGCAGGCAGATAAATTCTCCTTTTTCCACCTGAAGGGAAACATCATTTAAAATGGTATGCTGTTCTTTGTTTTCCTCGAAGGAAATGCTCACATTTGATACGTCTATATACATTTCTCTACACTCCAAATCCAATTTTTGTGCTGATCGCTTTTTCTGCGAAACGTAACAAGCCATCTAAGATAAATCCGATCACTCCGATCGTGATCATGGTTGCCAGAAGTGCATCAAAACGCATGCAGTTTTTGCTGTCCATGATCAGAAATCCAAGTCCGGACTGTGCACCTACCATCTCTCCGGAAACCAGAAAAATCCAGGATGTTCCAAGTGCCAGGCGAAGTGCATTTGCAATCTGTGTAAAAATCGCCGGAAATACAATGCCAAATAATGTCTTTACTTTTCCAACTCCGAAGCTGTTGGCGATTTTATAATAAATCCCATCTACATGCTGTACCGCCGCCACAACGGAGAGCAGAATCGGGAAGAATCCGGCTATAAAGATGATCACGATCGCAGGCACATCACCGATTCCGAACCAGAATACGATAAACGGCAGGAATGCTACCGGTGCGATCGGACGGATGATCTGAAGGATCGGGTTGATAAACTGAAATACTTTCGGAAGGCTTCCGAGGATCAGTCCCAGCAGGATCGCAGATACGGCTGCAAGCACATAGCCGGTCGCAAAACGTAGCAGGCTGATCCGGATATGTCCCGGTAAGGTAACGTGGGAAGTACTTCCTTCCAGTCCCTGTGTAAACAATTTAACAAATTCCTCTCCGACTTTGACCGGAGACGGAAACAGTGTTGCATTTGTCACTGTGCAGGCGATCTGCCATACCAGAAGTACAACTAAAATGACACGATAACTCTGATACCTTTTTTCCACATAATATTGTTTCCTCGCTTTTTCTTTCAAGACGCACCGTTCTTTTCCATACGCTATTTTAATCAGATTCGCTGCTTTCAGGCTGATATACAAAGTCTTCATAAGACGGCGGATTTTTGTTGATTCCGTACTTCTTCATTCGTTCTGTCAGCTGTTCGTAATCGGATTTTGTGATCTCCAGATTGTCATAATGAATCCACTGCATGGAAACTTCCAGCGTCTTTTCATTCTGTCCAAGATAAGCTTCTGCAAGTGTTTTTGCCGTTGTTTCGTCGAGCCTGTTTCCGGCCTCTTCGTATCCGGCAACCAGTTTATCAACGGCTTCCTTGTTTTTTTCAAGAAAGCTTCCATTCATAACGAGGGCACAGCAGATGGAATTCTGCCACAGCTGTGTGGAATCATAAAGCACATGGCCGTAATCCTGCACCACAGCCTGTGCTCCGAACGGTTCTGCAACGCAATATCCATCAATTGCACCGCTTGCCAGGGAAGACGGCATTTCTGCCGGTGCAAGCTGGACAACCTTTACATCGTCAATCGACATTCCCGCATCAGAAAGCATGTCGTTCAGTAAAATATTGTGGGAAGACTGATTAGATGGAATGGCAAAGGTTTTGCCTTTCAGATCTTCTACTTTTGTGATGTCATTGGAAACGATCACCACATTTCCATCTTTATGTCCCAGTGCCACTGCTTTGAGATCCAGTCCGTTACTGACGGCTGCCATCGCAAGTTCTGCCAGCACGGACGCTCCGTTGATCCTTCCGGAATTTAATGCATCCATCAGATCGGTCCAGGAACTGAATTTCTGAAGCTGTATCTGCAGAGTGCTGTTTTCGTCTGCATCAAGCAATTCTTTTTCTTCAAAGACGGCCAGTGCATGTGTGATCGGAAGGTAGCCGATCGTGATGATCTGCTTCTTTCCGTCTGCGGTATATTTTGCCTCGGATCTGCCGCATCCTGAGGACAAAACTGTCAGAAGCGTCAGGACAAGCAGCATGCACAGGCTTTTTCTGTTTTTATATTTTCTCATAAATACTCCTATGTCTGTTTTCGGGCAGCTATTTAAATCAAACGCTCATGGCATTTTTTAAAAATGTCATCTGGATTTTTCTGTACTTTATCGTTTCGCAATTTTTGATCAGATTCCAAGCTGTCTGCGTTTTTCTTTCATATCAGCTACCATTTTCTCACCGAGTGATACCGAATCCACATCTACCACCATGGAAGAATGCAGCGTTTCTTTTGTTCCTTCTTTCAAAAATTCGATGACTTTTGAAGAACCGTGGATCGGTGCTTCCACACAGTGGTAAGAACTGATTCCGTTCAGGCGGAAGCCAAGTGCCGCATCAATTCCTTTTTCATTTGACCACTCCGGTGATGCAAAGGCGAACGGCATTTCGTACATTGCTTTTCCGAATGCATTTGCAATGCCTGCAAAGATTCCGGATGATCTGGTGTTGTCGATACATTCTCCGACATGCCATACCGGAGGCATATCCGGTTTGAGAAATTCTCTTAAGCCTTCTCCTGCCTTACTGTAAGCAAACTCGGAAGTCTGACAATAACCCATTTTCATCAGCGGGAAGGATGCACATCCGTTTGTGATGATCAGAACGTTATTTTTCAGAAGTACATCACAGACATCAAGGATCGCTTTTTCGTAGAGTACTTTCGGATTGTTGCATCCGACCATATTTACCACACCAAGGATTTTGCCCTCTCGGATTGCATCTGCAATCGGCTCCAGACTGCCGTATTTTTTGCACAGATATTCTACAGAAAATCCAACTTCTGCCTCTACTTCCGGAATAAATACCGGCACACCTTTTCGTGCCTCAAAACTTTCGATTGCACGCTCTACGATGCGTTCTGCAATCTTTTTTGTCTCCGCGATATTCGAATGATGATGGTCGTATCCGATATGTTCTGCTCCCGGAAGTCTCGCAGAATCGTGTGTCGTGACAACCGTTGTCTTGAAACATTTTGCAACATCCATGATCGCCGGATAAACTTCCTGCACATCTGCTACCCAAAGATCCAGTGCTCCGGTTCCAAGCACCAGTTCTGCACTGACTGCATTGGACAGTGGGATAACGCCCTCATAACGGTACATAGAAGAAAGTCCGGAACAGCAGATGCCGTAAAACTGAATGCCCTTTGCTCCTTTTTCTTTCGCAAGTTTCTGAAATTTCTCGCTCTGTCCAGCCTTTACGATCTCTTTTACCAGAATCGGCAGATGTCCGTGAACTGCGATATTTACATAGCCTTTTTTCAATGCTCCGACGTTTACCTTGGAAGTCACACGGTCACCGACTCCAAGCAGTGCATCGGTTGCGATCGATGTAGAAACAACACCGCTGAATGTAAAGGCAAGTCCGCAGCGAAGAAACTGTTTCATCACGCTCTCCCAGTCTCCGTCCGTCGCACAGCCTGTTTTGTGATAAGCTTCAAACACTTCGTGATAAGCACTGATTGGCAGAATATCCATATCTTTCCATACTTTCTGACGCTCCGGTGCCGCACAGGCAGTGATCACTTTGTATTCATCCGGCTCTGTTCTCGATAAATCTGCAAGAAGTGCATCTGCCAGGTCAATCGCGATATTTTTGATCTGTCTGTGTTTTGTTTTGATGCCAAATGACTTTGCCATTGCAATGACTTTGTATTCTCCGATGATCGGAATATCCAGTTTGCCCTGAGCTGCCCATTTCAGCATCAGGATCAGTTCTCTTGCATGCATGCCATGCTGTGCTGCACCGGCTGCCGCACCGCGAAGCAGATTTCTCGCAACGATCAGATCTGCATCTGCACCACAGACACCTCTCGGAGATTTCGGAGTGATACGGCATGGACCCATGTTACAGATACGGCAGCAAGTACCGCTCAGTCCAAAACTGCACTGTGGCTGTTGTTTGTCAAAACGGTCAAATGCCGTATCATATCCAAGCTGCTCCATACGCAGCATCATTTCTTTGACTGCCGGGTCCGGCACATTGTCCAGCACATCCTGCTTTGTCGGAAATGTTTTGCGATAAGCTGCAACCGCCTTCATGTAATCTTCCGTGAAAACTTCCTCGTGGCTATGTTCATACTCGTTTCCGTTTTCATCTACATGTTTGTGTGTATGTCCGCTGACCGGCACCAGAACTTTCGGAACACCGTTTTTGTCGAATCCAATGATCGCTCTGTGATTATGCGGTTCAACCTGCGTATTGATGATATCCTGTTCGTTTTTCTTTTCTTTATTGTCCATACCTGTTTTCCTTTTCTGTTTTTTGAAAATCTATCTCTATGCTTCTTCCTGGAAGTTTTTTTCATTTTTTGGTTACTATACCACCTAATTCTTATTATGTCAATAGGTTTTATATATATTGAAAATATCGAGATAATACCGATTTCTTCCTGTATTTGCCGAATCTCTGAAAATGATAACCTTTCACAATACAAAAAGCCCGGCAGATTTTCATCTGCCGGGACTTTCATCTCACATCAGGCGGATATTTAGCATCCGCCTTTCTGTTTCGTTAAACTGCTTTTTTTGCGAACCCCTTCCTCTCAAAAGGATCAGCCTTCGATTGCAATGGTCTTTTTCTGTTCTACTGCCGGTTTTGCTTCTTTCTTTGGAACAAACAGGGTCAGGATACCATGTTTGAACTCAGCCTTGATATCGGCCTGTTCTACATCTTCACCAACATAAAAGCTTCTGCTGCACGCTCCCGCATAACGTTCTTTGCGGATATAATGACCGGTTTCTTTTTCTTTCTCATCTTTGTCCAGACCTTTTTCTGCACTGATGGTCAGATAACCATTTTCAAGCGTAGCCTGAACTTCATCTTTTGTGAATCCCGGAAGATCTACAACCAGCTCATAACCATTATCTGTTTCTTTGATATCGGTTTTCATTACATGGCTGGCTTTACGTCCGTAAAGTTTCTTCTCAACGTTCTTCATATCTTTATCGTAATAAAATGGGAAATCACCAAAAAAGTCATCAAATAAATTTTCTCCAAAAATGCTAGGCATCAACATAAGTCATCTCTCCTTTTTCTAATTGCAGTAACCTTTTCGCATTCCGGGTACTTCGACCTGTACCGAACAGTTACATTTACTTTTCATTTCGCTTATCAGGACTCAGGAGGTTTTGGATTTTCGGGAACCTCTTTTTCTTATTTCCTGTTCCCTTTCTCCTCTTCCTTTGTTCTATCTGTACTATAGCACGCAATGTTAGCACTGTCAAGAGGTGAGTGCTAATTATTTTGTGAAGAATTTGTGAAGCCTTGATTTTACGGGCTTCACAGGGATTTTTCACTTGCTTTCGCACTCGATTTTCTTGATTTGACCACATTTTTACGACAAATTCTTGAAAAAATATATTCGTCTGATTTTCTTACCACATTTTACGACAACGACTTCTGGTTTATACCACAGCAGGTATGGTTTCCGGCAGATTCATTTTAGACATCTCGTTTTCCACGTGATACTTCTCTGCAATATGATTGTAGACATTCATTGTAATCTGTGCATCTGAATGTCCCATCACATATTGCATGACCTTTGGATTGACGTTGTTTTCACCCAATCTGGTACATCCCGTATGACGAAGGGTATGCGATGAAATAGGAGGCATCAGCTCCGGCTCTCGCTTCTCTTCTTCTGCCAGTTTGGTTTCTTTCTTATTATAGGCATTGACAATATTTTTCAGAAAGCTGTTCACTCCCGCCGGCATGATCGGACGTCCATGCTTTGTATTGAAGATGAATCCACTACGTCCACCGATCTCCACATTACTCTGTAAACCAAGCATCAGGTTCAGCTCTCTCTGTTTACGGAACGCGTCATATACCATCTGTGTCATAGGAATATCTCTGATTCCTGCATCCGTTTTGGTTTCTGAATCATGGAAACAATATCCTTCATCACCTTCATAATACACAAGCTGTCCACCTACATGGATCTCCCGGTTCTTCATATCCACATCTGACCAGGTTAAGCCGATGGTTTCACTCACTCTCAGGCAAGCCCCAAACATAACCTGCATCATTGGAAGATGAGGCTTATACACATTACTCTGTTCAACAAACTTCAGAAGTTTTTCCTGCTGTTCCAGTGTCAGTGCTTCTTTCTCCTTTGCCGGAGCCCCATAATCTCCAAGTGTTCCAGTTACCGGATTCTTACGGATAATCCCGTCTTCCACTGCCAGTTCAAAACTGGGATTCAATAAACCATAAAGACCTTTGATCGTACTGTGTGCCAGTCCTTCATCTGACAATGCGGAAAAGAATGTCCTTACGTGAGATGTCTTAAAATCCACAACACGAATGTTTCCCAAAGTATTTCGTATCCGGTAATCCCACATACGGATATAATTCTTTTTCGTTCTTTCCTTGATATTCTTTGTTGCCATGTATCGCTCAAACAACGTATTTACGGTCAGCTTCTTGACTGATGCATCTGTAATAAGCAGATCATCCATATCCTTATTGATCTTCTTTTCCATTTCTCGCAGACTCGCCAGATCAGCTGCATAAACCGAATTACGTTTTCCGGTAATTTCATCCTTGTAGCGATACTCATAACGTCCATCCGGGCGCTGGTATTCACCTGTTTTTAAATTTCTGCCTTTATTATCTTTTCTTGCCATACTAATCATTCCTTTCACATTCGTTTTTTGTTATTCGGAATGATTTTTGTCCTGTCGGTATCAGTCATATACTGTCTGATATCTGCTCACAGATTAACATAATATTTTATGATTTCCAAGGGTAAATTCCTGCAAAATGCTAATTTTTATTTGCCTATTTTACAGGAATTTTTCCCTTTTTTACTTTTCATTCCGAAGGAAAGCTGTTGTATTTTATCTTCTCATCTTTCATTACACTGCCATTGCATCAAGATATTTTTTTATCTTATCCACGTTATAAAGAACTCGTCTTCCAACAATCACTCTTGCTTCTGCATAATCTGCAATTTTCTTTGCAGTTACTTCTCCGCAGGATAACATTGCCATTAATCCTTCAATATCTACCGTCAGACGGTTCTCAGCCTGTTATACTCTGTTGTTCTTTCTCATGATGCACATACCTCCTTTCCTCCGTATTCTTCTGCATCACCTCCCAGACAGCGGTTATGCCCGTTGTCAGTACATTCTACTTTTTGATTGCATTTTTCGATGATTTTCCATTCTGTTCGGCGTGTTGGCTTCCGTTCGTATAGGCGGTGTCAACGTTACATTTGACCTCTATCAGAATTTTTCTGAATGCTGGCAGCTCCTTCTCGAGCATACCAGCCGTTGCCGGAGTATCTTCGATTTCCACATACTACTCTCTGGTACAGCGGTGGAACTCTGTGTTGTCCTTTCATCCCCTAAGGGTACCTATACAGCTCATTTAATTTTCAATGTGCGTAAAAGATCTTGACTTCCTATTCAAAACCTTCTTCTACTAATCACACGTGGCAGAGGCGATAAGGTCATATTTTTCATAAAAAAATTTGATTTTTTTATCTCCACCTTGTTTGTTCGCTTTTATGCGAATATTGATTATGCTGTCATTATATTTCGCTTCAATGTTAATGTCAAGTATTTTATTCGCTTATTTGCGAATCTTTCTGTTTACATTCTGAGATTTTGATAGTAAAATGGAATTATCAAATAGAAAGCAGGAAATCTGATATGACGATTGGTGATAAAATAAAAAAAATCCGGACATTCCGGAATATGACACAGGCTGAACTCGGTGCTGCTCTTGGCTGGGGCGATAAAGGGGCAAACCGCCTTGCCCAATACGAAACCAACTACCGGGTTCCCCGTAAAGATCTGGTTACTGAAATGGCTAAGATTTTGGATGTGAATCCACTGACACTGCATGAACCAACTACGATGAATGCTTCTGAACTGATGGAAATCCTGTTCTGGATTGACGAATTTAATCCGGGCATGATCAATCTTTTCAACTAGAAACTTATCCAGGCGAAAATCAAATTCCAGTGACGATACAGCTATCCGCTATCATAATCCGACAGCTGGCCTGCTCATCCACCTGTTGGCATGTGGTTTAATTATGGGATTCTTAATGATTTTTGAAAGAATGGACAATTAGAAAAGAAGAACTGAAATCCGGCGAAATTACCCAAGATGAATATTTTGAATGGAAAATTAACTGGCCTCAGACATGTGATGACTGCGGTAAACGGGAACCGTCAAAGCAGTGGAGAAATTTATATAAATAATTCAAAGACCGAAACTCTCCATCTTGCTTTGAATTTCGGTCTTCTTAAAACTCATTCATAACCGGTCAGTACTTTCACGGTTGCTATAAATGTTGCTCTTTCATATGATTTCTACAAACGTCTTATAGAAATCATATGTCTTTCCGTTTTCCTGAGCACAGAGCAAAAAGCGGCTGATGATTGCACCGGTACGGTGTGATTCCTGAATATGCGATAAGTGTTCGTGCAGGTTATTAGGAAACCCCTCTGTCACTTCTTCCCTCAGCAAAAAAGTTACATACCGATCTGCCTTTTTTTGCCAAAGAATACTGGATTTTGGAAATAAGGAACTCATTTCCGCTGGTATAGTAAGCCCACGTTGTTCCTGTGGAAGTGTTTGCGTATGCTGCACCCGTGAATAAAGATACGGATTTTCAATATACCGACGCAGCTTGTCCCTTTCAATCAAGTCAAAAGATACAATGCAACAGTTACCTCTGCTATCCTTTGTTAATAACGCTTTTACTTCCCACATATGTCAACAGGAAATAACTTCCATATACGAACACAATAAATATTGATGTTACAAGGATCGTGGATGCTACATTCATATCTCCAAACACCTTAATAACTTCACGGCTTGCCACCGTCAAGCCGACGACTGAATGAATCACAGCCAGTAAAAGTGGAAGCAGATAATAGCTGAGAATTTGTATAAACAGTGCACGATTCAGTTCCCGGTGTTCTACACCCAGTTTTTTTAGAAGCTTGTATCGTTCTACATTTGTCAGTGGCTTCGGAGCTGCTGAATAGCAAGGATTGCTGCACAGGCTATCATAAATACAATGCACCAAGGTAAATTGCCAGAAATGCTATGATTGCCTTTGTAGTGACCGAGGATTCATATGCCTGCTGCTTTCCTACATAATAGGCAAAGGCACATTCTCTTTTGCTCTTTTCCTGATAATTATCCAGCAATGTATCAAATTCTTTTGCTGCGTCTTCACTCACGCACTGTACATTCCATATCATCGTATCGACATTCATATTTTTCATCCATGTATCTGCGACTACAAATATGATTTGGCCCATGTCACTATTTGACATGGTAAATTCTTCAGCTTCATTCACCGGAGAAAGTACATTTTCCTCAATAGTAAGATTGATACTTTTATCATGAAATTGTTCTGCAAGTCCACGAACATTTTCTTTATTATATAAAATTCTATAATTGTTTTCTAATAAATCAACGCTGTCCATGCCTTGTAGTTTACGCATGCCATTATAATCTGACAGGCTTACAAATGTCAGAGGACTATCTCCATATCCATAAGCAGACAATGTTTCTGGTATCTCAACATCGTAATCCTTATAATATGCCTTTCCCTCTGCCATGATCCCTTCCATACATCAACGCCGAGTACGAGGAAAAGCTGGAGGAAATCAAAACATCCCACACCTACGACGTGCTGGAGATGTCCGGCAGCCGGGCGGTTTGGAAAGAGGTGCTTGCGGTGTATGCCGTCAAGATCACCACCGACCCGGACGCTGCCCAGGAAGTGGCCACCATGGACGATTCCAAAAAGCAGCTCTTAAAGGATATTTTCTGGCAGATGAATGAAATCTCATCCAGCACCTCTACCCAGACGGAAACCATCATTGAAACCTCAGACGATGGGAACGGGAACATCGTAGAAACGGAAGTCACCGTCACCCGCACCTATCTGTATATCACCGTCAGCCACAAGACGGCGGAGGAAATGGCCGATCAGTTCAGCTTTCACGAAGATCAGCGGGAACAGATGGCGGAGCTTCTGGCCGATGAGAACAATTCCCTCTGGAGCCAGGTGCTTTACGGCATTACCGGAGGCGACGGCGAGATCGTCACCGTGGCGCTCTCTCAGGTGGGGAACACAGGCGGTGCGCCCTATTGGAGCTGGTACGGCTTTGGCAGCCGTGTGGAATGGTGCGCCTGCTTTGTGAGCTGGTGTGCCAATGAGTGCGGCTATATCGACGCTGGTGTTATTCCAAAGTTTGCAGCCTGTGCGTCCCAAGGCGTCCCGTGGTTTAAGGAGCGCGGGCTGTGGCAGGATAACAGCTATGAGCCGCGCCCCGGCGACATCATCTTTTTCGACTGGGATGATGGAGGCCAGGACGGTTCTTCCGACCATGTGGGGATTGTGGAGAAGGTGGAGAATGGCCGCGTCTACACGGTGGAGGGCAACTCTGGCGACTCTGTGCGTCAGAACAGCTACCCCGTGGGATACTATGAGATTTACGGGTATTGGCACCCATACAACAGCCCCAAAAGAAGAAGCCAAGCCCAGCCGCGCAGGCGGCTGGGTACATAATGATAATAACAAAAGCATCGTCCCCTTGACAGCAAGACAAAAATATGCTATCCTAACTTTTGTTTGATAATTGGATTATCTTAAATAAAGTAATTATCCGAGAAGGGAGGAAATATTTTGAGTTACTGTTCCGACTTGACAAGAGAGCGAATTATGGAATGTGCGAAAGTGGAATTCCTAAAAAAAGGCTTTCAGGCAACGCAGCTTAAAGATATTGTTACCGCTGCAAAGGTTACAACAGGTGCAATATATCGACATTTTAAGGATAAAGAAGCGTTGTTTTTTGCCTTAATCGAAGATGTTTACCATTATACATTAGATTTTCTGGATAATGCAGAACCTTACGATAAAGTTGGAATTAGAGAAGCTATTGAGAGGGATTCTGTTGAAGCGTCATATGTTCAGGCAATGACATATGTCAACTATATGTACGAGCATTTGGAGGAATTTCAACTCTTACTGAAATGCAGCAAAGGTTCTCGCGTCGAAAACTTTATAGAAGAAATTACAATTCAATATACGAAACAGAATGCCCTATTTGTAAAGGCGGCATATGAAGCGGGATATGCGAAATGTCTGCCAAACGATATAGAAATACACATTTTGACGCATGGATATATTACTGCACTATGTGAGTGTATTTTGCACGATGTTCCTTATGAAAAGGCGGAGGATTATGTAAAAAACATCATAAAATTCCAGCACTATGGCTGGTATGGTGTATTAGGGCTTCCGCTAAAATAAGTGGCTTTTGCCATTTATTTTTTGCCAAATAGTTAGTTTTTGCTAACCTATTTAAGGAGGATTTTTTCATGAAGAAAAAAACGAAACCTGGAGCAATTCAGCAATTGTTGAGTTATGCAGGAAATAATAAAAAGCAACTATATCTTTCAACCTTTCTTGCAACGCTGGGCGAACTATTCGGGATGGCCCCCTTTATTACAGTGTCATTATTAGTCGCGGAACTATTTAACAAAACAGCTACTATTCAAAATGTATGTATCTTGTTTGCAGTCGCTTTGGGCGGGCAAATATTAAAACTGTGGCTTACATATCAATCCTCTTTTATGTCGCATAAGGCTACATATAAAATATTGAAAAATATCCGTAGCAAAATCGCAGATAAAATGCTTCGGGTTCCAATGGGCATCATGTTGGATACGCCGACCGGAAATTTCAAAAATTTGATGGCAGATACAGTTTCAAAATTAGAGGATTCGATGGCTCATTTTATGCCTGAAATAACCTCTAATGTAGTGGCTCCCCTATGCTGTATACTACTGGTATTTATTCTTGACTGGCGCATGGGATTAGCTGCATTGATTACAATTCCCCTCGGACTTTTGGGTTACATTGGAATGATGAACGATTATGTGAATAAAAGTACCACTTATATGAAATCACAAAATGCGATGAACAGTACGCTGGTTGAGTATGTAAATGGTATAGAGGTTATTAAGGCATTTAATCAAGGAAGTGCTTCTTATAGTAAATTTACAGGTGCAATTAACTTCTTCCATGACAGTACTCTGGCATGGTGGAAGCAGAGTTGGCTTTGGTCAGCAGTCATTCAGGCTGTAATGCCGACAACATTGTTGGGAACGCTTCCGATTGGCGCATGGCTTTATATGACTGGAACATTACCATTATCAGATTTTATCACTTGCATTATCCTTCCTATTGGATTTATTGCCCCGCTTATGCGAGTAGGAAAATATTCTGAACAATTTAATATGGTGAAAGCCTGCCTCGATCAAATACGGGATTTTATTGAAAAACCGGAACTGAAACGTCCAGAAAAAAATGTTGCACTGGATGAAACAGCCTATCGCTTTGAAAATGTTTCTTTCGCTTATAACGAGACGGAAGTTCTGAAGAATGTATCCTTTGAAATCAAACCAGGTACTGTTTCAGCAATTGTCGGCCCTTCCGGTTCCGGAAAATCAACGATTGCAAAACTCATGGCTGGTTTTTGGGACGCCACAAAGAAAAGTTATTTTGGCGGAAAGAATATTAAAGAGATTCCTTTCACAGTTGATGGGTGAAGTCAGTTATGTGCACAGGACAATTTCTGTTCGATGAAAGTATCCGTGAAAATCCGGCTCGGAAAACCGGATGCGACAGACGATGAGGTGGTAGCTGCTGCAAAAGCTGCCTGCTGTCATGAGTTTATTGTAAAGTTGGAAAACGGATATGATACAAATGCCGGAGACGCAGGAGGAAAACTTTCTGGCGGAGAACGTCAGCGAATTACTATCGCAAGGGCAATTCTAAAAAATGCAAGAGTAATTATTCTTGATGAGGCCACGGCCTATGCTGATCCAGAAAATGAGTATCTCATTCAAAACGCTATCAGTAAACTTGTAAAAGGAAAAACCCTCATCGTAGTAGCTCATCGTCTTGCGACCATCCAGAAGGCTGATCAAATCCTTGTGGTGGAAAATGGAAAGATTGTTGGCTGCGGCAGGCAGGAAGAGCTTTTATCAGAATGCCCACTTTATCAAAGATTATGGAGTGATTATGTGAGTTCAGCTGATCAAGTGGAAGGAGGGACATTTTAATATGTTTTCAATTATAAAAAGGATTTTACGGTTATCTGGGAAATATCGTCCCCGTGTAATTGCCGGACTGATCTTCAATGCTCTGAAATCCTGCTGCGCCGCCTTTGTATTTTTTGCTGTGCTATTGGTAATGTTAAATATCGAACACTTAACAGAGACTGTCATTTTACAGGCATTTGGAATTGTTGCACTTAGTGTTTTGGGCCGCTTTTTGTTTCAGTACCTAAGCGATGTGCTAATGAGTGCGTCTGGATATGAGATTTTCCGGGAAAAGCGTCTTGAGATTGGAAATCAGCTCAAAAGGGCACCAATGGGCTATTTTACAGAAAATAATCTCGGCACCGTACAAACAGTATTGACAACAACAATTTCCGATCTGGAAGGGAATTGTATGCTTGCACTAACATTTTTGGTGGGAGGTTTTGTACAGGCGCTTGCCATGACGCTAATGTTGGGTATATTTTGCTGGCAGATTGGGTTTTTGGCTTTAACAGGAATTTTAGCGGGAATTCTTGTACTGAGCCAGATAAAAAAGCGGGCCGGCGCGCATACGGAAGATATGCAAAATGCTCAGGAATTGTTGGTGGGAAGTGCATTAGAATACATAAAAGGCATTTCTGTTCTGCGCATATTCGGAAAAGGCAAAGAAGGAAAAGGAAAAGTGGATCAAGCCTTTGAAAATAAGTGTCGCAGCGATATAGCGGTTACAATTTCTACTGCCGGAATTATGAAGCTGTATGAAGCCGTATTTAAGATTACAAGTTGCCTGTTATTTTTATTGTCAGCTTTGCTCTATTTGTGGGGAGTTATCACATTGCCCTATTGCCTTTTATTTATCATCTGTGCATTTTTAATGTTCATGGAATTGGAATTGATGAATGACGGGGCCTTTTTGAGTAAAATGCTCGCTACGCAGTTGGATCGGCTGGATTTCATCTCAGATATACCGGTTTTAGATGGAGACGGAAAGGATATTGTCCTGAAATCATATGAGATTGAACTGAAAGATGTTATTTTCGCTTATGACAGCCGTCCGGTTTTAGATGGAATCACCTTGAAAATCCCACAGAACTCTACTTGTGCTATCGTTGGGCCGTCAGGTTCAGGGAAAACAACTTTGTGTAATATGATTGCAAGATTTTGGGACGTAAATTCTGGAAGTGTTAAAATTGGAGGACACGATGTAAAAGAATTTACTTGTGATAGCCTTTTATCATATGTAAGTATGGTATTCCAAAAGGTGTATCTGTTTAATGATACGATTGAAAATAACATCAAATTCGGAAAACCTAACGCGACCCATGCGGAGGTGGTAGAGGCCGCTAAAAGGGCCCGCTGCCATGATTTTATAGAGGCGCTCCCGCAAGGCTATGAAACCAATGATAGGAGAAGCAGGTTCCACTTTGTCTGGGGGAAAAACAGAGAATTTCCAATAGCAAGGGCGATATTGAAAGACGCGCCCATCGTTATTTTGGATGAAGCGACATCCAGCGTAGACCCGGAAAATGAAAAAGCTCTTTTGGACGCAATTTTTGAATTAACGAAAAATAAAACACTAATTTCTATCGCTCACAGGCTGTCTACTGTTCGGACGGCAGATCAAATTATTGTCATTGATCAAGGCCATATTGTTCAAAAGGGAACCCATAAGGAATTAGCAGAAAAAGAAGGGATTTATCGTACTTTTTTGAAGTGCAGGGAGAAATCCATCAGTTGGAAGCTATGAGGTGTGTTGCCATGAAAAAACAATTTCCAATTATATCTTTTGAACATGCCTCTTTTCAGTATGAAGGACAGTCTCAGGAAAGTCTAAAGGATGTAAAGCTTATCATAAAATCGGGAGAATTTCTTGTTATTACTGGGCAGAGCGGATGTGGAAAGACCACATTAACCAGGTGTATCAATAATTTGATTCCCCGCTTTTTTGAAGGCAGATTATCCGGCGAAGTCATTGTATCGGGACGTTCCATAAAAGAATCGGACGCCGGTGAGGCTGGTAAAGAGATTGCTTCAATTTTTCAAGATCCCCGCAGTCAATTTTTTACTACAAACAGTTCCAGCGAAGTTGCGTTTGCCTGCGAAAACTATGGAATTCCACATAAAGAAATCGTTAAACGTGTTAACAGCGCCTTTCAGTCACTGAATATGGAGAACCTAAAAGACAGAGATATTTTTGCCCTGTCCAGTGGAGAAAGGCAAAAAGTTGCTTTTCTCGCAGCGACTACTCTTAATCCACAAATTTATGTGCTGGATGAGCCTTCGGCTAATTTAGACATTCATACAATCTTACAGGTAAGAGGGATTCTTTCTGCTTTGAAAGCCGCTGGACACGATTATTGTTTCAGAACACAGATTGTTTTACTTATACGGACTCGCAGATCGCTTTTTAATTATGGAGGATGGTCAAATCTGCGAAGAATTAACAGGTGAGGAAATGGCAGAATTATCTGCTGTCCAAATGCACAACAGAAGGCTTCGCCCGTTAAATTTGGATTTAATACAAATAGAAAGGAAAGAATCTATTTGCCGCTCGGAAGTATTTCTCCAAATTAGAAATTTGAGCTTTTCGCATAAAGCCATGCCGGAACTTCTTCACAACATTTCATTAGAAGCCTACAAAGGCGAAACGATTGCCTTGATTGGAGAAAATGGTTGCGGGAAAACAACATTGGGGAAAATCCTGTCTGGCTTGATTCGCTGCCGCCAAGGTGCGTTTTACATTGATGGAAAGAATGTGAAGCAACAAAAATTATCCGACTATGTGTACTTTGTTATGCAGGAGGCAGATCACCAGCTTTATACAGACAGTGTGACGGAGGAATTGAGGTTAGGAAATAAAAGGATTCCAAGCATAGATGAAAAAGTGTCTCAAATTTTGAAAATGCTCCATCTGGAAAACTTCAAAGACTGCCATCCGTATGCTTTATCAGGCGGTCAAAAACAGAGACTGACAATAGGAGCAGCAATGCTTTCGGAAAAACCAATCATCGTTTTGGATGAACCAACAAGCGGGTTAGACTGGGATAATATGTGCGCTGTTGCCAATGCTGTTAATTATATGCGTGAGGCTGGAAAGCTGGTCTTTATTATTACGCACGATCTGGAGTTTATCAGCCTGACCGCCTCGCGCGCTTTGCTTTTGAAGGAAGGGATTATTAAAGATGATTTACAAATGACGGAACAAAACAATTTCAAAATCGTAAAGAATTTTATGGTTGAGGAAGGTGGTGAATAAATTGAGAAAGCATGGAGTATATTACGATTCTCGCATAAAACTTCTGTTGATTCTATTGACATCAGCTTTGGCGTTTGCTTTGGGTGGAGGCTTAACAGGCTTGTTACTCTTTGGCGTCGTTTGCCTGTTTGCTTTGCTAAGTGGACTTTGGAAAACAAGTATCAAATTTGCAATAGTTTATATAGTTCTGCTTGTGTTGGCGCAAGTCCTTCCAATTCATTTATCTTCCGTGATAACATTCTTTTTACTAAGAATTTTGACTATTGCACTTGCTTTGAATATTCTATTTCAGACTACGGAAATATCGGAATTGATAGCAGCGCTTCAGGCAAGTCATATCCCTCAAGCAATTGTGATACCAGTGGCTATCATATTGAGATTTCTTCCATCTTTGAAACAAGATGTGCTTTATATAAAACAAGGGATGAAAACGAGGGGCGTGGGATTGTCTTTTTGGAGAATAGTAAGTCATCCGGCGCAGACATACGAAGGCTTTTTAATCCCTATACTTATGCGCCTTCTGATGACGGCGACAGAATTATCCGCATCAGCGGAAACGCGAGGCATCAGCTATCCTTGTGAAAAAACTCACTATATATTAGTTGATTTCCGCTTAAGAGATAGTATTTTGTTGATAGGTATGCTTGCTCTTTTTGCGGTTGTCATATGGACATCGTTCCAACCAATATCATTTTAAGGAGGATTTATTTCATGCAAACCGAAAACAAAAAAGGCTTTCAAGTAAAGGATTTGATTGTCACAGCTCTTTTATCTTTGTGCGCACTTGTTATCTATATCCTTTGTGCGTTCCTATCTTTTTCTCCCTACACGATGTTAGTGGTAAGCCCATTGTGGTCACTATTGGCAGCTATTACATATTTCCTTGTAGCAGCTAAGACTAAGAAACCGTGGACACTGTTCATTTTTTGTGCGATAACAGGCATTTATGGATTTTATCCGCCCATGATAATTTGCTGCATTATTGCTGGCATTATTTCTGCGTTGATCGCGTGGAAAACAGGTTGCACTAATGGAAAAACACTTACGATCAGTTATATCATTTATATGGTTTTAGCAGCATTCAGTGGTACATATATTCCCTTCTTGTTTTTCTCAAATCAAACACTTGAGCAGTATGCGGGAATGTTTGGCGAAAGTTATTTGGGAATTTTGCAAACGTTAGTATCACCTGTAACAGCTATCATAATGCTTGTCGTTGTTGCAATTTGCGCCTTTTGGCGCGCTCAACAAGAAACTGCTCAAAGAAGCATTTCAAAGCAGGTATGGTGTAAATGAAGTAATTATATGTCAGAAGGAGGTGTGCCATTATCCTTAACATCATCTATGGAGGACATGGCTTTAGAGGCGTGCTTCAGCAACAAAGGGCTATGTTCGCTGCGTAGATGTGGCGGAGCTTTTGGATGTAAAAGCCTTCTGTGAGCCGGGCTGTCAAGAACTGTAAAAAGAAATGCCTGAAAAAGGACGATGGCACACTCTCCCTCACAGAGCAGGGCCAGCAAATCGCCCAGCAAATCTATGAAAAGCACCAGTTCTTTACCAAACGACTCGTGGAAGCTGGTGTTCCACAGGATATTGCAGCACAAGACGCTTGCAAGCTGGAGTATGTTATTAGTGAGATAAGTTTTAAGAAATTGAAAGAGGCCGTTTGGATAAATGACCGGGAGGTGATACCATCGGAGAAATAATCATTATGAAACTGAACGAGGAAGAAAAAAAGATTTTTGAAGATTTCCTTTCATTTTTGCAGCTCCATCCAGAGCTAAAAAAATGGGAGCTTTCCTCGGAACCGGTGCTATCTCTCCCCGATCTTGAGATTGACCCCAGCCAAAGGCTGGTGCGCTGTAATCAAAAAGAAGTGGGCCTAACAGCAAAGGAATATAGTCTCCTATGCCTGCTGACAGTTAATAATGGACGAGTGTTGACCTATTCCCAAATCTATGAAAAGGTATGGGGTGAAGCTCTAACAATAAATGAACGAGGCACCATAGGATACCATGTACGAAACCTACGCAAAAAGCTCTATTCCGCTGATCCGCACCACCCTTTTATTATAGAAAGTGTCCGCGAGGTTGGGTATCGCTTTCAAACAACTTCCTAAATATTCACAGAGCGCAGTCTGAATGGCTGCGCTTTTCTTTTTCTCAAGGTGAGGCTATTCGGGAGGATTTTTCAAATTTCACACCTTGTCGTTTGTGTTTGACAACTTTCGGATGGATTGAAGAATGGATAGGAAGAGGTATGCAGGAATCCGCTAAGACTATGGCTGCACTATTGGCAACAAGAAATGAAATAACTATATGTTAGGCTCCCTTTCCAGCACTCCGCGCTTTCCTATACATTCTTATTCAATCATACATTTGAGGATATTTCTTTTTCAAATATGCTCTGAGCAAAATAGTTCCAATATTTATAAACAGAATCACAAGTATCAGATTAAGCGGAAGATATTCTCTTATCAAATTTCCCAATACTGCTACAAATGAAATACTGGATATTAAAACCATTTTATATAGGTCATCCCATATCTTCTTATATTGTTCAACTCCAGCCCAAACAAGGAATACACATCCGAGAATCCCAGCAGTAATCATAAGCATAGAGAAAAACCCTTTAAAGAGCATTTCTCCGGCAGTATCGCTTATATATTCCAACCGTTCAAACCATGCTATATATTCTTTGCACCAATTTATCGGTATCATTATTAGTTGCAGCACATCTTGTTGAAATGCTCCATTTTGAAGAAACGAAAAGAAAATTACACAAAGATATCCCCAGTCCCAAAAGAACTGATTTTCTTTCATATCAGCAATTTCCGATTTTGCTTTTCTCCTGGCTCTTTGTATCTCCATATCTGCCCGGTTCTTTTCCCTTTCAATCTGGTACTCTGCCTGCCTTGCCTGTTTTTCTGCCTCTTCCTGTTTCTTTTTTGCCTGTTCAACCGCTTCCACCGATGATTGGTTCACCTGCATTACTAATTTAGAGTTCCGGTCCCGAACGTCTTTTATTTCTTTTTCGAGCTGCTCTTGCTCGTTCCTTCTCATCAAGCCGTTTCTGTTCCTCAAGTCGTCGTTGCTCTGCTGTAAAGACTGATTGAGTTTCCGCATTTCGGACAATTCTTCTGTCATCTGCTGAATTTCGGCGTTCGACTTCTGCATTTCTTCTTGCATTTCGTGATTCTCGAAGAATAGCCTCTGTTTTTCCATTTTCAGACTGTGTGTTCTTTTCTGAAATTCCAGGATAAACTCGTTCATCTTCTGATTTCTCACCTGTAACTCGTCCCTCTCTTCCGTCACTTTCTCCAGTGTTTCTGCCTGTTCCTTCACAAGCTGCTTCCACCTGTCGGTAGTACCCAATGAGTTCTTCGTCTGCTCCTGCTGTTCGCTCTGCTTCGGCTCGTATCCTTTCGTAATTTCCATTAAATTCATGCTCCAACGCCTCCTTACTGATATCCAGATGAAACGTTTTGGACAGATTGCTGTCACGCACTTTCTTTCCATCCTGATTCTGGAATGTGATATGCTTTCTCTTTTCCGTCCAGTTCACACTCCATCCGAACTGTTTCATTTTTTCTATAAACTTTTCTTTGCTGATACAATTTTCCAGTGCCTTTAATACCGCCATTGCACAGTCCGCTACAAAACTGTCCTTTACCTGTTGACGGAACAGGTTATATTTATCTTTGCTCCATGCAATGACTTCCCCTTTTTCAATCTGGCTTCCATCAAAGTGCTTTCCTTTCTCGACAACTGTCAGTCCACGTTCTCGGCACATCTGATTGGTAAGCTGTTTCATACGTTCCAGATCCTTTTTGGTGTTATGCAGTTTTCTCCCATCTTCATAACTCACAGAATTTGTCACCAGATGACAGTGAATATGGTCTTTATCCTTATGGACTGCCACTAATGTCTGAAATCCCTGAAACCATTTTTCTGCGAATTCTTTTCCAAATTCAAATGCCTGTTCCAGAGTAATCTGCTCGTCCTTATGCCAGGAAATAATGTTGTGAGCGTACATTCTCCCAGAATCTTTATCCCACACCTTCTTTTCCTCTAAAAATGCTCTGTACACCAGATCATAATTGATCTCATCATGGCAGTACGGTCCAGTCACATAGGTAAGTTGTTCACTAGTCTTATCCTGCCGCAGCACATATTCGATGCAGTTTCTCATTGCTCCATGTGTATTTGTCCGCTTATTAATCGTCTTATTAATAGCCATATCTTTTCACTCTCCTTCCTGTACTTAAGAATATTTTTATTAAGGAAATACAGCATACTGTCATTCGGAATTTCTCCATCTGTATGCAGCTTTCTTGCAATCTGATTGATATTTGTAGTAGCTCCACGAAGCTGACTGAGAATATCTGCAAACATCTGGTTCAATCTTTTCAGTTCTTCCACTTCCTCTGTAGAAGCTATCTTCAAGTCTGCAATTGCTTTTATCACAACTTCTTGCTGTGTTCTTCCGGATTCCTTTATTTTGCTTTGAAGTAGCTCATATTCCGCTTTATTCATCCGTATAGTTACTGTATGATTTCGTTTTCTCATAGGCTTTTATTTCCTTTCTCTACTTGATTTCTGCTCTATATTTACAACCATAGCGTTATGTCTAAATTAACAGGGGATTCCATAAGGGGATGTGTAACGTTCCCCTTTGGTAGATGCAAGACAACGTCTTAGCCAATCCGTGGCAATCTGAGAAGAAGTATCCAGTGGATATTTCTAACACAGAATTGTCACCATTGGCGTGCCGGGGTTCCAAGGGGCAGACGCCCATGGCAAGTTTAGGAACAGCCCAAAGGCTGGCTCCGGTGCAGAGTGGCTTGCCACTTTGCAGAAACTTATACAATCATCTCACAGCAAAGACTTCCTCAATGATTCTTCCTGCAGCATCTTCCAGAATAAAAAGCGGCTGATGATGGTGGTTTTGTGGTGTGGGAAAAGACTGTGGAGGAAATCCGGATTACTCCCCTTTGCAGAGTATTCCAGCTTTCTGGAACAGGCTTTTCACACACCACTCCGGTGCGAAGTACCGGACAATCCTATGCCGTATCCGGCATACCATCCTTTTCTGACATTCTTCTCCGCACTTTCTGCTACATTGCTTCTAATCCACTTTCTTTTTTCTGTTACAAAGCATAAAAATAGCAGTCATAACCATTTTCTAAATTTTCTTCTCAGAAAATGTCATCACTGCTAATCTCTTTTTCTGTTATTTTCTTTTTCCTAAACCGCTCTATACTACCAATCAATATTCCTATGACTGCTACTTTATTTTATCGAAAATATCATAGATCTCGTCCAATAACTTTTCCAGTTTCATAATCCTACGGTGCTGATACCAGATCAATCCCGGAAGTGCCACAGCCAAGATAAATGAAACTATTAAGATTTTTATTGCCTGTCCTCTACTGCTTATTCCCCCATAGCCAAGTCCACATACCAGATTCACGAATAAAATATAAAAATATCCACAGAATAAATTCAGTTCAAAAATCCATATCAAAATTCTCTGTATCTTCTTTTTCATTCTTCTCTGTCCTCCTAAGTTTATAAACTCATTGTAGCGAATTTCTCGCTATATCTCAATAGTGAATATCTCGCTAGTTTATTATTAAGCGTGAGGTGAAAGCATGTATAAAAGAATTCGTGATCTCCGTGAAGATCGTGACCTGACACAGAAAAATATGGGCGAAATCTTAAACTGCAGCCAACGCATTTATAGTAATTACGAGTGTGGCGATGTTGATATTCCCACTCAGATTCTGATCAAGCTGGCAGAATTCCATAATACCAGTGTTGACTATCTGTTGGATCTGACAGATGACAAACGACCATATTCCCGGAAAAGAAATAGTTCTACTTAAAGCAGCCCGATTCAATCTTGCTTATTCGGACTGCTTTATTTTTGCCATTATCTAAAAACTATCCGCAAACTCTAACGCTGCATCCATATCTGCTTCCTGCTCCCAGTCCATTGCATCTTCCGTGTCCTGTTTCTTAGGCTTTTCCTCTAATCTGCCAAATGGTTGGTTTTCTCCCACCGATTCTTTTACAAATGGCGTAATCATTTCAAATAGATTCTTCGCCATAGCCATCGGAACAGATTCTTTCACTCCATCCCGGATAGCTGTCTCTACTCTTTCCAGAAAAGCATCTTCCTTTTCTCTGCTTTCCAGATATGGGTCTTCTTCATTCCGGTACTCTCTGGCAAAATAATCGTTCAACGCTGCCACAACTGCTTTTGTATAGGATTTATATTTCTGTCTGTCCATGGTCTGAAGATATTCCCATGCCTGCCGATCCTGCTCGTCACAAAGATTCAGTCGTATATTGGTGTTGATGATTTTCCGTTCTTTTCTCATACCAGCATCCCTCCGCTTTTCTGAATTTTTCTTACTGTCATAGCTTCATACCCTTTGGCTGTTGCACAGATGTCTCGCACAATCGTCACCCGTTCTTTGTCATATTCTCCGAAGTTCTGAATCATGCAGCCACCGCCACCAACTACATATAAACGCATCAGTTCCGGATTGTATTCCCGTTCTCTCAGCTTATGAAAACATTTCTCTTGTATAATCACTGGCAGCCTTACGAATTACAGTCAGATACTTTTCTCCGATGTCTGCTGTCCCGGTACGGATCACCTGTTCAATCACAAGATCATCTACCACCGTTCCCAATTCTTTCAGCAAACTTTCCCTGACTGCAAGCACACACTGGTGTGTTCCATATTTTTCTGTAAAGCATTTCTTTTCCACCGGACGGGAGTTGTTGATATACATGATGTTCATAGTTCCATTTCCAATATCAGCCAGCATATTGATTCCCTTGAAATCCTGCAAGCGGTAAAAAGCTGCTGCAAATCCCTGTGGATAGATATCCGCTCCTTCAAACTCGACGTGATACTGTTTATTGCGGAACATAAAATCCACTCTCTCGTTTTGAAGCAGATATTTCTGAAAATCCTCTTTCTGCGTAGCCACCCAGGTCAGAGGCAATCCGGCTGCAATGTGAACTTTTGCACTGTTCATTCCTTTTCCCTCCAGTTCTCTTGCAATCGCAAATCGTCAGTACATAATAGTCGTCGTCCTGGGTCTTCTCCGCACAGAACTCCTTGTGTTCCCTCACCAATCTGGTAATACATGTCATTGTAAACAAGAAGGTTATTCTGGAAGATTGGCTCCTTTTCGTATCTGGCTACACCGGAAGGGAAACATCTGGTTGCCGTTTTCATGTTGCCATAGCCGTGATCAATCCCGATCACCATAATTTTCTCGTTTTTGTTGGTTTTCATCATTCTCATAATCATATACCTCGTTCTTTCTTTTTATTTTACCCAGGGCAAACAGGGCATTTTTGTGAGCATCTAACAGCTTTTTCATTTTTTGCGTCCTGCTCTGATCTCATCTCCTTTTGCCCTTTTTGCCCCCAAATGCCCCAAAATGCAATCTATATATTCAGTTTTATCTGTTCGGAAGGCTTATCAAAAGGACTCTTTTCCCCTGCTTCCAGAGGATGGAAATCTTCTTCCCTGATAGCAATATCCAGATAACAATATTCGCCGTTGTATTTCCTTACCTGATATCCTTTGCCCTCCATGCTTTTGAAAAATCCTGATTTTCCATGTCCCTGGCGGTCATTGTCTTTACAGTATTCCTCATACATGCGGTACACTTCACTACGCTTCATTCGTTTTCCTTCTGCCTGTACCAGTTTTTCATCCAGAAATGCACAGACACTGTCCGATGCCCTTCGCAGTTCCCGGACACATTCTTTGCTGTGTTCACTTTCAATAAGCTCCCCACGTTCATAGACATCTTTCAGTGCTATCACTGCCATATGAATTGCATAATCCGCTTCTGCCTTGATCTTTTCTTTTAAGCGTATATCTCTTTCCTCTCCTGGAATCATCTGGTTCATATCCAAAACAAGGAGCCTCCTGTAAAAAGCATCCGATTTATCTTCCAGATTCTGTGGCATTTCATTCGTTGAAAAAAGCAGCTTTGCATATGCCTTGTAAAAGACCGCATCTTTTCCCTTTTTCTCATACAAAAGTGTATCTTCACCAACTGCCTTTTTCAGTACATCGGTTGTGTCCATCGCTTTACATGGGATATCCGCACAGGCATTTAACAGCTTTCCGTACATCCCGGTAGCATAAAACCGTTTGTTCAAATCCTGCAATGAGATACTGGACGTATTTTCATTCCCGATCACATACTGGATCAGTGCAACTGCAACGGATTTTCCGGTACCTCCATTTCCTTTCAGCATTAAAAATTTCTGGAACTGGGTATCCGTAGTCATACAATATCCGAAATACTCCCAGAACATCTGCTGTTCTATCTTATCCGGTATGGAAGAATCCAGATATTTTCTGATATTTGCCCCACCTTCCAGGACTTTTTCCCTGTCCTCTGGATAATATGGGAAGGGAATCTGATTAATCGTCAGATACTTCGGATCATGTTCTATCAGCTCGCCTGACAACACATCATAATAAGCATTTCTGAAATTAATCCAGTGGGCAGGCTGCTTATTCAGTTCATACGAATTCCGGTAAATCTGTGGCTGTGTAATCAAAAGATTATAAACTCTCTGGATGGTGCTGCTGTTAACCCGATCCCGATAAATTAGCTTTTGAATCCGGTATTTGAGCTTTACGCCCTTAGCGTCCTCAATAAAAACGCCATGCTCATAATAATAGGGGATCTCTCCCCTTACAAAGAAGCTCACATTCTCCACGATATAATCCACAATCTCCATGTCCCTCACACCAGTGACCTTCCCTTTTGAATCAAACTTGTGGAAGCGGCTTAATTCCGGATCATTCTTTGTTTCCCGCTCAAACCGCAGGATAAACTGTTCCAGAGCTTTCCTACTTCTGGCTGATTGTCCAGTTTCCCCAGATATTCTTTTTCTTTAAACAACTGCCATCCGGCTTTTCCATCCAGACCAGCCTCCTTGCAGAATTCCAGAATCCGGTCATTCATCCATTTGGTCGTACAGGCAGCCACATAGTGGTACGCACTCTGACAGGTTCCATGAAACTGAATAGACCGCATATCTTCTATGAAACTGTTTACGCTGAAATAGTATTCATCATCTTCCTGCCCCAGATAAAGTGCCTGATAACCGGACATCACAATGTTCATTGCAATATCCTGATTGTCCACCAAAAAGATATACTTCTTGGAAGTGCCTTCCGGTTCTGTTTCCATATAATGCTTCAGGAACTTCTTATTCATGTTCATCACTTCCTTTCAGGCAAAAGAAAAAGACGTGAATCACATTTCTATGACTCACGCCTTACCTGCTCACAATATTTAATTTTCTGTAAATTTATCTGTTATCTCCCGTGTTCATCCATCTTATACATAGATCAATTCCTTCAGGATGATTTCTTCTGCAATCGCCCTGTGCCTGTTGGCAGCTCTTACCCATGCCATCTGATCTTTCTCCTTATCCGGCAATGGATCTTTTCTTCCAACTGTTTCAGAATAATTTCTTCCCGTTCCCTGGCTGCCTTGTCCACTTCCAGCAGATGCTCACCAATACTATCTTGCAGGAGCATTACCTGATACAGCGAATTTCTGTGATTCTTCAAATAGTCTCTGCGTAAAATCCATATTTGCCAAGTTGTTCCATCTGCTCACCGGATTTATAGGTGAGATTGGGAATCAGATATCCATTCACATTTGTATAAGTCAGTTTCATTTTATTAGCACTCTCCTTTTTCTCTGATTTTTACACCAAATTTACACCATTTGCAATTCATTTGACGCTATTCTACGATACCAGACAAAATGTCTGATCACTCCGAAGCCTGTAAAATAGGCATTTCTGAGATACACAAGACAGGACAAAATCGACTTTCATTATCAAGAGGTGAGTGCTAATTTTTTGTGTAAGAATTTGTGAAGCCTTCAAAATATCGCTGATTATTCACTGCATTCCATAATAAGCTTCTCGCAGCTGGCATATCCCAGCTGTGAACTGTTCAGACACAACGTATAATTACTGGCTTTTCCCCATTTCTGCTCCGTATAAAAATTATAATTTGTCATACGCCTTTTATCTGTATCTGCCATCATTTTAACCGCTTCCTGCTCACTGACATGATATAACCTACTAATACGCTGTATTTTTCCGGCATATCTCCATGGATAAATACATTCAGGACATCCTCTCTGTCTTTCAGGATGTAATCGGCATTTCTTCCAACGATCACACAAGGCTCCTTTTGGGCTAGATCTAAAATGACTTTTCTCTGTGCCTCATACACCATATCTTCTACGGATTTTCCTGTGATATCACGTCCGGAAAATGCATATGCAAATAATCCTTTCCTGGGAGATAATTCCGCATTTTCCTGAATGTATTCTGGCGATAATCCGGATTTTTCTGCAATCTCGTTAATCATATTTTTATCATAATAAGCAATTCCAAGCTGTTTTGCGACTTCTTTCCGATAAAACGTCCACCGCTTCCAAATTCTCTGCTGATTGTAATGATTCTTTTAGCCATCTCTGCTCCTCCTTAATTCAAAACATCAACTCTATTTTTCTAATTTTCTTTAAGAACAGATATCCTGCAAAACATGAAATTATTTCAGTGACTGGAAATGCCCACCAGATCAATGAAATTCCCATCTGACCATTTCTGACAAACAGGGAAAAAATTCCAGCCAGCGGCAGGATAATAATAAGCTGTCTCAACAATGAAATAAGCAGCGATTCCACACCGCCATCCAATGCCTGGTAAATACCCTGATATGCAACATTGATTCCGGCAAACAGAAAACTGACAGAGATCACTCTCATCGCACCGATAAAATATTCTCTTGACTGTCCGGCATTAAACAGCGTTGCAAACGCTCCCGGGGAAAATCTCTGTAATTGCAATTCCAAGAATCATCAGTGCGATTGTATAAATCAAGCCATATTTGATGCCATCCTGAATTCTCTTTTTATCCCTCATCCCATAAGCAAATGCAAGGATCGGAGTGATCGCATCTCTCAGGCCAAATGCAAGGAACAGAACAAACTGCTGTACCTTATAGAACAAACCATAGGCTGTCTGTGCTGACGGATTGAACTTCAGGATCAAATTCATCACATAAACCATAATAGACATTAATGCCTGTGCAATAATCGCCGGAAGTCCGATTGCATAGATTTCTTTGATAATGCCAGTTTCCGGCTTCATATATTTCACATCATGTTTAAATTCTTTATTCAGCTTCATATGGAAAATAAACAGTAACACTGCGGATGCCACCTGACCAATTACTGTTGCGTAGGCTGCACCTTTTACTCCCATTTCGGGACAAGGACCAATTCCATATATCATAATCGGATCAAGGATGATATTTACAACTGCACCGACCACCTGGCCGATTGTAGAATAAAGAGAGCGGCCTGTTGCCTGTAATAGCTTTTCAAATAATGAAAAAAAGATAATTCCAAAAGAAATTACGCAGCATATTCTAAGATAACTGACCCCCATCTCAAGTACTTCGACATCTACTGTCTGTGATGAAATATATGCTCTCACCCCAAAGATACCAAACAATAAACATATCACATAAATGATTACTCCCAGAAACAGACTGTTTCCTGCTACCTTTGCAGCTTTTTTACTGTTTCCCTGTCCAAGTGTCCTTGCAAGAAGTGCATTGGTTCCTACACCTGTTCCGATTCCCACTGCCACCATAAGCATCTGAACCGGGAATACCAGTGTCAGGGCATTTAATGCTGCTTCACTGCCCACTTTCATATTTCCTACAAATGCACTGTCTACAATGTTATAGACTGCCTGCAATGCCATGGATAAGATCATAGGGATCCCCATCTGGATCATCAGCTTATTCACCGGCATATCTTTCATCTTGTTACTTTCTGCCATTTTGTTTTAACTCCTTTCTTTCTGGAATAAAAAAGTGTGCACCCTGTCTTATAAGCTGGACTTACGCTGACAGGCTACACACTTTTTTTCATGGCAAGTATAATACTTTAACAAAAAAACGAGCAGCCGGTAAACTGGATTTACGCTTACTTGCTACTCGTTTGCTGTAATTATATTGTCTCTTTTTCAAAAAGTCAAACAAAATTTTTCTTGCTTCACAACAATTTCAAAATTTCAAAATCATGAATTAAAGGGCATGAATCCGTCAATGGATTCACGCCCTCATATTCCTTTAAGCTCCCGATCTGCTTTGGTTAATATAATCAATAATCGTTTTACAAATTCCCGTAACTGGTTTACTGACAAAGTCTCCGATTTCATATTTCACGAAATTCTCTCCTTACTGATTTGCACTCTTATTCCGTAAAAGTATAGCGTACAAAAGAACCTTGATTATCTCCTGTTACTATTACAATATCTCCGTGCTCATTGCTTGTAGATTCAAGAACCGGAAATCTTCCGTTTTCTTTTACATAAGCTTCCGGGCTAGCTGCTTCTGCCTCAATCAATGTTTTTTTACTGTATTTTTCTCCGCCACACGGATTTATTTCTTTGTGTTTTTACTCGTTGGTACTGTCATACTCTTTGCGTTTTTAAACTTTGAAGAAACGCTGTATTGAATCTGCTTTGCTGTTGTAGCTTTTTTTATCGTTGTTTTATAATTATGAGCAAGTGCAGCACTCCCATCGTTTATAAATTACTTTCCTGTTTATTTAATTTTTTTCTGATACAGTCTCCAATACTGGTAATACACAATAATGTCACAACAAGAAAAACACCGGGAATCAGGATAATCCACCAGGCACCTGTAAGCAGTGCTTTTTCTGACAGTGACAGCATACTTCCCCATGAAATAACTTCCAGCGGAAGTCCTATCCCGATGAAACTTAATGTTGACTCTTCCACAATAGCACTTCGGATGTTCATGACAACCATAAACATGATGGAAGATAAAAAATTAGGTGCAAGATGTTTATAAAGAATATAAAAAAATCCTCCCCCCATGCACCTGGCCGCAATTACATATTCATTGTTTCGCAGCTGCCGCACTTCTGTTCTGATAATTTTAGCTATACTCATCCAACTCGTAATCCCTATCACAAAAGACAGACTGAATACATTTGCCTTTCCAAGAATGGCCTGCAGAAAAATAACCGTCAGAAGATTCGGAATGCTCAGCAGAATCTCTGTTGCCCTCATGAGCAGCATATCCAGCCAATCCGGTGCCATGCCGCTTACCGTACCAAATACGATTGCAATACCGGTAGATATCACAGTTGCTGCAATTCCGATAAACAGAGACTGTCGTCCGCCGTACCAGATCATGGAAAAAATATCACGCCCCATAGTATCTGTTCCAAACAAAAATTCTTTACATGGAGCAATTGTATAATTTTTCAGATCCATGTAAGACGGATCTTTTGTCATGATTCGATTGCAGAACAGACAGCCACCCACGATCAGTATCAAAATGATGACAGACAGCCATGGAATCGTATCATACCATCTGTTTTCTTTTTCCGGTACCTGCTGTTCTGCAAGCTCTGGTTTTACTCCAACAATTTCAAACAGGTCACTCATAGTTATCCACCTCCTGCATTTCCGACTGCCTGCTGATACGCATTCTCGGATCTATCCTTTCATTAAGAATCTGTGCAGCCATATTACAGGCAATGATTATGATCCCTGACATCAGACTGATGATCATCAGTAAATTATAGTCTTTATAACGGGCACTTTCATATGCCAGTGTCCCTATTCCGGGATAAGAAAAAACAGTCTCTGCCACATAAGTTCCTCCCATGATATGCGTTACCGAAATCGCCATAATACTCAGATATGATGGCATGATATTTCTCATACAATGTACCAGCATAATACGGGATTTTTTTATTCCTTTTGCTTTTGCCAGCAGCACATAATCTGCACGGATTTCATCCAGCATTTTATTCCGGACCATGTAGCCATAATACCAGAGATGTTCTGTCACGATCACGATCAAAGGCAGAATCATATGTAAGATTCGGTCGGAAATGTTTTTTTCCTGCCCGACTGCATATGCCCCGGAACTTGGCAGCCATCGCAGCGAAACAGAAAATACAAGAATCAGCACCAGTGCCAGCCAGAACTCCGGGACACAGCTTATGATCGTCCCTGCTTTACAGATGATTTTATCCAGCCATCCGCCTTCTTTCCATGCACATATGACTCCCAGCAGCAATGCACCTGCAAATATAATCAAAAAGCCAGTACCTCCAAGAAGCAGGGTATTACCAAGTCTGCTTTTCAGCACATCCAGTACATCCATCTTATATTTATAAGAACGTCCGAAATTTCCATGAAAGACCTGATGAATCCACCTGCTATACTGTACAGAAATTTTATCATTCAGACCAAGTTTTTCTTCTGCCCACTCTCTTTCTTCAGGACTCATCTTTTCCACTCGTTCTCCGTAGTAAGAAAACAGTGGATCTCCCGGTGCAAGTCTGGAAACATAAAATGTCACAAGAGAGAGCAGTCCTACACTGATTATAAAAATCACCAGTTTTTTTCCATAATACAGCATTCGTTCGCCTCTCATAACACTTCACCTTTCTGTCTTTCTATTCGTGGATCCGGTATTGGGACTGCCGCTAACAGTGCTTTGGTGTATTCATGTTCCGGATGGGCGAAAATATCTTGTGTTCTCCCTTCCTCCACCAGTTTCCCGTGATACATAACACCTGTCCTGTCACACAGAAACTCCACCATTGAAAGATCATGAGCAATAAAAAGAAATGAAAAACCCTGTTCTTTCTGTAATTTCCGAAACAGATTTACCATCTGTGCCTGAATGGACACATCAAGCGATGCAATCGGTTCATCTGCCACGATCAGCTCCGGTTTTGTGGAGAGTGCCCGTGCAATCGCTACTCTCTGCCGCTGTCCACCGGATAATTCACAGGGATATTTTTCCATATAACTGCGATCCAGTCCGACAAGTTCTAACTGTTTTTCTATCTCTTTTTTACCTGGCCTGCCCTTTCCTGAATAAATACGCAGTGGTTCTGCTACAATGTCCCCGATTTTCATTCTCGGATTCAGACTGGATGCGGAATCCTGAAAAATCATTTGCCGTGTCATCTGCAGCATTTTCCGGTTTTTTCGAAACTCTTTGCTTTTACAGATTGGGATCCCTTTGTAAAATATTTCTCCTTCAGAAGGTTTATATATATTCATAATACAGCGTGCCACTGTAGATTTTCCTGATCCAGATTCCCCTACCAGTCCGTAAATTTCCCCTTTTTTTATTTGAAAAGATACATCATCTATCGCTTTTACTGTCATTTTTCTCTTCAGGTGAAACATATGCGAAAGATGCTGCACATCCAGTAAACTGTTATTTTCCATATCTTCGTTCTCCAATCGGAGCCTTTACTTCCGGAGCTCGTTCATCCAGCAGCCAGGTAGCTGCATAGTGCGTGTCCGTAACCTGAAACATGGGCGGCTCTTTTTCATAATCTATCCTCATCGCATACGCATTTCTCTCTGCAAATGCATCACCTTTTGGCGGATGGATCAGGGTTGGAGGCATTCCCGGTAATGTCGGAAGCCATTCTTTCCCCCTGGACAAAATCGGAAGAGACTGCAGCAGCCCCCATGTATACGGATGCCTTGGATCATAAAAAATCTCTTCCGCTGTTCCGATTTCCACAATTTTTCCTGCATACATAACCGCTACACGATCTGCCACCTCCGGCTACAACCCCAAGATCATGGCTGATAAAAACGGTTGCCATCCCGAGTTTTTTCTGGATTCTCCGAAAAACATCAAGAATCTGAGCCTGAATCGTCACATCCAGTGCCGTGGTCGGCTCATCCGCAAACAGAATTTTGGGATTGCCTGCAAGTGCGATTGCCATAACTGCCCTCTGGCGCATTCCACCTGAAAATTCATGTGGATACTGCGAAATTCTCACTTCCGGCTCATCAATTTCCACCAGCTGCATCAACTCAAGAACTTTCTCTTTCACCTGTTTTTTGGGCATTTTTTTATTATGGATCCGCACAGCTTCTCCAATCTGTTTCCCGATGGTCATTGTCGGATTGAGGGATGTCATCGGATCCTGAAATATCATGGAAAAAAGGGCTCCCCGCAGCCGTGACATATTTCTCTGCGTATAATCCGTGATATCTATGCCATCTGCCAGGATCTTCCCGGATTTAATTTTTGCCGTCTTCGGAAGCAATTTCATAATGCTTTTACATAATGCACTTTTCCCACATCCGGATTCTCCTACTATAGCCAGAACTTCCCCTTCCTCTACGGTCAGGCTGACATCTCGAACTGCCTCCACTTCACCGGCTTTTGTAAAAAAACTTACTGATAAATGCTCTGTCTTCAGTAACTCTCTCATAATGAACCTCTTATAACTGCATAAAGAGACTGTTCCCAGTCTCTTTGCAGCTCTCTTTTATTCTTGTACTATTTCCCAATCCTGAATATTCCAGAAGATACCTACTCCATGATGTCCAAGAACTGTATTTTCAGAGATTCCCTGTATATCTGAATCTGCCACATAATTAGCATCAATATAGCAGATAAATGCATATGGCGGATCCTGCTGAAGCTCTTCCTGGAAAAGATCATAATATTTTGCACGGGTTTCCTGATCTTCATACTGTCTTGCCAGAGTCAGATATTCATCCACTTTCTCATTAGAGTAGGAAGAATAATTTGCACCCTTATCTGTGCCAAAAACTTTATAGGTATGATCGTCTGCATCAAACGGGCTTCCCCAGCCGATCAGACATGCCATCTGTCCGCCCCAGTCAATCTGTGCCGGGATATCTACCGTACAGTTGATGCCTATTTCCTGTAACTGCTGAGCTGCTGCCTGTGCGATATCGATTCGATCCTGCTCTCCGGACATAACGCTGAGGACGAAACCGATTTCTTCCCCGTTTCTTTCATAAAAGCCATTTTTTCCCATCTTGCATCCTGCATCTTCAAGGATCTTTCTGGCTTTTTCCGGATTATAATCATAATGCTCTGCCTTTTCATTGTTATATATATTTCTCTGTAACGGACCATAAGCCGGCATTCCCTGTCCAAGAAGTACTGCATCTATAATTGCCTGCCGGTCAATTCCATAACATACTGCCGGAATAAGATCTTTATTTTCCTTCCAGTAATCATTTGCGAAATTAAACATAATACCACGATAATCGGAAGTAGTCATATCGTAACAGCTGTATCCATCCATATTTTTGAAATTCTCTGCATTTTTCGGATCCAGCAAAGCCATATCAATCTCACCTGACTGCAGCTGGACTGCCTGTGTATTATCGTCCTCTACAATTTTAAAAATCACCTTATCGATTTTTGGACTGCCAAGATAGTAATCTTCATTTTTTGTCATTACAATAGACTGCCCTGCATCCCAGCTTTCCAGTTTATAAGGGCCTGTACCTACAGGATGCCGGAAAAAGTCTGATTCCTGCATATCTTCCCCTTCCAGAAGATGCTTTGGCAAAATCGCTATCGTCATATATTCCAGAAATGCCACATTTGGTTCTGCCAGTTTAAAGGCAATCGTCTGGTCATCCATTACTTTTATTTCCTGAACATCTTCATAGTTTGGTGCATTTTCTGATCCATTCTCCGGATCCATAATAGCCTCGATGGTAAATTTTACATCATCTGCAGTAAAAGCTTCCCCGTCATGCCATTTGATCCCGTCACGGATATGGAACGTATAAGTACAGCTGTCCTCATCATATTCCCATTTTTCTGCAAGACCCGGAATCACCTGGTCATCTGCATCATGAGCCGTCAGACCGCTAAATAACAGCATATTAATCTCACAGTGTTCATCCATCGCCGGATTGATTCTTGTGTAATCACCGGATCCATATACCAGCGTTGATTCTTCGGCTTTTTCTGTATTTTCTGATTCCTTCGTTGTTTCCTCCTGTTTTGCCGTCTCTTCTGCAGTACTTCCTGTTTTGGATGTATCCCCACAGGCTGTCAGAGACATTGCCATGGCCGCTGCAAGCAGCAATGCAATCACTTTCTTTTTCATCTATTTCCCCTTTCCGCTGTTCTGCTTCCTTTTGTTTTGAAAAGAGCCGCCGCTTTTGATTCAAGTCGAACGGACTGCTCTTTTTCGCAGTGCATTTATCATAATCTGTTTCTTTCTT
>SCPN01000275.1_pt1 | contig 89419 bp, 84 predicted proteins | sample 6106831 | NCBI WGS metagenome assembly SCPN01 (sample SAMN10720447, study PRJNA508395) | human gut metagenome | isolation source: Participant 1, 0 month
GTCCATGAACCAGTTTTTTGCCAGACTCAATCCGCTGGAATCATCTGATTCCAGCGGATTGTCTGTCGAAAAAGTCCAGCAGAAGCTGGGCTTTTTCATTTGCATGAAACAAAATGAGGAGGCGGGAGTAATGAACGATACTGGAACGTCAGAAAATTGGTGGTACTCATATCAAAGCCAACACCAAGAAGCAGGTGAACGTCCAGCCCCCGGTGAAAGGCCGAGGCCCGCCGCAGATGCGGCGGGCCCTACATTATGTAGATACCTTGCTCATGTGGGCGGAGGCGGATTTCAGCATCAGCCGCTTGGTGCCCACGTTGTCAAAGGCGATCTCCACCAGGGCGTCTCCCCCCATCTTCTGAATGGAGAGGATCATCCCCCGGCCAAAGGCCTTGTGCTGCACCATATCCCCCTTCTGGAAGCTGGCCGCCGGAGCCGCCGGAGCGGCAGGGCGTGCAGCCGTCCTTCTCCGCTCCTCCCCCGCCATGGCCTGGACAAAGCCGCCATAGGAGGGCTGGCTCCCGGCGTACTGGGGCCGCTGGTCATACGGGCTGCGGCTTTCCTGGGCCGCCCGCGTCCCATAGCCGCCGTAGCCGGAGGTCCGGCTGGGCATACCGCCCCAGCCATCGTCCAGGAAGCTGCGGCCGGAGCGCTCCAGATGCTCCGGCGGGATCTCGTCCAGAAAGCGGGAGGGCCGGTTGGAGCTGGTGCGCCCGAACAGCATCCGCTGCCCGGCACAGGTGAGGTACAGCCGCTCCTTGGCGCGTGTCATGGCCACATAGCACAGCCGCCGCTCCTCCTCCATCTCATCCTGCTCGCCGATGGCCCGGATGCCGGGGAAGATACCCTCCTCGGCTCCTACCACAAAGACCACAGGGAACTCCAGCCCCTTGGCGGAGTGCATGGTCATCATCACCACGCAGTCCTGGTCCGGGTCGTGGTTGTCCAGGTCGGTATACAGGGCGATCTCGTCCAGGAAGCCCGCCAGTGACGGCTCCTCCCCCGCATTTTCCAGATAGCCGTTGATGGAGGTGAGAAGCTCCCGCACATTCTCCAGCCGGGTGCGGTCCTCCACCGTGTTCTTCGTCTCCAGCATGGCGGCGTAGCCGGTGCGCAGGATCAGCTCCTCATAGAACTGGTCCAGAGGCAGCCGGGTGAGCATGGCGGACAGCTCCCCCATCAGATTGGTGAAGACCGCCAGCTTGGCCGCCGCCCGCTCCAGCTCCGGATACATCCGGGCGTTGTCGATCACGGCATACAGAGAGCTTCCGTCCCGCCTGGCAATGGCCTGGGCGGTCTCCACCGTCCGGGCCCCGATCCCCCGGGGCGGGTTGTTGATGATCCGGGTGAGGCGCAGGTCGTCCTCCGGGTTGTTGAGGACGGCCAGGTAGGCGATCATGTCCTTGACCTCCGCCCGGTCAAAGCGGGTGCCCCCGATGATCCGGTAGGGGATGCCGTTTCGCTTGAAGGCCTGCTCCAGCTGGTTGGACTGGGCGTTCATCCGGTAGAGGACCGCGTGATCCTTCCAGGGCCGGCCCTGGCTGTAATCCTCCATCACCTGCTCGGCCACATACCGCGCCTCATCGTTCTCGTTCATGGCTGTGTACAGGTGGAGCTTCTCCCCCCCCCGCCCGGGTCCACAGCTCCTTGCCCTTGCGCCCCTGGTTGTTGCGGATCACAGCATTGGACGCCTCCAGGATGTGCCGGGTGGAGCGGTAATTCTCCTCCAGTCGGATAGTGCGGCAGCCGGGTACTGCTTCTCAAAGAGGATGTTCTCGATGGTGGCCCCCGGAAGCGGTAGATGGACTGGTCATCGTCGCCCACCACGCAGAAGTTTTCGTACCCTCCCGCCAGGGTGGAGGCCAGGAGATATTGCAGGTTATTGGTGTCCTGGTACTCATCGATCAGTACATAGCGGAATTTTCTCTGATAATACTCCCGTACGTCATCAAATTGTTGGAGCAGGCGCACGGTGTGGAGGATGATGTCGTCAAAGTCCAGCGCGTTGGCCTCCCACAGGCGGCGCTGGTACTCCACATAGACCTTGGCGATCTTGGTCAGGCGGTAGTCCCCCGACTTCTCACACTCCGACAGATACTGGCCGGCCAGCTTCATGGCGTCCTTGGCCCGGGAGAGATAGCCCAGCACCGTCCGGGGCGGGAACTGCTTCTCGTCCAGATCCAGGTCCTTCAGGCAGTCCTTGATGACCCGCAGGGAGTCATCCGTATCGTAGATGGTGAAGGAGGAGGCGAAGCCCAGCCGCTCGATGTCCCGGCGCAGGATGCGCACACAGGCGGAGTGGAAGGTGGAGGCCCAAATATCCTCCGCCCCCGGACCCAGCAGGGCGGCCAGGCGGTCCTTCAGCTCCCCGGCCGCCTTGTTGGTAAAGGTGATGGCCAGGATGGACCAGGGGACCGCCGGATCCAGGCGGCACAGCCGCTCCTGCCGTTCCCTGTCCCCCTGCCCCGTGGCGGCGTATCCCTCCAAAAAGGTCAGGTCGTCCCCGGTCACCCACTGGGGGACCTCCGGACTGTCGGAGCCCCGGCCATATTTCATCAGGTTGGCGATGCGGTGGATGAGCACGGTGGTCTTACCGCTCCCCGCCCCGGCCAGCAGAAGCAGCGGCCCCTCGGTGGCCAGCACCGCACGCTGCTGCTCCGGGTTCAGCCGGGCAAACTCCCGGGCGATGGCCGCCCGGCGCGCCTTACAAAATCGAAGTTCCTGTTCGTGGTCCAGCATGGTATCTCTCATTCCTTCATCCAGTGTGGTATCGTCCCATTGTACCCGAAAAGGGGCCTGCGGTCAACCGCGGCTCCCTCAGGGCCGGCACATGGTCAGTCCGATGCGCCCCCGCTTTTCCTCCACATCCACCACCCAGACGGTGACCACATCTCCCACGGCCAGCAGCTCGGAGGGGTGCTTCACCCGGCGGGGCAGGCGGCTGATGTGAACCAGGCCGTCCTGGTGGACGCCGATGTCCACAAAGACGCCGAAGTCGATGACATTTCGGACGGTGCCCTGGAGCTCCATCCCCGGCTTCAGGTCCTTCAGCTCCATCACATCGGTGCGGAGAATGGGGGCGGGCAGCTCATCCCGGGGGTCCCGTCCGGGCTTCATCAGCTCCCGGATGATGTCCGCCAGGGTGGGGGCGCCCGCGCCGCAGATCTCCGCCAGCCGGTCCAGTCCGATGGCCTCCGCCCGGGTCTTCAGCTCCTCCAGCCCGCCTGTCTCCACGTCTGTCTGGGTATAGCCGCAGGCGGCCAGCAGCTTTTCCGCCGCGCCATAGCTCTCCGGATGGACGCCTGTGTGGTCCAAAATAGAGGGGCTCTCCGGCACCCGGAGGAAGCCGGCGCACTGCTCGTACGCCTTGGGACCCAGCTTGGGCACCTTCAGCAGCTGCTTCCGGGCGGTGAAGGCCCCGTGCTCCTCCCGGTACTTCACCAGATTCCGGGCGGTTGCGGCTGTGAGACCGGACACCCGCTGGAGCAGGGAGGGCGACGCGGTATTCGCATCCACTCCAACAGCATTGACGCAGTCCTCTACCACGCCGTCCAGCGCCTCTCCCAGGCGGGCCTGGGGCATATCGTGCTGATACTGTCCCACGCCGATGGCCTTGGGGTCGATCTTCACCAGCTCGGCCAGGGGATCCTGGAGCCGCCGGGCGATGGACACGGCGCTTCTCAGGTTCACATCGTACTCTGGAAACTCCTCGGCGGCCAGCTTGCTGGCGGAGTACACCGACGCCCCCGCCTCGCTGACGATCATATAGCTCAGCCCGCCCCCAGGCGGCGGATGAGCTCCACGGCCGCCTGCTCCGTCTCCCGGCTGGCCGTTCCGTTGCCGATGGCGATGTGCTCCACCCCGTGCTTCCGCACCAGCTGGGACAGCCGGGTAATGGCCTCCTCCCTCTGCCGCGGACCGTGGGTGGGGTAGACCACCGCGGTGTCCAGCACCTTTCCGGTGCCGTCCACCACCGCCACCTTACAGCCCATGCGGTAGCCGGGGTCCAGTCCCACGGTCACCCTGCCCTTCACCGGGGGCTGCATCAGCAGGGGCTTCAGATTTAGGGCGAAGGTGCGGATGGCCCCCTCGTCGGCCTGCTCGGTGAGCTGTGCCCGGACCTCCCGCTCCAGCGAGGGCTGAAGCAGCCGCTCCCAGGCGTCGTCCGCCGCCCCCCGGACAAATTCCATGGCGGCGGTCCCCGGGACGGTCCTGCGCCGGACCACCACCCTGGCAGTCTCCGAATCCAGCTCCACCGATACCTTCAGCAGCTTCTCCCGCTCCCCCCGGTTGATGGCCAGCGTCTGATAGCCCTGGACCCGGCTCACCGGGCACTTGAAATCGTAGTACAGACGGTAGACGCTGTCCTCCGGCTCCTTGTCCGCCGCTTTGGAGGTCAGTACGCCCCGGCGGAGGTACAGCTGGCGCAGCTCCTTCCGCAGGTCGGCCCGGTCGGAGATCTCCTCAGCCAGGATGTCGCTGGCCCCCTGGAGTGCGGCCTCCACCGTCTCCACCCCCTTTTCCGGGTCCACATAGTCCTGTGCGGCCCGCTCCAGATCCACCGCGGGCCCCCTGGCCGCGGCCAGGGCGGCCAGAGGCTCCAGTCCCTTCTCCCGGGCCATGGAGGCGCGGGTGCGCCGCTTCTGCTTATAGGGGCGGTACAGGTCCTCCACCTCCGCCAGCGTGGCGGCGGCGTCCAGTGCGGCGGACAGGTCCTCGGTGAGCTTGCCCTGCCCCTCGACGGCGGCGCGGACCTCCTCTTTCCGGGCGGCCAGGCCCCGGAGATATTGCAGGCGGTCGGCCAGCCGGCGCAGCAGCTGGTCGTCCATAGAGCCGTGCAGCTCCTTCCGGTATCGGGCGATGAAGGGGATGGTGGCCCCCTCGTCGATCAGCCGGACCACATTTTCCACGTGCTCCGGGGCGGCGTCCAGCTCCCGGGCCAGCGTTTGTATCAGATCATTCATGGGCGATGCTCCTTTGTTTTACTCTTCCCTAGTTTAGCGGAGCGCGGCAAAAAAGTCCAGTGCATCCGCCGCAAAATCCTCCCCGGGAAGCGCCAGTCCATTTCTTCAGCAAATTTTAAGAAATTGTTCGCAAATTTTACATTTCTCTGTGGTATGGTATGAAAGAACGATAAGCGGCCCTCCCGGATCTCCCCGGTCCCCGGCCGCAGCAACACAAAGAGAGGTTTCGATCACGGATGAAGCGATGGTTCAAATGGCTGTTTCTGCTCCTCACTGTCCTGCTGTGCATTGGCGGGGGGCTGTTTCTGTGGCAGAGCGGATTTTTTGCCGCTGCCGGTTCTCAGGAGTCCCTGCGGGCGTATATCGAGGATTTTTCTCCCTACTCCCACCTCTGCTTCTTTTTGATCCAGTTCCTGTCCGTCATCCTGGCCCCCATCCCCAGCAACATCTCCGCCCTGGCCGGAGGGGTGCTCTTCGGCACCTGGGTCTCCTTCCTGCTCACCTTTTCCGCAGTCGCCGCCGGCTCGCTGCTGGTGTTCTCTCTGGCCCGCGGCCTGGGCCGAGACGCGGTCACCCGCCTGGTGGGCCAAAAGGTCTCTGAAAAATATCTGGATGTGATCCACGCCAAGACTGACATTTTCCTGGTGCTGGCCTTTCTGTTTCCCTTCTTTCCCGATGACGTTTTGTGCATTCTGGCCGGACTGACCCAGATCTCCTTCCGCCGGTTCGCCGGCATCATCCTCTGTACCAGACCCTGGGGCCTCCTCTTTGCCAGCGCTCTGGGCGGCGCCTCTTTCTCCATCCCCGCCTGGGGCATGGCCCTGATCGGCGCCGCCGGTCTCCTCCTCTTCCTGCTGGGGATGAAGTACGGCGACCGGGCGGAGGCCGCCATCCTGCGCCGCCTGCGGCGGAACAGCCACTCTTGAGCCCTGTGTATCGGGTCCCTGCCGGACCCGATATTTTTTTATTCTTTTTTCATTTTCCCTCTTTACAAAAGCCTGGGGATATGCTATTATCTATTTGCAAACAAGAATTACTACTGTTTAGGAGGACAACCTGTGGAACGCGCAACCCGATACAGCAAAAAGCGGGAAGCCATCCTGACCGCGATCCGCAGTTCCGACGCCCACCCCTCCGCTGAGTGGATCTACCATACCCTGAAAAGCACCCACCCGGATCTCAGCCTGGGGACCGTGTACCGCAATCTGTTATTCTTTCAGCAGAATGGAACCATCCAAAGCGTTGGCGTGGTCAACGGGCAGGAGCGCTTCGACGCCGTTACGGCCCCGCACAGTCACTTTGTTTGCACCTCCTGCGGCGCAGTGATCGATCTGCACCGGATCCCCATGGATCCAGCGCTGACCGCCGCCGTCAGGGAGCAATATGGGTTCGAGGTCCAGCGCCACGAGCTCACCTTTTACGGAAGATGCCAAAAATGTATGCAAAAAAGAATACACGAGGAGGATTTATTAGCATGAAGAAGTTTGTTTGTTCTGTCTGTGGTTATGTTCACGAGGGTGAGACCGCTCCTGAGTTCTGCCCCATCTGTAAGGCCCCCAAGGAGAAGTTTGTGGAGCAGTCCGCTGAGCGCACCTGGGCCGCTGAGCACGTGGTCGGTGTGGCGCAGGGCGCTCCCGAGGAGATCCTCCAGGGTCTGCGTGAGAACTTCGTCGGCGAGTGCACCGAGGTCGGTATGTACCTGGCTATGGCCCGTGTAGCCCACCGTGAGGGCTACCCCGAGATCGGCGAGTACTGGCGCCGCGCCGCTCTGGAGGAGGCCGAGCACGCCGCCAAGTTCGCTGAGCTGCTGGGCGAGGTCCTGACTGACTCCACGAAGAAGAATCTGGAGATGCGTGTGGACGCCGAGAACGGCGCCACCATGGGCAAGTTCGAGCTGGCCAAGAAGGCCAAGGAGCTCAACCTCGATGCCATCCATGACACCGTGCATGAGATGGCCCGCGACGAGGCCCGCCACGGCAAGGCTTTCGAGGGCCTGCTGAAGCGCTACTTCGCCTAATCAACTTAAATTCCGATCCCCCCGGTCCCCCGGGGGGATTTTTCTGCCGTGGCGGGCCTCGTCCACAAGCATTTTTGCCCCGGCAAAAATCTTGGCGCAGGCGGAATTTACTTCCGCCGAGCATTTTGATCCAAATGGGGCCCCCACAGGACCTGTCCTGTGGGGAGGGACCGCCACGGCAAGGCTTTCGAGGGCCTGCTGAAGCGCTGCTTCTCAGCACATAAACCTAGTTTAAGCACTTTTTGAGAGGGAATGGGGAAACCTGTTTCCTCTCTTTTTGCGTTTTTCTTTTAGAGGGTGTGCAGCTTGTATGCAACTTTTCCCTCCTTTCTCTCCCATCTGCGTTGCACATATCGGCCTCGGACATATAACTTCATATACAAAACCGCCGCAGAACTGCTGTTCTGCGGCGGTTGACATTTGGATCAGCTTTTGGATCACAGGGTCGGGACCTGGTCCTCCTCAGAAGCGGGGGACTCCAGTTCCAGAACACCAGTCTCCTCCAGTTCCACGAGATCAGTCTCCTCGGCGATCTCATCCTCACCGTCGGCCTCCAGGGCGTCGGCTACAATGCCACCGGACTTCTGGCTGGTCAGGTTGCCCTCCTCGTCGAAGGTGTCGAACTTCCGGTACTGAGTCAGGCCGGAGCCGGCGGGGATCAGCTTACCGATGATTACGTTCTCCTTCAGGCCCAGCAGGTGGTCCACCTTGCCCTTGATGGCGGCCTCAGTGAGGACCTTGGTGGTCTCCTGGAAGGAGGCGGCAGACAGGAAGGACTCGGTGGCCAGGGACGCCTTGGTGATACCCATGCAGGATTGCTGGGCACGATCCCAAAATTACGATGTCGATCCAGGTGGAGCCGGATGTAGGGGAGCTCGGAGTCTCCGGCCTCCTCCACGCGGACCTTCCGCATCATCTGGCGGATGATGACCTCGATGTGCTTGTCGTTGGTGTCAACCTGGCGGCTGCTTCACCTCGCGCGAATCAGATAGTTGTGGCAGGCGGACAGGCCGCGGATACGCAGCACTTCATGGGGGGACAGGGCGCCCTCGGTGAGCTGGAAGCCCTTCTCCACCGTGTCGCCATCCTTCACCCGCAGACCTGCGGAGTAGGGCAGGGCGTAGGTGACTACTTCCCCATCGTTGGCGGTGATAGTCACGTTGCACATGACATTGCGCTTGGTCTCCTCGATGGACACGCGGCCGCTGATCTCGGCCAACTGGGCCATCTTCTTGGGCTTGCGGGCCTCAAACAGCTCCTCGACTCGGGGCAGACCCTGGGTGATGTCGCCGCCGGCCACGCCGCCGGTGTGGAAAGTACGCATGGTCAGCTGGGTACCCGGCTCGCCGATGGACTGGGCGGCGATGATGCCCACCGCCTCACCGGCGCCCACAGGCTCGCCGATGGCCAGGTTGATGCCGTAGCACTTGGCGCACACGCCGCTGCGGGCACGGCAGGTCAGCACGGAGCGGATCTTCACCTCGTGGATGCCGTGGGCCTCCAGGACCTCGGCGTTCTCCTTGCGGAGCATGGTATCCCGGGTGAACAGGACCTCGCCGGTGGCGGGATCCACCAGGTCCTGGGCGGGGTAACGGCCGTGGATGCGCTCGGCAAAGGTCTCGATGACCTGGCCGTGCTCCTCGATCTCTGCCACCAGGATGCCGTCCGTGGTGCCGCAGTCGTCCTCCCGGATGATGACCTCCTGGGACACGTCCACCAGACGGCGGGTCAGGTAACCGGAGTCGGCGGTACGCAGGGCGGTATCGGCCATGCCCTTTCGGGCGCCTCTGGAGGAGATGAAGTACTCCAGTACAGACAGGCCCTCACGGAAGTTGGCCTTGATGGGGATCTCGATGGTACGGCCGGAGGTATCGGCCATCAGGCCGCGCATACCGGCCAGCTGACGGATCTGAGCCATAGAACCACGGGCGCCGGAATCCGCCATCATAAAGATGGGGTTATAGCGGTCCATGGACTCCTGAAGGGCGGAGGTCACGTCGGCGGTGGTCTTTTCCCAGGCCTGGACGGACAGGCGGTAGCGCTCGTCGTTGGTGATCAGACCGCGGCGGTACTGGCGGTCGATCTTGATGATCTCCTTCTCCGTGTCCGCGATCAGATCGTACTTCTTCTGGGGCACCGTCATATCGGCGATGGCGACGGTCAGGGAGCCGATGGTGGAGTAGTGGTAGCCCAGGTCCTTGATGGCGTCCAGCATATCGGCGGACTTGGTGAAGCCGTGCTTGGTGATACACTTGTCGATGATCTTGCCCAGCTGCTTCTTGCCCACCACAAAGTTGATCTCAGGCTCGAACATGGCCTCCGGATCGGAGCGGTCCACGAAGCCCAGGTCCTGAGGGATCGCTTCGTTGTAGATCAGGCGGCCCACGGTGGTGTCCACCAGCTTATAGCGGGTCACGCCGTCAATCTCCTTGGACAGGCGAACCTTGATGGGGGAGTGCAGGGTGACCACGCCGGAGTCATAGGCCATCATGGCCTCATCCTTATCGGCAAAGACATGGCCGGTGCCCTCCTCCTCACGGCTGAAGGTGAGGTAATAGGCGCCCAGGATCATATCCTGGGTGGGGATGGTGACCGGGCCGCCGTCCTGAGGCCGCAGCAGGTTGTTGGCGGACAGCATCAGGATACGGGCCTCGGTCTGGGCCTCGGCGGACAGGGGGACGTGAACGGCCATCTGGTCGCCGTCGAAGTCGGCGTTGAAGGCGGTACACACCAGGGGATGCAGCTTGATGGCGCGGCCCTCTACCAGGACAGGCTCGAAGGCCTGGATACCCAGGCGGTGCAGGGTGGGGGCGCGGTTGAGCATCACGGGGTGCTCTTTGATGACGAACTCCAGGGCATCCCAAACGGCGGGCTCGCCCTTCTCCACCATCTTCTTGGCCGCCTTGATGTTGTTGGCGGAGCCGTCGTCCACCAGCTTCTTCATCACGAAGGGGCGGAACAGCTCGATGGCCATCTCCTTGGGCAGACCGCACTGGTAGATCTTCAGGGAGGGGCCGACCACGATAACGGAACGGCCGGAGTAGTCCACGCGCTTACCCAGCAGGTTCTGACGGAAACGTCCCTGCTTACCCTTAAGCATATCGGACAGGGACTTCAGCGCCCGGTTGTTGGCGCCGGTGACGGCGCGGCCCCGGCGGCCGTTGTCGATGAGGGCGTCCACCGCCTCCTGGAGCATCCGCTTCTCGTTGCGGACGATGATGTCCGGGGCGTTGAGCTGGATCAGGCGCTTCAGGCGGTTGTTGCGGTTGATGACCCGGCGGTACAGGTCGTTCAGGTCAGAGGAGGCATACCGGCCGCCGTCCAGGGGGACCATGGGCCGGATCTCCGGGGGGATGACGGGCAGCACGTCAATGATCATCCACTCGGGCTTGTTGCCGGACAGCCGGAAGGCGTCCACCACCTCCAGGCGCTTGACGATGCGGGCCTTCTTCTGTCCGGAGGCGTCCTTCAGCTCCTTCCGCAGCTGCTCGGACAGCTGCTCCAGATCGATCTGCTGGAGCAGCTTCTTGACGGCCTCAGCGCCCATTCCGGCGTCGAAGTCGTCCTCGCACTTCGTACTTCTCCCGCATATCCCGGTATTCCTTCTCAGACAGGATCTGGTTCTTGGACAGAGGGGTGAAGCCGGGGTCAATGACGATATAGCTGGCGAAGTACAGAACCTTCTCCAGGATCCGGGGGCTGATGTCCAGCAGCAGGCCCATCCGGGAGGGGATGCCCTTGAAGTACCAGATGTGGGACACGGGGGCGGCCAATGGGCCCATGCGGCGCACCTTCGCCGGGTGATCTCCACGCCGCAGCGGTCGCAGACCTTGCCCTTATAGCGGATCTTCTTATACTTGCCGCAGTTACACTCCCAGTCCTTGGTGGGGCCAAAGATCTTTTCGCAGAACAGGCCGTCCTTCTCAGGCTTCAGAGTGCGGTAATTGATGGTCTCCGGGCGCTTGACCTCGCCGTAGGACCAGGCGCGGATCTGCTCGGGGGAGGCGATCCCGATCTGAATGGCGTCAAACTCAGCGTAACTCATATATTTCAATCTCCTCCCTTATCACTCATAGTCCTCGTCGGAGAGCTGTCCCTCCTCAGAGCTGTCCTCCAGCTCCAGCGTCAGGTCGTCGTCGTCGCTGTCACCCTTGAAGGTGAAGCCGCCGGCGGAGGCGAAGTCGGAGTTCTTATCATAGCCGAAGTCCTCGTCGTCCTTGTAGTAGTCGTCCCGGGCCCCAGGCTGATAGGTGTCCTCATCGTCATCCTTCAGCTCGATCTCGTTGCCCTGGGCGTCCAGCACCTTCATGTCCAGACACAGGGACTGGAGCTCCTTGATAAGCACCTTGAAGGACTCAGGCACGCCGGGCTTGGGCACATTGTGGCCCTTGACGATGGCCTCATAGGTCTTGACACGGCCGGTGACGTCGTCGGACTTGACGGTGAGGATCTCCTGCAGGGTATAGGCGGCGCCGTAGGCCTCCAGGGCCCACACCTCCATCTCGCCGAAGCGCTGGCCGCCGAACTGGGCCTTGCCGCCCAGAGGCTGCTGGGTGACCAGGGAGTAGGGGCCGGTGGCGCGGGCGTGGATCTTATCGTCCACCAGGTGGTGCAGCTTCAGGAAGTACACATAGCCCACGGTGACGGGGTTGTCGAACCGGCGGCCGGTGCGGCCGTCATACAGCCAGTTCTTGCCGTCCACCAGGCGCAGCTGTCCGGCCTTCTGCCACTCCCGCACCTGGACAGAGTCATCCATCTCCTCCTGGGAGAGGGCGCGCATACCGTTCTCGGCCGTCTCGTCGGCCAGATAGAGCTGCTTGCCGATGAGGGGCTCGTCATAGCCCACCTCGCGGGCCAGGCCGGCCATCTTCATGCACTCCTGGATGTCGGTCTCGGTGGCGCCGTTGAAGATGGGGGTGGCCACCTTCCAGCCCAGGGTCTTGGCGGCGTAGCCCAGATGGACCTCCAGCACCTGGCCGATGTTCATACGGGAAGGCACGCCCAGGGGATTCAGCACGATGTCCAGGGGGGTGCCATCCGGCAGGAAGGGCATATCCTCCTGAGGCAGGATGCGGGACACGACGCCCTTGTTGCCGTGACGGCCGGCCATCTTGTCGCCCACAGAGATCTTGCGCTTCTGGGCAATATAGACCCGGACACACTGGTTGACGCCGGGGCCCAGCTCGTCGCCGTTCTCACGGGTGAAGATCTTTACGTCCACGATGGTGCCGCTCTCGCCGTGGGGCACCTTCAGGGAGGTGTCGCGGACCTCGCGGGCCTTCTCGCCGAAGATGGCCCGGAGCAGCTTCTCCTCCGCGGTGGCCTCGGCCTCGCCCTTGGGGGCCACCTTGCCGACCAGGTAGTCGCCGGCGTGGACCTCAGCGCCCACGCGGATGATGCCGTGCTCGTCCAGATCCCGCAGGGCGTCCTCGCCCACGTTGGGGATGTCTCGGGTGATGGTCTCGGGGCCCAGCTTGGTGTCACGGGCCTCCAGCTCATACTCCTCGATGTGGATGGAGGTGAACACGTCCTCCCGGACCATGCGCTCGTTGAGCAGGACGGCGTCCTCGTAGTTATAGCCCTCCCAAGTCATAAAGCCCATGAGGATGTTCCGGCCCAGGGCGATCTCGCCCCGGTCGGTGGAGGGGCCGTCGGCCAGCACGTCCTGGAACTCCACCCGCTGGCCCACGTCCACGATGGGGCGCTGGTTGATGCAGGTGCCGTGGTTGGAGCGCAGGTACTTGGTCAGGCGGTACTCCTTGGTCTCGCCGCTGTCGTACTTCACGGTGATATAGCGGGCGGACACCCGGGTAACCGTACCGGGGCCCTCAGCCAGAATGGCGACCTCAGAGTCGATGCAGTTCTTATGCTCCTGGCCGGTGGCCACGATGGGGGCCTCGGGCCGGAGCAGAGGCACGGCCTGACGCTGCATGTTGGCGCCCATCAGGGCACGGTTGGCGTCGTCGTTCTGGAGGAAGGGGATCATGGCAGTGGCGATGGACACCATCATCTTGGGGGACACGTCCACATAGTCCACCTGATTGGCGGGCACCGAAATGATCTCGTTCCGGCGGCGGCAGGTGATGCGCTCATTGACAAAGCAGTTGTTCTCGTCCACCGGCTCAGTGGCCTGGCAGATGGTGTACTGGTCCTCCACGTCGGCGGTCATATACTCGATCTCCCGGGTGACCTGGCCGGTGGCCTTGTCCACCTTGCGGTAGGGAGTCTCGATGAAGCCGTAGCGGTTGATGCGGGCGTAGGAGGCCAGGTAGGAGATCAGGCCGATGTTGGGACCTTCGGGGGTCTCAATGGGGCACAGACGGCCGTAGTGGCTGTAATGGACGTCTCGGACGTCGAAGGAGGCGCGGTCACGGGACAGGCCGCCGGGGCCCAGGGCGGACAGGCGGCGCTTGTGGGTCAGCTCAGCCAGGGGGTTGGTCTGATCCATGAACTGGCTCAGGGGGCTGGAGCCGAAGAACTCCTTGATGGCGGCGGTGACCGGCCGGATGTTGATGAGGGACTGGGGGGTGACCACATCCAGGTCCTGAGTGGTCATGCGCTCCCGGATGACACGCTCCATGCGGGAGAAGCCGATGCGGAACTGGTTCTGGATCAACTCACCCACACAGCGCAGACGGCGGTTGCCCAGATGGTCGATGTCATCGGGGGTGCCCACGCCATGAGCCAGGCAGTTGAGGTAGTTGATGGAGGCCATGATGTCCTCCCGGGTGATATGCTTGGGGATCAGGTCGTCCAGATGCTCCCGGACGGCGTCCTTCAGCTCCTCGCCGCTGAACTGGTCCAGCAGCTGGCACAGGGCGGGGAAGAACACCATCTCCGTGACCCCGCACTCCTCCGGGTCGAAGTCCACGAAGTTCTTCATGTCCACCATGTTGTTGGCGAAGGCGCGCACCTGCTTGCCGTCCACGTCCAGAACGACCTCGTTGACGCCGCGGTCATCCAGCTCCCGGGCGCGCTCCCGGGTCAGGTTCTCGCCGGCCTCGGCGATGATCTCGCCGGTGCGGGGATCCGCCACCGGCATAGCCAGGGTATGGCCGGCCAGACGGGTCCAAAGGGCCATCTTCTTGTTGAACTTATAGCGGCCGACCGCGGACAGGTCATAGCGGCGGGTGTCGTAGAAGGTGGCGTTGAGCAGGCTCTCGGCGGAGTCCACCGTGGGAGGCTCACCGGGACGCAGCTTGCGGTAGATCTCCAGCAGGGCCTCCTCATAGGTTTTACAGGGGTCCTTCTCCAGGGTGGCAACGATGCGCTCGTCCTCGCCGAACATCTCCAGGATCTCCGCGTCGGTCTTGGGGCCGATGGCGCGGATCAGGCAGGTGATGGGCAGCTTGCGGTTCTTGTCGATGCGGACATAGAAGATGTCGGACAGGTCGGTCTCATACTCCAGCCAGGCGCCCCGGTAGGGGATGACGGTGGTGCCGTAGGTGTGGTTGTCCGCCTTGTCCCGGGTGTCGGTAAAGTACATGCCGGGAGAACGGGTGATCTGAGAGACGATCACGCGCTCGGCCCCGTTGATGACGAAGGTGCCGGCCTGAGTCATGATGGGGAAATCCCCCATGAAGATCTCCTGCTCCTTGATCTCCTCCGTCTCCTTGTTGCGCAGGCGCACCTTCACCTTGATGGGGGCGGCGTAGGTGGCGTCCCGGGCCTTGCACTCCTCCACGTCGTACTTGGGCTTCTCATCCATGGAGTAATCGATAAAAGACAGCTCCAGGTTGCCGGCGTAGTCCGTAATGGAGTCCACATCCTTGAACACCTCACGCAGCCCGGTGTCCAGGAACCACTGATAGGATTCCTTCTGGACCTCCAGCAGGTTGGGCATATCCAGGATCTCCTCGTAGCGGGCAAAGCTTTTGCGCAGGGTCTTGCCGTAGTACACGTCCTTGACCATTCTAAAAATCAACTCGCTTTCTTCTTCACTAAACGGGTGGATTCCCTCATTTTCCGGTCCGTGCGCGGGGAAAACCGTCCTTTTCTTTGTTGAAACCGCACAACTGCAAGGAAAGGCCAGCTTTCCGCACGCCCGGACGCGTTGTTAGTTCTATTTCCATGCCTCTTGCCTTTTTTTACCCCGTATGCTACACTGCTTCTGCACTGTGGGGGAGTTTGCCAGTTTCTCACAAGGACATGAAAGCATTTTATTGTACCATGGTTGGCTCTTTTTTGTCAACCCTTTTTCCGGTTTTCCGGAAAATCCTTCCGGCTTTTCCGGCGGTCCCTTCGGGGCCGCTTTTAAAGACAGGGGCGGCGGCGGACTTCGGTCTACCCGCCCCGCCCTTAACCTGCTGGTTTCCCTCCGGGTCAGTCCTGGACCTCCCGCAGGCGCTTGACCGCCGCGGAGTCCTGAATGGTGCGGACCTTTGCGCCGGCCACATACTTGCCCACCGCCGCGGTGCTCTTCTTCACCGGGGTAATGGTGCCCGCGCCGGCCACACAGCCGCCGGGACAGCCCATGCCCTCCAGCAGGTAGCCGTTGTACTTACCGGCCTTGGCCATCATCAGCATCTTGCGGCACTCCCGCAGGCCGTCGGCGTGCTCGACCTTGACCTCGCGGTCCGGGTCGAGCTCCGCAATGGCCTCCTTGACGGCGTTGGCCACGCCGCCGGTGACGGCAAAGCCGCGGCCAAGCGCGGTACCCGTGCCGAACTCCTCCTCAGGATCCACCGGCATCTCGGCGGGGACGATCCCCTTGGCGTCGAAGATGCCCTGCATCTCCTCAAAGGTGAGGACAAAGTCCACATCGCTGCGGACCGTGCGGCGGGAGGCCTCCAGCTTCTTGGCGGTGCAGGGACCAATGAACACAATGCGCACATCCGGATGATCCTTCTTGTACAGCCGGGCGGTGAGCACCATGGGAGTCATGGCCATGGAGATATAGTCCTTGAACTGGGGGAACAGTTTTTGCCATCACGCTCCAGGAGGGGCAGAGGTAGCCATGAAGGGCTGCTCGGCGGGGACCTTCTTCAGGAAGTCCTCGGCCTCCCTCAGCGGTGCACATATCAGCGCCCACCGCCACCTCGATCACCTTGTGGAAGCCCACCTGGCGCATGGCCTCCCGCATCTGGGAGGAGGTGACGTTCTCGCCGAACTGGCTGACGAAGGCGGGAGCCACGGCGGCCACCACCTTGTCGCCCCGCTTGATGGCCTGGATCAGCTGGAAGATCTGGCTCTTGTCCGAGATCGCGCCGAAGGGGCAGTTCACCAGGCACATACCGCAGGAGACACACTTGTCATAATCGATCTTGGCGCGGCCCAGCTCGTCGGAGCCGATGGCGTCCATGCCGCAGGCCTCTGCACAGGGGCGCTCAATGCGCAGGATGGCGCCATAGGGGCACTCGTCGGCACACTTGCCGCACTTGATGCACTTGGCCTGATCGATGACGCTCTTGCCCTGTACCAGGGAAATAGCATCCTTGGGGCACACCTCCATACAGGGGTGGGCCAGACAACCCTGGCACATATTGGTCACCCGCACCTGCTTGGTGGGGCAGGCGTTGCAGGCGTAGGAGATGATATTGATCAGCGGGGGCTCATAGTACTTCTCCGCGATCACGCTGTCCTCCAGCTGCGCGTCGGTAGGCGCGTACTCGCTCAGGTCCCGCAGGGGCAGGCCGATGGCCAGACGGATGCGCTCGGTCACCACAGCGCGCTCCACCAGGATGTTCTGGCGGTACTTGGCCACCTCGCCGGGGATGATCTTATGGGGCAGACGGCGGATGGTCTCGGCATAGTTGCCGCCCTCGAAGGCCATTCAGGGCCACCTCTGTGAATACCTGCCGCCGAATGTCGTTGATGAATGTATGGACACCCCGCATAGTTGCATTTCCTCCTTCATATTTGCAAGAAATCTTTCATATCTAAACGTCCTTATCTTATCATAGCCGCTCCCGTTTGGCAACCGTTAGCTCCCTCAGGAAAGCAGAGATTTCTTTCCACATTTTCCACTGGGAATCAGGCATTTTGCCCGAACCCTGCCAAAGCGTCCATTCCGCAAATGCCTCCCCTTTGGCCCAGGTTTTCCACACAGCCGTCTTTTATCCTGACGGAGCCGATGCATTTGCTCCCCCGTACAGAATGAGGCCGGAACCCATTTGGGTCCCGGCCTCAGCGCGTCGGCGGCGGTGATCCGCCGTTACTTCTTGTTTTTCTTGTAGATGGCGTACAGGCCCTTCAGCAAAAGGTCTTTTTCCACCATCATCTTCCGCCGGCACAGGGGCGATGAACTGCGCCATCCCACCGGTCACCACGACCGTGGTCCTTTTCCCCAGTTCCTCCTCCATCCGGTCCAGCATCCCGTCCAGCATGGCGGCAGCCCCATACATGATCCCACTGCGCATACACTCCACAGTATTCTTCCCAATGACCCGCTTGGGCTTGTCCAGCTGGATGCCCGGCAGCTGGGAGGCCCGGCTGGACAGAGCCTCCGCCGACACCCGGACCCCCGGGATGATGCAGCCGCCAGATAGGTGTTCCCGTGGTCCACCACCTCCATGGTAGTGGCCGTCCCCATATCCACCAGGATGATGGGGGGCTTATATTCCTGAAGGGCGGCCACCGCGATCACGATACGGTCACTGCCCACCGAAGCCGGATCGTCCATCTGGATGTTCAGTCCGGTCTTGATGCCCGGCCCCACTACGATGGGTTCCATCCCGGTCACCTTGACCACGCCGGTACGCACCGCGTTGAAGACCGGCGGAACCACAGAGGAGATGATGCAGTCCTCCACCTCCTCCACCGGCACACGGAACAGGTCCAGCATATTTTTGATCTCAACTCCGTACTGGTCGGAGGTCTTGATCCGGTCGGTGGCGATCCGCGCCTCGAAGTGGATCTTCTCCTCGTCGATCCCTCCGATCACAATGTTGCTGTTCCCAATGTCGATGGCAAGAAGCATCCTGTTCACCTCAAACTTTATCTCTCTATCCCTTATCTATCCGCTGCCGGACAGCTGCCCAGGAACGGATTTACGACTCCGACGCACCGCTCTCCCCGGCCAGGCCGCGCTGGGGCGCAGTTCCGGTCAGCCGGAGCAGGGCCTTTCCCACCGCAGTGACCAGCACCGCGGCTGCAATGGCCTCCGGGATGCCGGAGGCGGTGACTGTGGCCATCACCAGGCCAAACACCGCATCCAGCGCCACATTTTTTACCTCAGCATACTGCTGAGCCAGTAAGAAATAGATGCTGCCCATGACCAGCACTGTGTTGGTCATGGCCCCAGCCACACCCACCACAGGCAGGGCGATGTAATCGTTCACCCGCACCCGCTTCAGTGCGATCCACAGCCAGCCGGACACCACACCGATGAGGATGCGGCAGCCCACCGCGATCCATACCGCCTTCAGCGCACCGGGCAACCCTGTGGTGCTCTAAAGGGAGAAGGCAAAGCCAGCAGCCCGGGCTGTGGTGTTGATCCACATAGAGCTCAGGCCAAACACCGCCCCCAGAATCCCGCCGGCCAGCGGGCCCAGCAGCACGGCGCCCAGGATCACTGGGATGTGCAGGGTTGTGGCCTTGATGACCGGCAGCGGGATCAGGCCGATGCCAGTGGCTACCAGGACCAGCTCCACCGCCACCATCATAGCCAGCAGCGCCATCCATCGGGTGTCTTTCTTACGGTTTTTCATATTCAATTCCCTCCTGCTGTCGCTCCTCTCAGGGAGGATGCAACGCATTTTTGTCAGGGGACCGGCTCTCCGGCCTCTTAACCGCATCATTATAACGAAACTGAGCCCTGATTGCAAGGCTCAGATTTTCTAAAACTTTGCAAATGTGGACCAATTCCTTTACAATCCGTCCTATTTGTGTCATAATCCCCTTGGAAGCGCCCCACGCGCCCCCGCTCACACATTCTGCCCATCCTGAAACTAGGAGGTTTTCGTTCCATGCTCAGCGGAAAAACAGTCCTTCTCGGGGTCACAGGCGGCATCGCCGCCTACAAGGCCGCCGCCCTGGCCTCCGCCCTGGTCAAGCAGCACTGCCATGTGGAGGTGATCCTGACCGAGCACGCCACCCAGTTCATCACGCCCCTCACCTTTGAACAGCTCACCGGGAACCGCGCCATGGTGGACACCTTCGACCGGAACTTCTCCCATCAGGTAGAGCACATTGCCCTGGCCCGACGCACCGACCTGGTGCTGGTGGCTCCCGCCACCGCCAATGTGTGCGCCAAGCTGGCCCACGGCCTGGCGGACGATATGCTTACCACCACGATCCTGGCCTGCCGCTGCCCGAAGCTCATCGCCCCCGCTATGAACACCGGGATGTTTGAAAACCCGGTGACTCAGGACAATCTGGATCTGCTCCGGAAATACGGCTGGGAGGTCATCGCCCCCGCCTCCGGCCGGCTGGCCTGCGGCGACGTGGGGGCGGGCAAGCTCCCGGAGCCAGACATTCTCCTTCAGTACGTTCTGCGCCGGCTTGCCCTCCCCCACGACCTGGAGGGCAGGCGGGTGCTGGTCACCGCCGGCCCCACCCAGGAGCCGCTGGATCCGGTGCGCTACCTCACCAACCACTCCTCCGGAAAAATGGGCTATGCCATCGCCCGGATGGCCATGCTCCGGGGGGCCAAGGTCACCCTCATCTCCGGCCCCACCGCTCTGACGCCCCCTCCCTTTGTGGAGGTAGTCCCTGTCGTCTCTGCTCAGGATATGTTTGAGTCAGTGGCCGCCCGGCAGGAGCAGGCTGACTTTATCTTCAAGGCCGCCGCTGTGGCCGACTACACCCCCGCCGATTACAGCGACAACAAGATGAAAAAGAAGGACGGCGACCTGTCCATCCCCCTCAAGCGGACCCAGGATATTTTGCAGCACCTGGGCAGCCACCGCCGCCCGGGCCAGGTGATCTGCGGCTTCTCTATGGAGACCCAGAATATGCTGGAAAACAGCCAGGCCAAGCTGGTCAAGAAAAATGTGGATATGATCTGTGCCAACAATTTGAAGGTGGCCGGAGCCGGCTTTGGTGTGGACACCAACGTAATCACCCTCATCACCCCCCAGGGCGCGGAGGAGCTCCCCCTTCTTTCTAAGGAGGAGGCCGCCAACCGCATCCTGGACGCCGCCATGGCCCTGGCAGACCGCTGATTGCATCGAGAACACCTTGCTTTTTCAGTCCGGCGGCACAAACCGCGCCCAGCACAAAACAGACCCGGAGGATCGCTCCTCCGGGTCTGTTGTCATGCAAATCTTGTTGACGCCGCGGGATCAGGCCAGGGCCTTCTTAGCGGTCTCGGTCAGCTGAGTGAACGCAGCCTTGTCGCTCACAGCCAGCTCAGCCAGCATCTTGCGGTTGATTACGATGCCGGCCTTCTTCAGGCCGTTCATAAAGGTGGAGTAGTTCATCCCGTTCATCTTGCAGGCGGCGTTGATCCGGGTGATCCACAGCTGACGGAAGTCGCGCTTCTTCAGCTTGCGGCCGGTGTAAGCGTACACGCCGGACTTCATCACGGCCTGGTTGGCCATCTTGAAGTGCTTGGACTTGGAACCCCAGTAGCCCTTCGCCATCTTGAGGATCTTATTTCTTCTCTTGCGCGTCATCATCGCGCCCTTCACTCTTGCCATTGTACTCTGCCTCCTTCTCTCTTATTTGTACAGGATCATGCGCTTGATGGCAGCCTCGTTGGTCTTATCCGCGTAGCCGCCCTTGCGGAGGCCTCTCTTCAGCTTGGTGGTCTTGCCGTGGCCGTTCAGCAGGTGGCGCTTACCGGCGTGGGCGCGTTTGACCTTGCCGTTCTTCGTGAGAGCGAAACGCTTCTTCGCGCCGCTGTGGGTCTTGATCTTCGGCATAACAGAAAACTCCTTTTCGACTTACTTTTTGGTATCCTTCGCAGGCTTGGGCGACAGGAAAATGGACATGTGACGCCCCTCCAGCTTCGGACTTTTATCCATCACGGCGGTCTCGCCGCAGGATTCGGCAAACTTCAGCAGCAGATCCTGGCCGATGTTGGTGTGCGCCATCTCACGGCCGCGGAACCGAACCGTGATCTTGCACCGGTTGCCGTCCGCCAGGAACTTCTGCGCATTGCGCAGCTTCACATTGAAGTCGTTGACGTCAATGCTGGGGGACATCCGGATCTCCTTGATCTCCACCACGCGCTGATTCTTGCGTGCTTCCTTCTCGCGCTTGGTCTGCTCGAAGCGGTACTTGCCGTAATCCATCAGCTTGCATACCGGGGGCACAGCGTTAGGAGAGATCTTCACCAGATCCAGATTCCGTTCCTCCGCCAGGCGCAGGGCCTCCTGAGAGGACATGATGCCCAGCTGTTCGCCGCTCTCAGAGATCAGGCGGATCTCCTTATCCCGGATCTCTTCGTTTGTTTGATGACCTGTGTTAGCGATGGGAAAGCACCTCCAAACAAAAAATAAAACGCGTCTGCCTGAATGGCACCCGCGTCACAACAAAACCACGCCGGACATTCCGGCGAAGATTGTACATTGTTGACCCTTTGGCTCTGGCCTGGGGTGAGGACGGGGCACCGTTCCTGCTTTCTTGTTCCTAAGCATTCTACCAGAGCCAAACTCCGCTGTCAACCCCTTTTTGAATTTTTTCACCGCCCCGCCGCCGGCCTCTGCCCCTGCCCCTACCCATTTACATAATTTCATCCTAACCGCCCCGCAGTACAAAGAGTTATACACACTTTCCACATGTTTTTCCACATAAAGTGCGAAAAATTCCACTGTATTGCGGAATTTTCGCCGCTTTCTTTCCACACGGTTCGACACGCCTCCCTACGCTCCCTTCTGTATGGTTACATAACGCTTTTTACAAGGCCGCACCTCTGCACATCCAGACAGAACAGGGCCCCCGGAAAGCCCATTCTTTCCGAGGGCCCGCAGTCTGGACCTGGTTCTTAAATACGGTAAAGGTGCGCAGCCGTTATCCCAGGGAGATGTCCCGGTTGGCGTACGCGTTCAGCTCCATTCCGGCGGTGTGGCCCGCCTGGTACTCATAAAAGCCCTGACAGCCGATCATGGCGGCGTTGTCCCCGCAGTACTTCAGCTCCGGGAGGTAGAGCCGGTCCCCGCTCCGGGCGCAGGCCGCCTGGAGATCCGCCCGGATCCGCCGGTTGGCGGCCACACCTCCGGCCACCGCCACCTGGCCATAGCCCTTTGCCCGGGCCGCCGCCATCACCCGGGGCACCAGGGACTCGCTCACCGCCCGGCCGAAGCTGGCCGCGAAGTCCCGCAGATCCAGCGTCTCCCCCTTCTGCTCCGCGTTGTGGATCAGATTCAGGCTGGCGGTCTTAAGGCCGGAGAAGGACATATCCAGTTCATGGCCGGACACATGGGCCCGGGGCAGCTCATAGCGGCTGTCATCTCCCCCGTCCGCAAGGCGGTCCATGGGACCGCCGCCGGGGTAGCCGATGCCCAGCACCCGGGCCACCTTGTCAAAGCACTCCCCCGCCGCATCATCCCGGGTGCCGCCCAGCACCTCCATCTCCGTATAGGAGCGCACATCCACCACCAGGGTGGTCCCGCCGGAGACACACAGGCAGACGAAGGGCGGCTTCAGGTCTGGGTGGGTGATGTAGTTGGCGGCGATGTGGCCCCGCACATGGTGGACCGGGATCAGAGGGAGATCCAGGGCCATAGCCGCTCCCTTGGCGAAATTCACCCCCACCAGCACCGCGCCGATGAGGCCGGGGCCGTAGGTGACCGCCACGGCGTCCAGATCCCGCTTGGTCAGGCCCGCCTGATCTACCGCCTGATCGGCCAGGCCGGTCACCGCCTCCACGTGCTTTCGAGAGGCGATCTCAGGCACCACGCCGCCGTAAATGGTGTGCATCTCGATCTGTGACGCGATGCAGTTGGACAGCACCGTCCTCCCGTCCCGCACCACAGCGGCGGCGGTCTCGTCACAGGAGGACTCAATGGCTAGAATATTCACAAAAGGCTCCCCTTTCCCATGGTTTTCCTCAGTACAGCTTTTCCCGCTCCATCACACTGTCGATCCGGTTGAAGCGCTTGCTGTCCGTCACATCCTTTCTCCCGCTCACAGACAGAAGAATGACCTCCGACAGGCTCAGCGGGGCGACGTAGGAGTTGGTGAAGCCCAGACCGTCCACCTGGGCCGTGACCACCACATCCGCCTTGTTCGCCAGCGGGCTGGTCCGGCGGTCTGTCATCAAGATCACCTTCGCCCCACTCTCCCGGGCGATCTCCATCAAAGGCCGGGCGATCTCGGAGTACCGGGGAAAGCTGTACAGGAACAGGCAGTCCCGCTCCGTGATGTCCAACAGGTTTTCCACCGCCGTGGCGTCCGCGTGGAGGATGGGCACCACATGGGGGGTGAGGAACAGGAGCTTGCTGGCCATATACTGGGCACAGCAAGCTGTCCCCCGGAAGCCTGCGATATACTTCCGGTCGCTGCGCAGGAGAATGTCCACGATCTGCTCCACCGTACCCTGATCCAGCTGGGCATAGCTTTTCTGCAGATTGTTCAGCGTATATTGGCTCACGTCGCTGATCAGGCTGCCGGAGCCCAGGTGCTCCAGGGTGCGGAGGTACTTCTCCCCGGGAGTCAGATCCGGCTGAGCCCGGTCGATCTGGCGGGCAGTCCGGGCGTTCATCTCGCTCCGGAAGTCCGCATATCCCTTAAAGCCCAGCTTGCGGATGAAGCGGATCACCGAGGTGTCGCTCACCCCAATCTCCTCCGCCATCGTTGTGGAAGTCTGAAATCCAATGGTGCTCAGATGGGCCAAAATATATTCCGCAATCTCCGCGTCCGTCCGGGTCAGCGTCATACTTTGAATTTTTCGTACCAGATCTTCCATGTTTCTATCCTCCAGCTCACAGTTTGACAAGAAAAGGATACCACAGAAGTCCTCTATGGTCAATTCCAGCAAAAAAAGAAACCGCGGCACAGCAGCTGTACCGCAGTTTTTTACAGTTTTCCCACAAGGAGAACCGTCTTATGCCGTTTTTCTGCGCTTTCTTCCGATCCCGGTCATAATACTCAGGAAGAAAATAATCAGCAGACCCCAGCAGTGGAAATTGTAGGGCAGGAAGTCCAGGAAGGAGAAGGTCGCAGGCACACCGGCTACTCCGGTCGCCACGCCGGTGATGACCAGCGCGGGATTGCCGTGGGGGATCAGTCCATTCGTGCCGCAGGCAGTGGCATCCAGAATGTTCGCGCTGCGGCTGTGGTCGGCCTCATCCTTGTAGTCATCCATCAGAGTCCGAACAAAGGGCCCGGTGAAGATGATGGTATTGGTGGAGCTGTGGGTCGCCACGACGCCGAAGATCGCCATAAAATATGCAATCAGCTCCGCGCTGCGGATGGTCCTGCACTTGGTGATGATCCAGGAAGCAAAGGCATCCATGGCGCCGCTCTTGGTGGGGATCTGGATCATCATCACGATCAGGCAGGAGACGATGGCCACATTGGCCATACTGCCCATGCCGGAGGCGATCGGGCTGTCATCGCTGAACAGCACAGCGGGATCCAGAACGCCCAGAACCAGACTGAAGAAAATGACCAGCGCATTGGAGAGGAGCAGCGCGGAGACCAGTCCCCAGCCCTTGTACATCAGCAGGACCAGGACCACAGGGACCAGCAGGAATACCAGGGACTTGGCGGAGGAGGGATCCGCCTCAATGACCGCGCGTCCCCCCGCCATAGACTGGGACAGACCGATCACAATATAGAGGATCCCGGAAATAATCCCCACAGTCATGGAATAGGGCAGCCGGGTCCGCACCGCCTCCTGCACTGTGACGCCCTGAGTCTGGGAAGAGGCGATGGTCGTATCAGAGATAGGTGCGAGGTTGTCCCCAAAAATCGAACCGCTGACCACCGCGCCGCACATCAGGCCCATATCGATACCCAGCTCCCCCGCCAGAGGACACATCACCGCAGAAACGGCAGTCACAGTACCGGTGGAGGTCCCGCAGGCAGTAGAGATCACCACGCAGATCAAAAATGCCACCACGGGGATAAAGCCGGTATTGACATGAAGCTCAGCCACCACCCAGATCAGCGCCTGGATCAGACCGCTGGTTTTCAGCAGGGAGGACAGCAGACCGGCCATAAAGAAGGCCACACAGATCACACAGAACATGGATTCCCGCAATCCGGCCAGCATCTCTTCTCCGTATGCCTTGCGGTCCTTTGCCAGAACCAGGCCCAGGACCAGAGTGAAAAACAGCGCCACCATCATGCTCTTCGTGCCGCCTCCGCGGCCCAGGAGCAGATACATAATACCCAGAATCGCTGCTGCCACACACAGCCAAGCAGTGACGTGCCCGCCATAGTAGCTGACCGCATACTCTTTCTTTTTCTCCATTGTTTGCGCTCTCCCTTTCCAGCTTATTGCTTAGTGAAGCGCCGCCAGTGCCTGTTCCATCCGGTCCAGCGCTTTCTCCAGGTTCTCCATCGAATTGGAGTAGGAAATCCGGATCTTACCGGGAACGTTATATGCCTCGCCGGGGACCGTGGAGATCAGAGCTTCGTCCAGCAGATACTGGCACAGCTCCACCGCCGTCTCGATTTTCCGGCCGCCGAAGGATTTTCCCAGATAGAGCTGCACATCGGGGTACACATAGAATGCACCCTTGACATCGGGACAGGTGATCCCCGGGATCCTGTTCAGCCGGTCCACCACATAATCCTTGCGCCTTCTGAACTCCTCCACCATGACCTCCAGGTCGTGCTGGGGGCCTCTCAGCGCCTCCACCGCCGCCTTCTGTGAAATGGCGCTGGTGGCGGAGGTGGTCTGGCTCTGCACCGCCATGATCCCCTTGATCACATCGGCCCGGGCGGCGGCATAGCCGATCCTCCAGCCGGTCATGGCGTAGGCCTTGGAGAAGCCGTTCACTGTAACGGTCCGGTCCCTGACCTCCTGAGAGATAGAGGCTACACTGAAGTGCTCCGCTCCATCATAGACCAGCTTCTCATAGATCTCGTCGGCCACAACGAAGAAATCGTGCTCCACCGCCAGTGCTGCCAGCTTTCTCAGGCTCTCCTCACTGTATACTGCCCCTGTGGGGTTGTTGGGGGTGCAGATGACGATGGCCTTGGTCCTGGGGGTGATGGCCTTCTCGATGGCGTCCAGATCCAGCTCATAGTTGTCCTCCCGCACCGGGACGAACACCGGCGTCGCGCCGGCCAGGCGGATCATCTCGGTATAGCTCACCCAGCAGGGAATAGGCAGCAGGACCTCATCTCCTGGGCCGGCAAGGACCATCATTGCGCTGGCGATGGCCTGCTTGGCGCCCACCGCTGTGGTCACCTCGTTCAGCGCATACTCTACACCGTTGTCCTCTCTCAGCTTCTTCACGATCTCCTGGCGCAGCTCCAGGATCCCGTTGCCGGGGGTATACTTTGTAAAGTTATCCGCGATCGCTTTCATACCAGCTACTTTGATGTAATCAGGGGTCCCAAAATCAGGCTCCCCTACATTCAGGGAAATAATGTCCTTTCCCTGACGCTTCAGCTCCGCCACCTTGGCGATCAGCGCCGAGGTGGGAGAGCCGCTGAATTTGTTCATGCGTTCCGCAAGTGTGGTTGCCATGGCTCACGATTCCTTTCCTTCACGTTCTGCCTGGACGAAACAATGTGTCGATACTCCTTTGCTTACTCCCCGTACATCCCGTCAATAAACTCGGTCTTTTTCTCCTCCAGCTTTTTCCGCACCCAGGCCCGGTTGGAGGTCCCGTTCCGGGCCGCCTCCACCTTAGCGGCGTCCTGCTCATGGAACTTTCCCGCCGCCTCCAGCACCTCAGGGGCGTCCTTCAGAGGCACCACGATGATCCCATCGGCATCTGCTACGATGATGTCCCCGGGATGGACGCTGATGCCGCCGCAGGCGATGGGGACGTTGACCTCTCCAGGTCCCTCCTTGTGGGGGCCGCCGGGGGTGGATCCCGTGGCGTACACCGGCAGATCCATCTCCCGCAGGGCGTCCACATCCCGGACCGGGCCGTCGATCACCAGCCCGCCCAGCTTCTTCTGATACTTGGCATAGGTGAACATGATCTCCCCCATGAGGGAGCGGGTGGTATCCTCGTCATTGGACAGCACGATGACGTCTCCCGGCTGGGCCATATCCAGGGCCTGATGGAGAAACAGGTTGTCCCCTGCCCGCGCCTTGACGGTCAGGGCCGGGCCCGCCATGATTCCCTGAAAGCCGCTCATCAGCCGGATCCTGGGATTCATGGCGCAGGAGCGGCCCATGGTATCCGCGATATTGGCCGCCGGGAGACCGGCGAATCCCTCCAGCAGCTCCTGACTTGGCATGGGGCGCTTCAAAAACACACGATTTCCGATGGACATTTTTCTTGCCTTCTTTCTACTCCGGAGTGTTGTTGTTGAACTGTCTCCATTTTAATTTATTGAAGAATATTTGTCAATAACTATTGAATGTTTAGAATATTTTTCTGCATAATAGACAACACAAAAAATCCCACCTGCCGGTTTTCCAACACCAGCAGATGGGATCCTCCTCATTTTGTTTTATTTTTCAGTTTACCGCAACTTTTTGAAGTCTCTGGTCATAATGACCGCATCCTCTTTGGGCTTGGTGTAATAGTCCTTCCGGCGCCCCACCTCCTCAAAGCCGTGCTTGCGGTACAAGGCGATCGCCGGTTCGTTGGAGGCCCGCACCTCCAGCGTGAGGAAGGCCAGATTGGCCGCGCCGAACCGGCAGAACACATCCAGCAGCTCGTCCGCCACGCCGTGGCGGCGGGCGTTGGGGTCCACAGCGATGTTGTCGATGTAGCCCTCGTCCAGCACCACATGGAGGCCCGCGTAGCCCAGCAGGCCCCCGTCCTCCGATTCAGCCACGATAAAGCTGGCCTGGGCGTCGAAAAGCGCCTCGGTGAGCATGGCCTCACTCCAGGGGGCGGAGAAGCATTCCCGCTCCAGCTCCGCGATCTGACCGACATGACTGCGGTCCATAGGCACGATGGTATATTCCATAATAACTCCTTTTTTCAAGATTTCTTAATAATTTCCGCCTTGTCTTTTCCCTTGCAATCCGGTACAATGGATGGACAATCGGTATGCTGTCCCCTTGATTATATCCGGACAGACTCCCTTTGACAAGCCGTCTTTCGCCGTCCGCGCGCCGCCGCGGCCGGCGTCCAGAAAGGAATTCCTGATGAAAAATTTTCTCCCTCCTGCTCTCCGCCGCGCTCCTGTCCGGTCTGCTGGTCACCGGGCGGCCGCCACCCTCCAGAGCAACCAGGCCGTCTACCAGCTCTCCCAGGATCCCCTGGGCACCGAGCCCTTCTCCTATTCCGCTACCGAGACTCACTCCGCCACCCTGGTCCCCGTGGGGACCGCCATCCAGAGCGAGGGGGACGGGCTGCTGCTGGTGGAGGTGTTCCTCTACCACGAGGCGGAGAAGCACTGGAACCTGGACTCCATGCTCTCCGGACAAAGCCAGCTCACCATCCGGGACGGGGACCACATCTACCACATCTCCACCATGGATCCCAGCAGTTCTGAGCCCAACGCCGTCCTTGACCGGGGCATCTGGGTCAAGGGACAGAGCACCGGCGAAGTCCAGCCCGTCACCATCACTGGTGAGCCGGTGGATGACTGGGCGGCCAATCTGGTCAACGAGGCCATCGCCAAGGACCTCTTCCCCGCCCACCTGAAGGGTCAGGACCTGCGGGAGCCCATCACCCGCACCCAGTTCGCCGCCCTGTCGGTCCGCCTGTACGAGGCCATGAGCGGTCAGACCGTCCCCGTCTTCACAGGGACGAACCCTTTCACCGACACCACTGACCCAGAGGTGCTCAAGGCCTATTCCATGGGCTTTACCTCCGGTGTGAGCAGCACCTCCTTCGGCGCCGGGACCCAGCTGAACCGGGAACAGGCGGCCACCATGCTCTCCGCCGTCTACCGGAAGTTGGGCGGGACCATCCCGCCCCAGGAGGCCGCTCCCTTCTCTGACCGCGGCTCTATCTCCGCCTGGGCCAGGGACAGCGTGTGCTTCGCAGCCTCCAAGGGCGTTATCTCCGGCTATGAGGACGGCCGCTTCGGTCCAAAGGACCCCGCCCAGCGGCAGGCCTGCCTCATCATGGCCCTGCGGATGCAGCAGAAGCTGGGCAGCAGCGCCGCCATCTGAGCGGCACCACAGAATTTTTCGCATAACAGGGGCTCCGGATCACTCCGGAGCCCCTGCATTTTTTCTCTTATGACAGGCTCAGTGGGACTCGGCCCAGGAGCGGCCTGCATGGGTCTCAGCCAGCAGGGGGACAGACAGGGCGGCGACCCCCTCCATCTCCTCCTCTACCAGCTTACAGACCGTCTCCGCCTCCGACTCCGGGCACTCCACGATCAGCTCGTCGTGGACCTGTAGGACCAGACGGCCCTCCAGTCCCTCCGCCTTCAGGCGGTCCCGCACCCGGATCATGGCCAGCTTGATGATGTCGGCCGCAGTGCCCTGGATGGGGGCGTTCAGGGCCACCCGCTCGCCGAAGGAGCGGGTGTTGGTTGGAGGACTTCAGCTCCGGCACAGCGGCGGCGGCCGTACAAGGTGGAGACAAAGCCCTGCTCCTGGCCTGCTCCACCACCCGCGTCCATATAGGCCCGCACCCCGGCGTAGTGGGCAAAGTACTTGTCCATATACTCCTTGGCCTCGGCCACGGTGACCCCGATGTCCTGGGACAGGGAGAAATGCCGTACACGATACCGAAGTTCACCGCCTTGCGCTGCGGCAGGGGGGTGACCTCTGACCGCGCCACACCGAACACCTGGGCGGCGGTGATGGTATGGATGTCCTCTCCGCTTCGGAAGCCGTCGATCATGGCCTTGTCCCCGGCGATATGGGCCAGCAGCCGCAGCTCGATCTGGGAGTAGTCCGCGTCCACCAGCACCTTCCCCGCCGGGGCCACGAACATTTTCCGCAGCTCCGCCCCCAGCTCCGTGCGGACGGGGATGTTCTGAAGGTTCGGCTCCGTGGAGCTGAGCCGTCCGGTGGCGGTGACAGTGTTCTGGAAGGAGGTGTGGATCCGTCCGTCCGGAGCGATCACCTTGCCCAAACCGTCAGCATAGGTGGATTTCAGCTTGGTGAGCTGGCGGTACTCCAGGATCTCCTCGATGATGGGGTGCTGTCCCCGCAGCTTCTCCAGCACCTCCGCGTTGGTGGACCACCCTGTCTTGGTCTTTTTCACCGGCGGCAGGCCCAGACGCTCAAAGAGCACCTGGCCCAGCTGCTGGGTGGAATTGATATTGAAGGTGTCCTCTCCGGCCAGATCATAGATCCTGGCCTGGACCTGCCCGATCCGTTCGGACAGCATCTCAAACTGCACCAGGGCGCCCCGGTCCACCAGCACGCCCTCCCCTCCATCTCGGCCAGCACAGGCAGAGAGGCAGTTCGATCTGCTGGTACAGCTCCCACAGTTCCAGTTCCTCCAGCCGGCTGGTGAGGGCGGCGCGCAGGGCCCCGATGAGGACGGCGTGAACCGTCAGGGCGGCAGTGGGGACCGCCGGATCGGCCAGAGGACCGAAGGCCCCCTCGTCCAGATAGCCGGCCGCCTTGGGAGGCTGGAAGTTGAAATAGGTGAGTCCCAGCTTCTCCAGGTCATAGCTGCCGTCGGTGGGGGCCAGCAGATAGGCGGCCACCTCGGTGTCAAACCCGAAGCCATCAGGGGTGATCCCCTCCGCCAGCAGGGTCCGCCACAGGGCCTTCAGCCCGTGTACCGCCTTGTGGATGCGCCCGTCGGAGAACATAGCCCGCAGAAGGTCGTTGTGGCAATCCCACTTGTCCGCAAAAAACAGGGCGGCGCGGCGTTCTCCCTCCGGCTCCTCCCACGCCACACACACCACGTCCAGGGATGGCAGGGCCAGTACATTCACCCAGTCCCGCTCCCGCCAAAGAGCCAGAAGCTCCTCCATCCGGTCCCGGCTGTCCACCGTCTCGCTGACGCAGGAACCGTCGAACGTCTCCCCGGCGCTTTTCTTCTCGCCCTGGGGCGCGGTGAGTCCGTATTTGTCAATGAGCTTGGCAAACTCCAGGTCCAGGAACAGCTGGTACAGGGCGTCGTTGTCGGCCTCCCGGCACAGGTTCTGCTCCGGATCGAACTCGATTGGGGCGTCGGTGTGGATGGTGGCCAGGTCATAGGACATCCGGGCCATCTCCTCCCCCTCCGCCAGCTTTTTTACCACGCCGGGCTTGGCCGGGGTACCGGGCGCCATCTCCGGGGTGGGCATGGCGGCATACAGGGCGTCGATGGAATGATACCGCTGGACCAGGGCCATGGCGGTCTTTTCCCCCACCCCCTTGACCCCGGGGATATTATCGGAGCTGTCCCCCATCAGGGCCTTCAGGTCCACGATGTGGATGGGATCGAAGCCGTACTGCTCCCGGAAGGCGTCCGGGGTCATATCTTTGGTGGTGGTGCGGCCCATGCGGGTGGACACCAGCTTGACGGTGGTGGTATCGGTGACCAGCTGGAGAGAGTCCTTGTCCCCGGTGACGATCACCGTCGCCCAGCCGGCGGCGGCGTCCTTTACCGAGATGGTGCCGATGAGATCATCGGCCTCCCAGCCGTCCAGCTCATACATGGGGATTTTCATGGCCGCCAGCACCTCCTTCAGCAGAGGCATCTGACTGGCCAGCTCGTCGGGCATCCCCTTCCGCTGGGCCTTATAGCCCTCATAGGCCAGATGCCGGAAGGTGGGGGCCTTCCGGTCAAAGGTGACGCACAGGGCATCCGGCTGCTCCTCGTCCAGCAGCTTATTCAAAATATTCAAAAATCCAAGGATCGCATTGGTGGGCTGTCCCGTCCGGGTGGTGAGATTCTGGCTCACCCCATAAAAGGCCCGGTTGACAATGGAGTTGCCGTCCAGGACCATCAGCTTTTTCATGTGGGTCTCCTCCCATTCCGCCGCGCGCGGCAAAGTCGTATCGACCATAGTATATCAGCTTTCCCAGGGCCGGGCAAGAAAAACCGGGGGGCCGCGCCTCTGCGCGGCCCCCCGCTCCGGAGCACATCTCTCAGTCGCTCAGCGCTTCCGCCAGCGCCGCGGCCCGGTCCTCCGCCGCCCGCAGGATGGCCTCCGGGTCATTGCCCCGGATGTCCAGCCCCTCGGCGGACAGGCAGTGGGCGGCAGGGATGCCGAACATCTTCCCCAGTCCCCCCACATAGTCAAAGCCAAAGTTCTTCCCCTCCAGAGGACCGCCGGCGGTGGTGATATAGACCACTTCCTTCGCCCGGCACAGCCCCTCCTGGACCCCATCACGGGTGTAGTGGAAGGTGATCCCCAGGGTGCAGGTCCACTCCAGGTAGATCTTCAGCGCCGCAGGGAAGGTCATATCCCAGTCCGGGGCGCCGATCACAACCAGGTCGGCCTGTGCCATCTCCCGGGCCGGCTCGAACATGGGGCCGCCGATGTCCACCTCTGCCTGCCGGTCCCGCTCCTGGGCCAGCGCCCCGGTGAGGACAGGCAGCTCACAGCCCGTCAGATCCCGCTCCGTGACCGTGGCCTCCGGCCATCTGGACCGGCAGGCCGCCAGAAACGCCTGACTCAGCCGCCAGGTGCGGGACTGCTCCGGCCCCCGCATACACGCATTGACAAATAGGATCTGTTTCATTTCACCACTCCTCATTTCATTGCACTCCCGGTACGCAAAGCGCTCCGGGCCGTTTTCACCAGATATTCCATCGCCTGCGCCGGATAGCGGCCCACCGCCGTCTCCCCGGTGAGCATCAGGGCATCCGAGCCGTCCAGCACCGCGTTGTAGATGTCGCACACCTCCGCCCGGGTGGGCACCGCCCGCTGCTCCATGGACCACAGCAGCTGGGTCACCACAAAGAAGGACCGCCCCGCCGCCCGGCAGCGGGCGGCGATATGCTTCTGCGCGGCTGGCAGCTCCCACAGAGGCATACTGTTCCCCAGATCGCCCCGGGCAATACAGATCACATCGGATGCCCCAATGATCTCGTCCAGCTTCTCCATGCCCTGCTGGTTCTCGATCTTAGCCATCACCCGCACCCGGTCCAATCCGCGCTCCGCCAACGCCCCACGCAGGACCTTCAGGTCCTCCGCCCCCCGGACAAAGGGCTGGAGCACATCGGTCACTCCGCACCGGGCCGCCCAGTCCAGATTTTTCCGGTCCTCCTCCGTCAGGGCGGGGGTGTCCGGCTGGACCCCCAGGATCGCCATGCTCTTCCGGCTCTTGAGCAATCCCCCCCGCTCCACCTGGCACAGCAGGGCGTCCGGGCGCTCCTCCACCACTGTCAGAAGCAGGGCGCTGTCATCCAGAGAGATCTCATCCCCCGTCCGGGCGGCCGCCAACGCGGCGGCGGGCACAGGGATCCCCCCCGCGCCCAGCAGGACCTCCGCCCCCTCGGCCAGGGAGACCGGCTCCTTCAGCGTCCCTACCCGCAGTTCCGGGCCCTGGAGGTCCACGATCAGCTTGGCCTCCACCCCCGCCTGCCGGGCCGCGGGCCAAAACCTCTCCTCCAGCAGAGGGGCGCACGCCTCCAGCGTGGTGTGGGACAGGTTCAGCCGCGCACCTGTCATCCCCGCCCGGAACAGCGCCTCCAGCGTCTCCCGCTCCCAGCAGGCATCCCCCAGCGTACCATAAAACTCCATGTGATCTTCCTCCCGCCTGTTTGCCTTTTCCTCTATTATGGCCCACTTTTCCGCCGCCGTCAACCGGGCACACAAAAGGAACGGGCGGAGCTGGTGGCTCCGCCCGTTCCAGGCTCAGCTTTCATTCAGGCCAGGACCGCCTCCAGCGCGGCCCAGCCGTTCCGCTCCCGCTTCCGGGTCACCCGCAGGCCGCTGCGGGCCAGGGCCTCCTCCACCTCGTGGGCCCGGCTGTCGAGGATGCCAGAGCAGAGGAACACACCGCCCTCGGCCAGCAGGCCCGGCACCTGGGGCGCCAGGGGGATGATCACATCGGCCACAATGTTGGCCAGCACCAGCTGGTACCGCTCCTGGGCCAGCTCTGCCGCTAAGGCCCGGTCAGTGAGCACATCCCCCGCCCGGACAGTATAGCGGTCCTTCCCGATCCCGTTGAGAGCGGCGTTCTCATAGGCCACATCCACCGCCTTGGGGTCGATGTCCACCGCGGAGGCCCGCTCCGCCCCCAGCACCAGGGCCGCGATGGACAGGATGCCGCTGCCACAGCCCAGGTCCAGCACCCGGTCTCCCTGCCGGGTGTGGGCCTCCACACCCTCCAGGCACAGCTGGGTGGAGGCGTGGGACCCCGTCCCGAAGGTGAGCCCCGGGTTCAGATAGAAGGGGACCCGCCCCTGGGGGACCGGCTCCTCCCGCTCCCACTGGGGAACCACATAGAGGCGCTCTCCGATGGACAGCGGCTTATAGTACTTCTGCCAGCTGTACGCCCAGTCGTTGTCCACCAGGGTGCGGGTGGTGTACTCGCACTCCAGGCCCCGGGTGTACCGCTCCAACTGGGCCCGGCCGTCCGCGTCATCCGTGACATAGAACTTCACCCGGGTGACCCCCCGCATCCGCTCCATCAGCTCCTGATCCACATAGTCCCAGTACTGCCGGTTCTGCTCCAGGAACTGCTGGAACTCCGCCTCGTCCTCAATGACCAGCCCGGTCATCCCCGCCGCCGTCAGCTTGGCCGTGATCTCATCCAGCCGCTCCGGGGTGGTGTTGATGGCAACCTCCAGCCACTTGATCTCATCCATAGCACGATTCCTTCCCCATGTCATGATAATGTCAGCCGGAGCCGCTCAGCGCTCCGTCCCCAGATAGAACAGGGCCAGCGTCCCCGGCCCGGAGTGCGCCCCGATGACCGGCCCCACATAGTTGATGCGGACGTCCCGGGTCCCAAAGCGCTCCCGCACCATCTCCGCCACCTTGTCCGCGTCCCCGCGGCAGTCCCCGTGGCTGATGAACACGGTCTCCCGCCCCTCGTCCGTCACCGTCTTTTCCATCCGGTCCACCAGGGCCTTCAGGGAGGCATGACGGCCCCGGGCCTTTCCCACGGCGGTCAGCCTGCCCTCCTGGTCCACATGGAGCAGCGGCTTGATCTGGAGCATAGAGCCCAGCACAGCTGTGGTGGCCGTGATCCGCCCGCCCCGCTTTAAAAACTTCAGATCCTGTACAGTGAACTGGTGGCACACCGCCTGCTTATGGGCCTCCGCCCAGTCCCTGACCTCCTCAATGGTGCGTCCCTTCTTCTGCTCCCGGGCGGCCAGCCAAACCAGCAGGCCCTGCCCCAGGGAGGCGCACAGAGTATCCACCACATAAAGTTTCCGCTGGGGATACCGCTCCCGCAGCTCCTCCGCCGCCACCTCGGCGGAATTACAGGTCGTGGACAGCCCGGAGGAGAAGGCCAGGATGAGCACATCCTTCCCCGCCTGAAGCAGGGGCTCCACCGTATCGGTGTAGGCCGCTACATTGACGGCGGAGGTGGTGGCCAGCTCCCCCGCCCGGAGCATATCGTAAAACAGCGCCGGGTCCATCTCCCGATTGTCCGGAGTGTTCTCATAGGTCTCCCCCTGGATGGTAAAGCTCAGGGGCAGGACGGTCACACCGGCCTCCCGGACCATCTCCGCACTCAGGTCGGCGGAGGAGTCGGTTAGGATCACATAATCAGGCATTGCACAACCTCCTTGATCGTATCGTCATACCACAGGGCACACGCTCCGCCGGAGGCAGAGCACTTCCCATCACCTTTTTCCTTTGGCCCGGTGCTCCTCCTCCGGAGGCTGGAGGATGTCCAGCAGCCGGGCGCAGGCCAGCTGGGCCGCGTAGCTGCGCAGCGCCAGGTCCAGGGCCATCCGGGCCAGATCCTCCCTCTGGGCGGCGGGGTCGATGGAGGACGCCGTATCCGTGAGCGCCCGGTCCAGGGCCGCGCAGAAGTACTGGTACAACTCCTCTGGCGTCTTGTCCCGCGCCTCTCCCGCCGCGATGAGGATGCCCATATCCCGGACGGACAGCACCTTTTTCAGGGCGCACACCGCCGTCAGGTACCCCAAGTGGATGGGGCCGTACCGCTTCCCAGCCGCCCGGGGCACCAGCCCCTCCTTGATATAGTTGTTCACCATGGCGGAGGTCAGTGCCTCGCTGTCATCAAAGTGGATCAGCTGGCGGGGCAGATAGGAGATGATCTGATCCATATACAGGGCGATGTCCGGCAGCTCCCGCCAGTCGGCGGGGCGCTCCTGTTCCAGGCGCCGCTTCAGGTCCAGCAGTTCTTCCATACCCGTCTCCCCTTGTCTCTGGTTTCTCTCCCGCCTCTGTCCGGGCCGTCCGGATCATGGACGGGATAATCCGATAATCATTATGCTATCACGTCATAATGAAAAAAGCAATTCTCAATTTCCACGGCGCTCCAGCCGGCGGCGCAGACGCTCCAGAGCGGGCTGATGGACGGTGGACCGCATCCCCGGGAAGGCCCGCAGCAGACGCCGCTGCCCGAAGATGCGGCTCTGTCTGGCCTCATCCAGCCGTGCCCACAGCTCCCGCAGGTCCTCTTCCCGCTTCTCCAGCCACTCCGCCTGGTCCATCTGAAGCTGGAATCTGTGCTGGGCCAGGGAGTCCTTGGCCTCGTCCAGGGCGTCCCGCACCCCTTCCAGACCATTCTGAAGCTCCGATCTGCGGGCAGCCAGAACCTCCCGCAGGTCATCCAACTCCTCCTGGAGGTCCGTCCGCAGGCCGTCTCCGATCTCCGCGGCGTCCAGCACCCGGTCGGCAAGGTTCGCCCCCAGCTCGTTGGACATCTCCTTGATGCCGGCGGCCAGCTCATCCAGCTGGCTCAGCTGCCGGTTCATACGGGCAATGGTGCACACCGTGGCGGCCAGATCCACCGCCATGACCGCGGAAAAGAGAGCCAGCAGCCCCACTCCCATGGGATAAGGGACCGTTCGGATGCACCACAAGACAGAGGGATGCAGCAGCTTGACCACAAACAGGCAGGCCAGCCCCCAGGCAATGGAGAAGCGCAGGCAGATATAGCCACCCAGGTTAAAGGGCTCCTGGGAGTAGTCCCACCAGCGCTGGTGAAACAGCCGCTCCAGCACAAAGCCGGTCAGCCACTCCAGCAGGGAGGTCAGGGCCACCGACCCAAGGAAGAGCAGCAGCAGGTTCCCCCGCAGAGGTTCCAGCACCCACAGTACAATGACCACACCGAAGCCGTAGACCGGACAGACCGGCCCGTTGAGAAAGCCCCGGTTGACGAACCGCCCGGTCTTGAGGGCGGCATAACTCACTTCCGTACACCACCCCAGAAAGGCGTAGATAAAAAAGATCCAAAGCAGATGATACATGGGGCCTCCCCGCCGCGCCGGACACATCCGGAGCCATTCAATTCGTCATAGTATAACGCCAACTGGGAGAAAAGTCCAGCATTTTGTGATGAATGCGCCGGAACGGGCATGAAAAAAGACCGCTGTACAACACAGCAGTCTTTCTTCCCGCAAATCACTGGGCCTCAACCTGGCCGAAGGAACGGCCGTTGTAGGTCAGGCAATTTTTGCACATCCGGTGAGGCAGCCGATAGGCACCGCACTTGGGGCAGGTCACGATACCGGGAGTCTCCAGCTTCCAGTGGGAGCTGCGCCGCTTATCGCGCCGGGCCTTGGACACTTTTCTCTTAGGAACCGCCATTGGTGACACCTCCTTCGGTTAATGTGCTGTCATCAGCACGTTTGGACTACTCAGTTTCATCATCCAACAGCTGCGCAAGCGCCGCCAATCGTGGATCCACTTCAGGTCTGCACCCGCAGGGGCCGAGGTTCAGATCGGCACCGCACTTGGCACACAGCCCTTTGCAGTCTTCTGAGCAAAGGTTTGTTGTATCCATCGCGAGGACGAAGGCCGTGGTGACCACCTCGTCCAGATCCAGCTCGTTCCCGTCCAGCAGAAAAATCTCGTCCTCACTGTCCTCGTTCTCCAGCTCCTCAGCCAGCAGACTATCCAGCGGGACGACCTTCTCCCGGGAAAATTCCTTCCCACAGCGGTCACAGACCAGATCCAACTCCGAGCGGGCCGTTCCGTTCAGCACCAAGGCGCCCGCGTGGTTGATCACGCTGCCCTCTGCCACAACAGGCCGGGTAATCGGCTTTCTCCCATAAAAGTCCAGCTGGGACAGGTCCAGCTGATACTGGAAGGACTTCTCCGCGTCCGGCCTATGGATGACGTCTCGCAGATCCAGCCGCATCGGTTACCCTCCTCTGGGGATACAGACCCCTTACTCGCATAATGGTACGGAAGATATTATACTGATTCTCCACAGAAATGTCAAATCTTTTTTTGTGGTTGACAAATATATTTTTTTATGCTGGAATTGCAGTAGAATGCTCAAATCAGACAAAAGGATCGGTGCGCCATGAAAGAATTCACCATTGGAAAGAACGACGCCGGTCAGCGGCTGGACCGCTGGCTGGCCAAGACCCTCCCCCTGCTCCCCGCCCCTCTGGCCCAGAAGTACATCCGGCTCAAGCGGGTCAAGGTCAACGGGAAGGGTTCCAAGCGGGATGTGCGCCTGGCCGTAGGCGACCTCCTTCAATTATATATCAACGACGAGTTTTTCGACCGCCCCACACCGGAGAACGCCTTTCTCTCCCTCTATCAGCCCAAGCTGAATATTTTATATGAGGATGAGCACATCCTTCTGGTGGACAAGCGCCCCGGTCTGGTGGTCCACCCCGACGAGAGCGAACGGGTCAACACCCTGCTCACCCACATCCAGGCCTACCTCTACCAGAAAAAGGAATGGTCCCCCATTGGGAGAACTCCTTTGCCCCCGCCCTATGCAACCGCATCGACCGGAACACCGGCGGCATCGTCATCGCCGCCAAGACCGCCGAGGGCCTGCGGGTAATGAACCAGAAGATCAAGGACCGTGAACTGGAAAAGCGCTACCTCTGTGTGATCCACGGGACGATGCCCCAGCGGGAGGAAGCTGGAGGGCTATCTCTGGAAGGATGAGGTGAAAAGCAGGTCTATGTCCGCTCCAAGCCTGTTCCTGGGGCCAAGACCGCCGTCACCTCTACCGCACCCTGGCCGTCCGGAACGGTCTCTCTCTGGTGGAGTGCGAGCTGGTCACCGGCCGCACCCATCAGATCCGCGCCCAGTTCGCCGCCGCCGGCCATCCCCTGCTTGGGGACGGGAAGTATGGCAGCGAGCGGGACAACCGGAGGTATGGCCGCCACGGACAGGCCCTGTACTCCTACCGTCTCTCCTTCCGCTTCACCACCGACGCCGGCCCCTGGAGCCCCTCAACGGCCGCAGCTGGCAGGTGGAGGAGGTGGACTTTGTACAGGAGTATTTTCCCGGTTTCTCCCTGCCACGGACAGAGGGATGACTCTTTGACGTTTTGCCCTGTCTCTCCATAAATTTTCTCCCGATTTTCCCCGTAAAATTTCCCCTATATTTTCGACAAAATCCATTGACATTTCTAAGGTAAACAGATATAGTTGATTGCGCTATCCGTGAATCCCCGCACAGGCAGTCCTCTGTCCCTCCAGGGCGGACTCCAGCGGGAACTAAACCGAGGGAGCTGACATTTTTTATTGAATAGAAATGGGGGAGGATCTATGCCGAAAGAGCTGATCCGTCTGGCCAACTGTACTATGGCGTTTGACGGCGAGGTCGTGCTGGACAACATCAATCTATACATCAACGATCAGGAATTCCTCACGCTGCTGGGTCCCAGTGGGTGCGGCAAAACCACCACACTTCGTATCATTGGCGGTTTTCAGACGCCCACACAGGGGGACGTTTTTTTTGACGGCGTGAGGATCAATGATGTTCCGCCCCATAAGCGGACCATCAACACCGTGTTCCAGCGGTACGCCCTTTTCCCCCACCTGAATGTATTTGAAAACATCGCCTTTGGCCTTCGGATCCCAAAGACCGACCCAGAGAGCCGCCGGAAGGTCAAGCTTCCGGAGTCTGAGATCCAGGAGCGGGTGCTGGAGATGCTGAAGGTGGTCAACCTGAAGGGCTTTGAGAAGCGGGCGGTCTCCTCTCTGTCCGGCGGCCAGCAGCAGCGGGTCGCCATCGCCCGTGCTCTGGTGAACCGGCCCAAGGTCCTTCTGCTGGACGAGCCGCTGGGCGCGCTGGATCTGCGTCTGCGCAAGGATATGCAGATCGAACTCAAGCGCATCCAGCAGGCCATGGGCATCACCTTCATCTACGTCACCCACGACCAGGAGGAGGCCCTGGCCATGTCCGACACTGTGGTGGTCATGGACGAGGGAAAGATCCAGCAGATCGGCACCCCGGAGGACATTTATAACGAGCCCAAAAACGCCTTTGTGGCCGACTTCATCGGCGAGTCCAACATCATCGACGGCATCATGCGGGCCGACGGCGTGGTGGAGATCTTCAACCGCCGTTTCCAGTGCCTGGACAAGGGCTTCGCCAAGGACGAGCCGGTGGACGTGGTCATCCGCCCAGAGGACGTGGATATCGTCCCCGAGGGGCAGGGTCAGCTGAAGGGTACGGTCACCTCTGTCACCTTCAAGGGGATGCATTACGACATCATCGTGGACTTCAAGGGCTTCAAGTGGCTCATCCAGACCACCGATCTGTCCCCCGTGGGCTCCCGTATCGGGATCAAGATCGATCCTGACGGCATCCATGTGATGAAAAAGAGCCACTACTCCGGGATGTTCGGGGACTACTCCTCGTACAGTGAGGAGTATGAGGAGATCAGCGACGCCGACTACGATCCCGAGGCGGAGGATCAGGAGGCGGAACATGAAGAAGAATAAGCTGGCCCTGTTCTCCGCCCCCTATGTGCTGTGGATGGCCGTCTTTGTGGTCATCCCCATTCTGATGATCGTCGTCTACGCCTTCTCCTCCGCGGGGGGCGGCTTTACACTGGAGAACTTTGCCCGGATCGGCGACTACATGGTGGTGTTCACCCGCTCTTTCAAGCTGGCCTTCATCGCCACCGCCATCTGCCTGCTGCTGGGCTACCCCGTCTCCTGCTTCCTGGCCCGGGAGGGCCCCCGGTTCCAGCGTGTGGCCATGATGCTCATCATGCTGCCCATGTGGATGAATTTCCTGCTGCGGACCTACGCCTGGATGTCCCTTCTGGAGAACACCGGCCTGCTGAACCGTTTTTTTGAGGCCATCGGCCTGTTTGACCTGATCAACGGCATATTCGGCACAAACCTGGAATATTTTAAGATGATTAACACCCAGGGGGCTGTGGTGCTGGGCATGGTCTATAACTTCCTGCCCTTTATGATCCTGCCCATCTACTCGGTGATCGTCAAGCTGGACCACCGGCTCATCGAGGCCGCCCGGGATCTGGGGGCTGACTCGGCCACCGTGTTCCGGCGGGTCACTCTGCCCCTGTCGCTCCCCGGGGTCCTCTCCGGCATCACCATGGTGTTTGTCCCCGCAGTCTCCACCTTCGCCATCTCCCAGCTGCTGGGAGGCGGCAAGCAGCTCCTGCTGGGCAACCTCATCGAAATGCAGTTCAAGGGAACGGCCTACAACCCCCAGCTGGGCTCCGCCGTTGCCCTGGTGATGATGCTGGTGGTGGTGGTCTGTATGACTGTGATGAATCGCTTCGGTGAGGGCGAAGAACAGGCGGTGATGCTATGAACCGGAAACCCTCTCTGTTCAGCCGCCTGATGACCGGACTGATTTTTCTCTTCCTTTACGCCCCCATCTTTGTCCTCATCATCTTTTCCTTCAACAACTCCAAAAGCCGCTCTGTATGGGCCGGCTTCACCTTGGATTGGTACGACAAGCTGTTCCACGATCAAATGATCCTGGACGCCCTGTACACCACCCTGGCCGTCTCAGTGCTAGCGGCAGTCATCGCCACCGTTGCGGGCACCTTTGCCGCCATCGGCTTCTACAATATGAAAAAACGCTGGCGCACTCCGCTGATGACGGTGAACAACATCCCCATGGTCAACGCGGAGATCGTCACCGGCGTCTCCCTCTGCCTGTTCTTCGTGGCCTTTTTCAACCTTTGGGGGGATTTTGCCCACTGGGTCAACGGAGCCTTCGGGCTCCAGCTGCCCGAGCAGCTGTACCTGGGCTTCGGCACCATGCTCATCGCCCACATCACCTTCAACATCCCCTATGTGATCCTGTCTATCATGCCCAAGCTGCGGCAGATGGACAAGAACCTGGTGGATGCGGCCCAGGACCTGGGCTGTACCTGGATGCAGGCGTTTTGGAAGGTGGTCGTCCCGGAGATCAAGCCGGGCATCATCAATGGCCTGCTCATTGCCTTCACCATGTCGGTGGATGACTTCGTTATCAGCTACTTCACCGCCGGCTCCAGCACGGCCAACCTGGCCATGCGCATCTACGCCATGACCAAGAAACGTATCAGCCCGGAGGTCAACGCAGTATCCACTTTGTTGTTTGTCACCGTCCTGGTCCTTCTTGTTATCATCAATGTGCGGGAGGCCCGCCAGGAGCGTGCCGCCGCAAAACAGCGCATCACGTGATTTTTGCGGTGGTCCCATCGTGAAAATAAAATTTTGAACACCATTGGAGGAATGATCAATTGAAAAAAACAGTTTCCCTGACCCTGGCTTTGACCCTCTCCGCCGGTCTGCTGGCCGGCTGCTCCGGCGGCAGTGACCCCGCCGGCTCCGGCAGCTCTGAAAAGCGCGTTGTCAATGTGTGCAGCTGGGGCGAATATATCGACGAGAGCCTGATCGACGAATTTGAGCACAAGACCGGGATCGAAGTCAACTACCAGACCGTCCCCAGCAACGAAGAGCTCTATTCCATGCTCAAGACCGGCGGCGCCAACTATGACGTGGTGGTCCCCTCTGACTACATGATCTCCCAGCTGATCGAAGAGGGGATGCTGGCCGAGCTGGACTATGACAATATCCCCAACTTCTCCCTGATTGATGACCGGTTCAAGAACCTGTCCTACGATCCTGAGAACAAGTACACCGTCCCCTACACCTGGGGCACGCTGGGCATCATCTACAACAGCGCCATGGTGGAGGAGCCCATCACCAGCTGGGACGCCATGTTTGATCCCCAGTACGCCGACCAGGTCCTGATGATCAACAACTCCCGGGACGCTCTGGGCATCGCTCTGATGGATCTGAACTACTCCGTGAACACCGACAGCGAGGAGGAGCTGCGGGCCGCCTATGACCTGCTGGCCCAGGCCAAGGAGGCCGGCGTCTACCAGGCCTTTGTCATGGACGAGGTGTTCGACAAGATGGAGACCGGCGAGGCCGCTATCTCCGCCTACTATGCCGGCGACTATCTGACCATGCTGGAGACCAACCCCGACCTGAAGTATGTGGTCCCCGAGGAGGGCTCCAACTGGTTCGTGGATGCCATGTGCGTGCTGAAGGACGCGGAGAACAAGGACGAGGCTGAGGAGTGGATCAACTTCCTCTGTTCCACGGACGCCTCCCTGAAGAACATGGACTATATCTGGTACGCCTCCCCCAACAAGGAGGCCCTGGAGCAGTACCCTGAGTACTACGAGGAGACCTACGGCGAGGAGCTGGACCCCGAGCTCTATGAGATCATGGCCGCCCCCCAGGAAGTCCTGAAAAACTGTGAGGCCTACCTGGTCCGCCCCGCAGCCACCCGCACCCTGTACAACGATCTGTGGACTGATCTTGGCATCTTGGCCTGATGGTCATCTGATGTAAATCCAACAAAAATACAGATCAGCAGCCCTGGGACCTCTGGACCCAGGGCTGCTTTTTCCGCTCCCTCACTGTCACACAGGCGGAGAGTATTCCATCGTTTTGGATTTACAAATTGTTCACGCTTTAGCCGAAATTTCGTGATAACTTTTCCGCCCAATGTGGTATTCTATTCCTGGATCAAGGATCCACAATGTTTTTCCCCCCCCTTTTCTGATTGGAGATCTCCTCCAGATCCCACATCGGGTCCCCGGTCCCGCACACCGGGGCCCGCAGGTTCCGGTCCCATAGACGGTCCGGTTCACCTGACATTTTGGCGCTTTGCGCTTCACTGCCACCCGGCCCGGACACCGGTCTGCTCCGGGTGGCAGACCAAAATTTTTCCGGCCTGAACTTCAGGCCGGTTTTTTGATGCAGAAACCGGCGTTCGGAGAAGAAGATCTCCGAACGCCGGTCCTAACTCTCTTTATCACCGCTTTATATCAAAACAAAGCGTCCCAACAAACCAAGTTCCGTAGTACCATATCACTCCAGCATTGCTTGATAGACCAATTTGCTTACCTGAGCAATGGTCTCAATTCCTACAGAATCATCCTCTAGGTCTCCGGTAAACATAGAAATCACATACCGGCGGCCATCAGGGAGAGTAAAAATACCTACGTCATGCTGAATCCCGAAAAGATCTCCCGTCTTATTGGCTACTAGAAGGGTGCCCTCCTTCAAATTGCGCCGGTCCTCATCCGAGGCATAGGAAGGAACTGCTGGGATCTGCGCAGGTAGTTTGTTGCGGCACTGCTGATGCTCCATAATCTCCATAATCGTTTTTGAGATTTCCGGAGAAACAAATTCTTCCCGGGCGATACGGACCAGAAGCCTCCCGGCTTCTCCGGCACACATATAGTTGTTTCGTCCCTGGCGCACTGCTTCAAAGTCCAGCATCTTCCGCATCAGCTTTGTATGTGGCAGCCCCAGCTCTTGACAGAACTGGTTGACGCGCTCCATCCCAATTATATCCATGATCTCGTTGGTTGCGCTGTTGTCACTGAGGACAATCATCAACTTGGCCAGAGTCTCCACCGTTGGCTGGTAACCCCCGTCCAGTTCAAAGAGGATTCCCGTACCTCCCACCATGTTTTCAGGAGCAATGGAATGTGGCGCTCTCCAGTCTACACGGCCCTCATGTACATCCTTCAGCAGAAGCGCAAGCATAGGAATTTTAATCACACTGGCAGAAGGATACACCAGTTCAGGATTGATCTCAAACACTTCGTCTGTATCCAACAGGTTGATATAGAGCCCGACACTCCCCTTCATATCAGCCAGCAGCCGGTAAATTTCTCTTTGAGGAATCTTACCCATCAGAACACACCTCCAAAATCATGTTTTACTTACAGAATAAAGCTGGCCACGATGACAACCAGCAGCGTGCCAGGAATAATGGCCATATAGGAAAGCTTCATCATCGGCTTTATATCTTTGGCATGTGCCAAGCCCATCTGTCCAATCATATCCAGTCCAGGATACGCATAGGAGGTAATCTGGTGTCCTACCAGAACGATCATAGCCCACAGCTCCATCGATACCCCCAAATCTCCCAAGAAGGGCCGGAAAAGAGAATCAATCATCATGGCTTGCGCCACAGCGGCGCCATTGATTCCAAAAATTCCGATCAGAGTAACAATCACAGCAAATCCAGCCTTCCCGCCAATGGAGATATAGGGCTCCACCAAGGTAACTAACGCATCAAAGCCACCGGACTCCGTGACAAAATTGAGAAAGGGGTTAAATAGTAGGAACATGAAGAACAGCCAGAACAGTTTTCCACAACCCTCCATCATTGCATCGAACACCTGACCGGCGGACATACCGCCAATCAGACCGGTAACCAACGAGGCCACGATCATGACCAAGATCACGAAGGATGCGCCTCCCTTGGAGCAGATCCCCCATACCACCATCGCTGCCATGACCAGTGCAAACGCGATCGTAGCAGATGCGGTGGCCCGCTTAGTCTTGGCATCTGGCGCAAAAGAAACTGTGTCGGCATTAACAGCCTCCTCGCCGAAGTCCTCTTTCCCCTGGGTCTGCTTCTGAACACGCAGGGCAATCCAGTAAGTGCCGATCCACATGATAAGTGCAATAGGCAAACCCGCGCATAGCAGAATCCGGGGATAGCTCAGCCCAGTGATTCCCATCAGGGTAACCATAGGAGGACTAAAAGGACTGAGAAACAAACCAGTCTGACCCGCACCCTGGAAGATTACAGCAAGGGTGCTGGGGGTGAGGCCCACAGCGGCCACCAGCGGAATCACAATAGGAGCAATAATGGCATTAGCGCCGGCCAAAGTTCCCAGCAGCGTCACCAAAACTACAGAACAAACCATGGTGGCTAAAACAGCACGCTTTTGTGTCTTGACACCGATCTTCTGCATCAGGACCTGTACGATGTTCTCAGCGACACCAGTCTTGCGCAGCACCATACCCAAGCCAGAACCCAGCATGATGATGAAACCAACCAGGGCCAGGAAAGAGCCCATCGACTCATAGATTACAGCACCCAAAGACCCCAAAGACTGTTTGGTTAGGATTGCGCCAAATAGAACACAAACCGCGACATTGACTATGGGGTGCATGTTCTTCTTAAATGCGAGGATGATATACAAAATCAGTGGGGCCAATCCAAGGATAGGTGGAAGATCAAACAACATAATGATTCTCCTTTCTCAATTCAAAGCATAACCTTTCCAATGTACACTGTGAGCGAGGGAGCCGCTCGGTTTGCCGCAGCTACGTCAGGTCAGTCCGCAGCACAGAAAGTTTTCTCCCCTCCTTTCTCTCCCAAATTATAGGGTAGGCGAGACTATTCACGGAACAGGACCCGTCCGTTTCGTATGGGAGTCTGCACTCCCTGCATCAGAGCCGGCTCACCTTCAACGAACACATAGTCAATGCCCAGCGGCTTGACTGCCGAAACCAGATAGGTGGAGGTATCACGGACCTTTTCCCAATCAAAAACCGTCAGGTCCGCGGCCATCCCTAAACGAATCAGACCGCGGTCTTTCAGCCCCAGGACAGAGGCGGGAAGTCCAGTCATCTTATATACTGCCTGCTCAGGGGTCAGAATCCCCATCTCCCGTGCAGTCTGAATAAAGCGAGGGAAGGTGTTGAAGTTACGAGGATGAAAACAGTGCTCAGCAGCAGAGGCGTACTCATAGCTGACACCGTCGCTGCCCACCGAAACCCTCATATCCTGCATGATACGGTAGACGTCCTTTAAGTCCATCGTGAAATAGATACATGAGACCGCACCAGAAGCTGCAGCCAGACAGCGGGCGACCGCCCGAGCGGGATCCAACTTCCAGCTGGCTGCTATATCCTCGATATTCTTGCCGTCACACTCAGGAAGATGGCCGTGGGTACCCACCACCAGGATGGTAGAAGGCCCGCCACGGCGTTCCATCTCAGCTTGGATCTCCTCCAAAAGCTTCGGCGTGGGATTTGCCATGCGACGGGTAAGTTCGATTACGCCGCCATCGTGGGCCCAGCCAGGAACTAAAGCCGAGAGGCCGGTGGAACTAGCGTGGAAGGGGTACTGATCGCAGGTCACCCGGACTCCCTCCTGACGCGCTTTTTCCAAACGCCCCAAAAGTTCCTCCACACGGCCCCACTGGGCTTTTCCCATCAACTTTAGGTGGGATATTTCCAGATGAACACCAGATTGCTTGGCAATATCCAGTATCTCATCCACAGCCTCAAACACCCGGTCGCTCTCATTTCTCATGTGAACTGCCAGGATGCGGTCCCGGGCGGCCAGCACCTTGGCCAGCCTCACCAACTCCTCCTTCTGACTGAAGCTACTGGGCGGATAGATCAGGCCCAAAGACATACCAAAGGCGCCTTGCTCCAACTGCTGATCCAGCAACACCTCCATTTGGGACTGCTCCTCCGGAGAGGGGGCGCGCATCCCAAAACCCATGACAGCACCACGCAGAGTACCATGGCCAATCAGCACACCGTAGTGAATAGCCGGAGGATGCTGTGCAACATGGGCAGCATAATCGGCCACATTAGTATCATTTAGATAGATATAATCTACGTTGGCCGGAAGGGTAGCGTTGTAGAATTGGGTCAGCTCCTCTTGATACTTCTTGGTGATTGGGATATGCGAAATTCCGCAATTTCCAGTTATTTCTAATGTTACGCCTTGGAACAGCTTACTTTCTGGATTCATACCGGCCAGCAGGGGAACCGTGTCCGAATGGGTATGGATGTCGATGAAGCCGGGGGAAACGATCTTTCCACGGACGTCCAAAACATGAGTTGCCTCACCGTGGAAGTCAGGAGTAATTTTCTGAATCAGGCCGTTCTGGATACACAAGTCGGCTCGATAGGGCTTCGCCCCACTCCCATCAACGATCGTTCCATTTTTCAGAACATAATCAAACAAAATTTTTCCATCCTTTCCTTGTTTTTCATATCAGAAAATAAAAAGGTCCTATGAGATAGACTGCTCCCGCAGCATTTTCATAGGACCCAAATCGTTTGGAAACCGAGGAATACCCGACCTCCGCGAATCAAATCATCGATCATTCAGTTGAATAAAAAAGGGGTCCCATGAACACATCCAGCACCGCTGGACGTCTGCATGGGACCCTATCTGTTTGGAAGTATGGGGGCACCAAACCTCCACAGATAAAATCAAGTGTTCAGTTGTCCCGAAGAAGATCTTGGAACATAATTAGACAGCCGATTTTGCGCATCCTTCAAAATGGTCGCAATAGCGCGCCTGGAATCCCCCATATACCGTACCTGAATAGCCTGAATCAACTCATCTACGTCGGTACGCAAATTTCGTCCTACGATCAAAGAGGTGATAAAGTCATTCGTCAACCGGCACACCGTGTTGAACTCTGCAGCGTAAATCTCACCTGTCTGAGAATCAACAATCAGCGAGGCAATCAGAGACTGATGCACCTTAGTGATGGGATTCCGACTGCCAGTTTTGGAAAGTCCGACCCGCAGACCGCCGTGGGCGGCAGTTCCTTCATAGAGTTCCCTCCTCTGGAGCATGGAACTTCTTCCTTATTATCATACTCAAATTCCGTGCGGTTGTCAAGGAGAACTTCCACAGTGGACGGGCGGGAAGGACTTCGGAGGCCAGGGAGCCAGCTTCCGCGCTCACAAATCTTGGAATATGCATCTTTCACACAGACCAAAAGCGCCTGGCGGCTGATGCCCAGGTAAGTATGCTCGATTTCCCAGATAATTTGATCTACATCAGTATAAATACAACGGCCCACCAAGAGATAGCGAAGATAAGTGCTAGTGATGTCACATACCATGTTCGCTTCGGCATCCAGAATAATTCCATCCTTCTCACGGAAAACGAAAGTCAAAAGGAGCAGATCATACTGAACGGCGATTGGAGTGGACGGAGATGGAAGCGCCATGCCGGCCGCAAAAATCAGGTCAGATACATTTTGCATGGTACTCTCCTTCTAATCTGTTGTTAGAATAACGATTTAAATCACATTCTAATACGAACCCCGTTATTTTGTCAAGTAAAACAGACTTCTTTGATATACTAATTAGATAGACTAAAAACACCCTGCTCCTGTGTTCAGGAGCAGGGTGTAATGTCCAACAGAGGAAACTCTTACTTGGCAGCCTTGGCAGCCTTGATGGCCTCGATCAGCATGGGGGTGACCTTGAACAGGTCGCCGCAGATGCCGTAGTCGGCGATCTCGAAGATGGGAGCGGTCTCGCTCTTGTTCACCGCGATGATGCACTCAGAATCCTGCATGCCAGCCTTGTGCTGGATGGCGCCGGAGATGCCCAGAGCAACATAGATCTTGGGGTGAACGGTCTTGCCGGTCTGACCGACCTGATGGTCGGCGGACAGCCAGCCAGAGTCGATGGTGGCACGGGAACCGCCAACGACGCCGCCCAGCTCAGCAGCCAGCTCCTCAGCCAGCTTGATGCCGCCCTGGACATCCTTGGAGATGCCACGGCCCACAGAGACGACCACGTCAGCGCCGATCAGATCGACCAGCTTCTTGGCGGCCTTGACGACCTCGACCACCTGGGTCTCCATGTCGTTCTCAGTCAGCGCGATGGTGGGCTTGATCAGCTCGCAGGCGTCAGCCTTGGCCTGATCGAACTCAGCCTTCTTCATCACGCCGGGGCGCACAGTGGCCATGGCGGGACGGAAGCGGGGGCAGATGATGGTAGCCATCAGATGGCCGCCGAAAGCGGGACGGGTCATCTTCAGGTTGCGGTCCTCCTCGGGGATCCCGTCGATCATTGCGGGGGCCAGAGTGGAGGACTCACGCAGGAACTGCTTGTACTTGGGCACATCGATGTCCAGATGAGTACAGTCAGCGCACAGACCGGTGTGCAGACGGGCAGCACAGCGGGGGCCCAGATCGCGGCCGATGTTGGTGGCGCCAATCAGCATGACCTCAGGCTTGTACTCCATGACGGTGTCGCAGATCACCTTGGTGTAACCGTCGGTGGTGTAGTTCTCCAGCAGGGGGTGGTCGCAGACGTACACGCCGTCAGCACCGTAGCCGCCCAGCTCCTTGGCGATGCCCTCAATGTTGTGGCCCAGCAGGATACCGTACAGCTTAGTCCCCAGCTCGTCGGCCAGCTTGCGGCCCTCGGAGATCAGCTCGAAGGAGGTGGGCATCATGGTGCCCTGACGCTGCTCGCAGAATACCCACACACCGCCGTTGAAGGCAGCGATATCAGCACTGTTAAAAGTAGACATATTCTTCCGTTCTCCCTTCTATCAGATCAAATGCTTGGCAGCCAGAATGCCGGCCAGCTTGTCGCAGGTGTCTTTGTCGGCGCCTTCCAGCATCATGCCGGCACCCTTCTGGGGAGGCGTGAAGGACTTAAAGATGTTGGTGGGGGAGCCCTTCAGACCAATGGTGGTGGAGTCGATCAGGGGATCGTCCTTCAGGGTGTTGTAATCAAAGACCTCATAGGGCTTCTCATAGCACTCGAAGATGCCGCCCACGCTCATGTAACGGGGAGCGTTCAGCTCCTTGATGCAGGTGATCAGGCAGGGGGTGTTGACCTTGATGGTCATGTAGCCGTCCTCCAGCATACGCTTGATGGTGAGGGTACGGCCCTCCTTGGTGATCTCAGCAGCATAGGAGACCTGGGGCAGGCCCAGCTTCTCAGCGATCTGGGGACCAACCTGAGCGGTGTCGCCGTCGATAGCCTGACGGCCGCACATCACGATGTCCTCCTCGCCCACGCCGATCTTGTTGATGGCGGCAGCCAGGATCTGAGAGGTAGCATAGGTATCGGAACCACCAAACTCACGGGCAGAGACCAGAACGGCACGGTCAGCGCCGCGGGCAATGACCTCACGCAGCATACCCTCGGCAGGAGGGGGGCCCATGGAGACGACCACGACCTCGGCGCCGGTCTGCTCCTTCAGGGTCAGAGCGGCCTCGACGGCGTTCAGGTCATCGGGGTTGGTGATGGTAGCCATGGAGGCGCGGTTCAGAGTACCATCGGGATTCACGGCCACCTTACCAGAGGTATCGGGGACCTGCTTGACACAAACAATGATTTTCATTTCCATCTGCCTCCTATCTTATTTCACACCCAGAGCACGGGAGATGACCATGCGCTGGACCTCGGAAGTACCCTCATAGATCTCGGTGATCTTGGCGTCACGCATCATGCGCTCCACGGGATACTCACGGGTGTAGCCGTAACCGCCGAACAGCTGGACAGCGCGGCGGGTCACGTCAGAGGCGGACTCAGCAGCAAACAGCTTCGCCATAGCGGCGTCCACGCTGTAGGGCTCGTGCTTCTCCTTCTTCATGGCAGCGGCGTACACCAGGTACTGAGCGGCCTGCATCCGGGTGTGCATATCGGCCAGCTGGAACTGGGTGTTCTGGAACTGAGACAGACGCTTCTTGAACTGGACGCGCTCCTGGGTGTACTTGACAGCCTCGTCAATGGCGCCCTCGCCCAGGCCCAGGGCCTGTGCAGCGATGCCGATCCGGCCGCCGTCCAGGGTCTGCATGGCAATCTTGAAGCCCTGGCCCTCCTTGCCCAGCAGGTTCTCCTTGGGCACGACACAGTCCTCAAAGATCAGGTCGCAGGTGGAGGAGCCGCGGATGCCCATCTTCTTCTCCTTCTTACCCACGGAGAAGCCGGGGAAGGTGCTCTCCACGATGAAGGCAGAGATGCCGTGGTTGCCGGCCTTCTGATCGGTCATAGCGAAAACAACGATGGTGCCGGCCACGGTACCGTTGGTGATGAAGCACTTGGAGCCATTGAGCACATAGTCGCCGTTCTCATTCTTCACGGCGGTGGTCTGCTGGCCGGAAGCATCGGTACCGGCGTTGGGCTCGGTCAGGCCGAAAGCGCCGATCTTCTTGCCGGACAGCAGGTCAGGCAGGTACTTCATTTTCTGCTCCTCAGTGCCGTGCTCGTAGATGGGGGCGCAGCACAGAGAGGTGTGAGCGGAGACGATAACGCCGGTGGTGCCGCACACCTTGGACAGCTCCTCAACGCACATGGCGTAGGACAGCACATCGCCGCCGGCTCCGCCGTACTTCTTGGGGAAGTAAATGCCCATCATGCCCAGCTTGCCCATCTTTTCGACGGTCTCCATGGGGAAGCGCTCTTCCTCATCGAGTTCCTCGGCCAGAGGCTTGACCTCATTTTCCGCAAACTCACGGTACATTTTGCGGACCATCTCTTGCTCTCTAGTCAGATGAAAATCCATTTTCCAGTCCTCCTAAAATTTTTACTTCTTGGAATAATCGTAAAACCCCTTGCCGGATTTGACGCCCAGCAGACCACCGCGGACCATCTTCTTCAGCAGCAGGGCAGGACGATACTTAGAGTCGCCTGTCTCATCGTACAGGGTGTTCATAATGGCCAGGCAGATGTCCAGGCCGATAAAGTCGCCCAGAGCCAGGGGGCCCATGGGATGGTTGGCGCCCAGGCGCATAGACTTGTCGATGTCCTCCACAGAGGCGGTGCCGGACTCCACCAGGCCGATGGCGTCGTTGATCATAGGGATCAGCAGCTTGTTGACCACAAAGCCGGGGGCCTCAGCCACCTCAACGGGATCCTTGCCAATATCCTGAGCCAGCTTGTACACGAAGTCAAAGGTTTCCTGAGGCGTGTTCACACCCCGGATGACCTCAATGAGCTTCATACTGGGCACGGGGTTGAAGAAGTGCATCCCGATGAGGGAGTGCTTCAGCCCATGGCCCATCTCCGTGATGGACAGGGAGGAAGTGTTGGAAGCAAAAACCGTCTCCGGCTTGCACAGCTCATCCAGCCGGCGGAACAACTCCTTCTTGGGACCCATCTCCTCCGCGATGCACTCGATCACCAGATCGGCGTCCGCAGCGGCGGATTCCTCTTCCACCAAAACATTGGCCATCAGGGCATCCTTGGTACCCTGGGACATCTTGCCCTTGGCTACCCGCTTCTGCAGAGATGCGTCCAGCTGCTCTTTATGCCGCTGGGCGGAGGCGATGCTGCTGGCGTACATCAGGGCAGTGTGGCCGTTGGCGGCGAAGACCTGAGCAATGCCGCGGCCCATAGTGCCGGCGCCGAAAATTGCAACCTTCATTGTGTTTCCTCCTAAAAAGACGATTTGGGAGCGCCAAATCTCTACGATTTGACGGAACATAGACGGTTTCGTTAGAAAATTAACAAAGGATGACCAGAAAAATCGCAACATAGGGGACGCCCCCTCTTGTTGCGGCGTATATTTCCAAACGAACTGTTTATGTACTTATCAAATTATATCGTTTTTCATGGCGAGAAGCAAGGGGTTGAACACCAGCAAAATACACAGTTTTTACGGTCTTATTTTGTCTCCTTTAACAAAAGCATTGGAGAGCTCCGGCAGATGCAGAAACATTTTCCACAGCTGATGCATAAACAGAATCTTTTGCAGAAAGTCTTGGAATTTCAAGACTCAGCCAGGTGCCCTCCTGACCGTCTTCCTTTCATCGAACGCACGGCCCCCTCTCCAAGGCGTACTTCTGAAAAACAGGGAACCCGAACCGGTCTCAGCCGGTTCGGGCTCCCCGCTCACCCAAGTCCTGGTTCACTTCTTGGCAGCGAGATACTGGAACATGACGTAGCCTTCCTCATAGACTCCGCCGCCGGTGGCATACTTGATCTTGCACCAGCCGTTTCCAGCATCCTCCAAAACGGTGACCACGGCTCCATCAGCGGTGCTGGCCTTGGCCTCATAGCTGGTGCCCGGGCCGGAGCGGATATTCAAGCCGCCGGAGGCTCCAGTGATCACCGCCTCCGTGTTGGGAGCCAGGGTCCCGGATGTACCGGCGCTCTGTCCACCCTGTCCGGAGCCCTCCTGTCCACTCCCGCTGGGGGCGATGTTGGCGCCGGAGCCGTCGCCAGCACACTGGACGGTACACTGGGCGGTCTGCCCACCCGCAGTGGCGGTGATGGTGACGGAGACCGTGTCGCTCCCCCGGTACACGTTGGTCACGTTGCCGAACTGGTCCACAGTGGCCACATCCGCATCACTGCTGGTCCACTCCACTGTGACCTGAGCGTCTGCCGGATTGGTAGCCGCGATGAGCTGGTAGGGCTCCCCCGCCTGAAGCGCCACTTCCGTTCGGCTCAGGGTCAGGCTGTTCAGGGTGACCTCGGTCCCCTGTGTGCTCTGGCTGTTGGAGGACTGTCCAGAGCCCGAGGCATCTCCGGAAGGAGTTTTATGGAAGATCATAGGGGCCAAACTGGTAAACACAATGACCACCGCGGTAATGATCAGGGCCAGGGAGATCACCAGTCCGGCGATCTGCATGGGATTGGGTCTGTGGCTCCGGCCTCCGCCGGAGACCCGGCGTCCTCCCACCGGGGCACGGCCCTGGCCGCCGGGGCGCTCATCGCAGAATGGGCAGCGTTTATAGGTAGTGGAGTATTCCTCCCCACAGTTCTCACAGCGGATCACGTCGGTGTTCCGACGGGGCGGTGCTTTCTTGGTCGCCATAATTTGGAGTCCCTCCTCAAACAGGAAAATGGCCGCAAGGCCTATGCGGGTTCAGCTTTCATTTTACAAGGAATCCCCCGCTCCGTCAACGGAAAAAGGCGAAATAACAGAAAGTTCACAAATTTCCCTCTTATTTTTCCATCCCCCCATCCGACGTGCCGAAGGGTGCCCCCCACCAGAATGCCGCCTTGACCGGGGCCCGAGTTTCTTTTATAATAGGGGCGTCTGGCCCGGCCATATGCCATAGCATCCACGGCCAGGGAAAGGGAGGATATGCCCATGAAGGAGAGCGTAACCACCGCCGCGGCTCACCGGCAGTATCAGGATTCAGTGAGCGCCTTTCGCCGGTGGATCCCAGACCCCACCCTGCGCATGGCGTTCAGCCGGGAGGCGGACGGATATTTCCGCCGCTGTGCCCTGGGGGTCTGGCAGGCGGACAACGCCGTGGGGATCACCCCCCGGCACGTGGAATTTTACAACGCCATCTACTCCGGGACCGGCCCCGCCCCCTCCGCCCTGTACTGGGAGGTAGCCACCGGCGTGGCTGACTATGACCTGTTCCAGCCACCTGCCTTTTTTGCCGCCCTGCGGGACTACGACCGGCGGAAGGGGACCACACTGGCCCGGCGCTTCACCGACCAGCTGACCCTGCTCCTCCTGCTCTTCGCCGCGGTGGACGGAGTGGTCAGCGAGGCGGAGGCGGGCTTTGTCAACGCCTGCTCCGATACGCTGCTGGCCCTGTGCGAGCGGGACGGCCTCAGCGGAGACTGCCCAGCTCTGAAGGCTGACGAATTTGTGACCCATGTCCCCGCCCCCGCCCAGCCTCCTACGGAGGTGGTCCCGGCGGCGGAACAGGAGGAAACTCCTCTCCCCGAGTCAGAGCCCACTCTGGAGGAGCTGCTGGCCGAACTGGACGGGCTGTGCGGCCTGGAGCAGGTGAAGCAGGATGTGAAGAGCCTGATCAATCTGGTGAAGGTGCGCCGCCTCCGGGAGGAGGCGGGCCTGCCCGTCCCCCCTATGTCCCTGCACCTGGTATTCCTGGGCAACCCGGGGACAGGCAAGACCACAGTGGCCCGCCTGCTGGCCAGGCTCTACCACGCCATCGGCGTGCTGCCCAAGGGCCAGCTGGTGGAGGTGGACCGCTCCGGCCTGGTGGCCGGCTTTGTGGGGCAGACCGCCCTGAAGACCCAGGAGGTCATCCAGAAGGCCATCGGCGGCGTGCTGTTCATCGACGAGGCCTACGCCCTTGTAAATCAGGACAACGGGAACGACTTCGGCCGGGAGGCCATCGAGGTCCTGCTGAAAAACATGGAGGACCACCGGAAGGACCTGGTGGTCATCGTGGCGGGCTACTCCCAGCTGATGGAGAAGTTCATCCACTCCAACCCCGGACTGGAGTCCCGCTTCAACAAATATTTCTACTTTGAGGACTATGACGGGGCGCAGCTGTTCACCATTCTCCAGTCCATGTGCGTCAAAAACGGCTATGTTCTCACGCCGGAGGGAGAGGCACTGGCCCGGAGGGAGCTGATGGCCCTCTACGAGGACCGGGACGAGAATTTCGGCAACGCCCGGGATGTGCGTAACCTGTTCGAGCAGGCGGTGGCCCGGCAATCCGACCGGGTGGCCCGGCTGGAGGCTCCCACCCGGGAGCAGCTGATGGAGCTGCGTCCGGAGGATCTGGCGGAACCGGGAGATGCTTCATCCCCACAAGGAGCGATGGAGGTTTGAGGTAAACTTGTTATGAAGATCGCATTTTATACATTGGGCTGCAAGGTGAATCAGTATGAGACCCAGGCCCTGGAGCAGCTGGCTGTCCGGCGCGGCCACACCCTGGTCTCCTTTGAGGGGGAGGCGGACGCCTATGTTATCAACACCTGCACCGTCACGGCGGTGAGCGATAAAAAGTCCCGTCATGTCATCCGGCGGGCCCGCAAGACGGCTCCTGACGGAATCATCGCCGTATGCGGCTGTTACCCCCAGACCCATCCGGAGGATGTGGGCCGCCTTGGGGTGGACCTGATCGCCGGGACGGGGGACCGGACTGGCTTCGTGGAGCTACTGGAGCGGACCTGGCAGGAGCGCCAGCCCATCACAGCCCTGGATAACGCCTTCCACCGCAGGAGTTTTGAAGCGCTCCCTGCCGGCGGTCTGGAGGGCCGCACCCGCGCCATGCTGAAAATCGAGGATGGGTGCGTCAACTTCTGCTCCTACTGCATCATCCCCTACGCCCGGGGCCGGGTTCGTTCCCTCCCCCTGGAGCAGTGCGCCCGTGAGGCCCGGACTCTGGCGGAGGCTGGTTATCAGGAGATCGTCCTCACCGGGATTGAGATCTCCTCCTGGGGGCAGGAACTGGGGGATGGTCTGGCCCTTATCGACGCGGTGGAGGCCATCTGCCGGGCGGTCCCTGCTCACATCCGGGTACGGCTGGGCAGCCTGGAGCCCCGGACCATCACCCCGGAGTTCTGCCGCCGTGCGGCCGCCCTGCCCAACCTGTGCCCCCACTTCCACCTGTCTATGCAGTCCGGGTGCGACTCGGTTTTGGCCCGCATGAACCGAAAGTATGATTCCGAACGGTATTATGAGAGTGTAAAATTACTCAATGAAGCATACGAGACCCCCGGGATCACCACAGATCTAATCGTGGGCTTCCCTGGTGAGACTGAGGAGGAGTTCCAGCAGACCCTGGCGTTCATCCGCCGCTGTGCCTTCTCCGCCATGCACATCTTCCCCTATTCCAGGCGGCCGGGGACCCCGGCGGACGGGATGCCCGGTCAGATCCTCAACAGCGTCAAGGAGGAGCGGGCCCACAGGGCCCAGCAGGCCGCCCTGGAGATGGAGGCGGCCTATCTGGACCGCTGGGTGGGACGGACGGTCCCGGTGCTCTTTGAGAAGGAGCGGGACGGCCTGTGGCGGGGCACACCACCCGGTACAGTGAGGTGGCGGCCCCTCTGGTGAGAACCTTGCAACCAGCTCCGTCAGGTGTACATCACCGGACGGGCTGGGAATACCCTCCAAGGGGAGTTGTGTGAAGGACAGGAGAAGTGAGGACAAGCCCAGTGAAGGGAGGTGAGAAAACCTTGACCAAGCAGGAATTTGACGCATTATTTGAGCGGTGTAAGGCCCGCTGCCTGCCCTCCGATCAGGGGCAGATCCAGGAGAAGCTGGCCCGCTTCACCAACGAAAACGGGCAGGTATCGGCCCAGGCCCTGGCGGTGTTCACCTATGTGGAGACCATCCAGTATACCAACGAGCTGCTCTACTCCGTTCTTTCGGAGGCCCTGAACATCCAGGAGTGAGCGCTTTCCAGTCACGCCCCCGGCCCGGCTTTGACGGCCGGGGGCGGACCGGGAGAAATTGCGGCAGATCAGGAGAATTGCGGAAATCCCTTGACTTCTCAGCAAAAATCCGCTAAAATAGCAGAGCATCCTACAAACAGAGATGCGCTGGTGTGGCTCAATGGCAGAGCACATCACTCGTAATGATGGGGTTGTGGGTTCGATTCCCACCACCAGCTCCAGCTCGCCGCAAGCGGTCGCTTGCGGCGAGTTTTTTCTTCTATCTGATACTTTACTTGTTCTACCGCCCCATCTCCAGAGTCTGGCCGTCCTTCCGGCTTGGCTTTGCTTTGGGGCAAAATTGAAGCCCGGAACAGCTTGGGGAGTTGATTTTTTGTCTCTCGATCTGCAAACGGTTTTTCTTAATCTGCTGGAGCTGTTCCTCCTCATTGGGGCGGATGGCGTTGTCCGCTGGGGCGCACTGCCCGCCTCCGCTTCCAGCGCATTCAGCGGGTTGCTGATGAATGTCACCCTCCCGGCAACCATTCTCACCTCCCTGGTCCGGCCCTACGACCCCGCCTTCATTCGGGACGGCATCCTCACCGCCGTGCTGGGCGCGGTCCTGATCCTGGGCTACGGCCTGTTCTGTATCCCCGCCCTGCGTCTCTTTCGTGTCCCGGAGGGGCGCAGAGGCGCCTGGATCCTCTGCTGTACTTTCTGCAACAACGGATTCATGGGCTTCCCCATCACGCTCGCCCTGTTTGGGGAAGAAGGGTTGGCTCTGGCCGTTTTTTTGGCCATTCCCTTCAATCTGCTGATCTATACTGCCGGACCCAAGCTGGTCTGCCTGGACCGGAGCTCCTCCGGAGACATGCAATCCCTCCCCTGGGGCGCTATTCTGTTCACCGCCACCAACCTGGCCACCCTGCTGGGCATCCTGCTCTATGCCCTCCAGATCCCTCTGCCGGCGGTGCTGGCTGCTCCCCTGAATTATCTCTCGGACATCACCACTCCGCTGTCCATGGTGGTCATCGGCATGAACCTGGTTGGCCAGAGGCTGTCCGGCATCCTCCGGGACCGGGATGTCCTCTCCGCCTCCCTCCTGCGTCTCCTGGTCCTCCCCGTTTTGACCTGGGTCCTGCTGGTCCTTCTGCCAATCTCCAATCCCCTGGTGGTGGGGGTGATCGTCATTATTATGGCGATGCCCTGCGCCGCTGTCACTTCTATCCTTGCGGAAAGCTATGGCGGCAACACGGAGTTTCCCTCCAAGAGCGTTTTTCTCTCCAGCCTGTTCTGCCTGGTGACCATCCCACTGATCTCCCTGCTGCTGTAAAACCGACCCAAGGCAGCAAAAAAGCGGGCCCAACTGCCCGCCATACCGCCTTTTTAAAAAAGAAATGACCCTTGACTGCCCGTTTTGTAATCCGCTGCAGTCAAGGGTCATTTCTGGTGCTCCTTGTTATCTAACATCATGTGGTTACCTCTCTTTCTACTGATTCACCGCACTCACACATTCCGCACACAAGAACCTGCTTCATCTGTCCAACGTCTTTTGATGCGCTCTCTGGCTGCATCCCTCATACATGAGGTCCTGTTCTGTTGCGTGATTCTGTCTGATTCCTGTGGCCTTCTGTGGTTTCGGTGTGCTCCAGCTTTCTTCCTCTCTGACCGGCATCTCGTTTGGAACAGGTTTTACATAGTTTTCTCAAGGTCTCTTTCAAATGGAATCGCTCAGGTCTGCTTGGATCCATACGGTTCTTTTGCTTACCCAGGGTTTCAAGTGATCCAGATTTTGAGTTCCTGCTTCCGTTTCCTTTTTCTGACTTCTACGTTGGATGCGATCCTTTCTGATTTACTCTGCCAGTCTGAGAGTCCTCTGGAGATCCAGGTTGTTTACCACATTGGTATCACCCTTTCTGGCTATAATATAGCATCAGTCTCCGATTTTGTCAACAGTTTTTTGGAGGAAATTATAGTTTCTTTTCATCTTTTTCGAAAACTCTTTGCGAAATGCACAGTTTCTCCCTGCCCATTGACGCCAAAGGGCCCGGCGCCGCCGAAAGGCGGTGCCGGGCCCTTTTCTATCAGAGCAGCTCAGCGGTTCTTGAAGGCGGCGACTTTCTCCTTGTTGACAAAGGCGGTCATGGCGTCCTTCTGGTCCTCCGTGGCGAAGCAGAGCCCAAAGGCCTCCGCCTCATAGGCGGCGCCGGTGTACATATCCGTCTGGAGCCCCCGGCGGATGGCGGCCTTGGACTGGCGGACGGCCACCTGGGCGTTGGCGGCGATGGCCTGGGCCAGCTCCATGGCCTTTGTCCATCAGCCTCGACATCGCATTGGAGACGCCCACGATGCGGGCCAGGCGCTGGTGCCGCCGAAGCCGGGGGTGATGCCCAGGCCCACCTCAGGCTGTCCGAACTTGGCCTTTTCGCTGGCCAGACGAATGTCACAGGCCATGGACAGCTCACAGCCGCCGCCCAGGGCAAAGCCGTTGACTGCGGCGATGACGGGCTTGGGGAAGTTCTCCAGCTTCAAAAAGACCTGGTTGCCATAGCTGCCGAATTTCTTGGCCTGAACGGGAGTGAGGTCCTTCATCTGGCCGATGTCGGCCCCAGCCACAAAGGAACGGCCCGCGCCGGTGAGGATGACCACCAGCACCTCGTCGTTGGCCTCCACCGCATCCAGGGCGGCGTCCAGATCCCGCAGGACCTGCTCGTTCAGGGCGTTGAGCGCCTCGGGTCGGTTCATGGTCAGTACTCCGATGGGTCCGCGCTGTTCAAAGGCTACAAAAGACATAGTGAAAACTCCTCCTTGTATTTGGTCCATGGCGGGGCGGTCCGCCCCTTGCTGTCCCTCATTATACAACAGAACATCCGTGCCGGCAAGGGAAACAGGTCCCAAAGTCATAGGCAGCCGTCTGGAGGAATAGGGTAAAGGGAGGGGGGATGGCTGTGGCACAAAACGGGGAGATGTCGGCGGCGGGGAGCGTCCTGTTCCTGACAGTGCTGGGGACTGTGTCCCAGGTGCTGGGCTTTGGGTACCGGGTGGCCCTGTCCCGCATGGTGGGCGCGGAGGTCATGGGGCTGTATCAGCTGCTGATGCCGGTGTACTCGGTGCTCCTGTCCCTGACGGCGGTGGGGCTGACCGCTGCGGCGTCCAACCTCACCTCCCAGCACCTGGCTCTGGGCAACGGGCGGGGTGCGGCCCAGGTCCTTGGGACCTGCCTGCGGCTCCTGGCCCTGGTCCTTCTTCCAGTGGGCGGGGCGGCGGTGCTGGGCTCTGACGCCATCTCCGTCTATCTGCTGGGGGATGCCCGGACGCAGCTGGGGCTGGTGCTGCTGGTCCCCTGTGCGGCCCTGACCGGAGTGGAAAACCTACATAAACATGTATTCTATGGGGCCGGGCTGGTGCGCCCCCCCGCCGTGACCGAGCTGCTGGAGCAGGCTGTGCGGGCAGCGGCAGTGCTGGGCCTTCTGATCTGCTTTCTTCCCCAGTATCCGGAGCGGGCGGCGGGTCTGATCGTGGCGGGCATGGTGGTCTGTGAGGTGTTCTCCGCCCTGACCCTGACCGTCCTGTACCACAGCCGCCTGGGCGGTCTTCGGCGGCAGGGTCCCGGGGAGCCCGGGCAGATCCGCCGCCGACGGATTCTGTCCATCGCCCTGCCGGTGGGCGCAAACGCCCTGCTTGGCAACCTGATGGGGGCGGTAAATGCCACGCTCATCCCCCGGAAGCTGGTGGAGGGCGGCATGGACCGTGGGGAGGCAGTGTCCGAGCTGGGGGTGGTGTGCGGTATGACCCTGCCCATGCTGTCCCTGCCCACGGTGTTTCTGGGGGCCATGAGCCTGGTCCTGGTGCCCCGGCTGGCCCGCTCCGCCGCCCTGGGACAGCGGAACCGGGTACGCCGGCAGATCGACCGGGCTCTGTCTGCGGTATCGGTGCTGACTCTGCCCGCTATGGGAATGATGGCGGTGCTGGGGCCCGACCTGGGTACCTTCCTGTTTGGTCAGGAAAAGGTGGGGGAGCACCTGGTCCCCCTGGCCGCAGCCATGGCCCTGAGCTGCTATCAGTCCACCTTCGGGGCCGCTCTGAACGGCATTGGACGCCAGGGGAGCGTTGCCTGGATCTCCATTTTGTGCGACGGGGTGCAGCTGGCTTTCACCGCCGGTCTGGTGGCCCGACCCGGGATTGGGATGGGGGGATACGTCCTGGGGACGCTGGTGACCTCTGCCCTCGGGCTGGCGCTGTGCGCCTGGCAGGTGGTGCGGGCGACAGGCCTGCGGCTCCGGCTGTTCCAGTGGGCCACCGCCCCGGGACTGGCCGCCCTGCTCATGGCTCTGGTGACCAATCTGCTCTACCGGGTACTGCGGGACAGCGGCCTTCCTCTCCCCCACAGCCTGGCCGCAGCCCTGCTCTTCGGCGGGGTGCTCTATCTGGCTGCACTGAATGCCCAGGGCGTCCATCTGCGGGAGCTGTTCCACCTGCAATAAGCAAAAAAGACGGTCAAGGCACAACGTACCTTGACCGTCTTTGGTTTGAAACAGGAATAAGCTTACTTCAGCTCGACCTTGGCGCCGGCCTCTTCCAGCTTCTTCTTCAGCTCCTCGGCCTCGTCCTTGCTGACAGCCTCCTTCAGGGTCTTGGGAGCGCCCTCGACCATGCCCTTGGCCTCAGCCAGGCCCAGGCCGGTGATCTCACGGACAGCCTTGATGACCTTGATCTTGGCAGCGGCGTCGAAGCCGGCCAGAACCACGTCAAACTCAGTCTTCTCCTCCACGGGAGCGGCAGCAGCGCCGGCGGCGGGAGCAGCCATAGCGGCGGCGGAAACGCCGAACTCCTCCTCCAGAGCGTGAACCAGCTCGGACAGCTCCAGAACGGTCAGGGCCTTAACTTCCTCAATGAGAGCGTTGATCTTCTCGCTAGCCATGGTAAAATACCTCCTAAAATGATGAAATCAAAAATCAGAATGTGCCGGTGTACTTACTCGGCGGGGGCAGCCTCGGGCTCGGCAGCGGCTTCCACGAAGCCGCCCTTCTCCTCGGCAATGGCCTTCAGAACGATGGCCAGGCTGGTGATGGGGGCCAGCATGGTGCCCAGGACCTGGGCCTGCAGGACCTCCTTGGCGGGCAGCTCGGCAATGGCCAGAACCTCGTCAAGAGGCAGGATCTTGCCGTCCATGAAGCCGGCCTTAATGGCAAACTTCGCGCCGTTGAACTGCTTGGCAAACTTGTTGATGACGCGCATGGGAGCGATGGGGTCGCTGTGGCTGATGGCCAGAGAAGTGGTGCCATTCAGGCTGTCAGACAGCTCGCCCAGGCCGGCGCCCTCAGCGGCAAAACGGGTGAGGGTGTTCTTCACAACAGCGTACTCCACGTCGTTCTTGCGGAGCTCGTTACGAAGAGCGGTATCCTCAGCCACGGTGATGCCCTTATAGTCTACCAGGACGCCGGAGGCGGCGTTCTGCAGCTTCTCAGTCAGCTCGGCCACAATGGCCTTCTTTGCTTCCAGGACATTTGCGTTCGGCATTTGGGATTCACCTCCAGAGAATAATCGACAATGCAAAAAACACTGTTTTGCGTACAAAGACACAAAACAGTGCAGACAGATCATATCATACTCCACTGCATCCTCGGCAGGACTTCCGCATCATGCAGCCTGCTGTCTTTGAACGCACAAGTTATTATACCAGCCTATTTCAAAAAGTCAAGCCCTTTTCACATTTTCGTACGTTTCCTTTGTGGGGGGGTCACCGCCGGAGCAGCCGGACAGCCGGAGCAGGCCCCCTGCCTGCCGCCGCAGGCGGCCCGCCCACAGGTCAGCGGCGATGAGCACGGCGCACCAGAATACCAGCAGAAGCAGAATCAGCAGGGCGCAGTTCCGGAAAAAGGCCTCCGGCAGGAAGAGGATGATGGGGTCGGTCCGCCAGTCAAAGAGCCAGTTGGTCTTTCCAGGGAAAAACAAAGTATGGAACACCACAAAGGCCCGCTGGAAGTCCAGGGCCGCCAGACCGCCCACCGTGAGAAAGACCGCCGCCAGTCCGGCCGCGGCCCAGAAGCCGGGACCGTGCCCCAGAGGGGCGGCAGGGATCAGCTTTTTCCTCCGGCCCACGGCAAACAGGACCGCCAGGACCAGCGCGGAGAGGACCAGCACCCCCAGGTCCAGCAGGAAGAGGGCGCGCACATCGGCGAAGTGGGCGGCCCCCTCCGGCGAGGCCGGAAGGACCCCGGCGGCAAAGTCGGGGCGCAGTCCCAGGCAGTAATCCATCATCTCCCCATAAGCCCGGCGGATCTCCTCCGCCGGCAGGCCGTACCGGGTCAGCTCCAGGGGGGCAATGTGGGCGTAATAGAAGGGGCGGCACAGGATGGGGGCCGCCACAGAGGCGGACAGCACCAGCAGGGCCGTAGCCAGAGCGGACAAGATGCAGAGGAGTTTACTGGACTTCATGGGATCACCTCAAAAAACGAATCAGCTGACTGGTATCATACCACAGACCGGAGCGGCACACAAGGGCCGGCAGATAAAGGAGCGGACCCTGAGACGGGTCCGCTCCTGAACAGGATCCAGTGTTGGATCAGTGCTGGAGGGTATGGGCGGCGGCGCGCTTGCGGCCATACCAGATGATGACGCCCACATAGGCCACAGCGGCCACAACGCCGATGATATAGGCATAAGTCCAGGGGATGTTGAAGCCGATCTTGGCATTGGCGATGTAGGTGGAGCAGATGAAGCAGTAGAAGCCGCCGGGGATCATGGGCATCCAGGCGTACTTGCCCTTGCCGTTCTCGAACATCCATACCGTGATGGCCAGGAAGGCGAACAGGGACAGGGTCTGGTTGGACCAGGCAAAGTAGCGCCACAGGATCTGGAAGCCCTCGTTGTTGAACTTGGCGAACACCAGGATCACGGCCACCAGGGCGAAGATGACGGCGGACAGGCTCAGGCGCTTGCCCTTGGTGCTCTGGTCGATGTGCAGGGTCTCCGCCACCGTCAGGCGCAGGCCGCGCAAGGCGGTATCGCCGGAGGTGATGGGCAGGACCACAATGCCCACCAGGGCGATGACGCCGCCCACGGGACCCAGGATGTCCTTACAAACCTTGATAACCGTGCTGGTGGCGCCGGCGTTGGCGGCCTGGAGACCAGCATTGAAGATGCCCATGGCGGCGCCGGCCCAAACCATGGCGATGAAGCCTTCCAGAACCATCATGTTGTAGAAGGTCATGCGGCCTTCCTTCTCGCTCTTAACCGTGCGGGAGATGATGGCGGTCTGGGTAGAATGGAAGCCGGACAGGATGCCACAGGCCACGGTCACAAAGAACACAGGCAGGAAGTGGCCATTGGCAAAGTACTCGCCATAGCTGAACGCAGCAGTGGAGCCGTCAGCCGCAGTCTGGAACGCGGCGAAGGCGGGGGCCTGCCAGTTATCCCACAGGTTCAGCAGGGGATAGCCCTTGACGAACAGGCCGGCGAACACGCCTACGGCGGAGAACAGCAGGATTGCACCGAAGATGGGGTAGATCTTGCCGATGATGGCGTCGATGGGGAACACGGTGGCGATCAGATAGTAGACAAAGATCGCCCCATAGATGACCCAGGTGGAGACGGAGGTGGCAGCGCCGTCAAAGCCGAAGATTCCGGTGGCGGCGATGTCGCCGGGGGTGTAGATGAACACAGCACCCACCAGCAGCAGCAGCAGGCACACAAACACGTTGTAGATCCGGTAAATACCCTTGTTGGAATACTTGTGGATCATGGAGGACATCTGGGAACCGCCGTCACGCAGGCAGATCATACCAGAGAAGTAGTCGTGCATGGCGCCGCCGATGATATTACCGATGGGGATGGTAATAAAGGCGATGGGACCAAAGAGGATGCCCTGGATGGGGCCAAAGATAGGGCCGGTACCTGCAATGTTCAGCAGATTGATCAGCATATTCTTCCACTTGGGCATGGGCACATAGTCCACACCGTCCTGCTTGGAATAGGCCGGAGTCTGCCGGTCATCGGGACCAAACACCTTTTCGCAGATCGCGCCGTAGACAGCGGCACCCACGAACAGGATGACAAGGCCGATGATGAATGTAATCATACACACACACTCCTTAACATTCGTTCTCTCTTCTCTCAATACCGTCCGGAGCCGGCGCGCGTGACCCGCCGACGATCCCAGAACGTGAATAGTATAGCACAGAATCTGTAAAAGTAAAGAGGCCAACCCGGTGAAATACGACAAAAATAGCAATTCCTGTGCAAAAAAGTTCAGCGTAATGCAGTGCTAAATCAAACTAAATCCCAGAGCGGCTCCGGGCCGCGCCAGCTTCCTGGGCACAGGCTCCAGAACCGGAGCGGCGGGCACAGAAAAAGGCGGAAACAGCTGTCAGCGTCCCAATCCACGCAAGGGTAGACATTAACGCGCGGGCATGATAAAATAGAGTACTTACAGGGGAATTTTGTTCCCATGGAACCACAAACACTCTGGAGGAACCGTCCATTGAAAACCAATATATTAGACATCCAGTTTGACAACCTCACCCGGGAGGAGGCCAGGCAGGCCGGGGCCGAACTGCTCCGCTCCTCCGACTTTCACTACGCCGTCACCCCAAACCCGGAGTTCATCCTCACCGCAGACAAGGACCTGGAGTTTCAGAAGATCCTGAATCAGGCCGATCTGGTCCTCCCAGACGGCATCGGAGTGGTCTATTCCGCCAAGATCCTGGGCACCCCGCTGAAGGAGCGGGTGGCCGGCTTTGACTTCGCCTGCGATATGCTGGACGTGCTGGACGAGATGGGCGGCCGGCTGTACCTGCTGGGCTCCAAGCCCGGCGTGGCCGAGGAGGCAGGCCGCCGTATCCTGGAGCAGCACCCCAACATCGTTCTGTGCGGCGTCCATGACGGCTATTTTCAGGACTCCGATCCCGTAGCCCGCGAAGTGGCCCAGGCCCAGCCCGACCTGCTGTTCGTCTGTCTGGGCGCGCCCAAGCAGGAGAAGTGGATCGCCCGCTTCGGCCTGCTCACCGGGGCCAAGCTGGCCATCGGCCTGGGGGGCGCTCTGGATGTGTTCGCCGGTAATGTGGAGCGGGCCCCGGAGCAGTGGCAGAAGCTGGGAATGGAGTGGGCCTACCGCCTGGTGAAGGAGCCCAAGCGCATCGGCCGCATGGCCAAGCTGCCCCTGGTCCTGGTCAAGGCCGCCGGCCGCCGGGCCAGCGGCCGGGGAAAGCAGAGGGTCCTGTGATGGCGGGCCGGCTGATCGTATTCGAGGGGACGGACGGCTCCGGCAAATCCACCCAGTTCCGGGCCCTGTGCGACCGGGCCGCCCGGTCCGGCCACAGCTTTCAGAAGCTGGTCTTCCCCCAGTACAGCGAGCCCTCCTCCGCCCTGATCCGGATGTATCTGGGCGGTGAATTCGGCTCCCATCCCGGCGACGTGAATCCCTACGCCGCCTCCTCCTTCTACGCGGTGGACCGGTACGCCTCCTTCAAAAAGGTATGGGGAACATTTTATCAGTCGGGCGGTCTGGTCCTCACCGACCGCTATACCACCTCCAACGCCGTCCACCAGGCGGTCAAGTGCGCCCCCGAGGAGCGGGAGGCCTTTCTCCGCTGGCTGGACGATTTTGAGCATCATAAAATGGGTCTTCCCCGTCCCGATCTGGTCCTATATCTGGATATGCCCACTGACCGCGCCGTCTCCCTGCTCCGCCAGCGTGAGAACGACACCCACACCCAGGCCGACATCCACGAGCTGGACGCCGGCTATCTGGCCGCCTGCCGCTCCTGCGCCCTCCAGGCCGCCCAGCTTCTGAACTGGCAGGTGGTCCGCTGTGTGGACGGGGAGGGCAGGCTGCGCTCCATCCAGTCCATTCACGAGGAGATCTGGTCTCTGGCAGAGCCTCTTCTTTGACCATCTCCCCCGCCCCGGTGCGGATCCCAGCCCGGGTCCCGCCAATTTGCTGATTCTAAGGAGGTCTCATTATGGTCTATGTTCTGCTTGCCCCCGGCTTTGAGGAGTCGGAGGCCGTCGTCCCCACCGACCTGCTCCGACAGGCCGGTCTGGAGACCGCCCTGGTCTCCCTCTCCGGTCCCACCGTCTCCGGTTCCCACGGGATCACCCTGTGCGCCGACCTGGAGCTGTCCCAGGTGGACCTGTCCAACGCTGAGATGCTGGTCCTCCCCGGCGGCCTGGGGGGCGTGGAGGCCCTGTGGGCTGACGACCGGGTCTCCACCCTGATCCAGGAGGCCGCCGGGAAGGGCGTCTGGCTGGCCGCCCTGTGCGCAGCCCCCATCCTGCTGGGGCGGTGGGGGCTGCTGGATGGCCGGAAGGCCACCTCTTACCCCACCCGTCACAGCCAGCTGGGCAAGGCGGAGGTCCTGCCGGAGGCCCGGGCCGTGTCCGATGGGAAGTTCGTCACCGGCCATGCCTGCGGCTCCGCCTTTGATTTCGGTCTGAAGCTGGTGGAGGTCCTCCGGGGCGAGGAGGCTGCCCGTGCTGTCAACGATGTCATCTACTACCGCCGCTGAGGATAAGGCCGCCCTGCGCCGCCAGGTGCGGCTGACTCTGGACGGCCTGTCCCCGGACGCGCTCCGCCGCAGCGACGATGCCCTGTTCGCCGCCTTTTCTGCCCTGCCCCAGGTGGAAGCGGCCTCCACCATATTTGCCTTCTGGGGCATCCCGGGCCGCGAGCCTGAGACCGGCCGTCTGGTCCAGGCCCTCACCGCCCGGGGCAAGCGGGTGGGTCTGCCCCGGATGCTGCCCGGCCGCCAAATGGAAGTGCGGCTGTACGACCCGGACCGCCCCCTGGTCCCAGCGGCCTTCGGAATCCTGGAGCCGCCGGCGGACGCCCCCCTTCTCCCTCGAGCGGACATCGGCCTTGCACTGGTCCCCGCCGTGTGCTATGACCGCCGCGGCTTCCGCCTGGGCTTTGGCGGCGGATACTACGACCGTTGGCTGTCCGGTTTTTCCGGCGTTACTGTGGGGCTGTGCCGGGACTGTGTGCTCCAAGAGCACGTCCCGATTGAGGACCACGACCGCCGGGTGGAGTTTCTTCTCACCGAGAGCCGCCGCTTCTCCCTCTGAAACGCAGAGGGAGCGGGGTTTTCCCCGCTCCCTCCGCCGGTCCGCTCAGGATCTCCTCAGCATCCACAGCCGTTGTCACAGCCGCAGCCGCCGCAGTTGTTCCCGCAGCCGCAGTTGTTCCCACAGCCGCTTCCGCTGCCGCCCCAGCTGTTTCCGCAGCAGCAGCACAGGATGATGATCAGCAGGATGATCCACAGGCAGCTATTGCCGCCCCAGCCATTGTTTCCGCAACACATTTTTGTTTCACCTCACTTACAGCGCCGGGAGCCTCTCCCGCGCGTTCTGGTATAGTCTATGGCGAACCCCTGTCCCCGGTTCCCCCGGGACGGAAAATTTTTCTCTGTTAGGAGCTGACTCTATGGCACAGGAACACCGCAGATCTCCCCACGAGCCGGAGCGGAGGGGGCGCTCCGCCCCCCGGACCCGCTCCACTCAGTCCCGTCCTGCTCCGGCCCGCCGCCGGAACGGCGGGGCCAGCTTCGCCCTGCTCTATGTGATCTTTGTCATCGGGATCTCCGCCCTGCTGGCCTGCATCGGCTGGGTGGCGGCCAACGATGTACTGGCCCTGAACAAGCCGGAAAAGACGGCCACGATTACCATCCGGGAGGAGGACAGCTTCGGCGACGTGGTCTCCATGCTGGAGGAAAACGGCCTGATCGAGTACCAGAGCCTCTTCAAGCTCTTTGCCGCCTTCACTGGCGGCCGGGACAAGATCGTAGCCGGGACCTTCACCCTGAACACCGACATGGACTACCGGGCCCTGATCTCCGGCATGAGCGCCAACTCGGCCACCAAGGCCACCGTCAAGGTCACCATCCCGGAGGGCTACTCCATCGATCAGATCTTCGCTCTGCTGGAGGAAAAGGGCGTGGTGTCGGACACAGCCAAGCTGGAGGAGGAGGCAGCCAACCACGACTACGCCTTCTCCTTCCTCCAGGACCTGCCCCTGGGCGACTACCACCGGCTGGAGGGCTATCTGTACCCGGACACCTATGAATTCACCACCCCCCAGAATCCCCTGTACGTCATCAACAAGATGCTGGTCCGGTTTGACGCCAAACTCACCGAGGAACTGCGCCAGCAGATCGCCGACAGCGGGCGCACCATCCACGAGGTGCTCACCGTGGCCTCCCTCATTGAGAAGGAGACCGACGGCGCTGACCGGGCAGACATCGCCTCGGTCATCTACAACCGGCTGAACAACCCCAATTCCTCCGCCGGCACCAACGGCTACCTTCAGATCGACGCCACTCTGGCCTACCTCAACGGGGGCAAGGTGCCCACCGAGGCGGACAAGTCCATCGACTCCCCCTACAACACCTACCTCTATCCGGGGCTCCCCCCCGGTCCCATCTCCAACCCGGGGATCGAGTCTATCCTGGCGGCCATCAACCCCAACAGCACCTCTTACTACTACTATGTGCTGGGCGACGACAACTGCCACCACTTCTTCAACACCTACCGGGAGATGCAGAACTTCATGTCCACCCAGGCCATGTACAGCCACAGCTGACCCACACACGCAGAAGGGCCCCGGAGCATCTCCGGGGCCCTATTTCAGGAGGAATACGACTTGGAACGAAAGAACATTGAGCTGCTCGCCCCCGCCGGGGACATGGAGCGGCTGCACATGGCGGTGGCCTATGGGGCTGACGCGGTCTATCTGGCGGGCAGCGCCTTCGGAATGCGCTCCTTCGCCGGCAACTTCACCCCGGAGGAGCTGAAAGCCGCCGTGGCGCTGTGCCACAGCCACGGGGTGCGGGTCCACGTCACCTGCAACACCATGCCCCGCAATGACGAGGCGGCCCGGCTGCCCCAGTGGCTGGAGTATCTGAACGACGTAGGGGTGGACGCAGTCATTCTGGCCGATGTGGGGGTGCTCTCCCTAGCCAAGCGGCACGCCCCCCGGGTCCAGTGCCACATCTCCACCCAGGCCAGCATCGTCAACTACCAGTCCGCCCGGGCCTGGTATGAGCTGGGCGCCAGCCGGGTGATCCTGGCCCGGGAGCTGTCCCTGGACGAGATCCGGGAGATCCGGGCCAAATCCCCAAAGGAGCTGGAGATCGAGGCCTTCGCCCACGGCGCCATGTGCGTCAGCTACTCCGGGCGGTGCCTGCTGTCCAACTACATGACCGGCCGGGACTCCAACCGTGGGGCCTGCGCCCAGCCCTGCCGTTATCAGTATGCCCTGATGGAGGAGAAGCGGCCCGGGGAGTACTTCCCGGTCTATGAGGAGAACGGCGAGACCTATATCCTGAACTCACGGGATATGTGCATGATCGACCATGTAGGCGAGCTGATGGAGGCCGGACTGGACTCCATCAAGCTGGAGGGCCGGGCCAAGTCGGCCTACTACGCCGCCATCGTCACCGGGGCCTACCGCCACGCAATCGACGCGGCGGCGGCGGGACTTCCTCTGGACCCGGTGTGGCGGGACGAGGTGGAGCACATCAGCCACCGGCACTACTCCACCGGCTTTTACTACGGCCAGCCCGGCCAGTTCACCCAGGACGCCCGGTACATCCGGGACTGGCAGATCGTGGCCAAGGTCCTCTCCTGTGACAGCGAGGGGAACGCCCTGCTCACCCTGAACAACAAGTTCGCCAGGGGCGACCTGCTGGAGCTGGTAGGCCCCGATGTGCGCCCCGTCTCCTTCTCCGTGGAGGACCTGCGGGACGAGGAGGGCCAGCCTCTTGACGAGGTCCGCAGGCCCCAGATGCGCTTCCGCCTGAAGCTGCCCCGGTCTGTGCCTCCCCTCTCCCTCCTGCGGCGTCAGGCGGACCTGACCCCCTGAGCTGCTCCACCGTCCGGGGCCTCCCGCAGCCCTCTCCCGCCCGGACGGCGGCCCAATTCGGCCGCCGCCCGGGCGTTTTCATGTTTCTCTCCACATTTCGCCCATGATCTGTGGAAAAATTTCGGGAAGATTATGAAAAAATCCTCTTTTCATCCCCACCACTTCTGAATTATGATAATGACCTGTTCCATTCGTTTTGCGGCACAGCCTGAGCACTTCCGCTTAACACCACCAAGGAGGAATGACCCATGACCCGAGATCTCACCACAGGCAGCCCCATGCGGCTCATTTGGAGTTTCGCCCTGCCCACCCTGTTCGGAATGCTGTTCCAACAGTTTTATAACATGATGGACACCATGATCGTGGGGCAGCTGCTGGGCGCCTCCGCCCTGGCCTCTGTCGGCTCCACCAGCTCCATCAACTTCTTTGTCATCGGCTTCTGCATGGGGGTGTGCAACGGCTTCGCCATTCCTGTGGCCCAGCGCATGGGGGCCGGAGATTACAGCCAGATGCGCCGCTGTGTGGCCAACGCCGGGTGGCTGTCCGCCCTGTTCGCCGTGGTGCTGACAGTGTTCACCGGCCTGTTCTGCCGCACCATCCCTCACCGTGATGCGGACCCCGGAGGACATCTTTGATGGGGCCTACTGGTATATCCTCATCATCTTCCTGGGCATCCCCACCACCTTCCTCTATAATCTGCTGGCTGCGGTGATCCGGGCCCTGGGGGACAGCAAAACACCCGTGTATTTCCTTGCCATCTCCTCGGTGCTGAACATCGCCCTGGACCTGCTCCTGATCCTGTACTGCCATGCCGGCGTGGCCGGGGCCGCTCTGGCCACCGTCATCTCCCAGGGTGTGTCCGGTCTGGCCTGCCTGGTCTTTATGGTCAAGCGTTTCCCATCCTCCACATGACAGCGGAGGGCGGCGGCTGGATGGCCGCACCTGCCGCACCCTCTGTCTCATGGGCATTCCCATGGGACTTCAGTACTCCATCACCGCCATCGGCTCCATCGTCCTCCAGTCCGCCGTCAACGGCCTGGGCAGCCGCTATGTGGCCTCGGTGGCGGCGGGGACCAAGCTGTTCCAGGTCATCTGCTGTCCCTTTGACGCGATGGGGGCCACCATGGCCACCTACTGCGGGCAGAACGTGGGGGCAATCAAACTGGACCGGCTGGGACAGGGGCTCCGGGCCTGCTCCCTGCTGGGCTTGGGCTATGCCCTGCTCTCCTTCGCCGCCATCTTTTTCTTTGCCCCCCAGATGGCCCTCCTCTTCCTCAATCCCGGCGAGGAGGCCCTGATCGGCTATACCGCCCAGTATATCACCACCCTGGGCGCCTTCTTCTTTCCCCTGGCCCTGGTGAATATCCTCCGCTTCTCCATCCAGGGGATGGGCTTCAGCAACCTGGCCATCCTGGCCGGCGTGATGGAGATGTTCGCCCGGATGGGTGTGGCCACCCTTCTGGTGCCCGCCATCGGCTATACCGGAGCCTGCTTCGCCTCCCCCGCCGCCTGGATCTGTGCCGACCTGTTCCTCATCCCCGCCAGCTGCTGGAGTATCGCCCACCTCCGCAGAGTCTATGGGCAGCCCGGAGAACGCTCCGGCAGTCCCGCCCCGTGACCGGTTCCCGCCGGCTCCACGCTGCGCGCCTCACTCCAGAGTCACATGCACATTACGCCGCCCCCTGATGCAGCTTCAGCTTGCTGCGTCAGGGGGCGTTTTTCGGCACGGCTCCAAAAATTTGCGAAAGGGGATTGCATCCTGGTCCACTCTCGGTTATGATATAAATACTCATTTTTGATTTTATACTTTATTGGTCCCGGAAGGAGTGGAAGCAGCATGGCGCGTAAAACCTATTCAGAGCATGAGCGGGAACAGGTGCGGGAAGCCCTTCTGACCACCGCGCTCCAATGTATCGTGGACCGGGGTCTGATCCACAGCAGTATTGAGGTCCTGTGCAGAAAGGTCGGCATCTCCAAGAGCTTCTTCTACACCTTCTTTGCCTCGAAAGAAGAATTGGTGTTGGAGGCGCTTCGCTACCAGCAGCCCAAGCTGCTGCAATACGCCCGGCAGCTGATGGAGGATCCCGCACTCAGCTGGCAGGAAGGCGTCCGAACCTTTTTGGAGGCCTGCGCCTATGGTGAGAAAAAGGGCATCGCCGTACTGTCCATTGAGGAGGAACAGGAGATCTACCACTGTCTCTCTCAGGAAAGCTTTCAGACCTTCCGGGAGGACCAGACCAAATTATTCCGTGAGCTGCTTATGGTCTTTGGACTTCCCACGGGCAGCATAGAGCCCCGTCTGTTTGGCAATCTGGCATTGTCCATGATGATGGTCTACAAGGCCATTCCAGACGCCATGCCCTTCCTGTTTCCAGAGGTGGCGAACGACATGGTGGAGTTTCAAATCACCGCCCTGCTGGGTGAGATGCTGCGGGTCAAGGAACAGACGGACAGGAGGAACGAGGATGTACCATGCTAAGCCGCCCTCTCCCGTGTGGGCGCCTGGAAAATTGAATCCTGCCAATCCTGGAAAAGGCCGGTCCCCCATCGCCGGCTTCTGGTTTCATGCGGTCTTTTTGCGCCCTGCGTCATCCTGCCCAAGCGGCAGGGTGGCGTGGGGCTTTTTTGTGATTTGAAATGAGGTGTTTTTGATGCGTTTCCCTGCGCGCAACAGTGCGGACGGGCGCTGTTACTGGATGAAGCCCGAGGTACAGGAGGCGCTGCAGCCGCTCTTTGACCAGTGCATCCGGGACGCCATTGACGGCAGGATCACCCGCCTCGATTCTCTCTGGCCTCCGGTGGTGGTCAGCAGTGAAGGTACGCCCTTTGAGGTACACGATCTGGTGAGGGAATGGACCGAAGTGCAGCGGGCCGAAACCCTGGATGCGGAACAGGCCATTGCCTTCGGCGAAAACCTGCGCCGCCTGAGCCGATGGGGTGAAATTGACTACTATTTGCGCGGCCTGTTGAAACGGGAGCTGCAGGAGAAGTATTTTGTCGTGACAGGCCGTGAAGATGACCACCCCTGGAATCGGGAGTATTCCCTGAAACCGGGTATCCGCGCGGAGGAGGTCCCGGAGCCGCTGCTGCGCTTTGCCTGCTATGTGGCGGTGAGCTATCAGGTATATGGCATGAGCTTTGAGTATCTGGATACCAATTATCTCTTGGGATTGGTCGGGAAAGTCCGGCCTGATATGGTGAAAAAGCTGAAAGAAAACGGGACCGGCAGGCTGCCGCTCCACCTTCAAAAGAGGAAAACAGAGCACTTCACCGCATCGGCCAACGACGCCTTTGCCATCATCCGCATCACTGCCAGGGACAGCACGGAGGAATGTTACTGCGAAGTGCTGAACTACCTGTGCGAGCTTCTTTCGCAGGAGGATTTTCCCCACAGCTATGCGGTGGAGTTCAAAGGACCGGAAAAGAGGCATCTATCCATCACAGGACTGCCCAAAAAGGGGATCAATCAACTATTTGCCTGTGCGGTGCAATACCCAAACCTCTATCCCCTGATAGAACGGTACGCCCGCCTTGCCATGCGGCAATATGAGCGGTACACCAATCTCAGCGATGAACAGTGCGCCCTCCCCGGCAGCTTTGCTGTGTTCGCCCTGGGAATGCTGGGGCAAACATGGCGGCAGTTGGTATGGGATTATCTCGACCTCTGTGATGATGAGCACTCCCGTTTGCAGGAAAAATTCCTCCGGGAGTATGGGAAACAGTTCGGCTTTACCGCCGATACAGTCCCCATTTTTATCCGGGGGGGTGCTGTCCATGCAGAACATGAAGTATTCCAAAGACTATGCCGCATGGATGGCAAACGCAAAAAGCCTGGACGCTCTGCTGGAGGCAAAAGCCCATCTGTCTGAGATCGTTCCAAGCGGTTTTTCCTCCGACGAGGATGACGATGATGACGAGGACGAGGAACCTACCCGGGAAACAGAAGCCAGCCCGGAGGAAGTGCTGCAATACGCATGGGAGACGGTCTGCTATGTGATCTGGGGCAAGGCCAGCGCCAAGGGTGGTCAGAAGGTGGTGGAAACGGCTTCGGAGGAACTGAGAGAACGGTATCGGGAAATTTTTGAATAGAATGTCAGGAAGATTCGGATGAGTGAAGTAAGCGATTCAAAGGAGAGAAGTAAAATGGAACAGTATACTGCACCGCTGTTTTCTGGTGCGGTGGAGAAAAGATTGATCTGAATGGACGAAAACCGGATGCGGTACGGTGCCTGTCTGTGACCGGAGAGCGGGATGAGTTGGATTGGGGCTATTCTCAATATTTTGAGATTGCAGCAGATAATCTCAAGCCGTTTATTGCAATGACCTTATTCACAGAGATTCTGTGCAAGCATTTCAGATGTAATGTCTGCGCCTGTCAAGCGACTGAGCAGCAAGCTTTGAGACACTAAAAGGGGTACTTTCCCAAACTGGGCACAAATCATATCCGATGCGCTGGACATTCTGAAATTTGACGGTGCCGTACAGGACACTCTGGCCCAGCTGCGAGAAAAATGGGGCGCACAGGTCCCGGCACTGCTGGAGGAACGCTTTGATGCCGTTGGCGTCCAGTATATGAAACTATCCCACGAAAAAGGGGCGGCAGCGTTGGGACAGGAACTGTCTGCCTTCGGCTGGGCACTGTATAACCTGGACGATGAGGATGAGTATCTGTTTGTCCTGATTCCAGAGGAAGAACGCAGCGAATGGGAACGCTACTGCAAAAAACGGGGGCAATATTGCCGCCTGATGAAACAACAGGGGCGCAATTGGGGCGACCATGCCAAGGAGCAAGACCCTGGTGCGCTGATGCCCTGCGAGGAATACATACTCCAGGATGAGTACGATTATTTCTTCAATTCCCTGGCGGGTGACTTTGCGGCGGGAGAATGGAAAAGCAGTCATTCCCAGGAATGGAACTATGGCTGTGTGGCAGATCTACGATGCCGCCCGCCGAAGGTGACTCGCTCCAAGAGCCTATACCATTTCGGATGCATCTCCTATTCGGATAAAAGCGGGCTGTATGCCGCATCAGGGGCCTCTGCAAGCGGACTGATCGGGAAGGTGTTGCTGTGCAAAAACCTCAACACCCTGAACTTTTTTGAGCCTTCCCCTATCGGATATGAGGGAGCTCCGAACTCTTTTTGCTGGACCGCCCATTCCCTCTGGGTGGGCGATCCCACCAACGCCACACGGATTCAATTGACGGACCGGGGTACTTGCCAAGATGTACAGAACTGGCCGTTACCCAAGGACGGCTGGAGCGGCACCTACCACTGCGGTATCACAGCGGACGGATTGGGCCGGGTCTACTTTTCCAACGAGTGGTACAAAGGGCACATTTACCGCTGGGAAAACGGCGATGTAACAAAACACTCCTTCCCTTTGTACGGATACGACCATCTCTCCGAAGCCGTTCCCGTTCCTGGCTCAGGCCGCATTTACATGATCCACGCCGTCAGCGGCAAGGGGCGGGTGGAGGAATGCCTGCTGGAGCTGGACATGGACACCGGGCGGTGCCGCATCGCCGCCCTGCCCGGCATGGGCGAGGGGCTGAAACTTCGCTGGTTTACCGAAGATTGGCTGCTGGTGCAGGGAAATGGTGAGATCCTCTCCGATGACTTTGCCCAGCTCATCAATAGGAACACCCGTGAGGTGCTGCGCATCCGTCCTGGAATGTTCGGCGGGGAGAAAATGCAGCACATCGGAATGCTCACCGATGGGACGGTGGTCATCGTCACCCGGCGGGACGGCGTGGGGCCGGTATTTCGTTACCCCATCGACTTTTGGAAGTTTCTGCGGACAGCAAACAAGCCCAAAAAGCTGGAACCATGGCGGGAGTATGCAGAAACTTATCCGAATCTGCCTTTCTTCCTCCCGGGGGATGAACCAGCGCCGCCGCAGAAGTGTGCAGATAACCGGCTGGACATGGGAAAAGCACTGTTTCGTCCTCAGTTTGACCAACTTTTCCCCGAGAAGAAACAAGCCCTTATGGAGCAGCTGGCAGAGCAGTATCACTTTGGTTTTGTACGGATGGAGCGCTTTGACCGCTGGGGCCAGAGCTGCACCACTGGTATCTTCGAGAAAGATGGCCGGGAGTTTGTCTTTGTCCCCGGTGATACCGTCACCTTGGGCTGGGAACGGTTCGCCGTAGGGCTGAATCAGGATAGCCAAGAGGAATTGGAGTACCTGTTCCAGGAATGGGATCTGGAGCAGGACCCGGCAGAATTCATTGGGGAAAGCATGGCTCCCGTCCGGCAGGCGGCCATCGGCCCTATGCTGGTGGGCCGGGAACTGGAGGAAATCAACTGGGAGCCGGTCGAACTGGATGACCCACGGCTGTGCCCGGACTGGCTGGAGGATTTCCGCCAATTCGCTTTGACTGGCAGGGACAGTCTGACGCTGGCGGGCCGCGCCCGTTTCGAGCGGGATGGCGACAGCTGGCAGGTCAGCCTCTATCATGAGGTGGAGTATCCGAACTTTCAAAACCTACTGCAAAAACAGGGCTTCTCCCTGCCCACGGCAGATGAGTGGGCCTATCTGTGCGGCGGTGGTTGCCGGACCCTGTTCCCCTGGGGAGATGGCCTCGACTACTCCATGCGCCTGCACTGGTTTGAGGACATGGATGAGGACGAGAACAGGCCCTACGATATGGAGGAGCCCAACTTTTTCGGTCTGTCCATCGCCTACGACCCCTATATGCGGGAAGTGGTACAGGCTGAGAAGTTCACCACCTGCGGCGGCGACGGCGGGTGCAGTATCTGCGGCGGGCTGGGGCCGTTCCTGGGTTTTCTGCCCTGTTCACCACACTGCAAGCCGGAAGTGCAGGAGGACAAGAAACTGAATGGTGACTATGACTTTTACCGGCCCATCATCCGGGTGGAGCCGGAACTGAAAGGAGAGACCAATATGCCTACCACCGAGTGGCGGAACAAATACGAATCTATCAAGGACAAGCTGGCCTGCAAAACTGATTTGGAGGCCCATTTCACAGAAAAAGTGATTGGAAATATGGGGGTGGATGCGCTGTATATCGGCACCGTCCATTTTCCTACCGGAACGATTTTCGCCTGCGATCCGCTGGTGGAGCTGGAGGACGCTCTGCCGTTTCTTCAAACGATCCCCGCCGGAACTTACCCGTTGAAGATCTGTGTGGTGCCCAGCGAACAATACGGCGACCGCTACGCCTGTGTCAAGGTGGAGGTTTCTCCGGAGAAGCCTGTCCGCTATGAGCTGGGTATGACGGGCAAAGAGGATTTGGACGAGAAACTGGATGAGGACGATTATTTTGGCTTTGGTGTAGACGCCGGGATGGGCTGTGTTGCGGATATCCAGACCCAGTCGGCCTTTAAGGCATACTGGGCCAAGAGGCTGGAAGAGGACCCGGACATCGACCCCTACAATGACCTGTTTTGCGATCTTTTGGAGGAAAACGCCAAAGCCCACCCCAAGTATCAGTTGAGCCACGGTGACTGGCTCAACTGGACGGTGCCGGACACGGACTGCAACCTGCCCATCTTCTCCTCCGGCTGGGGGGACGGCTACTATCCCGTCTACTTCGGTTATGACGCAAAAGGCGAGGTCTGCGCCGTGTATGTGCGGTTTATCGACATTGAAGCCAGCTATGGAGAGCAGGAATAAGGAGGTAAGCAATGGAATTACCAAAACGGGCTAGAACAGCAGACTGGGAAAATGGTGTTCTAACTTTAGACGGAGAGAAGCAGTATGAGATCCCGGAGCTGACCATGGACCTCACGGAGCGGCTGGCCGGTTACACCCTGGTGGGCTTCCATGTGAAAGGCTATCCGGTAACGGATGAACTGCTCTCCTCTTTTGCCGGACATAAAAGCATGGTCAACTTCGGTGTGGAGGACGGCACTCTCACCGACGCCTGTTTCCCCGTCTTTTCCGCCATGCCCAAGCTGCGCTATCTGCTGCTGGACGGCAACGCCGCCATCCACGGCAGCGGCCTGTCCGCCCTGCAAAACTGCAAGCTGGATCTTCTAACTCTTAACCACACCGGGCTGGATGACGCCGGGCTGCTCCAGGCGGCCTCCATCCCCAAACTCTCCCATATCCAGATCGACTATACTACCGTTACTTATGAGGGCCTGCTGTCCATCGCCGGCAACAGCCGCATCGAGCCGGTGTCCCATGTGCAATTCACCGGGGAGCAGATGGAGCACTTCTCTCAGGTACAGAGGGAGAGAGCCAAAAAGCCCGTCCAGCTGGATGAGCAGGCGGCGGCGGAGTGCCGCGGGGTGTTGTCCGCTTTCTTTGCCGAGATGACAGAATGGGAGCAGTATATGGAGCAGGCCGGGTTTGAGGACGCCCAGGCCGTGCCCCGCCTGCTGGCAATCTGGGAGAAGTATGTGAGCGAAAAGCCCCGTATGGGCTACCGGCCTCTGGGCCTCTCGTACAGCCCTCAGGGCACTTACAAGGGCGAGCGGTTCCTTGATGCGGAGCAGATCACCCGGAATAAGCTCTATATCTACACCAGAGAGAAAAATACAGGCTTTGACCGCCGCTTTCTGATGAAGCGTGTGGGCGAGGGCTGGAAGATCGACGCGGTGCAGAAGCGGCTGGACGGCTGGCAGCGCGTGGGCTTATAACAAGGCCCTCAAAAACCATGACTTTTACCGCCCGGTGTTCCGGGCGGAGGAGTAAATAAATTTTTTCAAAAACAATGAGGAGGATACCACTATGGGACTGTTCAGCAAACTGTTTAAGGGGCCGGAGCCGGATATGGAAAAGAGCGCGGCCAATGCAAAAAAGGTGCGCGCCCTGTTTGACCAGGCGGTGGAGCACGGCGAGGAGTACCGCCTGATCGCGGGCTATACCGAGGACGTTAAGCGGTTCAACTATGGCTTTGTTCACGGGAGCAAAACTCAAATCGGCAATTTAATCTTGGGCTGGAATGCAGCCACCCGAACCATCGTGGTGGTGCCCACCGTCCCGGACCTCTCCGGCTATGGAGACCCCACCCATTACCGCCGGGATGAGATCTTCAAGGCGTACCGGAACAAGTACCCCACCGACGCCTTCATCATCTATCCGAACCGGAAGGAGTATATCGGCATCAACGCCTATGAATGGCTGGAGGATGAGAGCCTGTATATCTATCTCTATCAGAAAGAGGAGCTGGAGGCGTTTACCGCCTTCTTCCAGAATGAGTTTTCGACCAAATAAGCGGAGCGCGAGGTGAGACACAGTGTGGCGGGAAATTGGAATGTGGCTCCTGATCCTGACTGTGATTTTTATCTTTGGACAAGTGTGGTTCCATCTGGTGGAAGGACTTCTCTCCAAGATCAAGTCCCTGCTGAACCGGAACAAGGAACCACCTGTTTGGCACACCTTTGAGGAAGCGGACAGCGAAACAAACGGGAGCTGTGCTGGTCAGACGCAGGAAAGGAGGCGCTGATATGGAATTATTGGAACAGTGCCAAAAATGGAATGAAAACAGCGAATTTCAGAAGATCATCAATATATTGGAGGCTGTCCCTGCCGGGAAACGCACCCCGGAGCTGGACAGTGAACTGGCCCGGGCCTACAACAACCTGGCACAGCCGGGGGACCGGGAACTCTTTGAAAAGGCCATCGCCTTACTGGAGCCCCATGAGGAATATTTCCGGGGCGACCACTGCTGGAATTTCCGCATGGGCTATGCCTGGTATTACCTGGACCAGGAGGGCCCCGCCCTGCGGTATTTTGAGCAGGCGCTGGATGCCCGTCCCGGCGACGAGGACACCAAGGAGTACATCGACGATTGCCGCCGCCGTTTGTCCCTGCCCCGGTTTGAAAAAAACTTCCGGGAGAGGACGCGGGAGTCGTGGGCCGCCTTTTCTCAGATCGAGGCGGAGCTGCGTCAGATCATGGATACTGACAAAACGCACCAGCGCGGCGAAGAACTGATTGAAAAATGCGGGAATGCACTCAAGACGGCCCTGCGTGATACTTCCTTCGAGCTGGGCTTCAACGGCGAAAAATATGAACTGATCCTCAGTCCGAAGGGCCTTCGCCCCCGCCTGTTCCCGCTGGTGTACTTCCAGAAGCAGGCCCCGGAATCGGTGCTGGAGCATTGGAATATCTGGGTCGGCCGCCAGCCCTGCGCGGGATTTGAGCTGCGGGCCGGAGACATCGAAGTTCGGGCCGAGGATGTGCAGATTTGGTCAGAGAAAACAGAGGATCAGCAGGTAAACCTGGCCCTTTATTGCGAAAAGCTGACGCCGCTTTTGAAAGAGGATACGGACAAGGTCTGGTGGGCGCTTTCCATGCTGGTGGATCAAACCATCGGCGAAGTTTCCGCCATCGCGCTGATTGCCGGTTTTGATGTTTCTGCCCAGCCAAAGGAAGAACCGGCCATGCCTCTTACCGAACTGCCGGAGCTGGTGAAAAGCATGGAACTCCCCCTCTGGCGGGATGGCAGCGACTACTTGGAAAACAGCTATATCGCCTATGAATTGGAACCGGTAAAAGATCCGGAAGCCGACTGGCGGCTGGATGTCTATACGGGAAGCTGCCGCCTGCCGGTCATAATAAACGACTACTTGACCGCCTGTACGGATACGGTGGACGAGTACCACCGGGACGGCATCGCGGCCGGGTTCCTGTGCTATCCGGTGGACGAATTTGCAGGTGAGGACCAGGCGGAACAGATCCTGCAATTCCGGGACACTCTGCAAGGGGCCATTCTGGAACACGCCGGAGCGGATGCCGTCACCTTCCTAGGCGGTGCCACCGGACTATACTATGGGTATCTGGATTTCCTCGCATGGGATCTGCCCGCCGTGCTGGATGCGGCCAAGGATTTCTTTGCTGACTCCAATGCCGCACAAGGTCTGTTCCATGTATTCCGCCGGGATGTGGGAACAGTCCGCCTATGGGAGCGGGAAACAGAGCCGGAAGTAGACCCGGAGACCGGCTCGCTGCTCTCGGCGGAGGACATTGAAACGCTGGAATCCTATGACGAAGGAGTTTCCGGCTACTTTGGAAAAATGCTCCGCTGGCTGGAGAACTTTATAGAGCAGGGGGTGCAGGAGGGGAGATTCACCCAGCGTCAGGCCCAGCAGGACCTCCAGATCGCTCTGTGGTATTCCTTCGCCTGCAACAACCTGGATGAGTACCGGTTTTACTACAAGGCAGCTCAGTGGATGAAGCACTCGGAGAAAAATGCTGCGGGCTGCGCTACCTGGTACTACCGGTATTCGGTGGCCCTCATGTACTGCGGACGGCTGGAAGAAGCGCGGAGCTATGCAGAAAGAGGCATTCAGGAGGAGCCGGAGTACCCATGGATCTGGCTGCAAGCGGGCAGGCTGCGGGCTCATTTTGGTGATAAAGCAGGCGCGCTGGACGCCGTCAAACACGGATTAACACTGGAACCGGGCGATCATGAGTTCCTGACCTTGAAAAAAGAGATCAAAGCCGGAGCCACCCTGGAACAGATGGAATACCACTGGATCAACCCCGATGCCGACCGGACCCTCCAGCAAGGGCTGGACGCGGACGCCGACGATAAGCAGCGCGCCATCTCCTGCATCACCGTCGATCAGGAGGGGCTGGAGCGCTTTTGGCGCATCTTCGGCCCCAAGCCGGAGCCGTACACACCCAACGCACCTTACACGCAGTTCCCATATATGGTGAACGGCCGTCCTGTGGATCTGGTGTTCCAGATGAATGAGGGCGGGATGTCCAAGCTGAGTACAGATTGGCTAGAGCAGCTGAGGGGCTGGCTTCAAAGCGGTCAGTGGCTGGAACGAGCGCACCCAAACGGAAGGGCGGCCTGCCTGGACACGGTGCTGGTGGGCTTGGACTACCACATGGGCCTGCTCTACAAGCTGACAGAGGAGGACGCATACTTCCAGATCTTCCTGAACCCGGACGGGACGGAACAGGAGGGTGCCTTCTGGTCCTCGGAGGAGAGCCGTGAGCCGGAGCTTTACACAGAAGAAGAAATGTCTGTGGTAGAGCAGCACATCAAAAACACCTTTGGTGAGTTTGAGAATGTATTTCATGAACTGGTTTCCCCGGACATCCACGTGGACATCTGCGTGGTTCCTCCCTCTGAGGAGCGGGACTATTACACGCTGGTAACGATGGGTATGGGGGCTCACCGGATGAATGTGCCGGAGGAACTGGCGGAATACAAGCTGGAGCGAGCGGAGCTGGCCATCGCTCTGCCGCCGGACTGGAAGCTGGACGAGGGATCCATGAAGGACGAGCGCTGGTACTGGCCATTCCGGCTGCTGAAGGTGCTGGCCCGCCTGCCCATTTCCAGCGACACCTGGCTGGGCTTTGGCCACACAATGGGCAAGCAATCGCCGTTTGCGGAGAACACGGCACTCTGCGGCGCACTTCTGGTGGGTCCGCAGGATATTGTCTGGAACGGAGGCGAAGTCTGCACTTTGCCGAGCGGCGAGGAGGTCAACTTCTATCAGGTGATTCCTCTGTATCAAGAGGAGCTGGAGTACAAACTGGAGCACGATGCAGACACGTTGATCGAACAAATGGCAGAGGTAAGCTTTGTGGTGCATCCGGATCGGCCGAACAGCATAGTCGGGGAACCGCGCACAGATTGATCTGAAACACCCAAAATGCAGACAGGAGGACCATCCCGGATGAAACACAGCTGGAGCGGCCCTGCCGCACCTGCTACCTGTTGAGGCCAAAGGATTAACAAACCCAGAAGAAAAAGGTGATCCAAAAGTTTGAAATGGAACTCCGGCGTCATATTGCGGGGTTTCCTCCAAATATTATCCCTATTAACAAAACAGCTGTGTTTCCATTCTGTATGCTCCGTGAAAAATATACAAAATCTGAACAGGGGAATCCGTTGACTTCCCATCGGGAGACGACTATCATAAACAGTGGACCGCACATGTTTTGGAATAGAGACCGCCTCCGCGCGGTCCCGGACGGCGGCCCCGCTGGAGCTGTTTGACAAGGTGGGAACGGAATGGATTATGTGATTTTTCGGGACATTGCGGTCGTCCTGATCGCCGGAAAATATATGGGACTTCTGGCCCGCAGGTGGAAGGCACCCCAGGTAGCCGGGGAGATCCTGGCCGGCCTGCTCATCGGCCCCTGCCTTCTGGGCCTGGTGCAGCCCTCAGATTTTCTGACGCAGATGGCCGAGCTGGGCGTTGTTCTGCTGATGTTCAGCGCGGGGCTGGACTCCGACATCGACGAGATCATCAAAAGCGGCCCTATCGCCCTGCTGGTGGCTATGTGTGGGGTACTGCTGCCCCTTGCGGCAGGTACAGCTCTGTACATCACCTTCTATGGATTTGACGGCTTCGGCTCCGACTCGTTTTACCATGCACTGTTCATGGGCTGCATCCTGACCGCCACCTCGGTATCCATCACCGTCCAGGCCCTGCGGGAATTGGGACATCTCAAAACACGGGTGGGGACCACCATCCTCTCTGCCGCCATTATCGATGATGTGCTGGGCATCATCGTTCTGACGGTGATCACCGGCTTTAAGGATGCATCCGCCTCTCCGGTCAAGGTACTGGCAGATACAGGGCTGTTTTTCTTCTTCTCTGGGGTGATTGGCTATCTGGTGTACCAGGTCTTTGAACGTATGAGCCTCCGCCACCCCAGGACTAAGCGGCTGACAGTGCTCGGCCTGGCCTTCTGTTTCCTCATGTCCTATCTGGCGGAGGAGTTCTTCGGGATCGCCGACATCACCGGCGCCTATGTGGCCGGTCTGGTCCTGTCCAATCTGCGGGATTCCCACGACATCGAGCGCCGGCTGGACGTCAACTCCTATACCCTGTTCGGCCCCCTGTTCTTCGCGTCGGTGGGCATCAGCACGGACATCAGCGCCTTTGATACCTCTATCCTGGCCTTCTCTCTGGCGTTCCTGGTGGTGGGGCTGCTCTCCAAGATCGTGGGGTGCGGCCTGATGGCCTGGATCTGCCGTTTCAAGAAGGAGGACGCCCTGAAGATCGGCGTGGGGATGATGAACCGGGGCGAGGTAGCTCTCATCGTCTCTCAAAAGGGGCTGGCCGTGGGCCTGATGAACGCGGCCTATTTCCCGGCGGTCATCCTGCTGATCATTGTGTCCGCCGTCGTGACCCCCATCGCCCTGAAGGTGCTGTACTCCGCCTATCCCGACGCCCCCGCTGAGGCCGCATAGAATGAAAATGCGCCGCCCCGTACCACTGGTACAGGGCGGCGTTGCCGTGATTTTATGTCCTCAACCTTCTGACGGCTCCTCTTCCGAGGAGCCCAGCGCCGCACGGGCGTCCGGGCCGGGAACGGGAAGATACTCCGGCTCCGGGTCCATGGTCTCCTTTGTCCCCACACAGCGGTTGATCTTGGTGCCGAGATTGTGGAATTTTTCCTCATAGTCGGTCATCACGCCCCGGATCCCATTGGCGTGGAGATCCCGGGTGACCTCAGAGAGCGCATAGCCCGCCTTGGGGAACTGGAACAGGGAATATTCAAACAGGTCCCGGTTATCCGTCTTAAAGTGGATCTGTCCACCAGTACAGAGCACCCCGCGGTACAGGACCAAAAAGTTCTGGTGGGTCAGCCGCCGCCGGGCGTGGCGGTTGGAGGGCCAGGGGTCGCAGAAGTTGATAAACAGGCGGTCGACCTCGTCCGGGGCGAAGTACTCCCGCAGCCTGGCCGCGTCACCATCCACAAAAAACACATTGGTCAGACCCCGCTGAGCGCAGCGCTCCATGGCCACGATCATGGCGTCCGGCACCCGCTCCACCGCCAGATAGAGCACATTGGGATTCTGCGCCGCGGTCTCCGCTGTGAAGCGGCCTTTCCCGCATCCCAACTCCAGCCAGATCTGCTCCGCATCCGGCTTCAGTTCCCGCCAGTGCCCGCGCTGCTCCTCCGGCGCCTGGATCAAGAAGCGGGCGCAGCGCTCCATCCGCGGGACCAGATTGGGCTTTTTTCTCATGCGCATAATTGTCACCTCTCAGATTTGTTCCAGAAATATTTTAACATAGACAATCCACCTCTTGCAATCTTTTTCAAAATATACTATACTGAGTGAGTCCAGTACAGAAGAAGCCTGTCCTGATATGCTGTGGGCTCTCTTCCCTGACAAACCGTGCTGGGTAATCTAAGAAATCCGGGTGTAGCGCAGTTGGTAGCGCGCTTGCTTTGGGAGCACGCGGGCCTCATCCATGAGGGAAAAAGCCTAAGCCCACAACCCGCTGGGACACTACCAGAAGCGGGAACCAGTTCCACAAAGTTGTTGGTCAAAAAACGGCCAAGACCACATGAAAGACCACAGATAAAACAATTCCATAACCGGGTGTAGCGCAGTTGGTAGCGCGCTTGCTTTGGGAGCACGCGGGCCTCATCCATGAGGGAAAAAGCCTAAGCCCACAACCCGCTGACACTACCAGAAGCGGGAACCAGTTCCACAAAGTTGTTGGTCAAAAAACGGCCAAGACCACATGAAAGACCACAGATAAAACAATTCCATAACCGGGTGTAGCGCAGTTGGTAGCGCGCTTGCTTTGGGAGCAAGATGCCGGGAGTTCGAGTCTCCCCACTCGGACCAAACAATGATAATCCGAACTACATTATCCAGGTGGGTAATGTGTTCGGATTTATCATTTCTATTGAGAATATATTGTAAAACAACAGGGGGAGGAAACGAAGTTTCCTCCCCCTGTTATTAGAGACGCATCTGGAGTCAGTGGATCGTGCCAGGTGGATAGGGCCCATAAATGGAGGTCAAGAATCCATCCTCGTCTAAGGTTACCTCCAGGAAGGAATCATCCGCCATCGTCAGTTTGACCACTCCCTCATACTGCGCCGGGCCGATGGACGCAACCTCGCCGTAGTCGAAGTAACTGCTTTTCCGATACCACCATAGGGCGCGCTGCTCCTCCGTCATGTCCGCCCATTCGCCGGGGAGGTTCACCGCATCCTTCCGCATGGGCGACCAGGGAGCCAACTCTGACTGCCACTGCAGGTTTATGTTGGGGATAAAACTGCTGTAATCCACAAGCGCCCACCGACTGTTGTAGTTGGGCAGATCGTAGCTCATGTAGAAAAAGCTCCGATGATCTCCGTCCCGGTCGATGGCGACCTGCTGGGATTCTATTCCGCCCCAAAGATAGCAGCGCTCCGGGCGGTATCCCGACAACGCCTCCAGTTCCTCCAGCAGAAGGCCCCCCTGCTCCCGCGGAGTGGGCATCGGCGTCCCATCCGGCGTCCAACCGATCAGCTCGTCAGGGCGCAGTTCCATAAAGGTCACGGTAGTGCCGCCGATGGCCCCGCCCTGTGTGCGGGTGTCCTGGACTCCATCCCTCCGCCAGAGAAAGCCAGGGGAAAGGCGGTCGTACACCGGGGCGTATTCGTCCAGATACCACTTGGTGCCGAACTCATAGGAAAAACCAAAAGCTCTGTCCGGCTCATAAAACAGGAAGAAATAGCCCTCCGGCACCGACAGCTCGTCTATTTCCTCCGGCATGGTATATATACAGTATCCGTCGGGCAGGCGGTCATAGATCTGGTAGGACTTGCGGGGGGCCTCGCCCTGCGGCCTGGCGACGATTTCCAGCTCCCCGTCCAAATCCAGGTCGGTCATGCCCTCTAAATGTTCCGTGATATGAAAGACTATCCTGGGTTCCTGGTCGATGACAGAGAAAAACACCGCATGCTCGTCACCATCACAGCGCACTACAAAGCTGGGATAGCCCAGAACATTTCCGACGAAGGTGGCCCAAGAGTCGTCCTGGTTCCATACAAGCCCCTCCTCGTTGCAGCGAAACAACACGTTCCAATCCCGCCCGCCGCCCCGTCCAAGGAACCAGCAGGTGGGGCCATCGTAGGGTTCCTCAGTCCGAACCAGGGCAAGGGTGCAGTTCCCCTCCATTTGCAGCTCCGAATCCACCTCCCAGCCCTCGGGGAGGTATTCCTCCGGGGAGCCCCAGGGCTGCAGGCGGTCGAGGTCAAAGTCGACCAGCTCGGAGCACTCTAATTCCAAATGGTCAGGCCATTGATGGTATTCCAGCTGCCGGGCAAGGCGTACTTCCTCACTGGGAGATGACAGGGGCATATCGAACAGCACCGTTCCATCCTCTTGAGTAGGAACGGTTACTGCCGCATCTATCGCTCCCTGCGGAGACTGGAAATTCATGATGACCTGTCCGTTTCCAGGTGACAGTTCCCCCCCATGAGAGGCAGACGACTGTTGCGAGACAAACCAGCCCAGAGAGAAAGCCATCACAAGTACGGCCACTCCTACAACGCTCGTCAGTAAAATGCACTTTTTCGATATTTTGGGAGAAGAAGGTTCCCGCTCCTCCTCTTTGAGCAATTCAGCCAGCGTACCGACGGGAAGATCAAGCACCGCTTCGATGCCTTCCAAGTTTCGCGGGGTGGGGACAGATTGTCCTATCTCCCATTTGGACACCGCCTGCCTGCTGACACCAAGTTCTTCTGCCAATCGCTCTTGGCTCATGCCTTTTTCTTCTCTGGCTTGACGGATCGCAGTTCCCAGCATAGACACCACTCCCTTCTTGTCTCGCCTTAATTATAGCAAGTGGGCCCGGTTGCGTCTACAAACTTTCCCGCAACTGGTACAGTTGCGGGAAAAAAGGGTGGGAGTATCGTTTGAGATGCCCCCGCCTTGTGCGTTAGTCTTGTTTTACCTTGTTCTGTTCCTGTTGCGCTTTCCACTCGGCAAATTCCCGCTGTCCTTCCTCGCTCTCGAAAAAGGCCTGTATCTCCGGGAGCAGGACACGGGCCA
>SCPN01000075.1_pt1 | contig 89058 bp, 127 predicted proteins | sample 6106831 | NCBI WGS metagenome assembly SCPN01 (sample SAMN10720447, study PRJNA508395) | human gut metagenome | isolation source: Participant 1, 0 month
TGTTCGATTCGCTCTGTAGCAGGTGTCATCACAGAACCTACTTTATTACGAGTAATCACAGCTGTATTAGCTTTAATACTATCCGCTTCCGTTGTATTGACTACCTTAGGAGTAGTTTGTTTTGAAGCAGCTGGCTTTTGAGCTCTTGGTTTAGCACCTGTAGCTACAGGTTTAGCAACTGGCTTCGGAGCAGCACCTGCAGATTTTGCAACTGCTGTTGATTTAGCGGTGCTAACTGTTTTAACAGTCGTTGTAGGCTTTGCTGCAGTACTAGGCTTTGCCGCATTCACCGGCTTAGCACTAGGTTTTGCTACAGTAGGTGTAGCAGTAGACTTAGAAGTCGTTTTCGCTACAGGCTTTGCAACGGGTTTCGTTACAAGAGGACGAAAACTAGATTTCTTCGTCGTATTTACTTTCGATACATTTGTACTAGATACTGTTGATTTTGGTGTAGGCTTTTTCGCGACTACTACATTTTTATTCTGCAATGTAGCCCCCTGTGCTACAGAAGCACCGCCAATATTTACACCTAAAAACAAAGTTGCCATTATCATCAATTGTAATCGTTTCGTTTTCATTGTTATTTCCCTGTCTGTGAAATACCTAAATGCTCATAGGCTAATTTAGTGGCCACCCTCCCACGCGGTGGCGTCCTAAAAAACCTAGTTGCATCAAATATGGTTCATACACATCTTCGATGGTATCTCTCTCTTCGCTGATAGCCGCCGCAATAGTATCAATACCTACTGGACCACCATCATAGTTTCCAATAATACACTCCAACACACGTCGATCGATTCGATCAAGTCCTTCTTTGTCTATGTATAAACGTTGTAACGCATCATCTGCAATTTCTTGAGTGATAACCCCATCACCAATGACTTGTGCAAAATCACGTACCCGTTTAAGTAGACGATTTGCGATACGCGGTGTCCCCCTTGAACGACGCGCAATTTCGCTAGCACCAGTTGGCTCAATCCCTATATTGAGTATTTGCTGCGGCCCGAGTCACAATAAACTCTAATTCTGGTTGTTTATAATATTCCAACCGGTTAATAATCCCAAAGCGGTCCCTTAATGGTGCCGCCAAAGCCACCGGCCCGTGTTGTGGCGCCTACCAAAGTAAACTTTGGCAAATCGATGCGCACCGTTCGAGCACTTGGGCCTTTACCGATGATGATATCAATTGCATAGTCCTCCATAGCAGAGTACAATACTTCCTCTACACTACGAGACAAGCGATGATTTCATCGATAAATAGTACATCGTGATCATCTAAATTTGTTAAAATCGCAGCCAAGTCACCAGACTTTTCAATGGCAGGACCAGAGGTTATGCGAAAGTTAACACCCAATTCGTTCGCAATTATACCTGCTAATGTAGTCTTACCAAGACCTGGTGGACCATAAAGCAAAACGTGATCCAATGCTTCACCACGTTGCTTAGCCGCCTGAATATACACATTTAGATTGCCTTTAGCCTCTTCTTGACCTACGTATTCATTAAAGAACTTTGGTCGTAGGCTATATTGCCACATATCTTCTTCGTGCTCGCCATTTCCGACAAGGCGTACTTCTTCGTTCATCCTTATCGTCCTTTCCCAAGCTCAATCAAGCTGACTTTAATCAACTCAGATACATCGCGCTTACCATCATCTAAAGACTCAACAATATCAGCCACATCGCGCTCGGAGTATCCTAATGATACAAGAGCTTCAATAGCCTCTCCTACAGCACCACTTGCAGTAACGCCAATTGGTTGAATCACCGCCGGTGACTCCGCAGAGATATGTGTCATTTTAGCTAACTTGTCCTTTAGTTCAAGAACAAGTCGCTCTGCAGACTTCTTACCAATGCCAGGCAATTTGGTTAATTGCTGTACTTGGCCATTGATAACAGCTAATTTGAAAGCCTCCGGTGTCATGCCAGACAAAATACCTAACCCCACCTTAGGCCCTATACCGGAAACAGAAATGAGTAAAATAAACAACTCATACTCCTCTTCCGTCCAAAAGCCGTAGAGTTGCATCGCATCTTCTCGTACATTAAGATACGTGAATAGCGTCGCCTCATGACCCTCTGTCAACTGTTGACGCGTAGTGGTCGGCACATATACACGATACCCTACGCCATGTACATCTACGTAACAAGACTCTTTAAAGAGATGTGTTACGATGCCCCGTACATACCCTATCATTATACCAACCTCTTCAATCTATCATTGTGAGAACTATGAGCCGTACAGATAGCGACAGCTAATGCATCTGCCGTATCATCAGGCTTAATTTTCTCACGAATCCCCAAAATATTCATCGTCATATAAATGACCTGATTCTTATCAGCTTTGCCGTAACCTGTGACGGCTTGCTTGATTTGTAGCGGTGTATATTCATAAATAGGAATCCGTTGTTGCTCGGCAGCCAATAAAATGACACCTCGTGCTTGACCGACCTTAATGGCCGTCGTTACATTGCGGTTAAAGAATAATTCTTCTACCCCGAACTTATCTGGCTTATATTCCTCTAGAATATCACTTAGGTCATTAAATAAAATTTCCAACCGCTGTGAATCAGTTAATTCCTTAGGAGTTGTAATAGCCCCATAGGCTACTGGTGTTAGTTTGCTGCCCTTCACGTCAATAATGCCATAACCGCATATAGCCGTGCCTGGGTCCTAAATTTATGCTATTATAGTCTAAAATGAGATAAGCTGTCGCCTACCTCCATTACATAATCTATTTTATTATAGCACAATACCACATCGAAGTTCATGAATTCCTGCATAAAATTTTATAAGAAGTCTATTAGTTTTATTAACTTTTACAAAAAATTCTAACATCATCTAGCAATAGGAAAGGAGCACCCCTCGTGTGGAGTGCTCCTTTTTATTATTCTTCGTCGTCTGGCAAGATACCATTGTGATATACGTTTTGTACATCATCAAGATCATCCAATACATCGAGCATTTTTTGCATTTTTACAGCATCATCACCTGATAACTCAATTGTAGTATCAGGGATCATTGTAATTTTTGCAACTACTGTTTCAATGCCCGCATCAGCAAGAGCTGCTTCTACCGCATCATAATCTTCAGGAGTAGTATAAATTTCAAATACATCGTCTTCGGACTTAAGGTCTTCTGCGCCAGCTTCAAGAGCTAGCATAGTCAATTCATCTTCATCATGACCTTCTTTTTCGATAACGAATACGCCTTTGGATTTGAACATCCAACCTACGCAACCGCTTTCACCAAGGTTACCACCTTGTTTAGAGAATGCATGGCGTACATCTGCCGCCGCACGGTTACGATTATCCGTCATAACCTCTACAGTAACAGCCACACCAGCTGGACCATAACCTTCATATACGATTTCTTCGTATGCGTTCATATCCGTAGCACCAACGCCTTTATCGATGGCACGTTGAATATTATCCTTAGGAATATTGTTTTCACGAGCTTTTTGTAAAGCCAATTTTAAACGCATATTACCTGTTGGATCTGCACCACCCATACGCGCTGCAACGGTAATTTCGCGACCAATTTTCGTAGCCATTTTAGCTTTTAACGCATCTGTTTTACCTTTTTTATGTTTAATATTTGCCCATTTAGAATGTCCTGACATAGACGCCTCCTATTTATTCCACCATGCTTCGCCTCGCAATCGATCAAGGATAATCGATACAGCACTGCGCACAGATAAGTGATTGTATTCACCGTGACCATATATGGGTTCTAAAATATAGTCAAAGCTTTCCATCGTTTCTTTTGTCATACCATAACCGGTACCAAATAATACTAACACAGGGCGCCCCTCATTTTCAAGATGTTCGCGCATCCGTGCATAGGAAATTGTATTATCGTAAGTACGAGCATCTGTGGTGGCCACAATAGGTTTTGACCCCTCGATGTCTTCGATAGTTCTTACTGCTACAGCAATAGAGTTCACCAGTTCTACACCGGTGAAAGCATCTTTGACGATCAGGATTATAGGTAGAACCAAAGCCAGATTTCCAATGTTCCATAATAGTAGCTGCTAACTCTCGTTGTGCAGGTATATTATGAATTACAAAATATTTAGACACATCATACGTAATAGATGCGCGTGCAATGTCGTGAATATCATAATTGGTAATGGCCGTCGTAATGACCTCTTTATGTTTGTTCATAATCGGATAATGAACGAGCCCGATATATAAGTTAGCCAATGCCTTATATCTCCTATACCCTAACAACAAATATAAACAATATTAATAGAAATACCAGCCTTACAACAAATAGAAACTATAGTAATACTAGCCTAAAAACTTTATGATCCTAACCCTATAATTTATGTACCATTAATCATTCTACATAGTTTTTAATCAATAACTAAAGGTAAAAAATAGGCTTCTGTACCGGCAATTTCTTCAGGAGAGAAACGAGCTCCCACAGCAGAGGCTTGGTCCCCAAGCATAAAACAAGACAGCGTCAAACACCCTTCTTTTGTACCACTATCTACGGTGTGAATAAAACGTTTTTGGTTAATAAAATCTTGGTACATAACCTTCTTACTATCACGACAAATTATATCATCATAATTATCTACAAACTTTTCCATAAAGACCTTTGCTTGATCCCCATGTTTTTCTACAACTTGTATATTGCGCCCCTCACGACCCCAGATTTCCTTTTGAATATAAAGCCCTCATCGAGGTTAGGAAAATCACTTTCAAAATAGGACGGAGTCAAATAACGTTCAATAATATCTCGCTCAGGACCTGTAAAAAATTGATTAGTTAAGTATAAGGCATACACCAAGGACATAAATGACTTATTTTGCAAAATGATCGCTTCTGGAGGATTAAATAAATTAAATCGTCCCTCATTATATAAATCTAAGAACATTTCACCTAACGGTTCTCCCGTTGCCGTCGTCTCATCGATCAACAATTCCATGGGATGCAAACGATATAGGTTTGATGCATGACTGCCATCGGGAAGTAAAATCCCTTCATCATCAATGACCATATTATAAAATGATAAGAATCGTACATCCGCTTCAGGACATGCGGATTTCATCGTATTCATTAAAAACTTAGTGGTTCCTAAATCTTCTAAATAATCATGAAAGCAAGCAAACACAAATGGATTCGCTTCACCATTCTTTACCGTATTATATTTACTATTTTCCTGAGAAGTGCGTTCATAAACACGTTTCAAAAAACGTTCTAGCTCATCCCTAGCCCCTTCATTTGGATGCTCTTTATCAAAATAACGGGCGCCTACCTCATTAGCATAATAACTTTCAATCAAAAAACAGGGGGTATCCGCATTAATTTCCACCATGCGCAATCGCCCCTGTGTATCGAGAACAAAATCAAAGCGAGACAGCCACGTAGGTAGGCCTAATGGATTTCCTCGGTGAAGATAAGGAATCAGATTTTCCGGCATATCCATATTGAGGGCAAACTCATCAGGTGCCTGCTGAAAGACCTTAGTAGCCTTATAAAATATTTGAAATAACATACGAGATGCATGTCGTATTTCATCGTAAAACTCAGCAGGAAAAGATTGTACTGAAAGCGTTGGATATCGATCGTCATATCCTTCATAATCTACAAAAGGGAATATGCCCGTATCTAACTCATCAATATAGGATTGCATAGTACCGCCTCCCATCACGAGCCACCAGAGCGTGAACCAGCACTACCAAAGCCCGACTTTTGACCTATAGAAGAGGCTTTTTGACTTCTTCTCTTCTCATAGTCTTTATAAGTTCGTCGTCCCAACGTACCATGCGTATTAGAGCCTGTGGTTGTATATACATTAGGCTCCTCATAGGGTTTTAATGGAGCTGCCACGCGATATGTCATAGTTCGTCCATCCATGCGAGCTGTAGGTGGATTAAATCCATGGAAAATATAGTAGCCTGCTGCAATACTTGGCAAAAGACTGGCTAAACCAGCATCCCACACTAAACTGCCATCCTTTTCTCGGTGAAAGGTAACGGATCGGTCATCATCAAACAAAGCTGTTTCTTTACCATCGCCATGATTTAATAAAGAGTAGCGATTTCCTTGATTATCCTTTAATCGAACTTCCTCCATCATTTGCTTCCGGGTAGATTTTATCACATACGGCATAAGCGATGTCATTCCAGTATGAAGACACACCAACGATGCCTGCCACAGCGGCAAAAGGCACTCGTTATGTATATAGTTTTCTTACTTGGCTTATACATAGGACACTCCCTTAGTGCACAGCACCACTAACAACGAGAGCAAGACCTACAAAGATACCAAATACGAGAATACCAGCAGCTGTATTACCACGCATAATCTCTTCAGATAAATTATATTTACGATGCCATAAATTAATAAACATATAGCCTGTTACAAATAGTACAATACCAAGAATAGCATAAACAACACTTGCTACTACACCGTGCAATAAAGAGAGTATCTGCTGTAGCAACTACAGGAGACATGATAACAGCACGCAATATTTCACCAATACCGATAAAGGAACCTGCAGATAGCCATGCTACAGCACAGTTACCACGTTTGATTTCTTCACTAAATTTACCAGGTACAAAGAAATCAATAACCGTGTTGGCAGTTAACATTAAGAAAATTCCAAAACAAGCATAAAAAATCGTCAATAATACATCAGGAATAAAAATCATGATAAACCTCCTAATATTGTCCCTTTATATTCATAGTCAACGGTTAAACATATAAGCCTTATCGGCTTCATTAAGATTGTGTATATTAAGGAATTTCTCGCGCCCACTACTATCCCGTTGGCGAACCATATAGGCATAGGAATCAAGCACATGTGTCTTGCGTATTGTACTATTAATGAGCTCCTGTTCTTCTGGTGTCAACTTTCCTGGTTCACACACCTTAACGCGGGTTTGCCCATCTACGTTAGTGATAATATAGGCAGACTTAGCATCATAAAATACAATAACTTCACGACCTTCTGCTAAGCTCTCACCTTCATTTTTAATATCCCCGTTTAAAGAATCGATTAATTCTAATGCTGTACTAACAGGATCTAAACTAGAAGTATATTCATTATCCGAATCCGTCTTAGTATAATAGACGGATGTATCATGCATATGCTCCTTTGCAGTATAAGGGAAGCCAAAGGTACCACGTATACCATGCCAAGAAAAGTCAGAATCCCCACTAACAAGGAACATCCAAAATAATGCGCCGCAGCCAATGGCTATAGCAAATCCTTCGAGTCGTTTTTTCAAACGTTGATTACGTTTCTTTTTACGAACAGCGTTAGCTGCCGCATCATTACAGAGTTTAATATTCACCAACTGTACTCGAGAGCCTTCGGCAAACATTTTTTCCCCTTTGAACCAATTTTCTTCAAAGAATACGCTAGCGCCGCCTTCACAGGGCAATTGATATTCCTTATACCCAGCTCGATCACCTACGGACGCACCACTATCACCATCTACGTCTACAACCTTTTCCAAACCGATTCTGATGTAATGTAAAGCCTTTCGGCGCACGCTTACGATAGGATGTTCTAGATACAGTGCACCACGCATTATCATTGTACTCGATGGTAACCCATATTTTATCAGTTCCCTCAACAGCCTCTAGGCCATATTCATGCCAATAATCACCAGGAGACTTTTGCATAGATGGTTTAGCCTTATAGGCTTGTTCCTGATCAGCTTTTGGAATAATCTCATTATATTTAATTTTTTCAGTTATTATATAACGGCTGCCCTGAACCTCAAGGACATCGCAACAATTAAACTCCATAAACAACCTCGTTAGAGTAGCAATAACCTATTTACGCATCTAAACTACTCTCTCTCCTAAACGGGATTTAATGAAATTAAGCTTTAAAGTAGCCTATACGTTCATGAATCGTTTTATTTTCAATAATAGAAATACCATATTGTTGCCCCATAGTAGCTGTTACAAGCACCTTAGCTACATCAGCAGTTTTTACAGGCTCTTGACTCATTAATACACGTGCTTTATTAATGACCCCCAATACAGCACAGCTAATGCGCTCTACCAACTTAGGTTCTTCTCGAATCAATGTAGCTGGACGAACAATAACAATCGCTTCAAATGGAAGTTCTAAGACGACCTCTTCTAATTGTCCTTTCATGGACATATAGAAGAATTTCGATTTTGGGTTCGCCCCCAAAGAAGATACTAATCCATATTTTTTTACTCCATTTTGAGCTGCAATGCGAGCCATTTCGTACTGGTAGGTATAATCGACTGTCCATTGTGCTTCTTTAGAGCCTGCTTGTTTACGGTTTGTGCCCATAGCAGAGAACAAAATATCCCCTGTCACTAGGTGTGCCCATTCACGAGGTTCATCAAAATTGACAATATGAACTGTTACCTTTGGAGATGTATATGTTACTGGACGACGTACAAATACATGAATGTCTTGAATTTCATGATTGTCAAGCAATGATTCTACAATATGGCGACCAACTGCACCAGTAGCACCTAATACTAAAGCTTTCATACTTCACCTGTATCTCTTTCAGACTCTTCAGCAATAATTTCTTTTAAACAGTTTAATTTCCTCTTTTGTTAATGGTCGTTCCAATAAATCGGGCCTCAATAATCGTGTCCGTTTTAAAGCTTCCTTTTTGTCGCCACGTAGCAATATTTTTATGATGACCGCTACGTAGTACATCAGGAACAACCCATCCTCTGAATTCTGGAGGCTTTGTATATTGAGGACATTCTAATAAAGGCTCATAAAAGGAATCCTCTTGGGCCCCACTAGCTGCACCTAATACACCGGGAATCATACGAGCCACTGCATCGGCTACAACCATAGCTGGCAACTCGCCACCAGTTAATACATAGTCCCCAATGGAAATGATTTCATCTACTAAATGTTCCTCTACACGATAGTCTACACCTTCATAATGACCACAAATGAGCACCAATTGATCGTACGTCGCTAGTTCACGAGCCTTTTCTTGTGTAAACGGTTGACCTGTAGGTCCCATAAAAATAACACGACGTCGTATACTTTCACTAGGATTACCAATAAGGCTCATTTCATCACATATCTCATCTGTAGAATAGGCGCTATTAGTTTCGCTATCATATTGAGCAATAACAGATTCTACGGCTTCAAAAGATGGGAGGTGCCATCATAAGCATACCCGCCCCGCCACCATACGGCGTATCATCTACTTGACCATGTTTATTATGACTAAAGTCTCCCGAGGGTTAGTTACACCCACAGACAATCGTTCTGCTTCGATAGCCCGTTTTATGATGGAATGACTAAAAAAAGCATCAAAAAACTCAGGAAATAAAGATACAATATCAATACGCATAAACCGTCCCCTGTACTTATTAACTCACATAAACTCATTAGCATTATCTATATATAGCTATATTATATAACTTTTACCATAATATACCTATATTTAGATAAAAATAAAACCGCCTAAAGGATTATATCCATTCAGGCGGATCTACGATCATCAATTTATTCTCCACATCGATGTCTTTAACGACCTCTTCAATGGCTGCAAATAATTGATCTGGTTCCCCATCTTTGGAAACCACATATACATCATTAGCACCTGGTTGTAATACATCAGTAACTGTGCCAAGCACGTTACCCATAGTATCTTGTACCTCAAGACCAATGATATCAAAAATATAGTAACGACCTTCTGGCAATTCTACCAAATCTTCACGACGAACTTGAATTGCTTTCTTACTGAATAGTTCAGCCGTATTGCGATCAGGAATTTCCTTAAAAGATGCTAGTACAAATTGCTTATGAAATCGTGCGGATGCAACGTGGTATTCTTTACCATCGATGTAACAGGCATCCATATGCATAAACCGTTCTGGAAAATCGGTTTGAGGCATAATGCGAGATAAATTACACGCCGTGCGAGGCAGTAATAACACCTATTGTGATGAAATCGTTATGTTTCATTATTGACGAAACGCAACGATTTTACCGTCTTCTAATAGGATTTCAGCGCCCATCATGGCATCCAAATCATCCCCGATTTTAACGGTAACTGTTTGCTCTAAAGTACCTTGAGGAATTTCAGTTCCCAAAGCTAAACCTTGAGCGTCTTTCAATTTAGCTGTTACTTCTTCTTTGAAAGCCAAGCGTTTATTTTTTTCTCTTCGTCGATTTGTTGACGAATTGCAGTAAGACTTGTAGCATCAACTTTAGCTGCATCAGCCAAAATACGTTGGGCTTGAAACTCAATTGCTTCCAAATCTTTATTCACCATATCAAGGCGAGTTTCAAGATCAGATACAATTTTCGCTTTCAAGTCTTCTGTTACTTTTGCTTTTACTGCTACAGGGACACGTAATGTCATTTCTTCCATTGGAATACTCCCTTTTAGACAATATCAACAGATATCTTTTTGTTCTCTTTAATAGCCGCCGCTTTCACCACAGCGCGAATCGCCTTCGCAATTCGTCCTTGCTTTCCGATGACTTTGCCCATATCCTCTGGGGCTACGTGAAGTTCGTAAATCTCCATGTTCCCCTTTTGGACCATGGTAACAGATACGGCATCAGGCTGCTTCACTAATGATTTCGCAATTAATGAAATTAATTCTATCATCACAGTATGCCTCTCTATTAATTACTTTTTAGCGTCAGCAAATTTTTGCATAACGCCTTGTTTTTTGAACAAGGAGCGAACAGTGTCAGTAGGCTGAGCACCTTTAGCTAACCAAGCCAAAGCTTTTTCTTCGTCTACATTAACGATAGCTGGTTGTTTAGTAGCATCATATTGACCAATAGTGTCAACAGGACGACCTTCACGTGGAGCACGTGAGTCAGCAACAACGATACGGTAGAAAGGAGCTTTTTTAGCACCTAAACGAGTCAAACGAATTTTTAACATGTGAAATTCACCTCCTTATACTGATGTGGGTGGACAAGTTCAGCGCCCCTGCCCATGTATTACATAAACGGTAATTTAGGCATTCCTGGGAAAGCCGCCCTTACCGCCACGTAAACCTTGCATGCGCTTCATCATCTTCCGCGCTTCTTCAAATTGTTTCAACAAGCGATTAACGTCTTGTACTTGCGTACCAGAGCCCATTGCAATACGCTTGCGGCGAGAACCATTAAGAATATTTGGATTTTCTCGCTCTGCTGCCGTCATGGATGTAATGATGGCCTCGATGCGGCGCACCTCTTTACTATTCAAATCAAGGTCTTTCAATTGATCCTTAATTTGACCCATGCCTGGCAACATACCAATAATATTTTGTAATGGCCCTAACTTTCTCACCTGATTCATCTGTTTCAAGAAATCATCCAAGGTGAAATTGTTTTTCGCCATTTTCTTAGCCATTTCACGAGCTTCTTCTTCATCGATAGCGCCTTGAACATTTTCAATCAATGTTTTAAAGTCGCCCAAATCAAGAATACGAGAAGCCATGCGGTCTGGATAGAATACATAAAGCCATCCATTTTTTCGCTCACACCAGTGAACTTGATTGGTAAGCCTGTTACAGCTTTAATAGATAACGCCGCACCACCGCGCGCATCACCATCGAGTTTAGTAAGGATAACACCATCAACGCCTAATTTTTCATTAAATGTTTGTGCTGTTGTTACCGCATCTTGACCGATCATGGAGTCTACAACGAGTAGAATTTCATGAGGACGAACAGCGGATTTAATATTGGATAACTCGTCCATGAGGACTTCGTCTATCGCCAAACGACCAGCTGTATCGATGATAACAACATCTTTCAACATATGCGTACTTTGCTCTACGGCACGACGCGCAATGTCTACTGGATTTGCGCCAGGTGTTTCATCCGCAAATACAGGAATATCAATTTGCTTACCTACAACTTGCAATTGAGTAATCGCAGCTGGACGATATACGTCGGCAGCTACGAGCATTGGATGCTTACCTTGTTTGCGAAGGTATACTGCCAATTTACCAGCTGTTGTAGTCTTACCAGCACCTTGCAAACCAACGAGCATGATAATCGTTGGAGGCTTGCTAGAAATCATGATACGACTTTGTGTACCACCTAAGAGAGCCGTTAACTCATCATTTACGATTTTAATAACCGTTTGAGCTGGATTCAAAGAACCGAACACCTCTTCGCCAAGGGCCTTTTCCTTGATGGACTTAACAAAGTCCTTCGCAACCATAAAGTTAACGTCCGCTTCTAAAAGTGCCGTACGTACTTGACGCAACGCAAGATTGACATCTTCTTCTGTAATTTTGCCCTTCCCTTTTAAGGATTGAAAGGCTTCTTGCAGTTTTTCTGACAAGCTATCAAATGCCATAATATCCCTCCATTTGCGCCAATACTTGTTGCACCTTAGTTTCAGCTAACACCTCTTTAGGCAAGGTTTCTTTCAACTGTGAAAGCAATCCTTCACGTTGTTCATATTGTGCTACCAAGTGCAATTTAGATTCGTAATCATTTAAAATGTGCCGAGCACGCTGTAAGTTATCGTGTACGGCCTGTCGTGATACGCCTAATTCCTCAGCAATCTCGCCAAGGGACATATCATCTTCGTGGTGAAGTTGTAAGGACATGCGTTGCTTGTCCGTCAATAATGGCCCATAGAAATCTAAGAGCAAACTGATAAGTACTCGTTCTTCCATTTCGCCACCTCCATCACTGTCAAGTCATATTACTTTACATATGGTACAGTATAAAAAAAGATGTGTCAAATAGAAATGCCAACACATCATTATAAAGTATATTACATCTGATATATGATTACTTCTAATAAAGAGACATTCATCAGTTGTAAATATTACTATAACAGACTTCATATATTATAATTGATAACAATTTTTATATTTTAACTTTTATATCTATAATAAAGTGCTATAATATAGATATCTAATATTTTCAATATAAAAGATAGAGGTATTTTATGAATACCAAACAATATGACCTTATCGTCCTAGGTTTTCAGCGAAACCCGTAAAAGCGATCAGCTAAATTTGGCTCTATAAGCAAATCTGTAGCTATGATTGAAGAAAACCCTTATGTGGTGGCACATGTATTAATATTGCATGTATCCCAACTAAAACGATGATTATAGCCATCAAAGGCTTATCTTACGAGCTTATTAAACCAACGCAGATTAGTTACATCTCGTTTACGCAATAAAGAAAACTTCGCTATGTTAGACACTAATGAACATGTCGATGTATATACTGGACATGGTGAATTCATTAGTAATAAAGAAATCGCCGTTACCGCTGGGGAAGATAAAATCGTCTTATGTGGTGAAACAATTATTATTAACACTGGTGCTGTAGCGGTTAAGCCTAATATTGATGGCATCGACACCGCAACAGGCTTCTATAATAGCACAGAAATTCAACAATTATCCTCTCAACCAAGTACACTAGGCGTCATTGGTGCTGGCCCTATCGGCCTTGAATTCGCTAGCCTATACGCTAAACTAGGTACAAAGGTAACAGTATTTAATATTGAATCTGGCATCTTAAAACGGAACCGATTGTACAAGAATTAGCTAATGAATACTTGACTGAGCAAGGCATCACTATTCTTAATGATGTAACATTAAACTCTGTATCTAATGATGGCAACAAACCTGTTATCACTGCAATGGTCAAAACTATACGTTTGATGCCGTTTATACGCTACAGGTCGCAAAACCAAATACAGCTAACATCGGTTTAGAAACACGATATCACTACTAACGAACGCGGTGCTATCGTAGTGAATGATACGTGTGAAAGCTCCGTTCAGGCGTATATGCAGTCGGCGATGTAAACGGCGGTCCCTCAATTTACCTATATTTATCTCTCGACGACTTCCGCATTGTATTTGGTGCACTTACAGGTAATGGCCAATACACATTAAAGATGCAAAAACATTCCTTACACAGCAGTACTTAACGCCATACTAGCTCGTATTAGGTCTTACAGAAGAAGATGCTATCAACAAAGGATATACTGTTAAAACTAAAGAAATGCTCGTAGCTACCGTGCCAAAGACATGTAAACGCAACTATTTAAAGGTGCTTTTAAAATTGTAGTAGATGCAGAAACCATTTAATCCTTGGTGCTACACTTTATTCTCAAAGTGCTGAAGAGTTGATTAATCTCATTAAAATGGCTATGGATAACAACATTCCATATACATACTTCAAAATCAAATCTTCACACATCCTACAATGGCAGAAAATTTAAATGACCTTTGTAATTTTAATCAGCAAACGAGATCCAAGAGATGCCTTAATTATAAAATAATAACAAAACAATAATGGGTTATAGGACAAAACGTGTTGGTACTTTGAAATCCAATCTTGAAAGATATTTTCATAGTTAATGCAAATCCCTTAAAATGGCATCCCCAAGAGTTGAATTATGCCTAAGTTGAGTCTTTTCATTCATAGAACTATATATTTTAGAAATACTTGCATCAGTTGGCATTACCGAAGTATTTCTTTTGCAAACGGTCTTGGTGAGTCTAAATAACACCACCAAAGACCGCTTTATACCACAGACATCCCTCGATGGTAACGCAATACGTCTGAGTTGTGCGTTTACTCCGCCTACAATAGGGTTAGTCCTCCGGACATTCTTTATCCAACATGTTTCATCTAAATATCGAAACATTGTCTCTGTATAATTAATACCACTAGAGTTATAGGCTTTTAATAATCGTTCGTACGTAGCTCTTAAATTATCATTACTATCACGTGTCATTTCCTTAGAAACTCTTTAAAAGTCACCCTCAATTAAATAATCGTTGAATCCATATTTTTGCATCTTCCTGTGTTTTACGTTATATAAATCGCTTGCTAAATCTTTTAACATAATGCCTGCTGTCTTAGGCCGCCTAGTAGTGTAACGATGTACGCCATACAGCATGAACAATACAACGTTGAAGCTTGGCGGTACGCCAAACTTTTAATGCTTTTCTAAGACCAGGTCCACCATCAGAAACGACCAATGGGTGTCGCTATTCGCTGCATAAAAGAGCTTGCCATGAGCGAGACTGTTCTGACCTACATAAATACCACCCTAATACATATTCACCATCATAACAGATCGAAATGCAAGCTTTTTTGGCTAAGTAAATACCATCAACGAATACCACATCTCTCGAGGTTTCAATTTTGGGCGGCATAGGCCATATTGCGAAATCAGCTATCTGTCTACGAAATGTACGGCCCTGCCAGGTATTGTCCTGTTGTGTTTCTTTACTAAATAACCAATTTAGAAATCGATGAAAACATTTAGTAGTATTATCAATAGTTTGTATAAAGGTGATGTTACACTGCTTACAATGCCATCGTTGTGATCCAGCTTTAGTTTTCCCATATTTTTGACAAGAAAATCCACAATTTATACATCTTACCAGCATGATTATTCCCTCCATTAGAACACGATTTTCCTAAGAAGATATAACCTTATTGAAGCCAGTAAAATCAAGGGGTTTGGGACTTTACCAACACATTTTGTCCACCCTCTAAGTTTATCAAAGAACTTAAAATGGCGATGGAAGCAGTAATTTACTGGCTCCATCGCCTACTTATAAAACCAACACGTTTTGTCCTATAACCCACAATAATTTAACAAAACCTTTAGATGCTAAAGTTAATTTAGCGTCTAAAGGGCTTTATAGCAAACTACAATATAATAGCCATTAGTTTTTTGTAAATAAGCTACGTACTACCTTTTGTAGTTTTGGTGTTAACACAATAGCTACAATGATACCAGCCGCACTGGTAATCAAGGAGTATTGGATTTTGCTAGCTGCTACAGCCGCGCTGTTAAGAACAAACCACCAAGCAATGAAGTAACCAAAGGCAGTCCAAATAGCACCGATGATGAGAGCTACTAAAATACGACTAAAAGATGCTGTCGGTTTATTGATAGATGGAGGCAAGTAGCCAGCTGTCATACCACCTACGATGAGACCTGCAATACCTTTAATAAAGAAAGAGAATACAATGTATTGCGTATGTCCACCAAAAAGATCAAATAATGCGGAACCAATAGCCGCACCTAAACCACCATACAAACCACCGAATAGAATTGATGTCGTAAAGAGAGCGCAGCAGAACCTAAATGAACCATGGCCCCACCTGGTATTTCAATGCGAATCGTTGTTGCTACTGCACATAAGGCAGCAATAAAACCGATATATACAATATCGCGAGTCTTTAATTTCATAATAAACTCCTTCCCTTTTCTTAAGAACTATACTCAGTATATCAGATGATAAGTACTATAAAAATACTAATTTATAGGAATTAAAATATTAGCAATAAAAATGAAGAACTACAAAACAGCACCTATACCATTGTATAGGTGCTGTTTTGTAGTTTATCTCATATATAATTAGAGTTTAGCTCGTTTCAAGCGAAGGGAGTTACCCACAACTGTAACGGAACTGAATGCCATCGCTGTACCCGCAATCATTGGATTTAATGCACCGATGGCTGCAAGTGGAATACCGATGCAGTTAAAGATCAACGCCCAGAACAGATTTTGTTTTATGTTGGTCATTGTCTTACGACTGAGGCGTACCGCTTGAACTAATGTATGCAAATCGTTTCTTACAAGAACGATATCGGCTGCCTCTACCGCAATGTCTGTACCACTGCCGATGGCAAAGCCAATATCTGCAGTTACAAGGGCAGGTGCATCATTGATACCATCGCCTACCATGCCTACTACAAGACCTTTATCTTGTAACTCTTTTACCTTGCTAGCTTTATCTTGAGGCAAGACTTCTGCAATAACATGAGTAATACCTGCTTGTTTAGCAATATATTGAGCAGTTCGACGATTATCACCAGTAAGCATCCATACATCGATACCTTGAGCATGTAACTCTTTTACCAACCTCAATAGTTTCTGGACGTAATTCATCTTCTACAGCCCACAAAGCACTGATTATACCATCAACGGCTAGAACAGATACAGAAGCACCTTGTTCTTCAAATTGTAAAATATCTTCTTGAACCGCAGTTAAGTCATAACCTAGTTCGTTCATCCAACGACTGTGCCCAAGTTGTACGGATACGCCTTGGTAGGCACCTTGTAACCCTTTACCTGGTACATCAGCGAAACTTTCAAGTTCAACAGCTTTACCTTTATAACCACGATCTTCACCATAGTAAACCATAGCCTTTGCAATCGGATGAGATGTACCACTTTCAAGAGCCATCATAATAGACATATTCGTACTTTCATCACCATTGTAATTTTTGAAAGCCGTCACATCCAGCACACCCTGTGTAAGGGTACCGGTTTTATCCATAACAATGGCATCGAGCTTACCCGCTTTTTCAAGATATTCTGCACTCTTGATGAGCACACCGTGTTCCGCACCTAGACCAGATCCAACCATGATAGATGTTGGCGTTGCAAGACCAAGGGCACATGGACACGCAATAACGAGGACTGCTGTGGCATTAATGAGCGCCACATTGAGAGAATCGCCCATTACAAAGTACCAAACGAGACCTGTTAGAATAGCAAGGCCAATAACGATAGGAACGAAGTATTGTGCTACGATATCAGCAATACGTTGAATACTAGCCTTAGAGGTTTGTGCCTCTTCTACAACCTTGATGATTTGAGACAACATCGTATCGGAACCAATACGCTTCGCTTCCATCGTGAAAGCACCACTCAAGTTAATGGTCGCTCCAATTACCTCTGAGCCTACTTGTTTTTCTACAGGCAAGCTTTCACCTGTGAGCATAGCCTCATCTACTGTAGAATAGCCGTCAGTAATTGTACCATCCACGGGAATTTTTTCGCCTGCCCTTACTTGTAAAATATCGCCGGCTACTACTTTAGAAGTAGGAATATCTACAAACTCACCGTCACGCAACACATGAGCCGTTGCAGGTTGTAAGGCAATCAATTTTTGAAGTGCTTCAGAAGTACGCCCTTTTGCAATCTCTTCTAAGAGTTTACCAAGAGAAGATAAAGGTAATGAGCCACGCAGAGGTTTCAAAGTAAATGCCATGAGGCCTAGCTCTGGATGGAACTGCCAGTTATAAATACTAAATAGGTACGCCACAGTCGTGCCCATTACTACGAGTACGTCCATTGTAAGGGCACCATTTTTCACGGCACTCCACGCACTCTTATAAAACATGAGACCAGGTCCAAACTGAGCGATAGTAGCTAGAATAAACTCAACCCATACAGGCAATGCTTCAATACCAAATCGATGGAGCGTCATATTCACCATCATAGGCACAGCCATACAAGCTGCAATTATTAATCGGATAATATGAGGCTTTAAATTAACCTTTTCTATTTCCTGCTTTGTTTCATCCGCCTCGACCGCACCAAAGCCGATATTTGTAATAGCCTCTATAATCTGTTGTGGATCTACACTAGAACCCTCTTTATATTCAACGCTACCCTTTCGAGTCAAAAGATTTACCTTTACAGACTCTACACCATCGACTTTAGAAACAACATTTTCAACACGCTTTACACAGGCGGCACAATGCATACCTGTTATATCAAACTCTTGTTTCTTCTTACTCATAGTATCACTTCCTTCTAACCGTATATGTAAAGATATGTACACTTATAGAAATACAAGACATATGACCATAAACTTATAGTGTACATAGCTTGTATTAATAGTAGAGATTTTTATTAAGTTCTAACATTTAACATATGAACACATTTACATGAGTACACATTCATACATCTCTATTTAATAGTAACATAAATTCTCAATACGTCAATATCCTACTAAATTTAGAGGATTATTCCTTTTTTACAGGGGAATTAATATGTCCCTACCTATACACAACATTCATAAATAGATTATAATAAAGTGATGATGAATAAACATAAACTTTGATTCTAAAGGAGGTGAAAATATGCCTGAATCAATGAGTCCTACAGTAGAATTTACTTCGGTAGCGAAGGAATTCCGCCATGAATATATTGTTGATAAATCACGATTTATCACAACTATATACCCTTGTACAACTGAAGAAGAGGCGCAAGCCTTCATTGGCCGCATCAACAAAGAGTTTTGGGATGCCACTCATAACTGTACAGCCTATGCATTAGGCCCACAGCAAGAACAACAACGATCTTCCGATAATGGCGAGCCATCTGGTACAGCTGGCAAGCCAATGTTAGAAGTGCTCAAGAAAACTGGAGTTACCAATGTGGCAGTTGTTGTAACTCGCTATTTTGGTGGTATCAAACTAGGTGCTGGTGGCTTGATTCGTGCATATTCACACTCCGTTGCGGAAACATTACGTCTTGCCCCTAAAGAACTACACACAACACGAACTCAACTACAAGCGACCATCGACTACTCACTATATGGCGCAGTAGAAAGATTTGTACAAGACAAAAAACTACATTATGAAGCAAATTTTGGTGAACATGTAACGGTAACAATCTTAGTCCCCCCTACTGATGTGGAAGGCATACCAAAAAGAGCTCCAAGACATGAGTCATGGAGCTGCAGATTGTACAATATTAGATTCTATTGAAGTGGTACTACCGCTAGATGAATCATCTAACCAATAGACACTAGGCAATTAGTTGCCGTGGTTAACTAAACCTGTTACGCCTTGACTAAGTTCACGACGTTTTTCATTAGTCAACGGATGAGGCCACACGCGTTCAAGTTGTTTTTTACGACTTAAACCAGTATTATGTGCAGTCATTAATCTACGTGCTTCCCAGTTACGAATTGCTTTACTTAATGTTCTTTTTACCACGCCCATAGTAGTACCCACTTTCTTAATTGCCGTTATTATATCAAAAATTGTGATAAGGATAGAAAGTTTACTTCATATATAATTAACTCACTATTTCCTTGTTGAGTATAGTATATATGCCATTTTATAAAATGTGAAATGACGGTTACTTAGTTCGTTATAATTTTTATTTATCATATTATGTGTATAATAGGGAGATTCTATGGATACATCTTACTACCACAATTTTATTACCCTTGTTCAAACGGGCAATATGACACAGGCCGCAGAGATTCTTCATATTACACAACCAGCGTTAAGTAAGCAGTTGAAATATTTAGAGGCTGAATTTGGGGCTCAATTAATCAACATTAAACGCGGCCAACGAGGATCAAACTTGCAATTAACAGATGCTGGTAAAATCTTCTACGAAAAAGCACAACAACTTTGCTCTATTGAAGAATCTACATATAATGCTGTACAACAATTGAATTCACGCATTGAAGGTACTTTACGCATTGCGACGTCTGCATCTCGTTCAACGCCAATCGTACAACAATATTTACCAGCCTTTTCTATGAAATATCCGTCTGTTCACTTCGAGATTTACGAAGGTCTCATGACAAATGTAGTAAATCAACTCATCAACGGCAGTGCTGAATTAGGTATTGCTAACATTCAGATGGTAGACACTGATAAATTTGATATTCTTCTTACCCAAGAAGAACATTTATATGCTATCTTCCGTCGCGATGTATTCTGGACAGATCGTGAACATGATACCATCACTTGGGAAGACATAAAAAAATGTCCTCTATCCCTCTCTGGTGGTTCCGTACGTATGATTATGCAATCTAGCTTAACAGACATGGAACAACTCAATGCAGTGGCTATAACTACTACTAAAAGCTCCGCCATTGAATGGGCTTCTTCTGGCCGCACTGTATCATTAGTTCCAATGGATGCAAAAGAATTGATCAACCATCGTAAATGGTCCGCATCAAATTGCCAGAATTCTCAGGGGACTTTAAAAAAGCCTTTATCACTCTTAAAGGACATGCTTTATCTCCTGTAGCACAGCAATTTATCGATTTCTACAAAGCTTATGTCTAATCAAGAATAAGCAAAACGATTACCACAATATGACTTTAACAAAGCATACTACTGTAGCTGCTATAAATATAGCCTTCAGTAGAATACATAAGAAAAGACCTAGCACAATATTTGTACTAGGTCTTTTCGCATCATATCTTGTATATCAGTAAAGCTTATGGTTGTACAGTAAAACTTATGGTTGTGCAGTAAAACTTATGGTTGTGTAAGTTTACCATAGATATGATTAGATTAAGCTTGATGTACAGCACCTACAATATCAGAGATACTGTTTAAGTTATATTGTTCTACATAGTCACTTATTTCACGGGCAATACGTGAAATCGCCGTTGGATCTACCATCGTAGCAACTCCAACTTGAACGGCTTGAGCACCAGCCATCATAAATTCGATAGCATCAGTACCAGTCATAATTCCACCAAGCCCCATGATAGGAATATTAACCCCTTTATAAACTTGGTGCACCATACGAAGTGCTACCGGTTTAACAGCTGGACCAGATAAACCACCATAAATATTCCCCAATACAGGTTTTCGACGGTGAATATCTATGGCCATACCGAGAATGGTATTAATGAGACTTACCCCATCACCACCACCGGCTTCTACAGCCTTTGCAATTTCCACAATATCTGTTACATTTGGTGAAAGTTTTACAATAACAGGTTTATCGGTAACTTTACGAACTGCTTTAGTTACTTGTTCAACTACCTTTGGGTCTACACCAAAGGCCATGCCTTCACATTCTACATTTGGGCAAGATACGTTAACTTCTAAACCTGCAATACCATCTACAGATAAAGTCTCAGCCATCCACGCAAATTCTTCAATGGTGCCTGCAGACATATTAGCAAGTAATGGTACATCGTATTTCTTTAAATCTGGCAAAATATCTGTAACAAAATATTCCGCCCCAGGATTTTCAAGGCCGATACAATTCAAAACACCAGATGGTGTTTCTGCAATGCGAGTACCGCGGTTACCATGACGACCTTTTGGAGTCAAACCTTTTACAGAGATAGCCCCTACTTCATTGCTTAGATCAACGTAGCCTGCATATTCAGGGCCATTACCAAAGGTACCAGACGCAGCGATAATAGGATTTTTCATCTTAATTCCGCAATAATCGATAGCTAACTTTGGATTTGGCGTAACGGTGTTATTTAAATCGCGTTCACTCATTAAAAGAACACCTCCTCAGCCGGGAATACAGGACCATCTTTACAAACTTTATAGCGTTTACCTTCTGCACCATCACAACCACAGCCTAAACAACCACCTGTACCACAACCCATGCGCTCTTCAAGAGAAACTTGGCATGGTACATTGAGGTCTTTAGCCACTTGAGCTACGCCTTTCATCATCGGCGTCGGACCACAAGTCATAACAGATGTGAAAGAGCATTAGCATTAATCAGACTCTGGCATGATTGCCGTAGGGAAACCTTTTGTACCTACGCTACCATCATCAGTAGTGATGTGTACTTGAACAGGCGTATCTTTAAATAAATCTGCCCAGAAGGTTTCGCTTTCATTTCTAAAACCGAGAATAACTTGTGCTTCTTCCCCTTCTTTCAAATGGGAAGATATGCATAACATTGGTGCAATTCCTACACCACCACCAACGAGAAGCATATTCTTAGATGTAACAAATGGTTCACCCAAAGGACCTAAACAATCTAGAGTATCGCCTGGAACAAGGTGAGTCATAATCTCAGTCCCTTTACCTACGACACGATACAAAAGGGTAATCGTCCCCTTTTCTGCATCAAAGCCTGCATAGCTGATAGGTCGGCGCAATAATGGTGCCGTAGAGTCCGCTACGCGAACATTACAAAACTGTCCTACCTTTGCTTCTGCTGCTTGTTTTGGTGCGTGGATATCCATTACCCACATCAGAGCCTATTTGCTCATTGCGAACGACTTCGCCCTGTTCTACATAGCCACTCATGATTATTACTCCAATTCAAAATCCTGTAACGCTTCTACAGTATAATTTGCATTATTTATACGATTTGCTACAACTCGTAATACTTCGCATGCTGTATTGAGACTTGTTAAGCAAGGTAGTACTAACGTGCCTTTTATCGTAAGACTACGCCCTCCTTCATGACTACTTCGCCATTAACGACTGTAAGTTTTGCTTTACCTTTAACAGTCATGCCATCGAACGGGCTTACCTTACCTTTTGTATAGAATTTATTGCGGTCTACAGTCCATTCTTCAGTTGTAGAGAATACTGTAATATCCGCTGGTTTGCCAACTTCAAGAACACCTGCATCGAGACGCATCAATTCAGCTGGACGAGTACTCATATAGTGTACACAACTTGATCAATGCTAAGTTTATCTGGACCGTAGGCATTTGTAATAACCGCTGCCAAAGATGTTTCGAGACCGCTGAAGCCATTTGGTGCACAGCAGAACTCATGGTCTTTTTCTTCAAATGCATGAGGTGCATGGTCTGTGATAATAGCATCAATTGTGCCATCTTTCAAACCTTCTAACAAAGCTTGACGATGATCTTCAGCGAATTGGAGGAGCCATTTTGAAAGCTGGGTTATATTCGCGTAAATATTCGTCAGTGAAGGATAAATGTTGGCTTGTAACTTCACAAGTTACATTAAGGCCTTTAGCCTTCGCACGACGAACCATATCTACCGTGTTTTTACTACTTACGTGAGCGATATGGATATGGCCACCTGTCATTTCAGACAATAAGATATCACGTGCTACAGCCAAATCTTCAGCTACTGCAGGACGACCAGAAACACCTAGCTCATAAGATACAATACCTTCGTGCATATGACCATTTTTAGTCAATGTAATATCTTCCGCATGGTCGATAACCATTTTATTGAACATGGAGGAGTATTCTAAAGCGCGACGCATGAAAGCCGCATTTTCTACGTAGTGACCATCATCGGAGAATGCAACTACACCTGCTTCAGCCATATCGCCTAATTCAGCAAGTTCTTTACCTTCAAGGCCTTTGGATACAGCACCGATGAATTCTACTTTAACTACACCAGTAAGCTCGGCTTGTCTTTGCAAACCTCTTACGAGCGCAGCATTATCTACTACAGGATTAGTATTAGCCATAGTTACAACGCGTGTGAAACCACCTGCTGCAGCTGCTTGTGTACCAGAGTGGAAGTCTTCTTTCGCTTCTTGGCCTGGTTCACGCAAATGTGTATGAATATCGATAAGGCCAGGTGCTGATAAGACCTGTTGCATCATATACTTCGCCATCTGCACTTAAATTTTGACCGATGGCTGCAATTTTACCATCTTTTACGAGAACGTCTGCTACTTCGTTTTGTTTTTTTTTCGCCGGATTTACTACCGTACCATTTTTAATAAGCAAGCTCACTACCGTCACATCCGATAATAGTTAAAGTACAATACAGCCATACGTACAGCTACGCCATTGCGTACTTGTTCTTGAATTACTGATTGATCAGAATATGCTACATCTGGCGCAATTTCAAGACCGCGGTTCATCGGACCTGGATGCATTACCATTACATCGTCTTTAGCTAATTTCAGTACATCGCTATTGATGCCAAAGATTCGTGCATATTCTCTATTTGTAGGATATAGTGCAGAGTGAATACGTTCTAATTGAATACGAAGTACGTTTACTACATCTGCATTAGCAACTGCTTCACGAATATCATGGTGTACAGTAACACCTAATTTTTCAAGTTCTGGATATACCATTGTACGAGGACCAGCTAGATGTACATCAGCACCCATTTTAGTAAGGCCGTAGATGTTAGATCTTGCTACACGACTGTGCATGATATCGCCGATAATTACTACTTTTAAGCCTTCAATAGATTCCTTTTTCTCTAAAATAGAGTACATATCTAGCAAGGCTTGAGTTGGATGCTCATGAGCGCCATCACCTGCGTTGATGATGATAGGATCAACTGCTTTAGTAGCATATAAAGGTGCACCTTCTGCGCTGTGGCGCATTACGATAGCATCTGTGCCCATGTAGGACATTGTTAACAATGTATCGCGGAAGCTTTCACCTTTACCCATGGAAGATCCACTAGGAGAAAGATTGATCACGTCAGCCCCTAAGTATTTGCCGGCTAACTCAAAGGAACTACGGGTACGAGTACTTGGCTCCATAAAGAGGTTAATAATAGATTTCCCCCTTTAAAAGTGGAACCTTCTTGTCATCAGAAAGAACAATCTTCTTCATTTTCTTTGCCACATCTAAAATCAATTTGATTTCTTCAGGTGACACATTTTGCAAACCCAATAAATCTTTGCCTTTTAGGCTAACTTGTCCCATGATTTCCTCCTAACTCACGTAACAAAAAAGACCTTTTGCCCAGGGCAAAAGGTCAAATAGTTTGCACAAAGAAGCCCTTATGGGCGCTTCAACTATATTCCTTTTCTCAGCCTCTCTGGACTAAATTAAAAGGTATTGTATTATGCAATGGTCTCTCGTACCATATATGCATTTTCTTTATTTATTGTACTGAATCCACCTGAAAGTCAATGTAAAACACAAAATTCATATGGATTTTAAAAAGAGGACAAGCACATAAAATTGCTTGTCCTCTCTATATTTAAACAGCTTTTAACCCCTCACAATAGACTAATTTAACTTAAAAATTTTATCAATTGAAATTAACAGTATTAGCCTAAAGGATAAATTCTTGGAGGATTTTGTTCTTCGTTTTGCTGTTCATTTTGTGGTGCCAATGGAGCTACCGGCGCAGTTGGCATCGGCTTGCACATATTGCTGATCTTGTGGCACTTGCGGTTGTCGTTGATCACGACGACGCGTATTTTGAGATGCCGTCGGTCTTGGCTTAGTTAATTCATCGATAGATACTGCATTTGGAATTGTTACACTCGGTGTATCTTCATGAATATCGTCAAGCTCGTTAAAGGATGGACCAGTCTTAGCAGCTTGAGCCGCTTTACGTTCCGCTTCAATTTGTTGTCGAGCAAGCTCCGCTCGACGACGAGCATTTTCTTGTTGTTCTTTAACGCGTTGAATCGCTTCAGCACGCTCTTTTGCTTTACGTTCAACTTCGGCTTGCGCAAGAGCTTGCTGACGAGCTGCTTCAGCCTTACGCTCCGCTTCAAGATGTGCTTGGTATCGTTCCTCAGCAATACGGCGTGCCTCTGCGGCTTGGCGTTCTGCTTCAGCTCGTTCTGCCGCAAGTCGTTCTTGCTCTGCCTTACGAGCCTCAGCTGCTAAGCGGGCTTCTTCGCTCTAAGGCTTCCTCGCTTTGCGTCTAGCCTCTTCATGCGGCGAGCCTCTTCAGCTCGGCGGACTTCTTCTGCACGTCTAGCTTCTGCAGCAATGCGCGCCTCTTCCGCTTTACGAAGCTCCTCTGCTCGTTTCGCTTCTGCTGCAATACGAGCTTCCTCTGCTTTACGCAATTCTTCCTGACGTCGTGCTTCTGCAGCAATACGAGCTTCCTCTGCTTTACGAGCCGCCTCAAGTCGTTCTTGTTCAGCCTTACGTTGTGCTTCTAAACGCGCTTTTCGCTTCAGCTGCTAAGCGTTCTTCTTCAGCTCTTTTAGCTTCTAAGGCCGCCTTTTCTGCCGCTCGTTGCGCTTCAAAGCGAGCCTTAGCCTCAGCTGCCTTACGTGCTTCCTCGGCTTTACGAGCTGCCTCTACACGAGCGGCTGGTCACGCTCTTCTTCAAGACGTCTTTCTTCGGCTGCTATGCGAGCTGCTTCCGCTTTTCGTGCTGCCTCTACACGTTCTGCTTCCGCCTTACGTGCTGCTTCGATACGGGCCAACTCAGCTTTACGCACTTCTTCTGCCTTGCGAGCTTCCTCAGCTTGGCGTTCAAGCTCAGCCTTTCTACCTGCTTCTATGCGTTTTGCCTCTTCTGCTTGTCGCATTTCTTCGGCTTTCTTAGCCTCTAAAGCTGCTTTTTCTTTTGCTGCTTGAGCTTCTTGAGCTGCTTTTAATTCAGCAGCTTTGCGGTCAGCTTCAGCTTTTTCTGCCATTTTACGCTCAATTTCAGCATGTTTAGCTTCTGCAGCCTTGCGTGCCATTTCTGCTTTTTCAGCAGCTAATTTAGCTTCTTCTGCTTTTTTACGAGCTAATGTTTCCTCCGCTTCTTTTGATTTTTTAAGTTGAGCTTCTTTTTTAGCTTCAGCAGCTGCTTTATCACTTAACTTTTTAGTTTCTTCATGAGCGATATTCTCTGCCTGCTTACTAGGTGTCAATGTGGATTTTGTAGTATCTACAGTACCTTTATTGCTATCTTTACTACCTATAGGTCCTACCGGAATTTGCGTAGTCCCTTGAGTTGGATGACCTAAACTATCTTTTACATCTTTTGGTACATTAACAGCAATAGTTTGATGTTTTTGTGGATTCGCAAGAGATTCAGGAATTAACAAAAACCGTATCGGCAAGTTAGATGCCCCTGCAGGCATAAAGTTTAATGTTAATAAATCACCTGCGTTATAGTTACCCATGATGCGACTATCTAAAATAGTTCCATCCCCAAGTGCAGAGATACCATCAGCACCACCAATATGATAGGTTCGTGTATCTGTTTGACCACGGCGAGCACCTTGTTGGTGTAATGCTTTCACCGTAAAGGAACCAGAATAGGGACCACCAAGAGGGTTAAAATACAATCTAAATGGTTCATTACCCTTTGTAGGAATTTTTAGTGTATAAGATACACCATAGTTACCACGATCGCGAACAAATGCTTTATTTTGCATTTCGTCTACACCATTGATAAACGTATCTTCACGGTCATTACCGATTTCTACAAAAGCACCACCTAATGTCGTATCAAATGGTGTAGTAACCTCCATATTACGTTTAGACCCAGTATAGGTACCACGCAACTGAATTTCATCAATAGGCAAATTTTTCGCCCAATGAGATGCATCTACAGCATCAATACCCATAGGTAGCATCATAACGCGAGCAAATACAGGCGCTTCCGTTTTAATATCTACAATCCCTGTAAATAATGCGTCTTGATATACAGGCGTTTGCTCTAAATCGCTAAATATTAGTTTACGACCTTGTGGTGGAATACTTAATGAATATAATGGTCTAGCATTAGGGCTTTCATTAAGAGGCTGTTCTAAATCTTTACGCGACAAATCACGACCTGCTGCAAAATAGTCAGGTGTGGCTATAGATTTTAACTGTCGCATTACATGGACTGTATTAGGATATGCCGTTTGATTTTCGAGAACAATAGCAATTTTATGAGGCTGATCCATTTCATTTACATGATAAGAAATAGATACGGCCATTGCCATTAATTGTACCTGCACTAAGCGTACCACCTACAGGCCCTACGTATTCAGGGCTATCTGATAGGAGTAATGTATCCGTTTGAGATACTAATGTGGGTGGTAACGGAGAGAACTGAAAATATCCAATTGATTGTAAATCTATATCACGAGCCTCTACATGGCCTGTAAGAGCAGCCATGGCGGCCATAGCCGCAGCTACACAATATCTTGATTTATAGGAAAACATATATTATTACCTCTATATTTCTTCAAGCCCCAACGGGTCATATGTAAGTGCTAATGCTTCAATCTTTCTTAAGTCGGTGGCCAATTCCCGATTTAGACAGTTCACCCTCCATCAACTCTTCAAGTTCTTTTAAACTCGCTTCGGGATTCTCCCACCGAAGTCTTGCAATGACTCGCAATTTTTCAGGCAGTTCTTCAATACCGATTTCTCTATCGATAATACGGATGGCTTTTACCTGACGTACCGCTGCATCTACAACCTTTTGTAAATTTGCAGTTTCACAGTTTACCTGTCTATTAATCTGATTTCGTACAGTCTTCATAATCCGTACGTTTTCAAATTCCATGAGAGCAGATTGAGCACCCATGATTTGTAAGCAGTTCGTCACTGCATCGCCTTCTTTAAGGTATACTACATACTCTTCCTTACGCTCTGTTAATCCAGCGTGAATGTGAAAGAGCCGTAACACATGGATAATCTCCCGTGCAAAACTTTCATTGCCCGTCATAAACTCTAGGTGATAATCACTTTGCGGTTTATTAACGGATCCTCCACCTAGGAATGCACCCCGTAAAAAAGCACGTCGAGCCTCCATAGACTTGAGCCAACTGCGTGGAATTTGTTCAGTTACAGGCCATAGTGCAAGGTCTTCTAAAGCTTTACGCCCCTCCATAGATGGTTCTACAGATAAGGTATACATATTTTTCTTACGCAAGTTTAAGCCTTGTCGTACTAATACATTAGTAGGTAATTCGTATTGTTTTTCTTTAAAATACCTAGTAAACGACGAGCTACCGCATTATTAGCCGTAGCCAATCTATACCAACAGCACCCTTCATCCCTGGAATGATGGATTTACATGCGCAATAAGCAGGACGCTTCAATTTTCATGGCCACATCTGCATCACTAGAGGATTCATATTGGCATAATTCATTTTTTACATCTTCTGCAAATGACATGGGTATCCTTTCTTATTAATGATCATCTCGTTGGAGATAATATTCTAGGATATGTGGTTCAGTATCTGATTGCATAGCATGCACAATATCCATAATTACTTTACCTAACCGTTCAGGATCATGAACAGCCGGCTTTTTAGGGCTTATCAATGTAGCCCGAATCGTACGTATTCCTTTAGCTTGTAGCTTCTTAGTATCTAATACTACAGGCTCTGAACCTACAGCACTATATTGTTCTACCATTTGAATTGGTAAAGGTCCATCGTTAGCAAGTACAGTATCTACAATGCCTTCACCACCATGTGCAATGAGAGCCTCCACATGATCACTAAGTGTATAGCCCGATGTTTCACCAGGTTGTGTCATAACATTAGCAATATAAATTTTATTTGCCTTGCTAGCGCGTACATGAGATGCAATTTTATCAGTTAACAAATTCGGAATGATACTTGTATATAAGCTACCTGGTCCAAAGATGATAACATCTGCTTCATCGATAGCACGTAACGCAGCACCTTCTGGTTTTGGCTGTGCTGGCTCACTATACATATGACGAATGCGTTTACCAGAATTAGGAATATTGCTTTCACCTTCTACGATAGTACCATCGGTCATCTCCGCTACTAACTTAATGAACTCAGTAGACGACGGAATTACACGACCTCGGACACGCAACAATTTACTAGCCGCTTCAAGAGCTTCCTCCACATCGCCATCATATACTTGAGCAAGTGCTGTGATAAAGAGGTTACCAAAGCTGTGGCCAGAAAGCTCATTTTCCCCTTCAAAGCGGTAACGGAAACAGGTTTTCCATAACCCCTTCTTGTTCAGCTAATGCAATCAAGCAGTTTCGCAAATCGCCAGGAGCAATCATTTTAAAATCTTGACGCAAGCGTCCCGAGGAACCACCATCGTCAGCTACGGTTACAATAGCAGACAAATTAGAGGTGTGTATTTTTAATCCACGTAATAAATTTGATAGCCCTGTACCACCGCCGATAACAACGATTTTAGGACCTTTATCAAGTCGTATATTTTGGAAGATAATATCTGATACTTTGCTATCAGGATTTGGTAATACAGCACGAATAATCGTTTTAATAACCTTACTCGTACCGATGAGCATTAGTACAGCGCCAATCGATAATACAACAGCACCTACAGCAATGAGCACATTATAATTGTAAAAGCCCGTTAAATCATAAGAAAAGGCTAGTACAATATCTTCAAGCACGGCTAGCCATTGATAGTTGAACATCAATGAAATACCAATGATTAAAAGACCTACACCACAACTAAAAGGGCAAACGTTTTATATTTAGGCCCGGACTTAGCCACCGAAACCATCTTTTTCGCAACATATGAACCCCTATCTAGTTACCAAATGTTTTAATTTCATGAGGATTAAAGTCTTCTTCCACATTATTTTTCATCATATCTCGATGTTCAACAGATACGCGGTAGCCCTTTTCTAATAGATGCGAATATAATGCTTCTGCCATAGCAACAGATCGATGCATACCCCCAGTACAGCCTACAGCTACGATAAATTGAGATTTCCCTTCTTGTTCATAATTAGGCACAAGAAAATCAATGGTATCAAAATAACGCTTTTTAAATTCCTCTGTAACTTCAAAAGAATGAATATATTCATTTACAGCTTTCACACGACCTGTTTTATGACGGAAATCTGGAATGTAGAATGGGTTTGGTAAAAATCGAACATCCCAAACCATATCCGCATCCAATGGTAATCCATATTTAAAACCAAAGCTAACTACCGTAATAGCCATGCCATGACCTTCATCAACTTGAGTAAATCGAGTTTTTAAATACTCTTTAAGACTCGCTGTTTTCATATTTGTAGTATCAATGATGAAGTCTGCTTTATGTCGTACAGAATTTAATATCTGACGTTCCTCTTTCAAACCTGTAGTGATCATCCCATCTGGAGCCAGTGGATGGCTGCGACGAGTTTCTTTATATCGTCTAATTAACGTCTCATCTGTGGCATCCATAAAGACAATTTCATAATCTACCTTCATATCTTTTAATCTATCAAGAGATGAAGAGAGAGCTTCAAAGAACTCACCACCGCGAATATCTACAACTAAAGCTACACGGTTTGTACGTTCCCCACCTTGTCGGCAAATTTCACTTAATTTAGGAATAAGTACAGGAGGAATATTATCAATGCATAGATACCCCATATCCTCTAAAGCTTGTAATACCTGAGTCTTACCAGCACCAGACATACCTGTAACAATTAATAAACGAAATGCTTCCATAGTTTTACTCCATTATAAAAGATTCTTTTCTATCCAATGAGCTACACCATCTTCATTATGATGACCACACACTTCATGGGCTATAGCTTTTACATGTTCCGTAGCATTTGAAACGGCTACTGAGTACCCTGTTTCACTGAGCATAGAAATATCATTTTCTGCATTACCAAAGGAAATTATATGTTCTAAACCAATGTTGTGATCCGTTGCTAATTGGGCTAATGCACGTCCTTTTGATACATTTGGAGCAGTGATTTCAAGAAAATCTCGTTGACTGCGTACCAATGTAACTTCATTCCCAACTAAAGGCGTTAAGATATCAATAATTCGATCAATGACCTCTTCTGTATCGATAGCAATAAGCTTGTTAGGTTCAGAGGTGAGTGTATAGATTCTATCGCCTAAAACTCAGCAACAGCTCCCGTTTGCTGCTCATACCGATCAGATTGCCAATTTCTATGATGACATAGTAAATGATCATCTACATACGATTGTATATGCCAATCATAGTGTTGACCGAGTTCAAAAATACGATGTACTACATCGATAGGAACAGTTTGTTCAAATAACTTATATCCCGTTTCTAACTCCTGAATTAGTCCACCTGAAAATAGAATCATCGGCACATTACCTAGCTGTAATGCAGTACCAATTGGTTTTGCAGTCTGATACATGCGCCCTGTAGCAATAGTTATACCAATTCCCTTCTGCTGCAAACGGTGCAATACATTCACAGTATACTCAGAAACCGTATTATCACTACGTACCAAGGTTTCATCACAATCTATGGCCACCATTTTTATATGAGAAAAAAAAGGATTCATTCTTACCTCCTTCACAAGAAAATCTAATACTCTTTATTATACCATTTATGGTTCTAAAATAGCATAATAAAAGGTATTCTATATCAATTTATTATAAAAACATATATTCTAACCATAAAAAAAGAGACTCCCGAAGGAGTCTCTTTTATATGGTTAACTATCAAATTAGAATTTGTAGTTAAAGTTCTGCACGGTAGAAGTCAGCTTTGTCAGTTTTAGCACTGTCAGCTGTTTTCCAGTCGAAGCCGTAGTATGCGGACAAACCAACATTGGATTGTAATGCATAATCAACGGAAGCCATCCAACCTTTAGCGTTTTGGATGTATTTGTGGTTCCAAGTGGAATCGAGTACAGGTGCATTTTCTTTAGCGTTGAAGTATTGACCTTTAACGTCCCAAGAACCTTTTTTAGCGATGCTGTAATCACCAAAACCGATGCCTGCAGTCCAAGCTGTGGAGTCTTTTACGTTAGAAGCTTTTAACCATTCGCCACCAACCCAAACTTTATCGAAGTTAGTGTTAGCATTGAAACCGTAAACGTTTTTGAATTTATTAAGTTTATCGGAACCACCATTATCTTCGGAAACACCTAATTCTTTGCTACCGTTGAAACGAGCATAGAAACCACCTAAATCAGCATGTTTACCTAATTTACCGTTTAAGCCTAAGTATACTACTTCAGCGTTAGCATCTTTATCAACAGAAGTCGTTGCAGGAGAACCATGAGAAGCAGTCATAAGATTGCTAGAAGTCAAGTAACCATAAGCAGCTTGGAAGCCGATTTTATCGTTACCAGCGTTGAATTGAGCACCATCGAATTGTGCATCATAAGCTAAACCAGCACCGAATATTTGACCAAAACGACCAGCTTTAACGGATACGCGTTCGCCAAATTTGTGGTTTACATAAGCACGGTCCATTGTTACTGTAGAAGATTTGGATGCATCACCAAATTCATACGCACCTTTAACACGAACTACAGCGTCAGTACGATCGTTTACTTTTGCATTGAATTGGATACGAGCACGAGCATCAGTTTTGGAGGAAGCATGTTCTTGGTCTTCCCATTTAATACGCGTATCGCCAGTAACTTTTACGTTACCAACGCGGTCTTCCAAACGAGCTACACGAACTCCCAAGTTGTTCAATTCGTTGGAGAATTCATCAGCCAAACGGTTGATCATAGCTTGTTGTTCAGCGTTAGCGCGGTCTTGGTTAGCCATAGCTTTAGCTACCATTTGAGCCATTTCGTAACGAGTGATGTTATTTTGGCCTTTGACAGTACCATCTGGGTAACCGTTAACGATACCAGCGTTATTGGGAAACTGCTTGGTATGCCCAAGAATCTGGAGTTACGTCGGAGAATGGGTTAGCTGCGAATGCAGTAGTTACACCCAAAACTGCTGTTGCTGCGAAGATTGCTGCGAATTGTTTTTTCATAGTTGAATTCCTTCTTTCTGAAAAAAATAGAAATATAAAAGGTTACAAGTTATAACATTCACATTCTACTCCATTCTTCAGATTAAGAATTTCTGGGAGTGTCCACGTTTCCTCGCCACATTCTACATCGAAGTTCTTCGTTTCATGTGTTTGTTATCTCTTGTACGGTGATATTAGCATAACCAAATTTTCGTGTAAACCCTTTTTTCTCATTTTCATTCTCATTATAAAAATTTTATAATTTAAAATGCCTTCAAATTTAGATAATATCTAGTTTTATAAGGTCTATTTTTTTTTACTAAAAATATCAAATTTACTTTTTTTTCTATTAAATGAGACTTATTATCATATATATTATTAAGCTTTACTAATCAATAAAACCATTATTAATTAGTATGCGCCCATTTTATCATAAATGGTTCATAAATACCTCATACAATATATTGTGTAACAAACCTCTATATATACTAATCAAATTAATTTTTAACGTTCTCTATATATAGATTTATTTTACTATATATATACTATTATATACAAAAGTAAATATTATCTATCTATATACAACAAAAAAGACTTCCGAAGAAGTCTTTTTTGGTTGTGAGGGAATTAGAATTTGTAGTTTAATTCTGCACGGTAGAAATCGGAAAGATCATTACCTCTTTGGTCTTTAGAGTTGAAACCATAACCAGCGGATAAGCCTACGTTATCTTGTACTGCGTAGTCTACGCTAGCCATATAACCTTTGTAACCATTAGATGTATTTGTTAAGTCATATGCTTGATCCCAAGTGGAGCTTACGATTGGAGCGTTAGCTTTTTGGTTGAAGTATTGACCTTTTACATCCCATGTACCTTTTTTAGCGATGTCGTAGTTACCATACCCAACACCTGCTGTCCAAGCTTGAGAATTATTTACGTTGGAAGCTTTCAACCATTCACCACCAACCCATACTTTATCTTTACGGAAGTCCGCATTGAAGCCGTATACGTCTTGGCTATCGGAAGTTACTGTAGCACCGTTGTGATTCAAGTTGCCGCTAGATAATTTGGAGTAGAAGCCACCAACTGTAGATTCTTGGCCAACTTTACCTTTAACACCTACATATGCAACGGAAGGATTATCGGATTTGGAGTTGCCATCAGCAGCGCCTGCCATCATGTAACCATAAGCACCTTGTACTTGAACTTTATCATTGCCTACATTTAATTGTGCACCGTCGAATGTATCATCGTACATCAAACCGCTACCAATTGTTTGTTGGAAACGACCACCTTTAGCGGATACATGATTACCAAATTTGTGATCTACATAAGCGCGATCGATTTTTGCGTCAGCACCTTTTGTAGAGTCACCGAATTCATAGTTGCCTTTTACACGAACAACAGCTTCAGTTTTATCATTAACTTTAGCATTGAATTGAACACGTGCACGTCCATCTGTTAAGGTTTGCTATTAGCTTTATAAACGCCTTTATCTTCAGAACCTTGGTAACGGATACGAGCATCACCAGTTACTTTTACATTACCTACGCGGTCTTCCAAGCGAGATACGCGAACACCTAAATTGTTCAACTCGTTAGAGAACTCATCTGCCAAGCGGTTAATCATGGCTTGTTGTTCTGCATTAGCGCGATCTTGGTTAGCCATTGCTTTAGCTACCATTTGAGCCATTTCATAACGAGTAATATTGTTTTGGCCTTTGAAGTACCATCATGGGTAACCATTAACGATACAGTTGTGCTAATTGAGATACTGCTTGGTATGCCCAGCTATCTGGAGTTACATCGGAGAATGGGTTTGCAGCGAATGCTGTTGTTACACCTAATACTGCTGTTGCTGCTAAAATTGTTGCGAATTGTTTTTTCATAATGAATTCCTTCTTTCTTATCATATAAGAATATATATTCGCAGAAGACGTTCACTACATATGTAGTATCACTATGAAAGATCTATTAGGAGTGTCCACGTTTCCTCTACTAATTATCTATCACAGCCTCACCTCTTTATTAGTGGTGCCTTGCTGTGATTAGAATATATCACCGTCCAAATTTTTGTAAAGCATTTTATACAACTAAATTTGATGAAATTTCATTCATGAATAAAAATAATCTCATAAACATAGATTTTTACTGTATTTCTTAAAATTAAATTTTACACAATTTCATTTCTTAAACTTATTTTTTCTGCTTTTTTCATCTAATCACCACTCATCATTAATTAATTTTTCTAATTTATTAGAATTATATTAAATACTTCTATTTATAAATGTACGATTCAATGCTTTCATGTAACATATTTTCTTCTTTTAAGTCATTAATCTTCTTTATATAACACTATATACTAATGCATACTACTAGAAACCATTTACAATGTTGTAAGGCCATCGTAATTTTAACAAAAAAAAGCCTATCTACAATGTCATTTGATATATATCCCCTTTACTGTTGTCCAGTAAAGGGGAGTACATATCAATTACATCAATAGATAGGCTTTTACCATTATTAAATTGCGTAGGATACAAATCCTAAAATATGATCTACAGGTACAGAACCGATAAAACGACTATCGCTAGAGTGATTTCGATTATCCCCCATTACAAATACATGACCATCTGGAACGATTACAGGCGTAGAACGAGTAAAGTTCATTTTAGGATCTTTAGTATATGGCTCTTGTAGTTGTTCCCCATTACGCCATACGTGACCATCTTTAAACTCTAATACATCACCAGGGAGACCGATAACGCGTTTTACCCATACATCATTAGTTTGAGCGGCTTTATTAAAAACAGATGCGTAATTCATCAATGGCTCTTTCACATCATCTACCCAAGTACGCGCACGATTGACACGGCTATCGATGATAACAATTTGACCATAATCTGGCATTTCATTCATGATATGATGCCATTTTGTAACAATCAAATATTGGCCATTGTGCAATGTATCATCCATAGATTCACCAGATACACGTGTTGGTTGAATCAAAAAGATGTGAATTACCATAGCAATAATCAATGCTAACACGATGGCATAAATCCAATCTAGAATTTCTTTTACTATTGTATTACCTAACTTATTACTCATAGTTTCCCTCTTAATGACCACCTTTCGTAAATCTCCCACCAAAGACATCATGTACGTCTTGGATCGTAATAAATGCTGTAGGATCGACTTCATAAACAGTATCCTTTAATCTTGTAATCTCAAGACGTGTTACTACAGAGTATAATATATGCTTCGGTTGTTTTAAATAACCACCTTCACCATACATAATTGTAACACCTCGGTTAAGATTAGCATTTAATGCATCGGCAATATCTTTAGAATTATCTGCATCAGTAATAATCATAACCCCTTTAGATTCTTCAAGGCCAGTTATGGTTACATCAATCATCTTATAGGCAATGAAATAAGCAATTAAAGAATACATTGCACTATTCCAGCTATAAACAAAGCCGGCTGCCCCAAGAATGATTAAGTTCATAGCCATTACGATTTCACCTACTGAGAAAGTAGACTTCTTATCCCAAATAATAGCTACGATTTCAGAGCCATCTAAAGAGCCACCATTACGAATAATAAGACCCACCCCAATACCTAAGATTATACCACCAAAGATAGATCCTAAAGAATGGATCTGTCGTAATCGGTGTAAAATCATGAGCAAAGTTGGAGAATATAGCCATCCAGACAATGGAAAACAATGTAGATAAGGTAAAGCCTTTACCGATTGCTCTATAGCCTAAATACAAAATGGTAAATTGATAAGTACTACGAAAATACTAAAGGATATACCAGATAGTTCCGCAGCCATCAATGAAATACCAACTACACCACCGTCGATGATGCTATTGGGTACTAAAAATAAATCTAAGCCTACCGTATAGATGAAGGCCCCTAAAATCATCATTACACAACGCATAATAAGGTTTGACCAGTTACGCGTTGAAGTCTCACTTGTCATGATTATCTCCTTTTCCGTATAACTGCTCCATAGCATGTAATCGTTTTTCTTCTAACTCACTAGAGCTTATCGTCGCTTCTTTTACTTCGATTTTACTTTGAGCCAACTGCTTTGTATAGCGTAATCCAATTACAAGCGCCGTTAAATCATCTACAGGTTCAGGTGGAAACTGCATAGATGTAGGAAGAAACTTGCGCCATCCTGTAGGTGGATTGTATTGTCCAATATAATTTACGGGCCTCCTCTGTACTATGAGATTCATCGATTAAGCTTGTAGTGATTTTATGATTACGTCCAATTTGTTGAAGAGATGGATATAAATATTTATGATTCGTACCATTCCCACATACAATATGAACGATTCCATAATATTCTGTTAGTAGACGTTCAATATCATCATTGAAGGTCTTCGTAGAAATAATGTTGCGACATACCATAGATCCATCAGGTGTTACAATAGCAACACCTGCTTTTTCATTTCCTGGATCTACTGCTAAAATATATGTATTTTCAGTCATTTGATTATCCCCTTTATAAGTACAGTAGTTATATTTTAACATAAAAAGAAGGTCTTATGTAAAAATTTACATAAGACCTTCTCTACTATAATGTATGAAACCAACATACTTATATTAATTTGTTTGCATTTTTACCCTATCATTTAGAGCAGGCATTTGAGTAATACGCAATTTAAGATGTACAGGACCAGAAGAATACGTATCGCCATCTACATAAGCCTCTACATGAACCTTGCCATGCATTGTGCTGACACGCCTAATGGCAGTAAATAAATCATCGCCTGGTATGGTCCCAATATCCCCAGATAAAGAGTCCAGGTATAATACCTTTGGCTTTTGCTTTTTCATTTACTTGTTTCAAGAATTGAAGCATAGAGGATTGAGCATTGCTACCACCATCCATAACAGTAGAGTGAATAACTTCATTGTTCTTATAGATAAACTGTTGTGGATACACTTGGATAAGCGCTACTGCAGGTTCCCAGAATAATATTTCCTGCCGCTACAACTTGAACAACCATTGGTGTCTTAGAGTCGATTAACTTTTGAGTAGCCACCTCAATATTTTGACGATCAACATAAACTACAGCTTGACCTTGATCTTCTATACCAAGACGGCGCAATACTAACTGATTAGTATCATCAATAATGTGCTTGATAGTCGCTTTACTATCTTCAGCACTCAATCCAGGACGAACAACAGCTTGGGCTAATAATTGATCTACTTGGAACAGTATTGTCCCTTCCCGCAGATGAATAATGCCATTTTGCAATTGTTCTTGTGTATTTTGTAGCTCTTTTATATGGGCTTCCATCTTAGCTCGAGTAGCCTCAAGATCAGCTAACTTTTTAGATACCTCTGCATAAGATGATTGTAGCGATGCAAGTTCTGCTTCAGTAGCATCCTTAGCAGCTTGAGCACTAGCTAATTCAGCTTTTGTAGCCTCTACTTCACGGCGAATTTGTTCTATCTCGGCCATCCGCTCCTCAAGCTCTTGCTTATTTTGTTCAAGCAAAGCTTTACCACGAATAAGCTCTTGTGTCTTTGCAGCAACCTCTTCATTAAGATGTTTCATATCCGCTCGTAATTGGTCCATACCAAACAATGCAGTTCGCACACTTTGAGATGTAAAGGATAAAACACCTACTGTAGCAGCAGCAACTAGTAAACCCGTTACAATAGTAACAATAATAGATGTATGCTTAGGTCGCAATCCAAAGAGGGACATGCGACGCTTACCAACTTTGGTGCCTAACTTATCTCCCATGTAGGCTATTAGACCACCCATAAGGGCAATAATTATTAAGATTTTAACACCTACTACCATCGAGTCCCTCCTTTCATAAAATTACAATCTTCAAATCAATTATAAAACTAGATTTCCTAATTCTAGTTTATCTCTTTATCCCAGGTTACTTCGATACACGCCAATTCAAATATAAACCAGCGATGATACCTAATGTATCAGGTATTAATGCAGCTAATACAGTTGGCATCGCTCCGCCTTTACCTAAAGCACCAGCAAATGTCATTACACCATAGTAGATAAAGATGATTAGAATACTAATACCAAAACCGATAGATGAACTAGAACGTTGTTTTTGAAGTCCTAGTGGTGCACCTACTAAAGCAAAGACAAAGCTAGCAAGAGGAATTGTAAAACGTTGGTACATTTCCATTTCCAAGCTTATTAGCATTAGTATAAGCGGCCTTATATGCTTTAATTTGATGACGCAATTCCTTAATTGTTAATTCTTCAGGTTTGCGTTGATCTTGCTGAATATCTTTTGGTGCAGATTTAATCGGTAAGGATTGTTCCTTAAACTTCATAGTTCGTTCTACACCATCTCCAGCAGACACGTCATAGATAATACCATTTTGCATTATCCAATATTGACCATTCCAGATAGCAGTGTCAGCATTTTCAACTTGCTGTAGTTTGCCACCTTCTCCAAACTGTTGCACCGTAATCATAGACAACTGTTTAGTCTCAGCATTGTAGCTCTTTGCATACATTAATGTACCTAGCTCATCGCCATTCATCGCTTTCAACACAATGTGATTTTGTGTTTGAGGAGTCGCATTTTTCATGATTTCTTCCCGTACAATAGTTTGATACATATGGTTTGTACGAGGTACAACAAATTCATTAAATGCTACCGCACCAATAGAAATCATAAGAGCAATGATATATACTGGCATCGCAAGACGCAAGAAGCTAAGGCCACCGGCACGCATAACTACAATCTCACTAGTACTACTCAAACGACTAAAGGTCATAAGAGACGCTAAGAGTACTGACATAGGGAATGTTAAGATAACAATACTTGGTAAGCCAAGACAAATGCTTGCATAACAAGCAACAATGGCGCTCCATATTCAGTAATATATTGAGCAATTCTAAATAATGTGCCTGTACCAATAAAAATACTGGTAAAAGCAAATACCCCAAATAGGAATGGACCTACGAAGGCTTTTAAAATATATTTATCTAATAATCTCATCGTCCCTCCTATAATCTAAAGTTATCCCCTAAATAATGTTCGCGAGCGATTGGGATCGTTCGCAATTTCATCAGGGGTACCCTCTAGGAGGATTTTACCACTACTCAAAATATAAGCCTTATCTACAATCCCCAATGTTTCACGAACATTATGGTCTGTAATCAAGATACCAATACCTCGATTCTTAACATGTAAGATAATTTGTTGAATATCCGCTACTGCAATTGGATCGACACCAGCAAAGGGTTCGTCCAAAAGGATGAAGTTAGGTTCTAAGGCGAGACAACGTGCAATTTCTACACGACGTCGTTCACCACCAGATAATTGCATCCCCATGCGATCACGAACATGACCGATATGGAATTCATCAATTAACGACTCCACAATAGCCTCAATCTCATCAGATGTTTTCGTCGTAGTCTGTAGCATAGCACGAATATTATCCTCTACAGACATAGATCTAAAGATTGATGCCTCTTGTGGTAGGTATCCAATACCTTCAGCAGCCCGTTTATACATAGGGATATTTGTAATATCCTTGCCATCAACGGTAATAATGCCCGAGCTTGGTCTTTCAATGCCTACAATCATATAGAATGACGTAGTTTTACCGGCCCCATTAGGACCTAATAGACCTACAACTTGCCCTTTATCAACGCGTAGACTTACCCCATCTACAACGTTTCTCCCGCTAAAGGTTTTAACTAAGTTTTTGGTTTCTATATACATATACTATCCTTATTTATTCGGAACAATGATGAGCGTACTACGGCCACCTAATGTTTCAGCAGAATCATCAGCTAGACGAATTCTAAGCTCTGGCGCATTTAGCACATTGCCATTTTGAACGGCATGAGCAGAACCAGATAAGAGTACAACCCCATCATTTTGGTTAGGTGTTTGTGTGTATGTAGCTCGGTCTGCAGAACCAGATACATTTCTTTCAGGATTATTAAAAGTTACATTACCTTGTGCTACTGCACGAATCTCCTTCAGCCAACCTTCTACTTGATCACCTGTCAATGTTGTACCTTCAGCAATCAATCGAGCATTACCACTAACGAGGCCATATTCGGAATCAGTACTATATTCCACACTGTCACCAAAAATTTGGCGATCACCTCGTTGTAAATGAACACCACCACTAGCAGTAAATTTATTATTGTTGTAACTATGAACTGATTGGGCAGACATAGCCATATCAGAACCAATCATAGATACACCACCATCAAGATTTGCTTCTTGAGTTTTTGTGTGTACCAACCCTTGGCACCAGTCATAGTTTTATCCGCTTGGGTAATAACAACATTACCTGTTGCATCTGCACGACCTGAATTACCATCATAAGACAATGTATCAGCGCTGATAGTCAATGGATCATTTGCAGCCCAAGCTGTAACAGATGCGGTCATGAGTACAGCTAATATAGCCATACCAATCTGTTTTTTCTTATTCATCATATTTCCCTCTCAATTACTTCTTTGTTAATTTCGCATGTCCAATGGCTTTAATAATTTTTAAGGACATATTACCTTCAAGCTTATCGCCTGTAAGGGTTACATCCTTGCTGTTATAAGTGAAAGCCGTTTTAGATGTCAATGTTTTCGTTTTGTTATCAAAATGAAGGGCCTCAGTTTTAAATTCTGCACCTTCCGTATTAGTAGCAGTAACGCCTTGATCAATATCAAGAGAAGTTGCGGTCCCCCGTCAGTACAGCATGAGGAGCTGTAATCGTAGTAGTCACATCATCTTGATAGAAACAGACCTTTCAAATTGGTCAGAACAATAGCTTTTGTACGCGGGTCATATTCAATCTTTTCGGCTGATAAAGCCCACACTAATTTGCCATCTTTCTCCTCTTGTAGGTCAGCGCCTTGGAAATTAACGAGTTGACCACTCGGATTTTGAGTAGTAGTAACCTCATTAGAGTCTTTCATAATAAATACAATAAGACCGATTAGAGCTAACACTATAGCGACCACAATGGCAATTAACTTTTTATTGTTTTTCATGCGCTCTCTCCCGTATAGCTATCTTCTTATCGTAATCAATAATTTGATCCATCTTAGTCATCCAACGATGTTGGAACCAAAGCCATTCATCTGGATGCTGGCGGATGAAGTCTTCCGTAACGCGTACACATTCCTCAGTTAGACGATACATATCTGCATCTTCATCACCAGTTTCAATATAATGCAATGCAGGTAAAATGTGAACAATATGCCCACCTTCAGGCTTACGAGATGCAAAAATAGGAACTACAGGAGAGCCAAATTTCTTTGCAAATGTGGCTGGCCCAATAACCGCTGATGAGTCTTGACCTAAAAACGGAACTGGTAAACCATTTATATATCCATCTTGGTCAGCTAAGAATCCAAGAAGTTTTTTCTTTTTTAAAGCCTTAGCAGCAGAAACGATTTCGTTGCCACCACTTGCAAATACATCAAGTCCTACCATCTCACGATACTCATTCATAAGACGTGTAAATTGAGCATTTGGTTGTTTCTTAACAATTGTAGTAGATGGGTATCCATGAGCCGCCATAGCAGCGCCCATCCATTCCCAATTCCCTACATGTCCAGTAAGAACAATAACACCTTTATCTTCTGCGATGGCTTCTTCTAAATGTTCAACACCACGCATCTCTATATGTTCATCGATAAAGGATTTTGTAAGGTTTGGCATGTACAATACTTCCATAACACTGCGGCCAAGGTTTTTGAACAACTTATCAATGAGTTGTTCTGCCTCTTGATCATTCATGTTCATGCCAATTTTGATATTTTTTATACCTCTAAGTTTTTGCTTCTTCGCTATTAGCCCATATACAGGACCTAAACAAGCGCCTATGAGCAAAATGAGCTTGTATGGTAGTCGACAAACAAGCCAACTAATGCCTTTAACTAAATGGTATTGCCATTCGTTATTCATTCTGCCCACCTCCTTTATTGTCCATGAGCATGGGCCTCTCGTGCATAGTCTGCTACGACAGTTTCCCATAATCCTTGATTTTTCAAGATATACTCTACAGCTTCTCTTACGGCACCTTGACCGCCATTAACAGTAGAAATAAATTTTGCTAATTGTTTTACCTCTGGTACCGCATTATTTGGCGCCATTGGTAAACCAACTATTTGAAGAGCCCCCAAATCATTGAGGTCATCTCCCATGTATGCAATCGTCTTTAAGTCGATTTGATGTTTTTTACAAAGAGCTCTTAATGCTTCAGTTTTATTAGCATGCCCCATAAGAAGTTCATCAAAGTGAAGCTCCTTAGCACGACGCTCAACCATCGGGAGAAATGCGAGCTGTAATAATTGCAAGTTTAATCCCTGATTTACGAGCCGCTGTTAAGCCTAAACCATCTTTTACAGAAAAAGGCTTTGAGCTCTTCTCCACTCGATGTATAAACGAGAGATCCATCAGATAAAACGCCATCCACATCGAGAACAATCCATTGAATATTCATTATACAATGCCTCTACGCAATAAATCCGTAATGTGAACAATGCCAAGACATACATTATTACCATCTACAACAGGTAGTACAGTAATTGGACGTGGTTGATTTTTCTCCATCAAGTGGAGAGCCTCAGCAGCCAGTTTGTCCTTAGTAATTGTGCGAGGCATAGCAGTCATCATATCCTCTACAGGCCATTCTAAGAAATTACTGCCAGAATCAAGACCACGGCGGACATCACCATCAGTAACAAGACCTAATAAGTGACCTTCTTCATCGATTACATTAGTAGCGCCCAATCCTTTTTCTGTCATTACAAAGAGTGCATCTCGAACAGTAGCACCTTTAAATACAATAGGATTATCTTCACCACCGTGCATGATATTTTCCACAGTCAGCAATAGCTTACGACCTAAAGAACCACCTGGATGGAATACAGCAAAGTTTTCCGGTGTAAAATGATGACGCTCTAATAAGCATACAGCTAATGCATCTCCTAGCGCTAACGCAACTGTAGTACTTGTAGTAGGCGCTAATCCTAGTGGACAGGCTTCACGTTCTACTTCACCAACAATACGATGTCGAATTCTTAGCTAATGTAGACTCCTGGTTTCCCTACAACGCAGATTAATTTTGCACCTATGCGACGCAAGGAAGGCAAAATACTAATGATTTCACCAGTTTCACCGCTATTAGAAAAGGCTAATACTACGTCATCTTCTGTAATCATACCGAGATCACCATGTACGCCTTCACCAGGATGCATGAATAATGCTGGAGTCCCTGTACTTGCCAAGGTAGCCGCAATTTTACGGCCAATATGACCAGATTTACCCATTCCCGTACATACTACACGACCCTTACAAGCCAAAATCATATTTACAGCATTTACAAAGTTGTGATCCAAACGAGAACTTAATTCTTCTATAGCACGAGCTTCCTCATGAAGCACTTGTGCAGCTTGTTCTAAAATAGTCACAAATACCGCCCCTAACCTTTTACGATTTTATCAATAGCTACTAAATCGCGAAGCACAGCTTCGAATTGATCTAAATACAACATATTAGGACCATCAGACAATGCTTCCTAGGATTATCGTGCACTTCAAAGAACAAGCCATCTACGCCACTAGCTACAGCTGCGCGAGCCAAGTTAGGTACAAATTCTCGATTGCCGCTAGATTTAGTCCCTGCACCACCTGGTAATTGAACGCTATGAGTAGCATCAAAGATTACCGGATAGTCGAAAGAACGCATAATTGGGAAGGATCTCATGTCAACTACGAGGTTGTTATAACCAAAACTAAAACCACGTTCGGTAAGCATAAGATTTTCATTACCTGTTTCTTTCATTTTATTAAGAACATTCTCCATGTCCTTAGGAGCCATAAATTGACCTTTTTTTTAACATTTACGCATTTACCAGTTTTAGCGGCGCCGTAAACAAGGTCTGTTTGACGGCATAAGAAAGCTGGAATTTGTAGAATATCTAATACTTCAGCAGCAGGTTCAATTTGCTCGATAGAGTGAATGTCACTGACAACGGGTACGTTGAGTTCCTTCTTAATAGAAGCAAGCATTTTTAACCCTTCCTCAAGACCTGGTCCACGGAAGGAATTAAAGCTAGAGCGATTAGCTTTATCGAAAGATGCTTTAAAGATGTATGGAACACCTAAACGCTGACAGATCTCTTTTTGCACATGTTTACCAATGGCTAATGTGCGATCATAGTCCTCGATAACACATGGTCCAGCAAGAACGAATAATCCTTTGCCACCGCCTACTGTAATATCTTTAATTTGAACTGTTTTCATTTATTTCTCCTCTTGCTCGTAAATTGCATTTACACGAGCTAAGTCTTCCGGTGTGTCTACACCGATAAATCGTTTATCTGTAAGAATAACACGAATAGTATAGCCATTTTCAAGAGCGCGTAATTGCTCTAACGATTCTGTTTGCTCCGCAGCAGTTGGCTCCATCTTAGCGTAATTTAATAAGAAATCTCTACGATACGCATAGATACCAATATGTTTTAATGGAGTTCGCACAAAATCATGGCGAGGATAGGGAATTAAAGATCTTGAAAAATACATCGCATCATTGCGATTATTTAAAATGACCTTTACCGCTGACGGTTCATCGTATTCCTCCTCTAATAAAGGAGTAGCTACTGTGGCCATCTGCAAGTTTGGATCTGCCTCAAATAGACGTGCCAAGTCATCAATAAGGTTTGGATCAATCATCGGTTCATCACCTTGGACATTGATAACAACATCTAAGTCTGTATAATGACTAGCAACCTCTGCTAATCGATCCGTCCCTGTAGGATGATTAGGATCTGTCATCATAACAGTTCCCCCAAACTGTTGTACTGCAGAATATACACGGTTATCATCAGTGGCTACAATTGTACATGACGTTTTTGTTGCTTGAGACACCCTATCGTAAACCCGTTCAATCATAGGTTTTCCTGCAATATCAGCTAATGGTTTGCCCGGTAATCTTGTAGAACCATAACGCGCAGGAATAACACATCCAAACTTCACGATAAAACCCCATTTCTGTTATTCGTGTATCTTATTATTATACACTAAATCTCTAAATTTTCTATGAATTCTTGTTTTCCAGAAACAAATTCAATCCCTATGGATAGCACCAGAATCGGTATTTTCAAGTCTTCGATTGCATGCAACTGACTTAACTTAACTGCATCCTTTTCTGTAATGCAAATAGCATCAGCTTGATGAGCAAATGCTTGTTTCCAAATCTCAACTACATCATCATTAGTGAAGTCGTGGTGATCACCAAACGGTAAAGTATGAACCACATTATATCCTACATCAGTCAAAGTTTGCGTAAAGGAGTGTGGATTACCTATACCACTAACTGCCATAATACGTTGGTCCTTATAGGAGTCTACAGGAGCACCAGCAGTACCATTAGTCCACTCATCCAAGGTATACATAAATTGAGGCTTATGTGTAGTTTCATAGACAGGTATATTGGGAACCAGCTGAGATAGGCGCTTACGAATACCCGACACTATACCTGGTGCCACTTGATCTACCTTCGTAAGGACAATGATATGAGCCCGTTGTAAACCACTAAGTGGTTCACGCAATAAGCCACGTGGTAATACATGGTCATAGCCGAACGGATTAGACGCATCGATAAGCACGATATCAATGTCTCTAGCTAATGCGCGATGTTGAAATCCATCATCCATTACAAGGCAATCAGCTCCAAGTTCATTAATAGCAATCTCAGCTGATTTTGATCGTTCACGACCGATGATAACATTAGATTTTTGCAAAACCTTTGCAAGTAGCCAAGCTTCATCACCACTGATAGTTGGTTCTACAAGCATTGTTCCATCTTTAGAAATAATAATATTCTTCTTGTTATCTTCTGCTCGATAACCACGACTAAGCACCGTAGGATGAAGGCCCTTTCTGGGTAAGCACATCACAAATAAATCGCACCATCGGTGTTTTTCCAGTACCACCAGCCGTAATGTTACCAACGCTGATTACAGGCACTGTAACTTTCGTAACGCCTTTACCCTCATCAAATCGAGCATTGCGTATTGATACAGCTTTCTCATAACCTTTACTCAAAAGGCCTAAACTGGAGCGAGCTATATCACCTAATACGGATTGATCTTCACCACTAACTATGGATTTGAATAATGCTTCCCCACTCATAGGTGACCGCCTCCGATTATGTAATATGATAGAGTAATGAAACGAATTATATAGTCTTACGGAATAATTTGATGTTTTCTCAAATAGCAAACGTAACTCTTGTGTATTACGTCGCGTAGCACCACGATTTTCTTGAATGATCTCAAGACAATGTCGGCCCATTTCTTCCGCTAATGCCTTATCTTTACATAGGCGTAAGACCATAGTTGTTAAGGCCTTGCCATTTTTCACTTGTTCACAAGCTCCGCGAGAATTTAACAGTGCGAAAATTTCTTTAAAGTTAAACATATGAGGCCCAACCAAAATTGGCTTACCATGTGCAGCTGGTTCCAAAATATTATGGCCCCCAGTCTTCACAAGAGAACCCACCTACAAAGATGATATCCCCTAGGCTATAAAGACGACCGAGCTCACCAATGGTATCCAAGATAACAACAGGAATCCCTTCATGCACAGGTTCTGTCATATCGCTACGACAAATAGCACTCAATTCATAACGCTTGGCAATATTTTGCACATCATGGCCGCGATAAATCTCACGAGGTGCAATCAATAAACGAGCTTGTGGATATTCTTTTAAAACCTGTATGAAAGTTTCAAAAATAGTCTCTTCTTCGCCCTTATGTGTACTGCCTGCGATGATGATTGGATGATTGTTACCAAAGCCAAATTCATCAAGCAGTGCTTGTTTTTCTTCGTCTGATACAGTGGCATAAGTTTGATCGTACTTCATATTGCCTGTTACGGTAATATCAGGTGTATGAGCACCTAAACTTTCAATATACGCCGCATCAAATTTGGATTGCATGCAGAAACGCTCAATAGAACGCAACATTTCGCGGGTGAAAGCGCTAATATACTTGTAGCGTTTCATACTGCGGTCAGAAATACGACCGTTAACCATCATAACCGGAATATTTTCCGATTCGGCGATACGCAAAAAGTTTGGCCAGATCTCAGTTTCTACAAGTAAAATAGTAATCGGCTTAATAATATGTAAAATTTTACGAGTTAAATACGGTAAATCAAGGGGAAAGAAAATAATTCCTTCTGCTTCAGGAATGATACGATGAGCCATAGCATGCCCTGTTGCAGTAACTACAGACACGACCACAACAGCTTCAGGAAACTCCTTTTTGACTTCTTTTACCAATGGACTGGTAGCCACAATTTCCCCTACAGAAGCGGCGTGAATCCAAATAGCACGACGCCCTTCAATTTTCTTTAATAGTGAAGCTGGCATATAGCCTGCACTCTGTTTAATACGCTCATAGAAACCTTCTTCAAAGGCAAGTCGGTATAAAATAACCGGTATCAAGCCAATCCAATAGATTATGAGCAATACGTTATATATCCAGTACATGGTTATCCTTTATGGGAGAATTGAACGGAATAAAGATGGTTGTACAGTCCGCCGTCAACAGCTAATAGCTCTTGGTGAGTCCCCTGCTCTACCAAGCGACCTTGATTAAGTACAACAATTTGATGAGCATTTTGAACAGTGCTCAATCGATGGGCAATAACAAATGCTGTACGCCCTTTCATGAGGCGATCAAGTGCCTCTTGTACAAGTTTTTCACTCTCCGTATCTAAAGCAGATGTAGCTTCATCTAAAATTAGAATACGAGGATCCTTTTAAAATAGCCCGTGCAATAGCAACGCGTTGACGCTGACCACCAGATAAGGAGCTGCCTCGTTCGCCTACGATAGTATCGAGGCCATCAGGCATCTTCTCAACGAATTCAAGCACATTAGCCGCTTTAGCCGCCTCATACACGTCTTCATCAGTAGCATCCAAACGACCATACAAGATATTCTCTTTAATAGTAGCGTTGAATAATACGGTTTCCTGTGGTACAAGACCAATTTGTTCACGCAAGGACTTAAAAGTAACATCCTTAATATCGTAACCATCAATAGTAATGGATCCACCTGTAACATCATAAAAACGAGGTAATAAGTTTGCCAAAGTAGTCTTACCTGCACCAGAAGGACCTACGAGGGCTACGCTTTCACCAGCCTTAACAGACAAGGTAAAGTTTTCTAGTGCCATCTTTTCTCCATCATAGGAGAAGGACACATCTTTGAACTCCACATCACCTTTAATATGAGGCAATGTAATGGCATCAGCTTTTTCTACTACATCCGTCTTAGTATCTAAAATTTCAAAATACACGGTCCGCAGCAGCCAACGCCTTTTGAATATTACCATATACTTGACTCAATCGTTTTACAGGATTAGACAAGTTAATAGCATAAATCAAGAAAGCAATCAAAGAACCTGCAGTAATAGCGCCTGTTACTACGGAGTAACCACCGTACCAAAGGATGACCGCTACAGCAATGGCTGCAGAAAACTCAACCATTGGGCTTAGTAAGCTTGTCAATTTAGTAGCTTTGATAACCGCTCTAAAATTACGATCGTTTTCATCTTCGAAACGCTTGCGCTCAAAATCTTCACGAGCGAAGGATTTCACAACTCGAATTGCACTAATTACCTCTTGTAAAAGTGCCGTAATATCAGCTACACGACCTTGTACGTCATGACCTGCTACGCGAAGCTTTTTACCAAACACATTAATAATCACCAATACTACTGGTACTGTAATAAAGGTAACGAGTGTCAATTTCCAGTCGATGAGAAGCATAGACACCAAGGAACCAATAAGTGTTACGGATTCAGTGATAAAAGAAATCAAGTTATCTACCACGGCCGTTTGCAATGCAGCTACGTCATTTGTAAGATTACTCATGATAACGCCCGTCTTGCGTCGATCAAAGTAAGATAAACTTAATTTTTGTAAATGATTAAAGATGGACTCTCGTACATCGATAATTACCCGTTGACCAATATAAGACATATTGTAAGTTTGGCCATAAGTAGCGAAACCACGAATTAAGAAAATTAGAATGATTGCCCCTACAATAAGGTTCAACATAAACATATTCTTTTCATCTAATACTTGGTCTACTACATTCTTAATTAGCCAAGGTACTACCAAATAGGCAGCAGCAGCGACAATCATGCAGAACACTGCAAAAAGCATTCGCTTATAATAAGGCTTTACAAAGTATAAGAGCCTAGAATAACTATTCATTACATTTCTCCTTACCGAGATTATATACAAGATGTGCTACCCGTTTTACTGCACCCGGCTCACCTAATTTATGATGTACCTCACGTAATTCACTACGCATAGCTTCATTCTTTTCTACATCACTAATGAGTGGTTCCACTAAGGATACAATCGCCTCTGGTGTAACAGCATCTTGTAATAATTCAGGAATGACTTCTTTACCAGCCACAATATTAGGCAAGCCCACATGTGTTACATTCACAACCATCTTACCAATACCATATGTTATGGGAGATACGCGATACAATAATACAGTTGGCAATTCCATCATAGCCGTTTCTAATGTAGCTGTTCCTGATGCGGCAAGGCACACATCGCAAATTTGCATCAAATCATATGTATGGTCTTCTGTAATCGTAACAGGCACCTTATGAGCATCAATGAAAGTTTCTAACTCACTGCGATCGATGGTGTGTGCACGAGGTAAAAAGAATTGAATATCTTCATGGTTTGCCATCAATTGCTCACCACTTTTTAACATCGTGTCAAGCAAAGATAAAACCTCTTGCTTGCGACTACCAGGCATGAGCAGTACCTTTTTAGCGTCTTTACGAGCTCCAAAGTATTCTTCAGCCTCCTCTTTAGTCATCGTAGGATGTACGATATCTAATAAGGGATGGCCCACGAACTCTACATCGCATTTATACTTGCGATATGCTTCAGCTTCAAAAGGGAATATAGATGCAACCTTTGTTACATACTTGCGAATCGTATTACCACGACTGCTGTGCCAGGCCCAAATTGTGGGCGCAATATAATAAAGAACGGGAATACCCAGTTCATGAGCCACCGCAGCTAATTTCATATTAAAACCTGGGTAATCTACACAAACGAGAATATCCGGTTTTCTCCTTCATCATGACGCGTTTTAAGTACGTCCGTAACTTAAAAGAATTTTGGTAATGATTTTACAATCTCTACAATACCAATGACGCCAAGGTTTTTAATGTCATATACAATGCGAACACCAGCACGCTCCATCAAGGTGCCACCCATACCAAACATTTCTACAGAAGGATCTATTTCTCTCAATGCATTGGCTACACTTGCCGCATGAGTATCGCCGGAAGCTTCACCGGCGGAAAACATGACTTTCATTAATGCATCCTTTCTGGAATTTACAAATTCTTGATCTACAGCACAGATAACAATACCATGACGATCAGCCATATCAAGCACATCTTGTTGTTGTACAAAAATAGTCTTTTCCGCTTCTACAGCTAGTACCTTACAACCACTGTCAATCATAGACATCAACGTTTTTATGCCGACTGCCGGTACATCAAAGCGTACATCTTGATTTGGTTTTTCTGTTTTTACTACAACAGCCTCACCACGGCCGAGCTCGCCACCTCGTAAAATACACTTATCAGTACCTTCAATAGCTTCAATAGCCATGGCCGCTTTGTGCTTAACAACAACAGTTTGACCTATATCAAGGGCACCCATTTGTTTCGCTAATTCAAAGCCAAAGCAAATATCAGCCCATTGTTCTTCTGTTGGCTGTGCTTTTGAAAATACCCCGACCTTTGGCATAAATGGTTTTAAGTATACTGTTTGATCTAATACTTTAAAGCCTTCTCGCTCTATTTCATCAACGATGGCAAGCATAATCGTATCATCCTTGCGATTTTTTAACCGTTTAAGAACACCTAGTGTTTTCAAATCGGGGAAGCTAAGTCCTTAAAGAGTATTTCCTTAGTTACTTTGCCTAACATAGTTAACTCAACAACACCTTCATTTTTTAAGGTCTTGAAGATTTTACCTAGTTTAGCAACACTAATATCATAGAAAGCATCGGCCTCAGCTTTTAAAGCTGGGTCTATATCAGGTACCACACCGATAACAACCACCTCGTGGCCCAATACATGAGCGGCACGCATGAATTCTACAGGCAAAACACCTATGCCCGCAATTAATCCTACCTTTGCCAAGACTTTACCTCCTAGATGGCTCTATGGCCTATATATCAATTAGCAATCTCAAATTTATAATGATTTGACTAGAAAAAGACATAATCATATACAATATATTGTACTATAAATAGCTACACTTTTTACCATTAAAACACCATGGTTTATGCCCTTTTCTTCATCATTTTATTAGATATTTTTAGCCCACAAAAAAGACCTCGTACATAATACGAGGTCCTTAAATTTAGTCGCGACGTGTACGCATAATACCACGATCGGCATTGCGCAAGAAGCGTAATAAGTTTTCAATTTCTACAGAAGAATCAAGTTGCATTTCCATTTCTTCAATAGCTTTGGACAAACTAAATCCAGAGCGATAAATAATACGGAAAGCTTGTTTCAAATCTCGGCGTACATCTTCAGAAATACCTGCACGAGACAAGCCAACAGAGTTAAGACCGATAACACGTGCAGGTTGACCATCAGCAATTACGTAAGGTGGGATATCTTGTACCACCTTAGCCATCCCGCCAACCATTGCATTGCGACCGATTTTAACAAATTGATGAATGCCAGCAAGACCACCAATTACCACGCGATCTTCAACGATAGCGTGCCCTGCAAGACCTGCACAGTTACTCATAATTACATTATTACCAACGATACAGTTATGAGCCACATGTGTACATGCTTGAAGCAAGCAGTTATTGCCTACCTCGTGTCTCTTCACCTTCTCCAGTAGCGCGGCTAATAGTTACAAATTCACGAATAACCGTTTCATCACCAATATTACAATAGCTTTTTTCGCCTTTAAATTTTAAATCTTGAGGTTCCAACCCAATAGATGCGTTCGGATAAATTTCACAACGCTTGCCAATGGTTGTCCAACCACCAATTACAACATTTGCACCAATTTTTGTGCCGTCGCCAATTTCGACATTCTCGCCGATTACAGCTCCGGGGCCTACGATTACATCTTTGCCCAATTTAGCATTTGGATGGACTATGGCTGTACTATGGATGTTGGATTCTGCATTTTCCATGCCTACAACTATCACTACAATCACTCCTCATTCTATTATACAAGGGCAAACATGTATTCACCACTAGCGCACAATTTATCGCCTACATAGGCACGGCCTTCAACCTTGCCCATCTTACCTTTAATTTTTACGATTTCAACTTCCATGCGCACTTGGTCACCAGGTTTTACTGGATGACGGAAACGTACTTTATCAATACCTGTAAACATCGGAGTAAGACCACGGTTTTCTTCTGGGTACAATAAAGCAATACCGCCAACTTGAGCAATTGCTTCTGTAAGCAATACACCTGGCATTACTGGGTTACCTGGAAAGTGACCTTGGAAGAACAATTCGTTGAATGTAGCATTTTTAATACCCACAGCACGTTTCATAGGTTCTAACTCAACAATGCGATCAACCAAAAGCATTGGGTAACGATGAGGTAAAATTTCTAAAATATCTTCGTGATTAAGAATCATGGCTGTGTCTCCCTTATTTCTTCCATTATACTGCGAGCCAATCTTGAATTTAATTCATGCTCGATTTCAAAGCAATTACATGGCCTTCAATCGGTCCTAACAAGAATAAATCCCCTATAACATCTAATGCTTTATGGCGAACTAATTCATCCTCAAAACGTGGTATAGATAGACATTTCTCATCATCATAGACTAATGCATTATCTAGGCTACCGCCTTTTGCAAGCCCCATGGCCTGTAATTGTTCCAATTCCTTCATAAATCCGATAGTCCTAGCCAGATCCAATGTGTGCTTTGAAATACTCAGGGCGATACTTCAAAATCACATTGTTGTGTGCCAAGCAACGGATGGCTGTTAATTGATGTAAAAGTCATGCGATAGCCATCATATGGCAAAATCACAATAAAACGATCCCCATCATAAACAGCATGAGATCGAGTCACTTTGTATATATGACGCGATGTTATTTGTTCTTCAATGCCAGCCTCTTCAATAAGATTGACAAAAATAGCACTACTGCCATCACCTACCGCAGGCTCTGGAGAATCCATTTCTATATAACAATTATCAATATTCATAGCACTGAACGCTGCCATCACATGTTCAACAGTAAATACCTTTGCTTCACCATTTTCCAGCGTGGTAGCGCGCATAGTGTTCGTCACATTATCAATGTGTGCTCGCACAGAAGGATGCCCTTCAATGTCCGTGCGGACAAACACAATTCCTGTATCTTCAGGTGCAGGCTTAAAAACCATATGTACTGGTTCACCGCTATGAAGGCCAATCCCTTGATATGAAACAGCCTTTTTTATTGTTTGTTGGGGCTTACTCATAAGAATGTCCTTTCATAATCCGAATTCACGTTTACTATACACCACTATGTATTATACCCTATTTGCATAGGTGTTACAAGAAATTTACCACATATTACACTATTTTGAAAGCCTATTCTTATTCTTTAAAATTATAATAGCTTATTTTTAAATACTGCGTAATAATTCCCAAAATAAAAAGAGATTTCATCCATGCTAGTAGGAATCAGTTCTATCTAGAATATTCCTACTTTTACATAAATAAAATCTCTTTATAATTATTATTATTGGTATACATCTGGTGGCGTTTCTATTTGTTCACCGTAGAAACGACGAGTCCACTTCCAACGGTTGTGTAGCCAGAACCAATCTTCAGGATAACGTCTAATATAGTCTTCTATAAACTCATTAAGCAGAGTTGTAGTAACAGCTATATCGCGTTTTTTATCATCTGTACGTTCCACATAAATCGGTGGATGAGCTTCAAGCTCATGTTTTCCAGAGTATGGACTATAATGTATGGTCACAAAAATGATAGGTACATCTTGCATTCGAGCCAGTACAGCTGGCCCAGCAGCCGTTAATGTTTCATAACCAAAGAATGGTACAAGAACGCCATCATCACCTGGGTCTTGATCCATGATAAGCCCTAAAAAAGCACCTTTTTTAAGTTCATTAATCATTTCACGTACACCAGTTTTATAGGTTACATGTTGATGCATAATCCGACGATATTCATTGATAAACTTATCGGCATCACCATTCTGTTGCATCGCAACAGAAATCAACGGATACCCTTCTGAGGCAAGAACACCCCCAAGAAGTTCCCAATTACCACTATGAACGGCAGCTAGGATTGCGCCTCGACCGTTTTCCAACGCATCATCTAAGTACTCACGATTAATAAACTCTACCATATCTTTGTATGCGCCATCCTTAATCTCAGGATATCGCAATACATCAATAATCATACGGCCAAAGCGAGTCGTACTAGCTTTAGCAATACGACGTGCTTCTTTAGGATCATCTGTAATATTACAGAATAGAATTTGGCCTATTGCCAGACGCTTGCGTTTTGGCGGTACCGCTAGCCACGCAATTTCACCAAGCAATGTTCCAATAGCATATTGCAAACCTTTAGGTAATAAGCAAATAAAGGCACTAAAGATTTTCATAAACCTATACATGGATTATTAGCTCTCCTTAAGCTGTGCTTTCAAAGCATCAATTTCTTTTTGTAATTGTTTTACAGTTTTCACCATATCTGGCAAACGATTTTCATAAGCAGCCAATTTTAACCACTCTTTATGCGGTCTCATCGGATAACCGGCCATAATAGAGTTGGATGGTACGTTACCGGTAATACCAGTTTTACCAGCAAATTGTACATTATCACCAATTGTAATATGACCGGTACAACCTGTTTGACCTGCAAAGATTACATGATTACCACATTTTGTACTACCAGCAATACCAACTTGAGCAATCAAGAAGCAATCTTCACCGATTTCAACATTATGTCCAAGGTGAACAAGATTGTCAATTTTTGTACCACGACGAACTAATGTAGATCCCATTGTAGCATTATCAATAGTAGTACAGGAGCCAATTTCTACGTCATCCTCAAGAATAACATTGCCTACTTGAGGATATGTGAGTATGAACACCATTTTCCGTAGCAAAACCAAAACCTTCGCCACCAATAACTGCTTTAGCGCGCAATACAACGCGTTTACCTAAAATACAGTTTTCATGAACAATAGCACCGGCATAAATATCGGAATCTTCACCGATACGCACATTATGACCAATATATACATAAGGTCGAATCGTTACATTATCACCGATAACAGCATTATCATTAATAACACAATAGGCACCAATAGCTACATTTTTACCAAGAGTTACATTATCGCCAATAATTGCCGTACTATGTACTTCACGTGGCACTACAACAGGTGGATGGAAGAGCTTCTAACACTTGTGCAAATGCAGATTTTGCATTATCAACTACGATTTGAGCGCCATCGGTGCATCTTTAACTTCAGATTCAACGATAACAGCACCCGCTTGGCATAATGCGATATGTTCAACATATTCACCAATAGCAAAAGTGATGGATTGTTTAACAGCTTGTTCAAAGCCACGTGTCTCAGTAATGACAATAGACTCATCGCCTACAACGCGACCGCCTACCAATGTTGCGAGTTCCTGTAAAGTTTTTTCCAAGGTAAACTCCTCCCCCTGTGATAATCCTTAATTATTGTGCGCTTTCAGTAGTAGCTGCTGTTGCAACCTGCTTGTTGAGCGTTTTGTTGAGCTTCTTGTTGCTCTTCAGCTTTCGCAGCTTCTTCAGCTTCTTTAATTTGAGCTTCAGATGCTTTACCCATTTTAGTGATCAAGTCTTCAGTCACATCAGCGCCACCGCCTACAACAGCACCTTTTTCAATAATAACATCAAGTTTTTTCTCTTTTACAAGCTCATTGATTTTTTGTTCTTGGTATTGACGGTATTCTTGTGCTTTTGCATTTGTAAAAGCAGTTAACTCTTGAGATGCTTGGTTATATACGTTTTGTTTGGAAGCATCATCAGCAGCTTCAATTTTCTTATTCAACTCAGCTTTTTTAGCGTTAATTTCTTTAGTAATCTCGATACCTTTTTCAGTGCTGTTAGCTACTTTCATTGTATCAACATAACCGATATTATTGGAACCACAGCCACCTAAAATCACCATAGAAGCCACTAAAGTTGCACTCAATACTAAAGATTTAATACGTTTATTCATTATATAACTCCTTATTGAACTCGATAAGATGCCTTTACTGCATCTGTAATATCAAGCCCTTTAATATTACCACCGTCATCAATGATGACTAAATCTAAATGTTGTTCTTTTGCAATTACAGCTACGCGCATGCGTACATCTTCCAAAATAGCTTCATGAATAGCGCTCACTTCTGCCTCTTTATCAGAAAGCTTTTTCGCCCATGTATCATTCCACTCTTGCGCTACAGGAAGGTTGTTATTAGCAATGATAGCTTGTGCTTGTTGTTGCACCATAGAATCTCGTTTTTCTGCTAACTCCTTCTGTAGAGATGCTGCATATTGGTTGAGTTCCTCTTGTCCTTTTTGTTGCATTGGAGCAAGCTCAGCCTGTACCTTTGCTTTAATTGAATCCACATCGAAATTCGACGGTTTTCTCTTAGCTAATAATTCTTTTAATCGCTCTTCTTTCTTGGCTTTTTCATCCATAGCGGCTGCCTTTTGTGCATCATCTATATATACACGTGCATCATAGGCATATAAGTCTAATTGAAGGTTTACGATTTCCAGATCATATTCATTAGTACTAACCTTTAACTCAGCTAAATACTTTTGAGTCAATTCATTGCGCTTCGAATTTAATTGCTGATTTAGTTCATTTTCTTTTGTTGCAATACGAGTTTGCAATTCTACCGTAAGAGCATCTGACAAGGTTGAATCCAGTGCAAGTGTTTTCAACTGTTCATCTTGTGTCTCTGACTTGGCATTTAAGGCTTGTTGTTCAAGTTCATATTGACGTTGTAAAAGATCTAGCTCATTTTTAGCTTGCTTATAATCCTCATAAGATGGATTAAACTCTAATACATCATCAATACGCACAACACCTATGGATACCCCATTTGGCCCCTGTTGGCGATTTGTTACAAAACCATAGGCCCAAACCATAGCACTTATTGCAGCAACGAGAAATATGACTAGTCCTATATATCGTTTGTTTCCCGTCCATTGTCGTTCTCCCTTACATAGAACTACAGCTTATTTTTTTGCATCGCCAGCTAATTTTTTCAACACTTGATCTGTAATATCTACGCCACCGTATAATACAGTATCTTTAGACATAACAACGCTTAAACCTTTACCATCACCAACAGCTTTTGCTGCTTCCATAGCTTTATCTTGAATAGATTTAGCAATTTCTTGGTCTTTTTTAGCCAAGTTTTGACGCATCTCTTCTACCAACTTTTGTTTCGTCGCATCATCTTGTGCTGCATCAATTTTAGCTTGAGTTTCTTGTTGCAATTGACTTTGATAACTCATGAACTCTTGTGCGGCAGACACAAATAATGGATTATCTTGAGACATCATACGAGATGTATCGATAACACCAATTGTACTAGCCCCACCATTACCACTAGGCGTAGCCATTTGAGTGTATGCTAATGCACCAATACCGATAATAAATACGGTAGCAATGACGATGGAAAAAATCTTCACATTCGCCTTATTATTCATCATTCGCATCATAATAGAGTGCCCTCATTTCTATAAATTTTTCTGTAAATTATTGCATCAAAGGATGCCATATAGAGATATTGGTGAAAGCCTCTTCGAAAAGAGGCCTCCACCATATACTTTTACTATATTAGAATTGTGTACCGAAGCTGAAGTGGAATTTATTTTTGTGTTTACCCACGCCATAGTCAAGTTTAACAGGACCGATAGGTGTTGTAACACGAACACCAGCACCAACGCCATAGTTAAAGGTTTTCTTGCTATTGTACCATGTAACATTTGGCGCATCCCATGCGTCACCGATATCAGTGAACAATACGCCACTAACCTTTTTAACGATTGGGAAGCGGAATTCCAATGTAGCATTGTACATATACTTACCACGGAATTGATCATCTTCATAACCACGTAAGGAGTCAGCACCACCCAATGTGAATAATTGGCTATAAGGTGCATCACCTTGGATAAAGCCACCACGTGCACGGAATGCCAATACATTCTTAGCACCTAGTTTTTTATACATACGTGCTTCAGCTGTGAATTTATAGAAGTCGAAGTCACCGCCTAAGCCATGACCAGCCCATTGTGCTGTATAGGAAATACGACGACCACGTGTTGGATCATAGATATTGTCACGGGAATCGTATACTTTTGCCATGTAATGGAGTTAATGCGTCCAAAGTTATTTTTCACATAGTTATTAGACGCAAAGTTCCAACTTTGGTTCGTGCCAGGTTTTCTATTATCCCAATCATTGCCACTACCGGTTGTATTGGAAATAGCATCAGTATCATAACGATAACCAGAGCTATCATCACTATCCCATTTATAGGAATCTTTACGGGATTCTAATGTCAAGTAATCACGAGTATATTCCCCAGTTTGACGACCGAAGGAAATATTGAAACCACGAGATTTCTTATTGTATTCTGCTACTTCATTACCATCTTCGTTGTAGTCTGTGTATTCATCTTCACGGTTGAAGAAGGAGAAGCCAAGGGATGTACCTTTGCTATCGATCCAAGGTTTTAAGTAGGAAATTTGGTAGTTTCTTGTATTTTTTCTTACCACCGATTTCCCAGTGAACTTTAAATTTATCACCAGTACCGCGGAAGTTTTCTTCACCAAACTCAATGATACCCATCAAACCGTCAGATTCGGAGTAACCAGCACCTAATGTGATGGTACCAGTTCTTATGTTCCAATACATCGATTTCAATAATTACATTGTTAGGATCTTGTTCGCCAGGTAACATACGAACGTTTACGTCATCAAAGAAACCTAAGTTATATACGCGTTCTACAGAACGACGTACCAAGAATTTATTGAAAGGTTTACCTTTCTTTTGAACAAATTCACGAGTAATAACTTTATCGCGAGTCTTCTTATTACCAGCAGGAATGATATCCTCTACAATGCCTTCTACGATATGTACATGAAGCATGCCTTGGTCATCTACACGGACACCATCAACGTGTGCTAACATATAGCCATCGCGAGCATATGCAGCATTAATACCTTGAATTTTTTGACCAACGTATACAGAGTTAAGAACTTGACCCGGTTGGATATCCATGAACTTAGTCAATACTTCGGATGTGTAAACAGTATTACCTTCAAAGGAAACGCCAGTAGTAACTGGATTTACTGTTACAGCAAAGTCCAGTTTTACGCCTTCAGGTACTGTTGTGAACACAGGGTTAACTTCAGAGAAATAACCTGTATTGCCAAGGTTAGTTACGTCTCTAAATACGCCATCAACGGATACAGCATCGCCCACTCGTTCAGTCAAAATAGGCAATAAATCCGCTTGTTGCTGAGCCGTAACACCAGAGATCGATAAACCAGTAATCAACTTACCTACATATGGATTAACAGATTCTGCACTAGCAGATGTAACATATTGTGCCTCTACTGTTGTAACAGCTTGAGTTTGGCCATTTTCAGCAGCCTTATCAAGGTCAGTACCACCAGTAGTTTTAGATACCATTTTTACTTGTTTATCATCAGTTTTTAAAGCTGCATTATTGACTGTAACAGTGCCGTCAGAACCTTTTACTACAGTACCATCGCTAGATACAGTTGTATCACCACGAGCAGCTAAAATCGCCGCATCAGTTTCATCTTGTATAGTTGTAGTAGTTGCATCAGCATTATAAACAGCTTGTGTAGTAGCTGCATCATTAGCAGTGGCAGCACTAGTTGTTGTTGTGCTATTTAAATCTGGAGTATAGCCAGCTTGTACCTCAGCAGCAAATACACTGCCTGTCCCCATGACAGCCGTCAACACGGACGCTGCAAGCATACTTTTATAAGCTTTTGGTTTAAACATAAATTCCTCCTAGAACTCATCCCCATAAAGAGTTTACATCTTATTTATAAAGACTAATAAATCTTTATTATTATAGCATAAATTACGTGGAATGAGTACTACTATAAACAAATTTTATGAAATTAATATGACTAGAATGTGCATACCTATAGGGTTTACACATTCTAGTCATACACTTAGAAGCTACGTGTCCAACGACCACCTATATAATTGTTTCCTTTCGATGTGTGCCATGCAGTAAACTTAAGGTTTCGTTTAACAGAATACTCTATACCATATTTTTTTTGCTTGTTATTTATACCTTGAGAATAGGTCAACATAACTTTCGGTAATACATACTTACCAATTTCAATATTATAGTTACCCGCGGTTTCCTTATTCGTCGGCTCATCAGGATCAATGGAACCTGTAGTAATATTAATACGATCCAAGCCTAATGTATTTTGTAATGCATCTTGTACATAGCCAAAGGCAAACATTTGTAACCCTGCTGTAGCAACAGCATTTACATCATCATTTGTCAATGTACTGCTATTTGAATCTGCCCCACGGCCAAAGGTTAACATAGAGATAATTTGCTTTTGAGACAAATTAGGGTTTGATGACAGTGTTAAGTCCATATGATCAACAGTCCCTTTTACACTGAGCATGATATTATAATTGCTTACATTAGTTTCAGCCTCTAATTGTAAGTTAGGCAAATAAGAACCACCTACAAAATGAGCTTTCCCTTTTGTAATGTTAAATACATGGCTCAAGTATTTGAACGTACCATTTCTTACATCGAATTGACCACTAGCTGTTGGATTTTGCAAGGTGCCACCAAAGTGAACATCTCCACTGATAAACATGTTATACAACGTCCGATCATACAAGCGTACACCTTTACCCGCATGAACAGTGACATCGACGCCCATATTTCTAGTACTTTCACTAGATTCCATAGAAAGAGGAATTTTGAATTGAACCTTTTCAAGATTCAAATTACCTATCAATGTAGGCAAGCCATCTCTATCCGCGATATAAAGCTCACCATTTAATGGTCCTCGTACATATTCACTACGCACCTCTAAGCCTTCAAGCTGAACTGCCGCCTTGTAATTAGTAAGAGTATGTCCAGACCAATTTACTTTAGCAGCCAAACCAGCTGAGCCTTTGCCCATATTAATACGGGATTGGAAATCACCTTGTTGACCAGAGAAAATTAAATCTCCATCAATGCCTGTGATTTCATTTTCCACACTAGTTAGCTTCATCGTACCATTTCGAACTGAAACGGTACCATATGCTTCAGGTTGATCGATAGTACCAGTAAGTCTAATAACACCTTTTAACGGACCAGTCGCATTTTTAACACTCGTCGTTACAAGAGGAATAACCGCCATATCAGCTTCGTTAAAGTCAATTGTTACATCCATAGACTTGCTGTCATTTGCTGGAATATAGCCAGACGTGTAGATAGCTGCTAACGGAACCTTACCGTAAATGCTTAGCTTGTAACCACTTTTGGCACCTTGAATTCGTTGAATCTGAATAACTTGATCTTGCATTGGTAGCTAATACAAAACCTTCATCAATGCCAATACCATTAAACGAACCTGACTCTACAGAACTAGATAACTCAACCTTAGGATTTTTAGTTTCGCCTGTAACATTTATAACACCAGTTATCCAACCTGTAGCTTGAATATCCTTACCTACTAATGGCAAGAACGGTACTATATCAACATCCTTTAATGCAACCTGTAAATCTGCTTGTCCATCAAGGTCTAATGTCCCACCCATCGCAATGAGCCCTTCATCAACAGGCAATTTTAAGGTTGTAATTTTGAACTTACGGTTCGCAAGACTTGCATTGAGAGTTGCGTCCCCTACAACCTTGTCATCAATACTTACATCGCTAATCTTACCTACTACATTGACACTCGGATTATCCTTTGTGCCTCCAATTTCAACAGAACCATTTAATTTGCCATCAATGTGTTCATTAGGCCGATCTAGCAAGGTTAGCAAATTCTTTACGCTACCATTAGTAACATCTAATACGCCAAATAATTGTTTACTATCGTCAAGCTTCATGCCGCCTTTAGCAACATATCGGCCTCCATCTTTTTCAGCAAAAGGTAAGTCTTGTACATTTACTACCGTTTTATCTGCATACACATGACCATGAATATCATTTAATAATTCCCCATTAATCGATAGTGCATCAGATAATATGTATCCATTAAATTGAGGGTTATCCATAGAACCTGTGATAATCCCGCGCCCCGATACTAAACCATCAACTTTGTAATCCGTATTAATGAGCAATCTGCCCATATCAATTTTCTTACCTTCAAAGTCAACATTAATGGCGTCTTTAGAGATTGTACCTCCTCCAGTGATGGTTGCACCATAACCTTCAATATCAAATCTATAAAGCTCTAATGTATCATTCTGATAGTTGTATTTTGCAAAGGCATTAGTTACGAGCTTGCCATACGCAGAACCATCCCATAAATGAGCACGACCTTCTATAATAGGATTCGCCGCAGTACCTGTAATATGATTATCTGTTTCAAACCAGCCTGTAATTGGAATATCTGTAACTGTACGGATTAGATTTTCAATACGTACTGCACGAGCTCGAGCATTTAAGTCTAATGCATCAGTATTAATGTTATACCAGCCCGTTACATCATATCCACCACTTGCATCTCCAACATGTCCATTTGTGATGGTGAGAACATGATTATCCAACTGAATATCCCCATGGATATTATCAAATCGAGCCCCTTTATAGTGAACCTCTTGCCCCCATACAGTGCCGGTCACATTTGGATTATCCAGAACACCTTTTATTGTAATAGACGTATTCAACGTACCATCTACATCTTGTCCGATAATAGGGCTTAATGACGTCAATGGTAAGGCATTACCAGAAATAGTAGCATCTACATTGCCATTTTGGATATAGCCATATCCGCTAAACGCACCATCCCCCATATTGCCTACTAGGGTTAGATTAGTTCGATTATCACTATGGGTAAAATTAGCTTTCGCCGCATCAGCTACTACACCACGAATCCCAATTTGACGCCCTTCAACTGCGCCTACTACATCCGTAACTTGATTATTTTTACCTAAGATACGAACCTCACCATCTACATTACCTGTAATAGGGGTGGACATGTCTTTTGTAAAAGTATCCAAAGGTAAATTTTGAGCCTTTACTGTAGCATCAAAGTCTCCTGTATCAACTACATATTGACCATTAACCTTTGCATTACCTTCCCCAATTGACAAGCGAGTATTTTCAAGGCGAACTAATCCATCATCATAGACAATATCACCTTGTACACGATCAACATAATATCCTTTATAAGAAATACCATCACTGCTAATCGTAGCATCTACACGAGGAGCTACCGTTGTACCACCGATATGTGCACGGCCACCTACAACACCAGTTATGCCTACATCGGTAAGCGCTTCTAAAGCAACCTTATCGGCCACAACATTGAGGTTTAGATACTCTTCCTCTTTACCTAACGTAACAAGACCATTAACCTTGGCTACTTGATCATTAACACGCCAAGAGCTGCGACTAATAACGATTTGGTCATGATTTAGCATAATGCGACCTGTACCATCGGTAATATTATATATAGTATTACCACGTTTATAAGTGCCTGTTAAACCTTTAAAGCCTACATTACCACTCATAATGTATTTGCCATCTTCACTTTTAAGATTTAAATGTAAATCTTGTAACTTACCACTCGTTACAGATAGATCCTTACGAAGTGGTACAAAACTCATGAAACCTGCCGTATCAATTTCATCTGCTTGTACAAAAAGATCGAAATTAGATACATGATCCATATCAATGTTGCCATTTAATACAACAGAGGAACCATCAACATGAGCAGTAAATGCCCCTTTAGACATTCCACCCATATTAAGTGCCATAGTCCCATCGAGATTTTCTACATTTCTCTTTATTCCATCTTTGGTTCGTACAGCTACGCGACCATCATGTATTGTAATTGAACCATCAAAGCTACCCGACTTATTTGGATCGGATGGTTTTACTAACTTTTCTACACTCCACGATCCATCAGCCAGCTGCCAGATATGAAGATCCTGGCGCCTCTACAATCACACTTGAAATAGCCGTTGCCCCTGATGTATTACTTGTAATAATACTAGGCAACGCAGATAGCTTAACCCCTACTGCTACCTCTTGAGCAGTTCCAACTAAATGACCATCTCTATCTTTAATAGTCACATCCGTTAGAACTACATCACCATTCCAGTTAATACGTAGAGAATCATAGTTTACAGATCCGTTTATGGCATTATTTACTTGTTCTTTAACCATAGGTGCAATGTAAGTTTTAGCCATAGGATTGATGCTGGCACCAACAATACCAGACAAACCTAAAATCGCTGCACCGATAAGGAGCCACTTTTTACGGGTCATAATGATACTCCCATACACATTATGAATAATATAAATATATATACTAATCTTACCACAGACACAGTAATAACTATAGTATTTTCAGGGTAAATTTTATAAAACTAATATAATTTCACATTAATCAATTTCTACTATAAGTACACTGCTAATACAATTGCTCTAATATAAGTACATTGAGTTATACGACTATAAATATATGGCACAATTAATTACTTTTTACGATATCACAATCAATCTAAATTAATATGAAATACACATATAAAATACGGAAAGTAAATACTGAAGTAGCAAAAAAGACGACCGAAGTCGTCTTTTTAGGTTACATATTATATTATTGATTGCTACCAAGTTTTGCTAATTGTTCAAGGGCACCACTATTCGCAATAACCTCAGCACCTTGGCCAACTGGAGTATTCAATGGAACGCCTGTCAATTGCTCAAGAGCCGCAATGCTAATATTGTAATTGTACAGAGCTTCTACATAGTTATTGCGAGCTGTTGTCAACTTAGTTTCTGCATCAAGTACATCAAGGTTCGTACCAACACCTGCACGGTAACGAAGCGTAGCAATACGGAAACTTTCTTGACCTTGTGCGACTGCAGTTTGTGTACTTTGAATCGTTTGTTCCGCAGAACGCAAATTCAAATATGCTTTTTGTACGGCTAATAATACAGCATCAACAGTGGCCAAGTTAGCTTCTTTTGCTTGTTCAAGTTGTGCATTTGCTTTTTTAATAGCATTTTGTGTTGCACCACCATCCCATAAACTCCAAGATGCACTAGCACCTACACTCCAGGATTTTGTACTTGTACCAAAGTAACCATCTGGATCAATATAACCACGACCCGCTTTTACCGCTACAGTCGGTAAGTAGCCAGCTTTAGCAGACTTACAGCTTCTTCCGCAGATTTTACATCAAGAGCTGATTTAACAAGAGCGGAACGATGAAGCATAGCATATGCTTTCGCTTGCTCCAATGTTACGTTATATGGTTTATATTGTAAATCACGTTCTGCCGTAGTAATAGCTGTTTGTGCAGGGTATGCAATAACTTGATTTAATTCGCCTCTGCTAAATTTGCAGCATTTTGCGCTTTTACAAGAGATGTTTGAGATTCATCAAGATTTGTTTTAGCCGCCAATACATCGGAGCTCGCCACTAAACCAACATTATACTGTGCCTCTACATTAGTTACATGACCTTGATAATCTTTAACAGCTTGTTGCGCTACATCAACAAGATTGCGGTTCATAATCAATGTATAGTAGCCGCTGATAGCCTCGTACTTTGCTTGCTGAAGTGCTTCTTCATAGCTAGCACCAGTACCTTCACGAGTATAGCGTGCAGAGTCAATGCTTGCATCAAGTTGAGGATTGAATACAGGCGCACTAATGGAGAAGTCATGGTTACCACGCTTGCTGCGTCCAGTATCGCCGCCTGTTTTTTGAGCAGACCAATCATATTTAACACTAGGATTCTTACCTGCTGCTACTTGGCTTACTGCAGATTTTGCGGCTTCATAACCCCATTTAGTTTGTTTTGCAGTACGGTTATTCGCCAATGCTAAATCAATAGTACGAGTCTCATTAAGAGCAAGTGCATGCTCATAAGTCTTGCTAACTTGAACTGCTTTATTAGCCAATTGCTTTTGTGTTAACTGAATAGCCTCTTTCTGATATTTAGTGAGTTGATCACCATTATTAACAGATGTAGTTACGCTATCGGCAGCCATTACACCAGTAGTAGCTAAGGAGAGCATTACGCCTAAGGATAATACCTTTTTATTCATAATATGTACCTCCATACTCATATAGAGTAAATGTATTAGTCATTAGAATACTTGTTTAATACCGAAATAGGTACCTCCATTCGTAGAACTGAACGGTCTGGTCATTTGAATAACGCCATAGGTATCTTTATGCAAACGTATATCACTACGAATACGATATTTACGATGATTAAGGTCATACATAGCAGCAGACAAGGATACAGGGCCACGTAAATTATAATCTACGCCCACGCCCAATTCACTTTCAAAAATACCACCACGCACTAACCATTTAGAACTAATAAATCGACCTGCATTTAAATCAAATTTTGTATCATCCCCAATATTGGATAAGCCAATTTCAGCCATTCCTTTATTGTTAAAGGCACGTACTCTACCATTGACACGGAATTCATTATCCGTTGTGTTATACAACAAATCTACAGATGGTTCAACCTTAGGAGGAGGACTTTTTTTCAGTTGTACCAACCTCTACACTATTTCCATTTGCATCAGTTCGATATGCTTTACCACCCATCAATTTATTGATACGAGCAGAGATTTGCGCCGTATTATGTAACGTCTCCTTAATATTTTCTTGTGCTTTAGGATCTGTTACAGTTGATTCCATGGTACGAGCCATATTATCTACACGATCAGTAGTTTGTTTTAAATTAGTTAAAATAGCACGCATATCATTGCCTGCATTACCATCAGCATTAAACTGTTGTGCAGCTTGATTTAACTGGGCAGTTACATTTGCCATATTTTCAGTAATGGCTACTGCATTATCAGCCATCACCGCTGTAGATTGCAAGGAATGCTTGAGAGCATTTTGAGTTGCTGGCTCACCAATGATATTATTGATAGACTGCAACATTTTTTCGGTGCCATCCATTAATTTCTGAGCACTTTGCATGGCTTTATCCACAGCATCAACGCCTTCACCTTTAACGGAGTCACCATCTTGTAAATATACTTTAGACTGTCCTGGTGAAATTTGAATAAATTTATCACCCAAGAAACCATCAGAGCCTAATGTGAAAGTAGAATCACTTGGAATCTGCGTTTTTTCATCAAGTTTCATCTTAACCACAACGCCACGCGGTGTAATTTCAATATCAGAAACTGACCCGATGGCTACGCCAGAAAACTTAACTTGATTGCCATTTTTCAAACCATTTACTTGAGCAAAATCACCAGTAATTGTCATTTGTGGTTTAGCCCATATATCAATGCGTCCTACAAACAGTATGCGCAATAAATAGAACTATACCTATTATTGTTAAAAGCCCCTACCTTGGCCTCCGTCGTCCACTTCATTATATATCTCCCATCGCAGATTCGTTAATCGGCTCTGCTTCACCATGAATAAATTGTTGTACCTTTCTTATTTGTAGAATTCTTAAATTCTATTGTATCAGAAATCTCTACAAAACGCCCCTTATCAAGTAAAGCTATGCGATCGGCTACATAAAATGCAGATTGCATATCATGTGTTACTACGATAGAGGTACAACCAAGCCGATTTTGCATCCCTTTTATCAGCATACTAATTGTACCTGATGTAATTGGATCCAAACCAGACGATGGCTCATCATAAAGAATTAAACTCGGATCTAGTGCTATCGCACGAGCCAAGCTAACCCGCTTTTTCATACCACCAGATAACTCATTAGGCATATAGGACTCATATCCTTTAAGACCAACCCAGTCGAGTCGCTCTGCCACAATGCGTTTAATCTCGTCTTCCCCTAACTTCGTATGCTGACGTAGACCAAAGGCTACGTTTTCCCCCACCGACATAGAGTCAAAAAGAGCAGAGTATTGGAACACCATGCCCATTTTTCTTCGTACTGTATTAAATTCATCTTCAGATAATGTAGTTATATCTGTGCCATCTACGATAATCTGCCCCTGATGTAGGACGTTGTAAGCCAATCAGCAAGCGAAGTAATGTACTTTTACCACTACCACTACCACCTAATATAACTAATGTTTCCCCATCATTAATAGTGAGATTAACGGAGTCTAAAATCACACGCGACTCATAGGCAACTACAACATTGCGTAGTTCTATCATAAATCCCTCTAAAACTTCTACTAATATAACAAAGTAGATAAAAAGTAATTTAATACAAATACTAAAATGATACTAGTTACTACAGAACTAGTTGTGGAGAAGCCTACTGCTTCTGCGCCCATTTTAGTTTCCATCCCCTTATATGCACCTACCAACGCAATGACCGCGCCGAATACACTAGATTTAATTAAACCTAATGTAAAATCAGAAATAGTAGAGAACATTTGAATGGAATCTAAATATGTACTTGGAGCCAACCCTTTAATAGCAGTAGCTACAAAGTAACCACCGGCAATACCAATTACCACACCGTAAAAGGCCAAGATTGGAACCATTACCATACAAGCCACAACACGAGGAACTACGAGGTAACCTACTGGATCAACAGCCATAACTCGAAGAGCATCAATTTGCTCTGTTACCTTCATAGTACCAATTTCTGCAGTAATGGCAGCACCTACGCGGCCAGCTAGCACGACACCTACTAAAATAGGACCTAATTCACGTCCCATAGCTACCGCCATAAGACCACCAACTGTGCTTTGTGCGCCATATGTAATTAATACATCTGTGATCTGCAAAGTCATAACCGCACCTGCGAAGAGCAACGTCAAACTTATAATCGGCAATGAGTCCACCCCTAGGTGAGCCATCTGCTGAAATACATGCCACAGATTAATCATTTTTAGTTGTTTTATAGTGTGCCACACTAATAATGTAGCACTACCCATCTGCGATAGGCCGTTTATTACGGTTCTACCTATCGATTCAAGCCAATTCAACAGATTCACCCATTCCCCTTACAGTCTTAACTTACTCAGCTGAATTAGTACCATCAACCTTAGACTCGCCTTTTTTATCAGCCTCTTTGGCCTCCTTTTTAGCGGAATCTTTTACATCCTTTTTATCGGATTTTTTAGCTTCTTTTTTATCAGCTTTATCTTTCTTTGCTTGGTCTTCCAACTCTAATTTATGTTCCATCTTGATCTGATTTTTAACTTCTTTCACGCGTTTTGCTAATTCTTTATCCCGATCAGCAGGCTTCATTACATGAATCGTAAATTGACCATCACCTTGCACGATGTACTCAGTATCAACAGCAGTCTTTTCAGATTTTTTTATCATCATCTTTGCCAGAGCTCAAGTCTTCTTGACCTGTTTTCTTTTGTACATCCCCCGGCATAGGTTTTGATTCAACATCTTTGATTTTAGCTTTTTTAACAGATTGAGAGCCATCTTCATCAACTAAGCTGATACCATCTTCCAAAAATTCTACAACGATTTGATTATTTGTATCTGTTCTTTTGAATTTCATCATAAAGCTCATCAAAATCTTTATGAACTTTCAAACGGCGTAGAATTTCATCTGTTAAATTATATTTCTGTTTTTCCAATACATATGGCAATGGAATTTCCGCCACCACCACGTACTTCTAAGGTATATTTGCCAATTGCTTGATCTTCAGGTACCTTAAAGAAAATTTGTTTAATAACCTTTTCACCGCGGAACGGCTCTAATGTTACATCTACTACAATTGTGTCCCCAGGAGAAACAACGGTAGATGATGCCGACGCATCGATGAGCTTCGCTGTTTTCTTATCTTGAGTTACTTCCGTCTCAACTGTAATGTCCGCAATTTCATAATTTATGAATCGATTATTCATTAGAACATCGATGACATTATAAAACTCATCAACGGCTTTCTCAGAAATAGAATCAGCGCTATAGAACATATTTGTCCGTGTTAACGGCTTGTGCTCTTTTCCTTTAGGCGTAATAGTATAGGAAATTGTCGCTGTGCCAGAGCCGCTACGATCCAATGTTTTATTCAACATATTATACAAAGATGTAGCTGCTAAGGTTGGTGTCATTTCACTATCTTCTACGACCTTAACAGAGCTAGTTTTATCACGGCCCATATCGCGATCCTTAAGATGGAATCCAACGGGATGCCATGAGCAATTACGCCAGATACACCAGCGATGCCGGCCCCTCTATCCTCCGTAACAGAACCCACCTCTTGTCCCATAGAGCCAAGTTTAAATGCTGCATTATAACTTTTAACTACTGTAAAAATACTTGCATTATGCATGAAGTAGTTTGAAGATCCATGCTTCAAGAACGGATGTCCAAAGGCTACGATTTTTTCACCATCTACATAAGTAACAGTACCGATAGCCACCTAATTTAAGGTCACCATCAACTAATAATGCTGCTACAGAGCCACCAGCTTCTAAAGGTTTTGCAATTTCATCACCACTAGCACTAGCAGTATCATATGTTTCATATTTATATTGTGGCAGCTTGGATTTAAAGTAATCCATGGATGCCACGTCAAAGCCATAAGCCATCAGTGGCGTTCCAAGAGGAATCAACTGCGTGTCATCCCAAGGTTTAGATAAATTCTTCTCATATGGAATATTCCATAGTTTGACCATATCCTCGATAGGAGTAATCATCCCAATCGTACCATCTGCAAACCCCCAGCCATAAGCAACAGCACCAACGAGCTTGCCATTTATATATACAGGGCTACCACTCATACCATGAGCAATGCCACCAGTTTGATCCATAATAGGACCGGAGAATTTTGCCAAAATAAGATGACCAGATGGTCCCTTATCCTTCATGACACCCAGTACCTTTACATCAAAGGTGGAAATAGTATCCCCTACGATTACAGTTTTTGCAATACCTTCCATACCTGTTGTTACATCATTGACAGGCATAAAATCAATAGCCTGTGCAGTTGTAAGTGAAGTACAGAAGAAAAGCGCCAGTATCGCTTTTCTATACCGACGCCAAGAATGAGAAAACTTCATTCCTTCTCTCCTTTATTTACTTTCTACTGTGACAACGATTTGATCACGAGAAACGTCTGAACCCACTGTAACATTAACCGCCGTTACAGTACCAGTTACAGTAGATTTAGCAGCAGCCATAGGACCAGCCAATGTCTCTACAGTCACCAATGTTTGGCCTTCTGTTACAGCAGAACCAACAGAAACTGTAGAAGCAACTTTACCTGTTAATACACTTTGGTATGATACAGGGGCCGCCATTACAGAGCTAACACTTAAAATGCCTAAAGCAGCTAAGGCCAACACTACTCTTTTCATAACGATCCCTCCTTTTACAAAATTAGTTATGTATTTATAGTATACTAAATTATTAGTAATTATTTCAAACAAAATTGTATGCAGCGAATTCATTTTATGATTACTATATCCTCATAGCTTGTAGGTGAAGAAGTTGACTTATGCACATACTCATCTTTCACAACTAAGTCAACACTACCTTGGTTAGATAACTCAGCGCCATCTACTACACCAAGCTTAGATAATAACTTTGCCCCTTCTTTTTGAGTGACCCCCACAGATTGAAGTCCTACTTTATCAACAGCTAATACTACCAAATTATGGTCCTTTGTAGTGCCTATAAAGCTACGCGCTTTATTATTAGATGAATCAGCCCCTACATAGCGACCATTTTTCATCACCATTGTCCCTGCTTGTAGACTGGCACCACCTGTTGTGCTCACTTGAGCAAGTTCCGGTCTATTTTGTATCGAAATAGGTGTACCTATCTTTAACTTACGTAAAGCCTCACGAGCCTCACCGTGACCTGATAATACATATTGGTTTTCCCCTAACTTAGAGTTACCATTTTGTCCCACTAATAACCTTACCATTGGCTACAGTCACTTCATAGCCATAGTCATTGGTCTTCGTGGAGGGACCATAAGCATTCGTATACAATGTTAAAGCATTCTCTTTGCGCGGTGCATTTACAGCAGTAATCATAAAGCTTTCTTTTTGTGTTTTAGCTTGTAATAAGAGCTTTTTCTCTTCTATGAAATAACCGCGATTCGGAGTATACCGCAACGTACCACGATTAGAAATACGCTCTAAATCGATAGTGCCATCACTAGCTACAGAATAAGGACGTTCAAAACTACCACCTTTTACCTTGGCTCCAACCAAAGCAGTATGGGCCTGACTGACAGCCGCGACAAGGTTTTGCCTTCCGGAACATGAGCTACTACCATAGGCGAATCATTATCTACAGTTAAAGCATAGGCTTGAATTTTACCTTCAGGCACTGTGTTATTAATCTTACTGTACGCCACAGATTTATTTACATCTTTTGTAGTCTGTTGGGCATAGCTAGAAAACAGATCTACAACGATACGCGCAGGCTTTTCCTAATGCAAACTCATGATGTTGTACATCCTTATTTGCCGTTAACGTTACTTGTAAACTTCCATTTACTGGCTGTAAACCAATACCTTTTAGAACACCTGTCTTTGTATCATTCTGACTAATAGGCCCTGTCAGACCATTTGTAGTCCCCCCTAAGTTAAGGGTAAAAGCATGGGTTTCTTCATTATAGGATTGAGTCCAAGATACAGGCATTTCAGATACATCTAAAACAATTCGGCTTGTACCTTCATGATTAGATACGCGCACCCCTGTTAAATTACCGGCCTCAGCATGAGGAACGGTACTACCCAGTAGACCTAAAACAGCAAAAGTCATGTACAGATATCGTTTCATCTTTAATTCCTCTACAACGATAAACCATATCAATGGTCATATATTTTATATCAATTTTATACAATATACTTTTACTATAGTATACATCATAAAGATAAAAATTTCAAAAATATAAACAAAAAACGAAGTTACTAGCTATAGAAAAATCATTAAATCATAATCAATCCATAGTTAGTAACTTCGTTACTTTTAACTTATATTAAAGTCGTATATTATTGTAACTCATCTAATGTATCACGAAGCTGTGACATTTCATCTAAAGCCTTTGCAACACCTTTAATTACTGCATATCTTGGAGATTCTACTAAATATGCCGCAATACCAACAGAACGGGTAATAACGCGATCCAAACCATCGATAAGAGCACCCCCACCCGTTAGGATGATACCGTGATCATTAATGGCAGCCACAAGTTCAGGCGGTGTTTTTTCTAAAATAGATTTAATACCCTCTAAAATATTCATGACTTGTGCCTCTAAAGCACGCTGAATTTCTAAAGAGTTCACCGCTACCATCTTTGGTAAACCAGAGCTCGCATCGCGTCCACGTACCTCTATAGTACGTTCCTTAGCACGGCGATCCACGGTGCCTACAGAAATTTTAATCTTTTCTGCTGTTAATGGCCCAATGACAAGACGCTTCTTTCGGCGAATATAACGAATAATAGATTCGTTAAAAGAATCTCCACCTATACGGAGAGATTCACTTACAACGACGCCTGTATCGCAAAGAACAGCAATATCCGTGGTACCACCGCCAACATCAACAACCATCGCGCCTACGTGCTTAGCATCGTTGAGACCAGTCCCCATAGCAGCAGCCAATGGCTCTTCAATGAGAACTGTCTTTTTTGCACCGGTTCTGAGTAAGGCCTCTAAAATGGCGCGCTTCTCCACAGGTGTAATGCCTGATGGCACACATACGATAATCCGTGTTTTCATCAATCTAGAAGCAGGTACAACGGAGCGAATAAAGTACTTCAACATGAATTCTGTCATATCATAATCTGCAATAACACCGGCTTGAACAGGTCTAATGACAGATATCCCCTTTGGCGTACGACCTACCATGGAGCGGGCCGCCTCACCTAAAGCAAGAATATCCACCCGTTTTATCATCTCGAGCGATATAAGATGGTTCATCAAGCACCAAGCCCTTTCCCTTAGCAAAAATGAGAATGCTAGCAGTCCCTAAATCGATACCTAAATCGAAATTTAAAGATCGATTCAAGCGTCCCATCAAATCTCCAACTTGCTCAGGACGAACTAAGCGCTTTAATGTCATGGCAGGCGTAGTTTTAGCAATGGCTACCGTTTCACGACTACGGCGCTCTGCACGGCGCATTTTTGTGACCTTAACCATGGCCTCGCGCATATTAGAGGCTAAGTGATTCGCTTGTTTAGCTACACCTTCTGAAAGTTTCGTAGACTTGCGCTTTGTTCTGTGCAAGGGCTTACGAGTCGCGCTCGCCTTAGAGTTTTCAACCTTTGCAGCACCTAGGTTTTGTTGCTCGTTGTATAAAGCCGGCCCTTTAGAGCGCCGGCTTCTTTTCTTTTTATTTTGTTTTGGCTGTGTACTCTTATTCGTCAACCCGAACAATATCAGCACCTAACCTTTGCAATTTACCTACAAAATCATCATAACCTCGGTCAATATGATGTAGACGACCGACTTCTGTTCTACCTTCTGCAGTCAACGCAGCACAAACAAGAGCTGCACCAGCACGCAAGTCAGTAGCATTTACTACGGCACCGTGCAAGCGAGGCATACCTTCTACAATCGCTTGGCGATTATCGATATCGATATGAGCACCCATCTTACGAAGTTCAGCTACGTGCATGAAGCGGTTCTCAAATACCGTTTCTGTTACTGTACTAGTGCCTTCCGCAATCGTAGTAAGAGCCATAAATTGAGCTTGCATATCTGTTGGGAATCCAGGGTATGGCAAGGTTTTAATATCGACAGCTTTAATGCCTTTACCACTACTAATAACGCGAATGCCGTCGATTTCTTCCTCTACAGTAACGCCAGCTTCCTTTAATTTAGCCACTACAGGCTTCAGATGTTCTGGTAACGCATTTTCTACGAATACATCACCGCCAGCCATAGCCGCTGCAATCAAGTATGTACCAGCTTCAATGCGGTCAGGAATAACTGTATGAGTAGCACCGTGTAATTGAGGTACACCTTCAATACGGATCACATTTGTACCAGCTCCGCGAATATTAGCACCCATAGCATTTAAGAATGTAGCTAAATCAACAATTTCAGGCTCTTCTGCAGCATTTTCGATAACGGTTTTACCTTCCGCCATAGAAGCAGCCATAATTACATTTTCTGTAGCCCCTACACTTGGGAAATCCAAATAAATTTGAGTCCCTTTAAGTCCTTCCGGAGCATGAGCATATACATAATCTTCAGTAATTTCAATTTTTGCACCTAATGCTTCAAAATGCTTTTAAATGAAGATCAATGGGACGTGCACCGATAGCACATCCACCAGGCATTGAGATTTTAGCCTCCCCTTTACGAGCCAAAAGTGGACCCATGACAAGGAAGGATGCACGCATTTTACGCACAAGTTCATAAGGAGCTTCCGTAGCAGTCAATGTAGAAGCATCAAAAACAATTTCACCATCTGCATTATTACGAGTGATTTTAACCCCCAAAGACTCGATAACTTGGCAAATCGTGCCTACATCTTCTAAATTTGGAATTTCAAGCAATTTACTAGGCGTTGATGCTAGCAAAGTACCGGCAATAATAGGGAGTACTGCATTTTTAGCACTACTAACACGTACACGGCCTTCCAACCGATTGCCACCTTGAATGATTAACTTTTCCAACAGAATTCCTCCTACACTTTATATCGTTCATCTTGTATAAGCTACAAGACCTTGTATTTATAACGTCATATACTAAATGTTATTATACTATTTTTCGATATATCTCATCAAGAGAATGTGAGAAAATACTGAGAAAAAAAGGCCCCTCTTTTTTTGAATCGTTTCACCCAAAAATATTGTTAAATTTTTAGGTCCCATTCATGTAGAGGGGCTTCTTATTATTTTGCTTTTAAGGATTTCAATTTGTCATCCATATGTACTGTATCAAGGAAACGAACCGTACCAGTTTTAGACCGCATCACAATAGTATGTGTACGCGCACCACCTGGGAAATATTGAATTGGATTTAATAAGTTACCACGTGTAATAGCAGTAGCCGCAAAGATAACATCATCAGTACGAACTAGATCATTTAATGTGAGCACTTGGTTTACATCGGCAATGCCCATTTCATGGCAACGACGAATTTCTTCTTCCGTTTCTGGTTTTAAGCGAGCTTGCATATCGCCGCCTACACATTTTAAGGCTGCAGCCGCTAATACACCTTCAGGTGCACCACCAGTACCTACAACCATGTGTGCACCCCAGAACCTTCGATACAACATTCCATAGCTGGATTAACATCACCATCAGAAATGAGCATAATACGAGCCCCTACTTCACGAGCCTCTTTCATCAAGCCTTGATGACGCTCACGATCAAGCATAACTAACGTGATTTCATCTACATTACGTTCCATTTTAGCCGCTACGTTTTTGATATTTTCGGTCAAAGATTTCGTAATATCGATAGCACCTGCACCTCGAGGACCAACACAAAGTTTCTCCATGTACATATCCGGTGCATGTAACAAGCCACCTTTTTCTGCAATCGCCATAACTGCAATAGCACCATTTTGACCTTTAGCAATCAAGTTTGTCCCTTCAATAGGATCAACAGCGATATCTACTTCTGGTCCGCCAGCACCTACGTGTTCTCCGATATAAAGCATAGGAGCTTCATCAATTTCGCCTTCTCCGATAACCACAGTACCAGAAATGCGAACAGAATCAAACGCTTGACGCATAGCATCTACAGCAAGACCATCGGCTGCATCCTTTTTGCCCACGGCCAAGCAAACGACCGCTACGCAAAGCTGCGGCTTCAACGACACGAGCAAATTCCAAAGATAATGTACGATCCATAATGGGCCTCCTTATAAGTCCTCTATGTATTGATATGACTCTTACCTAGAGTCTCTAACTTATTGATTAGCTTGTTTCCAATCTTCCATAAATTTTGCAAGTCCTGCATCAGTCAACGGATGTTTCATAGCTTGCATGAGTACTTTAAATGGAACAGTTGCAATATGAGCACCTGCTTTAGCACATTGAATAATATGCAGCGGAGTTCTCACACTTGCAGCAATAATTTCAGTTTCAATTTCATGAATAGCGAAAATATCTGCAATATCTTGAATCAATGTAAGACCATCCATGCTGATATCATCAATACGACCCACAAATGGACTCACATAACTTGCACCTGCACGAGCTGCTAATAAGGCTTGGTTGGCAGAAAAAATCAAAGTCACATTCGTTTTAATGCCTTCTTTGCTCAAAATAGCAACAGCTTTAAGACCTTCTGGAGTCATAGGAACTTTAATAACCACATTAGAGCCTAATTTTACAAGGTCATGCGCTTCTGCTACCATGCCTTCAGCATCAGAAGAAATAACCTCTGCACTAACAGGACCTTCTACAAGATTTGCAATTTCAGAAATAACTTGCTTTAAGTCCCGTTTGGCTTTCACGATAAGAGATGGATTTGTAGTAACACCATCAATAAAACCAAAATCATAGGCCTCTTTAATCTCATCAAATTCTGCTGTATCAATAAAGAATCTCATAAAATTCCCCCTCTTATTTAGCCGGTGAAATCACTTCAACGCCACCCATATAAGGTACCAAAACCTTTGGAATCACTACGGAGCCATCAGCTTGTTGGCAATTTTCTAAGATAGCTGCCACTGTACGGCCCACCGCAAGACCAGAGCCATTTAATGTATGAACGAATTCTGGTTTACCTTTAGGACCACGACGGAATTTAATATTAGCACGACGAGCTTGGAAGTCTGTCATATTGGAGCAAGAGGAAATTTCTCTATACTTGCCTTGTGCAGGCATCCACACCTCCACATCATAGGTTTTAGCAGAACCAAAGCCCATATCACCTGTACAAAGAGTGATTACACGGAATGGCAACTCTAATAAGCGCAATACTTCTTCTGCATTATCTGTTAATGTTTCTAATTCTTTGAAAGAATCTTCTGGTTTAGCTAATTTAACCATTTCAACTTTGTTAAATTGATGTTGTCGAATAAGGCCACGAGTATCACGCCCCGCGGAACCCGCTTCAGCACGGAAACATGCGGTAAATGCAGTATAGTATTTAGGCAATTCCTCTTCGCTCAAAATTTCACCACCGTGATAATTAGTCAATGTAACCTCAGCGGTTGGAATCAAGAAATATTCCGTTCCCTCTACATGGTACATATCTTCAGCAAATTTAGGCAATTGCCCAGTGCCCGTCAAAGTTTCACGTGTTACCATATATGGAGTCATCATTTCAGTATAGCCATGTTTATCTACATGAAGATCCACCATGAAGTTGATCAAGGCACGTTCTAAACGAGCACCTAAACCTTTATATACAGTGAAACGAGCACCACTCATTTTACCAGCGCGATTAAAATCAAGAATATCGAGACTTTCACCTAAATCCCAATGAGCCTGTACATCAAAATTAAATTGACGTGGTTCGCCCCATTTGCGTTGCTCTACGTTCTCCTCTTCATCAGCACCAACTGGAACAGATGGATCACACATATTTGGCAACATTAATGCCGCATCGCGCAATTTTGTTTCCACTTCGCGAATACGGTTATCAAACTCAGCAATCTCATCGCCTACTTTTTTCATTTCTGCGATTTTATCATCAGCATTTTCTTTGTTGCGTTTTAATTGGCTAATTTCTTCAGTTACAGAATTGCGAAGCGCTTTTAATTCTTCTACCTTACCAATCAACTGACGACGTTCATCATAAGCGGATACAAAGGTTTTCAGATCGCCTTTTGTATGACGATTATCTAAGTTTTGTTGCACTAAATCAATATTTTCACGGACAAATTTTAAATCTAACATACTATAAACCTCATTTTCCAACTATGTTACGCACAATATATTCAATACGTTTAAGTATACCATATATTGGTGTATTTATCATTAAATTATGTGTTATATACTAGTCTTTTCATCAATATTTTTTACTACTCATCATCTTCTTCGTCTAGCAAATAATCTTTCGCCATCCATTTGCGAGTGCCTGTGAAAGATATGGTAACCCACTTCTCTGTTGGGTTACCGCCGATTTCTTGGTCAATTTCATTGCGAATAGCATCAATTTCAGCAATGGTTTGATATGGAAAACTTTTAGGAACTAAAATATCAATCTCGATGATACGGGTACTGCCATATACTTGCACGCTCGTCACATAATCTTTAAAATTATACTTTTCCATAAATCGATCCATAATTTCTTGTACTTCATTATGTAATGAAGATGGTGCCCACCCCAAGATTTGCTTCATAGATGGTACAATAATATGAATCGCAGACGGTATCATCTGTACCGCTAAAATAATTAATACAATAGGGTCAATATAAGCTGCCCAATCAGCATATTCAGTTCCTTCTAGCATGGTAGCTACCACAAAGCTAATCAAGATAGCCGCTTCTAACAAAGCATCGACATACCAACTTACATTATCAAATTTAATCAAGTTAGACTGCAAACTTTTATTAATACGACGTACATAAAGATAGTAAGCAGTATCCGCAATAGTAAAGAATATAGCATAGAAAATAGCTGGCCCGAAGTCTACATGACGTCCACCAGATAAAAGATCTGTAATACCACTAGATAAGGCATAAATGACAATAAGTAAAATAAAGAAACCTTCTACAGCTAACACAAGCGGTTCAAATTGCCAGAAGCCAAACTGGAATCGCTTACTTGTTTCTCTCGCTACAAGCTTAGCAGTCATAAGCATCATAATCTTAATAACAACGTCCACGAAGGAAAATACACCATCTAATAAGACGGCACTAGACCCTGTAACAATCCCCATTATAGTACCACTAACGGCCACAAGTGCCATCAAGGCAACAGACTGCATTAATAACTTTTGTTCAATAGAGCGCCTTGCGCCTAATATATCCATTAAGTCCCCCACTTTCTTAATTTTGTACATCCTTTTATTATACACCAAGTACATTGATACGCAAAAAGCAGCTAATTTGAATGCGTTTCAAATCAGCTGCTTATAATGTATCAATATTCTTTTTCTATAAGGAGTAAATTTTCAATTTTTGAATATTTTTAATCCTTATTTAGTTCGTAGGCTCTGGAGCCACTTTACCAGCTACATAGCGCTCTATTATGTGTCGATCATCGCCTACATATAACCAGCGTTCCAATCGTTCTTCTAAGGAGCGTTCATTAGGGTCAAACAACGTCGTATCGTCAATAACAAGAGCATCAAGTTCACAACCTTTTTCAAAGCTGCCCACCTTGCCAAAGAACTTACCGCCGCCCTTTGTAGCCATATAGAAGGCTTCACTCAATGTAAGTGGCGCATACGTTTGATCAACTTCCACCCATTTCATCTTGGATAGTCCAATGGCTTCGGTAAGAACCTTCGCCATAGATACAATATGTCCACCAGAAATATCGGAACCTAAGCCAATAGGTATTTTCCGCTCAAACAATTTACGAATCGGTGCAATACCACTAGATAAATTTACATTTGAATACGGGCAATGAGACACCATAGTTTGTGTTTCTGCCATGCGGTCCATTTCTACGTCACTTAAATGAATGCAATGAGCCATCACTGTCGCCACCTTCCCCATAAGATGATGTTCATAGTATACATCTGTATAATTAGCTGCCTCAGGATGTAGGGCTGCTACCCAGTCAATTTCACCATGATTTTCTGACAAGTGAGATTGAACCGGCACATTATACGCTTCTGCCAAGTTACCTAAACCACTCATTAACTCGCTTGTACAAGATGGAACAAAACGAGGCGTAATAATTGGTTTTACTAAAGGACCAAATTGAGCTGATGTTTCTAACCACTCTTTAGTATCAGCTAAGGATTGATGTGTGTCTTCAATTAAAAATTCTGGACTATTGCGGTCCATATTGACCTTGCCTACATAGGCAGATAAACCTGCTTTTTGTAAAAGCTCCATCAATACTAATGTACTATCTTTATGAATCGTACCAAACAAGATGCTTCGCGTCGTGCCATTTCGCCATAAGTCGTGTACAAAGGCACCATATACTAGACGAGCATATTCTTGATCACTAAACTTTGCTTCCTCTGGGAAGGTATACGTTTCAAGCCATGGTAACAGTTCCTTATCCATACCTAAACCGCGATTGCAATATTGTGGTGCATGCGCATGGGTATCCACAAAACCGGGGATGATGAGATGATCACCATAATCTGTAATCGGATGTTCTCCATACGCTGGTGGTATACTTTCACCACAATGAACAACCACCCCATCTACAGCAATAACATAACCCTGTTGAATAGATACAAGTGCTGATGGATTCGGTGTATATAATATATTTCCTTTTAAAATAATCGTTGAATTCATATAACCTCCTCGCATGTTCATGACTATAGATGAGTCGCTCTATACCACATGCTAGATTAATTTTCAATCAATATACAATGCTATATGATTCATAGTATATGCTATTTAAATAGCAAAGTGAATGATAAACGCCACAGTCATGATGTACATAATAGGATGAATTTCATGATGACGACCTGTTGCCAATTTAATTAATGTATAAGAAATAAAACCAAAGGATAAACCTTGAGCAATACTAAATGTTAATGGCATAAGAAGAATTGTTAAGAATGCAGGCAATGCTTCCGTGAAATCAGTAAAATCAATATGCGTTACCTCACTCATCATAAATACGCCAATAGTAATCAGTACAGGTGCAGTCGCTTGTACCGGTACCAATAAGAACAATGGTGCAAAGAACAAGGCTACCAAGTATAAAAGACCTGTTACAACGGCTGTAAGACCTGTGCGACCACCATCAGCAACGGCTGCCGCACTTTCAATGTAAGAAGTAACTGTAGAGGTACCTACAACGGCACCTGCTGCAGCGCCAATAGAAGTACATAGCAAGGCTTTGTCTAACCCTTCAGAACTTACCATCTTCATTTATCAAATTTGCTTTTCTCGTTACACCAATCAATGTGTACCGATATTATCGAACATATCCACAATAGTAATGGAGAAGATAATGGAGAAAATACCATATTTAATAGCCCCCATTATATCTAGTTGACCAAATGTGTCAACTGGAAATGGTGGTACCAAGTTAAAGATATCCGCACTTGTAGCAGGTATCTTAGTTAAACCTAAAGTCATTGCTACAATTAATTGTATGAACGCCATGCCGATTAGCAAGCCGCCTTTAACTTGTTTTCCAGCAAAATACTCGTAATAAATAAGCCTAGTAAAGTCAATAATACCGCTGGATCTTGCATGTTACCTAGTGTTACAAAGGTTGCATTATTAGGTACGATAATATGAGCATTTTTAAAGCCAATGAAGGCAACGAATAAACCAATACCTACACCTATCGATGTTTTCAGCACTTGTGGAATACCATCTACAATTTTGTTAAGAACTTTAGTAACTGTTAAAATAACAAAAACTGTACCGGAAATAAAAACGGCACCTAATGCAGTTTGCCAACTAAGGCCCATAGCACCACAAATAGTGTACGAGAAGAACGCACTGAGACCAAGGCCTGGTGCTACGATAACAGGAACATTAGCCACTAAACCGATAAGCATGGTCGCAAAAGCTGTTGTTAACACAACCGCTGCCACTGCACTAGCATGCGGCATGCCTGATACAGATAATAAGTTCGGTATTACTGCCAGAATATATACTGATGCAATAAACATCGTAATACCCGCAAAAAAATCTCAGTCTTCACTGATGTTCCATGTTTGGTTAACTTGAAAAACGATCAAGACAACCATTTGCTTCATTACCTCTTTCATAATCCATTGAACTCATCGCACTTACCTCCTAAACTTTTAGAAAGAAATAAATAGATAAAAAAACGACTACAAGAGCATCATAAAGATGCTCTTGTAGTCGTAAATTTCGGTTTACGCTAGAGAGCCTTGACCCATTCCGTCAAGGTTATACAAGATTAGCAATATGTCTATACAGTTAATCCTTATCTGCTATTTACTATTGATAAGGCTAAATAAGAAATTTTCATTTTATGAATTTTTCTCATATCTGTTATGCCGATAATACAATCTATGCACCTAGTATAAAGTTATTTTTATGCACTGTCAATAACTATTTATGATTTACATTTCATATTCTTTTTTCAAGACATAACCATAGGCTTTTTTATAGCCATCTGGTTGTTCAATGAGGTATACACCTTGTATTTCTGGAGCAAATCCAGGCAATTGATTAATTCCTTCTTCTAAAGCAAGGAAGTAATCACAAGCAGTCCGAGACCATCGTTCTCCTGGCTGTACGCATAATACGCCTGGTGGGTACGGCAAAGCCCCTTCAAGTGCAATGCGACCTTCCGCCTCATCTAAAGGCACAAGCTCTCCCTTATTGCGTTGAAACTCAAAGTTTGCCTCTTGTGGATTCATTACATATTCTGGGAAGTATTCCTTGGAGAATAAGCGTTGTTGTAGAGTACTCACGTTTCTAGCTTTATAAAAATCATGCATTTCTTGACACAGAGTTGGCGAATATGATAACCTTTATATTTATCTAGATAGCTATAGTAAATCGACGGCAACACCTCTTCCATAGGGGCATTGCGTTCTATAAGCTCTTCAAAACGCACAAGCTGATCGACTAATGCATCCATTTTCGCTTTAGATTCTGCTGGAGTCATAAGGAATAGAATCGTATTGAGGTCACACTTTTCTGGAATAATTCTATTTTCCCGCAAGTAATTGGCCAATATATTGGCATGAATACCAAAGTCTTCATACGCCCCTGTTTCAACATTAATACCAGGCGTAATCAACTGGAATTTACAAGGATCGATAAAGTACTGCCCTTCACCATAGCCTTTAAAGGAATGCCATTTTGCATTTGGTTCAAAGGCAAAATAGCTCACATCATTAGCCATCTCTTGTGTATTGCCTTCTTCCCACTTCTTACCATGTACTATAGGTGGTACCAAAGGTCTCAGATATTTGCAGTGGCTTAATACCGACTTACGGGCATTAATTCCTAGTTCAATACATTCACGCCACAATTGTTTTCCCAATTCACCTTCATGTATTTTGGCATTTACATCAAGAGATGCAAAGAGTGGATAAAAAGGAGATGTGGAAGCATGCATCATAAAGGAGTTATTAAAACGCTTATGATCTACATAACGGTCTTGCCCTTTTGATATGTTTATCTTTCTTATGGATTTGAGATGTTTGAGAGAAACCAGCTTGTTGCTTATGCACAGATTGAGTCACTAAAATTCCAGGATCATTAGGGCCTAATTCCAATAATAGGGGGCTACAATCTTTCATCATAGGAATAAACTGCTCATACCCAACCCAGGCAGAGTCAAAGAAAATATAGTCGCACAAGTGACCTATTTTATCTACTACTTGGCGCGCATTATAAATCGTACCATCATAGGTACCTAATTGAATAACGGCTAGCCGAATTGGACGGTCTGCTTTGGCTTTATTAGGATCCTTCTCACCAATTAAATTTCGAATATAGCTTTCATCAAAACAATTTTCTAGAATACCGCCAATGGAACCAAACGGATTCCGTGCGGTCTCTAAATATATCGGTGTGGCACCGGACATAACGAGACCGCCATGGCAAATAGATTTATGATTATTGCGATCATATAAAATAATATCTCCTGGCGTTAAAAGAGCATTGAGTACTACTTTGTTGGCAGAAGATGTCGTTTAATACAAAATATGTTTTATCCGCATTATACACTGCAGCTGCATGAGCCTGCGCATCATGAGCATAACCTTCGTGGATTAAAAGATCACCAAGCTTTACATCGGCATTACAAAGGTCTGCACGGAAAATATGATCTCCAAAGAAATCAAAAAAGGCACGTCCCGTAGGATGCTTAGCAAAAAACTGTCCCCCTTGATGTCCTGGGCAGTCAAATTGAGCATTGTTATCTCCTACATAATCAGATAAAGTCTTAAAGAAAGGGGGCAAAATCAAAGCTTCATAGCTTGCTACAATCTGCTCTATCGTCCCTTTATAGTCATTTATACTAGTAGATGTAACATCTATTACCGCCCCGATTCGCTCCATATCAAAAGATATAGTATGGGATGGATCTACTACCATTACAATAACAGGTATTCCAAACGAACGAATTTGCTCATTATCGAGTACATCCATTTCAGAGGCGCTCACCACAACGGCACCTATGTTGGTAAAATCCGTTACTCATTAATAGGTATGCATGTACGGTCCTCGATAGAACTAATCCAAGGTTTTACACTATCGGTAAAAGCAATTTTTAAATGTTTCACCATAGCCTCCTCTCTTCATGTCAATACTTTATATGCTTATAGTATTTAACGTAGTACATTATAGTCATGTGTAAAAAAGCTCCCTACTCAAAGAATAGGGAGCCTTTATATGTTAGATTATTCAGCTGCTTCTTCTTCAGCTTCAACGTGCTTATGCACTTCTGGTTTCATCAATGGGAACAACAATACATCGCGGATAGATGCAGAGTCTGTTAAGAACATAACGAGACGGTCAATACCAACACCTAAACCTGCTGTTGGAGGTAAACCGTATTCAAGAGCTGTAACGAAGTCTTCATCCATACGGTGAGCTTCATCGTCGCCAGCTTCGTTCTTTTAATCTGATCCAAGAAACGTTGTTTCGGATCGATTTCAATATTTAACTCGGAGAAGCCGTTTGCCAATTCACGACCATAAATGAAAGCTTCAAAACGTTCTGTAGCCAATGGGTTTTCACGACTTGCTTTTGCAAGTGGAGAAATTTCTTTTGGATGACCATATACGATAGTTGGTTGAATCAAGTTTTCTTCTACATAATCTTCGAAGCAAGCATTTAAGATTTTACCAATACCATCGTTATCTGTATTCTACATTCAAACGATCTGCAATAGCGCGAGCTTCAACAGTAGTTACTGCATTAAAGTCTTCACCAGTGTATTTTTTTACACCTTCTGCCATTGTGATACGGTTCCAAGGTGGAGTCAAATTGATTTCAGTACCTTGGTATGTGATTTCTTGTGTGCCTAGAACCTCTTGAGCACAGTAGGACACAAGGTTTTCTGTTAAGCGAATAGCATCCTCAACATCGCCATAAGCTTGGTAAGATTCAATAGTAGTAAATTCTGGATTATGACGATTATCGATACCTTCGTTACGGAAGCAACGGTTCATTTCGAACACGCGGTCCATACCACCAACAATCAAGGTTTGAGGTACAATTCTGGTGCAATATGCATGTAAATATCGATATCAAGCGCATTGTGGTGAGTGATGAATGGACGAGCTGCCGCACCACCAGGGATAGCATGCATCATTGGTGTTTCTACTCCATGAAGCCATCACGCATCATGTATTCACGAATCTTAGCAACGATTTGAGAGCGTTTTACAAATGTATCACGCACTTCAGGATTTACAATCAAATCAACATAACGTTGACGGTAACGAAGTTCTTGTATCCTTTAAACCATGCCATTTTCTGGCAATGGACGTAAGATTTAGATAACAAAGTTAATTTGTTAACTTTAATGGTAACTTCACCAGTATGAGTTTTAAATACATGACCTTCTACACTGATGATATCACCGATATCAAGCATTTTACGTATTTATAAGCCTTCATGCCAATACATCTTTACGGAAGTATACTTGAATATCCCCAGATTTATCACGAACATTGGCAAATGCTGTTTTACCATGGGAACGGATTGTCATCAAGCGCCCTGCAATAACTACAGGTTGACTATCAATTTTCAAAGAACCATCTTTAATTCCTTTGCATTATCTTTACAACAAAAACGTTGGCCAAATGGGTAAATACCATCAGCTTCATATTCGGCTAATTTATCGCGGCGAATTTGCATTTGCTCATTCAGCTCTTCTTGTACATTTTAATTTCTTCACTCATGTTATCGCCTCTTTGTCGGTAATTGTAAATTATTGGATTGCTAACACTTTGAATGTTACAGGACCATCTGGTGTGGAAACCTCTACTTCATCACCTT